>Ga0187890_10000794_pt1 | contig 22766 bp, 37 predicted proteins | sample June2016WEW_21_1_FD_133005 | JGI IMG/M metagenome (GOLD analysis project Ga0187890, IMG submission 133005) | Peatland microbial communities from SPRUCE experiment site at the Marcell Experimental Forest, Minnesota, USA - June2016WEW_21_10 | ecosystem: Environmental > Terrestrial > Soil >... | reverse complement strand
GATATTACAACAACTAATTTTTGGAGTCGCAATTCAGCGCGTTGCGTCGACCCCAATATTCATCTGTATAAAATCGAACGGTGTACCACTGGCTCTCGACACGATCTACACGCGGGACTTCGCAGGGTATGCCATTGAACTTGCCAGGCTGATGGTTCCTGGCCGCGACGGAAAGCGAATCTGTCGGATCGAAAACAAGATATACCGTAGTATCTCCTGCCCCAGCAAATCCCCAACCATCCCATTCGACATGCTTCAGCTCCCCGTCGGCTGAAGCTGGTTGTGCCAGAACCTTGGTCTTGTAATCATGCGACCATACCAACCATCTGGCTTCTGTGTGGACTGAGGAAAAGTGTCCCAGTAAGGCCGCTGAAATCGCCCAATAGATGGCCAGCATCAGCACTATCAATCGACGCTGCCGCCGCTTCTTGCGAATTGCGTCGATAACAAAGAGACCGACGACCGGGAAACTGAGAAGCACGTACAGCATGAAGGATCCATCTCTGTCCGGGATGAGGAGGGCCAGAAACATCGCCAATACGGCACACAATGGCAGCCACCAGTTAAATCGATCGACTTGCATAACGGTAATGCTAAGTGTTGCACCGACCGGGGAAACCTGAAAAGTTACTGATGTCGTAAACAGGCGATAGCGCTCAAAACCCCTCGATGATCGTTATGGGGATGTTGCGTTAACCGGTCACCGCGGGCTGCGCTCTGTCACTTGAAGGATCACGAAACCCTGCTTTGTACGCAACACATCGGATACTTCACCGGCCTGCAATGGGAAGACACGCTCTTCAAGTTCCTTAGACAGTTGACCCCGCTTGAAACAGCCAATTGGTCCTCCTTGCGCCGCGGTTGGTCCTTGGGAGTTGGCTTTGGCGAGATCGGCAAACGAATTACCGGTATGAACTGCCTTCCGCAATCCCTCGACCTTGTGGCTCGCTTCGGTGACCTGTGCAGGGGTATCAGACGGGGGAGTGCTGATCAACACTTCGCTAAGACAAACTCGGTCCTGAACCGAATCGTCGGTGTGTGCCTTCGTTGTTTGTGGCAAGCACGGAGAAGCAAAGAGGAGGGAAACGAGAATAAACCTGACTGGCTGTCTGAGCATGGAGTAGCCTCGCTTTGCAGCAACGAATCCGACTCGGAAAGTATAGCGCGGTTGGGCAGCGACGGTTGACGTAACCAGGCGTCTCTTACACTCAAAGACCTGAGGTAGGAATCGGCCGCGAGAGCCGGTTGCTCTCGCGGTCCCAGAGTACAAGCGTTTATTTCTGGACTTGAGCGACGACGAACGCCTGGGGATATTTCAGCGCGACGTCGCCAAGCATGAACGTTGTGAGCTCGATCATGCCTTGCTTTTTGAGCCTGAACGGATCAACGACGAGCTCGAATCCGCTTCCCCACATCCCGATCACGAGCGTCGGGAAGACTCCGAGGATCAGTGCGTGATTGTTCGCCGTGTCGCCTCGGACGCCTGTCTTCGGAACCTGATTCGAGGATCGAGCCGTGTAGCCGGCCAAAGTATCGTCATCCGCCCAGGCCGGCAAAGCGATCGTATTCGCGAGCCGCGGCGTGAGCTTGAGATCGGCCTTAATTCCCGGAGTCGTGAGCCATGCCGGATCGCCGAGCTGATCCGCGTTCACGTCCTCCAGGTCCTCGACCATCTTGATCACGTCCGCGTAGGCGATTTCCCCACCGTTGCCAGAATCGGCCGCGACGATGAAGGACTGGACGCCGGTCGTGAACATGATCCCGACGGGAGAGTTTCCGCCGGTCGGTCCCTGGATCGCGGCGAAGTCGACCGCGAGAGCCATGTCACGGGCGAGGTCCTGTCGGACGAGCGTGTCGACGTCGATCACAGCCTGGGCGAGTAACTGTCGGGAATAGCTCGTCGAGGACTGGTAAGTGTGCGGCGAGCTCGGGACTTGTCCGAGTGTCAGGTTCGAATCCGCGACGTCGGCGCCGGGATTTTCAGCGACCCAGTATCCGGTCGCCGTTCCGGTTTGCTTCGGAAACGCCACATTGTCGCGCAGACCTGAGATCGTTTGCGCGCCGAGTTCTTTCACGCGCATCGAGTTATACAGGAAATCGATGAACGCCCCGGGTTCGGTGAACTTGAGCTCTTGTCCGGCCGTCGCGACGTTCGAGGAAAGTCCCGCGCGCTGCTGTGTTTTGCGAGCAAACGAGCCCGCGGAAATGTTCCAGGGGACGAAAACTCCGCCGTACCGCTTTCCCGTGACGGTCTTCTCGATCGTCTGAGAGATCTCGAGCTCGAAGCAATTTTTTTCCGCTCGCCGGTCCGACCCTTCCTGATTTTCGCTTGAGGTCAAGATCGCGCGAGAGAGGCTGTACTCTTTCAGTTCCCGTTCGGTGAGAGAAAACCGCGGCGTAGCCTGTCGCTCCGCTGCTGGTCGTGTTGCCGTTGCCGTCGCCATAAAAACTCCTCCGTTTTTTTCCGAGGATGCGGCTTTAGCGCCGGCCTCGAAGGTTTGAACTTGCGGGAAGATTGCGGGACTGGATCAGATTCGTCCAGCCCGAAGAAACACATTCAAAAAAACTTTCAGTTCGCCGTGGAGCTCGCGGCACCGCTCGTCGCAATCGCAGCGGGGAAAAACTTTTTAAAGGCATCGCTGAGGTCTGTGATCGCACGGGCTGCTGTTTGCATCCTCTCCGCGAGTTCGATGACATTGCCGGCGTGAATCGCTTCGACGCGATCGCTTGTACACGCCACGCGCGCCACGACTTCGATGAGCGTATCCGATTTGCCGCGCTGGTCCGCGCGCGCGGCCGCTCGCATGAGAGCCGAAAGCAGATCAGGATGACGCTCGACCATCGACCGGAGCGCGACGCTCGACTGGATCAGCTCGAGGAGTTGAAGCGTTGGTCGGCTGATCGTGTGATCGTTCATCGCTGAGACAACTCTACTCGCCCGTGGCAAATCGCGACGCTAGAGAAGCTGCGATCGCGAACTCTCGCGACTCCGGGAGAACGGGTGATAAGAGGGAAGACGGTCAGATGACGCCTCTGATCCAGGCGTCGATGATCGCGGCCTTGGCGCTCGCGGGGATGCTGAGGATGAGCTTGTCCAGGCGATCCTCCAGGACCCCGTTTGCATGACCGTTGCCCTTCGCGGATCCGTTCGTCGCCGCGGCCGCATGCCCGTTGCCGTTGCTCGAGGTGCGCTCCGCGGTCTGCTGATAGCGAACATGTGCTCGGCAAAGTCCGGCTACATTCCTGGGCGAGAGCACAGTTTCGCATCCTGGCCGTTTGCATAATTTAGGCGTGACATTCGCGTCTGTTTCGGGAGTTTTCATGGTAGTTACCCCGCTTTCCTGCTCACTTGCTTTTTCAGAGTTGACGTCGCTCGCCGTCGGAGGCGGCTCCTCCGGAGGCTTTTTCTTGGCAGCTTTCAGTCGCCGTTGTTCGATGGGGCACGGCTCAGAATCGGTGCACCAGGCACAACACGGCAAACCACGCTCGTCGGTGAGTGTGGCCGGACACCCGGGACGGCCGTGCTTCGCGACGCATTGAGCGCATTCTTGCAGCGTCATCCTCCAGGCTCTATCCCGGAAGTGTATTCCGATCGCTGTGCTCGCTGTGGAAAACCTGTGGGAAACCTTGTGCAAGACCTCGGTTTTTCGGCGCGGGCTTTGTGCGCTATAGTCGGCCTTCGATTTGGACTGCCGGCCGCGCTTTGCCGGTCTTCCAAGCGTTCTCGGCGCTTGCTTGTATTGATCTGGCCAGGATCATGCGGCGAGTGAGGGCGGGATCTCCGTGGTCCTGCCCGCCCGAGAATCCGCAATCACGGAAAGCAGTCACACACGGAGTGACCGATGCCCGACGACGAAAACGAAAAGAAACCCGATCACAACCAGGAGCAGGAGTTTGAGGAGTGGGACCGTGAGCATCGGGAACCCATCATCTCCCCCGATGCGGAAGAGATTTTGCGGAACGAAATGCGCTTCGATCGCATCGCGCGCGAGGCGCTGAAAGCTTTCTATGACAAACATCGACAAGAAGCGTTTGCCGAGAAGCGCGACGTGATCAATGCGGAGCTGGACGCGGAGTTTGGAGCTCGCGGAGGTCGCGAGAAAGATGCGGCCATAATTCCGCCGCAGTCGATCGAGCCCCATCCGAAGCCCGCGCCGGCCGACATCAAACCGCTGGCGACCGTCGTGGAGATCAACAAGGCCGCGACGACACCGAAGGATCCCGCGCCGGCGCCACCCGCGCCAGAGATCCCCGAGCAATCCCCCCAGCAGGAATCGATGAAAGTTTCTTCGCCGGAAAAACCTGCGACTGAGAACGCCGTCGTGGATAACCGGAAGACCGAAATAGAGAATCCCGCCGTCGAGCCGGAGAAAGAGGAAACTGCGACCTGGAGTCCCGAGACCAAAGAGTGGCACGCAACGCTCGCCGGCCCCGTTGTCGAAGGACCGATCGGCGACGTCCAGGTTGACGCCTCGAGTGCGGCCGAGTTCGAGCCCGCGGCGGATCCGGAGGACGAGGTCTCCGAGACGGAGTCGGAGTCGGCCGGCGAGGCCTCGAAGAGGAAAGCCGATCCGGAGCAACTACTCGCACAGCGACGCGAGCTCAAACGAAAGCTGAAAGATGGAAAGGGTCTGACCAAGCAAGAAGCGGCGATCTACTACAACAAAACCACGAGAACGATCTTCGACTGGTGCAAAACAGACGGGCCTTTGAAAGTTGTCAAGCCACGCGGCCGGATCACAGCTAAATCGATACTAGATTTCCCTCCCGAAGATGACATCGACGGCCCAGAGTGAAACCGCGTGAATTTTTTGTGAAGCAATCGGAAATTGTCGGAAGTTGTCGGAAGTTCCCAATCGGAAATTGTCGGAAGTTGTCGGAAGTTGTCGGAAGTTCGACGAGACCCTCGAGCACTTCCGATTACTTCCGATTCCAGCCCGAGTAAAGGCCAGCAGCGCGGGTTTTCGCCTCCCCATCCCGTCCCATCCCGCCTAAAAAGATTTTGTGAAGCAATCGGAAGTTGTCGGAAGCTCCCGCCCTTGACAGTTTCGAGTTCCGTGAGAAAAAGGGAAATCCTCACGGAGGCGTCCTGTGGCCAACACAAACCCGATGAACTTCCGAATCGTTCGACAACTGCTTGCCTTGAAAGCGTTCAAGCTCGCCGATGCTGCTGGGGTGAACTACTCGAGACTTTCGCTGATCGAGACCGGCATTCGCGATGCGACCAGGAGCGAGGACCTGACACTCCGCGCCCTTCTGCTCAAGGTCGCATTACGTCGCCGGCTCGAGCTCGAGGCAGCGATTATGTGGCTCCAATCGCGCGAGCCGCAAACCTGGGCGACAGACCCGCGGCAGGGTCTGTTTGAACCGTCGCCCGAGGAACAGATGTCCCGGGAGCCGTCTTCCCCATGAAAAAAGCCCCCGGCGACGACCGAGAGCTTTTCTGACTTCCGAGGATCAACGGGCAACGACAGCGCAGAAACCCCGAGCTAGAGGGTCACCACAGATGAAATCTACCACGAGCGGGCAAGTTACTTCCCCAAATTCGGCTCCGACCTCCGGTTCCTCGCAGCGCGGCCGAATCCTCGGTTTGCTGATCGACGCCCGCGGCGGCTGGGTCCCTTCGCCGGAGATCGCGGCGCTCGCCCAGCAATATAATTCTCGCCTTTTTGAACTTCGCCGGCTGAACTTCCGGATCGAGAACCGCGTCGAGGAAGTGAACGGGACCAGGCTTTCCTGGTTCCGATTGATCTCCGGACCCGTCCAGGTCGAGCCTTCACAGTCTTCGGACGACGGCCGCACCGTCGATCCGCAACCGATCCCGCCGAAATCACATCCGCGAGAGCTCGAAGAGACGCTCCCGCTTTTCCCCGAAAGAGATCTCAGATGAAGAATCCCCTCCAAACTTTCCCCGTATCCGTGGGCCTCCTCAGGCCCTGCCACGTGCGAGCGATCGGCCGCGCCGTCTGGGTCTATCTCTGGCTCGTGAACCGCGTGACGAGAGATGAAAAACGCGGCGACGACTTCGTCGGAATCGTCCTGAATGGTCGACCGGTGAGCATCGATGAGATCGCCGAGGAGCTCGGCCTGGACTATCACACGTGCCGCCGACACGTCGCGCAGCTCGTGAAAATCGGCGACTACATCGAGAGAAAGAGAGCCGGCGCGGGACTGTTCACCTACGCCGTCACGAAGTCGAAAAAGTGGGCATGGAAAAGACGATCGGCCGGAGCGAGAAATCATCGATCGATCTCGACCGAAAAACAGGCCGATCTATTCGCTCCAACTGACGCAGATACAGAGCAAAAAATTAACCCAGACTCTCTCGAGATACAGAGCAAAAAAGTAACCACCCAGATCGAGATACAGAGCAAAAAAGTAACCGATACAGAGCAAATTTGCTCTGCAAGAGAAAGAGAACGCGCGCGCGATCACAGGAAACCACAAAGATCTAAACCTTCACAAAGATCAAAACCTTCGCCTGACGGCGTCGTGAAAAAACCGACTCCCACTCCAGCAAGCTCAAAAGATCGTGGTCATGGAAAGAGTCTGTCGAAGAGTTCGCAGCGATCCGAAGATAGCTCGACCGATCGGGGGAAGGAAAACTCCGTCGTCGCGGCCGCGGCGAAACCGTCGTCGCCTGTCGAGCTGATCCTGATTCCGCCGGCGCCATCCTCGCCGTCGAAGCATGCAACCGTCGAGCGCTTCATCAAGAGCAGGTATCGGGAAGCAAACGGTGTGGACTGCGCCTGGAACGGCCGTGCGGGAAAAGCGCTCAAGGATTTTCTCGACGAGCACTCGAGCTGGCCGACGGAGATGATCACGCAGTGCGTAACGAACCGTTTCAAGAGTGAGGGCGTCGCGCTCGCCGAAGATCCACACGCTTGGATTCCCGTCCTCGCAAGTTTTTTGCAGTGCCCGAAGGACAGATTCGGGAAGACCAGGGCAGAGCTCGCGGCCGCTCCGCAGACCAAGGCATCGCGCGCGGTCGCCAAGGTTCCTCCGCCCGCGAGGCAGCCGGAAAATGACGCACTCCTCCGAAGCTGGAAGGAAAAGCAGATCGGGAGGGTGCAATGAAAGCGCGCGTCGATCCCTTCTCCCGCGATCGGAAACTTTCTCCCCGTCATCCTCTCGCGAAATTGAAAGCCGCGGCCGTCCGGATCGGCTTGGACGGGACACGTGCAGGTTTCAAGTTGGCCGAGCGGTTATTCCGGGAATTTCCCGAACTGAGGAACGCATGACTTTCACACCAGATGAAGTTTTGAAGTACTTCGAGCTCCGCCTCCCGGCGTCAAAGCGGCGGCTCTCGACTCACCGAGAGCAGAATGTCCGCTGCCCGTTCCACGACGACAAACTTCCGTCGTTCTCGATCAACATCCAGAAGGGAGTCTGGAATTGTCACGCCGGTTGTGGCGGAGGCGGGATCCTCGACTTCGAGATGCGCTTCATGAAGTGCGATCACGCGACTGCGAGCGCGACCGTCGCCGAGCTCCTCGGGAAGAAACAGACGGCGATGTTCTCACAGCAACCGGAAGCGAAGTACGAGTACCACGACGCCTTGGGAAAGTTGCTGTTCGAAAAGCTCCGCTATCCCGGGAAAAGGTTTGTCCAGCGCAAGCCAGCGGCGAACGGCCGCGGCTGGGAGTACACGCTCGGCGACATCGAAAAGCCTCTCTACCGGCTTCCGGAGGTCCTGGTCGCGAACCATGTCGTTATCTGCGAAGGCGAGAAGGACGCCGACACGGTTCGCAATTTAAACCTGAGCAAACGCGAAAAAAACTGGTTTCTGGCGGCGACGACAAACTTCGATGGCGCGGGAAAGTGGCGCGACGAGTACAGCGTCTTCCTGGCGGGGAAAGTCGTCGTCATCCTTCCCGACAACGACGAGACTGGACGCCGACACGCCGAGCAGGTCGCTCAATCGGTTTACCGACACACTCAGCAAGTGAGAATCGTCACGCTCCCCGGACTCCCGGAAAAGGGCGATGTCACGGACTGGATGAACGCCGGCCACAGCGTCGAGGAGCTCCTCGAGCAGATCCGGCTCGCAACGCAATGGAGGCCGCACGACGCCGGCGAGCCGAAGATCCTGCGCCCGATCGAAGAGTTCTCCAATCGCGCAGAGGAGGAAATTAACTGGCTCGTCGACGGCATCCTGGAGCGCGGAGCGAACGGCGTCATCGTCGCCGAGCCGAAAGTCGGGAAGAGTTGGCTCGCGGCCGATCTCGCAATCTGTCTCGCGCTCGGAGTCGATTTCCTCGGCCGAAAAGTTCCGCGCGCGGTGAAAGTCGCGTTCGTCTCTCGAGAAGACAATCCCTCACTGACCCGCTGGAGGCTGTGCGCGCTGTTCAGGGCGAAGAAGGCGCCGAGCCCAAAGCATGTCGAAGCCTATGCGACAAACCTCTGGATCAACACGCGCGAGGAGTCGAAGCAACTCCTCCTCGACAACGCGGAGCAGCTCGCGGAGCTCATGGCCGATCTACGAATGGTCAAGCCGGAGTTCCTGATCCTCGACGTGTTGAACACGCTTCACCAAAAAGACGAAAACGACAACACGGAAATGCGGAGTGTATTCGAGCGCCTGGACGGGATCCAGCGCGAGATCGGGTGTGCGATCGGGCTCTGTCACCACTACAACAAAACTGGAAGCGGCTCGATGACGATGCGCATGCGAGGCTCGAGCGCGATCGCGGGCTGGTGCGAGTGGATGATCGGGCTCGAGATCGAGGATCCGGCGACGAAAGTTCGCAAGACGCAGTTTGAACTGAAAGCCGCGCAGCCGCTCGATCCGGTCCGCTGGAGGATCTCGAGCGGGTTAGGAACGGCAGAGCTCAAGCTCGAGTCGGAACGCAAAGAGAGCAGCGAGGACGCCGAGAGCGACGCCGGCGGCCGCGTGATGTGATCGCAACGAGTTTCTTCCGGGCGCTAGTTCGACGCGACGCGCTCCCGCCCGGAGGAAGCCCGGGCTCTTCTCACACGTACCGCGCGTGGGGAAGCCCAGGGCAGCGGGCGCGCCGGACTGATGACGGCGCGTACCCGAGGCGGGACGGTGGGGGATCTCGACCATCCCCCGCGTCCCGCCGATTTTGGGGAAAGCGATCAAGCTAAACGCAGAGCGGGGTGTGGTGATGAAATCGGGCGATGAGACTCTAACTCAATTCGAAGTTCTCGACGGAAGGCAACTTGCCGAACGCTGGCGAGTGCATTTCACCTGGGTCCGGAAGCAAGTCTCCTGTTCTGAGGATCCGATCCCGCACGTGAAGTTCGGTCGATACGTCCGGTTTTTGTGGGGGAGTCCCGACTTAAACGCATGGATCGCGAGGCGTTACGTGTGTCGCTGAAACCCCTTGCTGCTCGCGCCGTTCGAGACTATGCTTATCACAGCATAGGGGGTAAGCTGAAATGAGACGATCTGATTTCGTGAAGTCTGGAGCTGAAGGCGGAAAGAAAGCCGCTGCCAATATGACAAAACGACAGCGGACCGCGCGCGCTCGAAAGGCTGGCAAGGCGAGGCAAGCCAAAGCGAAGGGGAAACGATGACGAAGCGCGGGCCTTACATTTTCAAACGAGCCGGCTCTTGGGTGATGCGCTATCGGGAGATGGTGAACGAAGCCGGCACGCTCAAGGCAGTGCAACGGGCGAAACCATTCTGTCCCGCGTCGATTCCCACCAAGGAAGCGAGATCACTCGCTAAGCAAGAGCTCCAGAAGCTCGAAGCCGGACGTCCATCCAAACCGGAGCTGATCGTCACGCTCGCGGACTTCGTGACGCGCGTCTATTTGCCGTTCACGTTCGCGAACAAGAGGCAGTCGACGGCGGAGGGGTATCAGGATGCTTGGACAATTCACTTCGCATCGCGACCGCACATCGCACGCAAGCTCCTGAAAGACGTGAAGACTTCGAACGTACGACTGGCTCTCCGAGATCGCGGCGACGGACCGAAACAAGAAAGGCGAACCGCTGAAAAAGCGAACGCTGCAATATCTCAAGACTTGCCTCTCGGCGATCTTCACACACGCGAAGTCGTTCGATTACTTCGATGGCGTGAATCCCGCGATCGGCGCGATCGTTCCCCAGGCTCCCGCCGGCGCCGAGACGTACGCATATTCCCTGGAAGAAATCAGCATCATGCTTGCCGGCTTAGCGGAGCCGGCGCGGACCATGGTTGCGACGGCCGCATTCGAGGGTCTTCGACGCAGTGAACTCATGGGCCTTGTGTGGGAAGGGTACGGCAACGGTGAACTGCGGATTCTTCGCTCGATCGTCGAGGGCAGATCAGAGGACTGCAAGACGCGGGCCAGCAAATCGGCTGTGCCGTTGCTGCCTTCACTCGAACGGGTGCTCGACGCACATCGGGAAAGAGACGGCAATCCCGCAACGGGGCCGATCTTCCGGACGAGCATCGGCACGGCGATGGATCCGAACAATGTTCTGAACCGTCAGATACTCCCGGTTCTGAACCGTTGTGCAACGTGCAAGCGACCAGAGGACGAACACACGGCCGCGGTGGCTCACAAGTACGCCCGCGACGAGGCGATGCCACGCTGGCAAGGATGGCACGCTTTCAGGAGAGGACTCGCGACGAATTTGAATCGGCTGGGAGTAAGCGATAAGACCGTGCAAGCGATCTTGCGCCACGCGAACGTTGCGACGACGCAAACGTACTACATCAAGCCAGTGGCCGCGGATTCCGTGCGCGCGATGGCCGCGCTCGACACGGTTTTGTGCTCTGTTTGTGCTCTGGATTCGGTCTCGACGGCGGACACAAAGACGCAGTAGCAGTGTAGAATGACGGAGATACAGCAACAGGCCGACGTAGCTCAGTTGGTAGAGCAGCCGATTCGTAATCGGCAGGTCAGCGGTTCAAGTCCGCTCGTCGGCTCCATCCTTTCAAGCACTTGCGGTCAGTTCACCGCGACCTGCTGCACGAACTATTCTTGCTTCCAGTTGCTTCATGGCTTTGGTCACCACTTGGGGTACCGTCTTGATATAGCTCCTCTGCGTCGTGCTGACATCTTCGTGGGAGGCGATCTGTTTATCGTGCCATGGCCCAAACGGAAAATGTGATCCTTATCGATGGCGACGAGGCTTCCCGCGCCAATCGAGGACGGATATGGGCCCCCATGACGCCTGTTCGGTTGCCGCTGCGAGGGGCGAGCCGGATCAACTCCCGCGTCGGGCGAGGAACATTGCGCTTGGCTGCGCCGAAATCGACTCCGGTGCTCATTGGCTCACTTCACAAGCTTTCTCGACCACAGCAGCAAGGTCTCCGGAGCATCAATCCGTTTACGTTGGTCCCAGCCGTCCCATCCGGTGCTCTGCGTGTAAACGCTGTCGGCGGCAGCGAAAGCGGAGCCGTAATAGCCAAGAAGCTCGATTGTGCCCTCGCCCCCGATATAGAGTCCCCAGCTTTTGTCCCGTTCCGGGCGAATCCAGAACATGCCAACTGCCGACTGGAAAGAGTAGACGTATTTTTGCATCGACAGAAATTGTAACCGGAGCTTTGCGAGACGGCATTCTGCCCACCAGCACGCACCTTCGACCGGATAAACTCCTCCGAAAAGATGCGTTTCAAAAGGGCTTCGCCAGCCACTCCCGCAAGTTGTTGAGCCACAGGGGTCAGGATTGACTGTCCGGGGATGGCCACGAGGGTAAAGGTTCTGCGCCACTTAGCCATCACCATCCGCAACCCTGCTGGATCAGCCATTCTGTTTGACACAAACCCCTTTTCACGACAACAATCGTGCTTATGCGTTACCCGACGCGACGAACCATGGAAAACTGCGATGCCACTCGGCGCTAAATCGCTCCTATTGCTTGTGATTGCAGCCGCCAGTGTCGCCCAAACCGCGACCGACCTCACCGCTCGCTATGGCTATCCCGATGTTGAGCGGTTCGTTGTCCGCCCCGGAATTACGATGATGGCTAGCTATGCCGATGATCGAACGGCATGTGAAATGGTGATCGAACCTAAACATCCAATCCATCGAACCGATGACAAAGAGCAGTCAATGGCGACTGCTACTGTATCGGAGATTATCGATGAACTGATCCCGAAATCAGAACGAGGAATTCTGCTAAACCGCATTTTCAAAGCTATGGGCGCTCCGCAATTCGAACATGACAAATATCAGAACGTGACGATCAGTCGATATTTCGTTCGCTCCCTACCAGCCAATCACGATGAGAAATCCGCAACGATCATTCGCAAAGATGGGCCATGCAGCCCAGCAATCCCTTCTCATGAATCCGTGCCTGCCATAGAACTGAACGCCGCCGATCTGCACGCGGTACGGTGAACCCGATGTTGAGAGATTCATCGTTGGCCCCATCGTTCGCCCCAATGTCACTCTGATGGTTGCCTACGGTACTGATCGTGCCGCCTGCCAAATGGTGGTTGAGAGGATGCGCTCGATCATCCCGCACGATGAGCCAGCCGAATACATGCGACCGGAAGTCGTGACCGAAATTATCGACGTGGTGCTGCCAGAAGCAGATCGCGGCAGCCTACTGCTCCGCACAGTCACGAAGAGCGGATGCAATGAAATCGAGAATGCCGACTATCAAAACGTCACCGTGTCCCGTTTCCGCCACAAGTGCAATTTGCCAAATCCCGGGATAGAGGGAGAGGCAACCGTTACGCGCAAGAACGCCGCGTGCGGCAACGTCGGGAAGTAAGCTCCGTCCACGACCGGATGCCAGCGATTCTCGATCCAGATGCCTACGACCTGTGGCTCGACCCCGCAATGACGAACGTGGCTGCAGCGTCCGAACTGTTGAAGCCTTTCGATGCCCGGCTGATGCGGTGCTAAGCCGTGAGCACTCGGATCAATAACGTCGTCAAAGACGATGAAGAATGCTCACGACCTGTGGAGCCTGCACAGATTCAGAGTCGGCTTTTTTCATAGAGGGGCTGTGGGGCTAGCCCCAGTAGTACCGCCACGTGAGTCGGAGGAGCACATCTTTAATGTCCACTCTCCGATGCCGCTGTCTGTTCCCAGTTGTCGGGCGGCAAAGGCACTCCCCAAATGTTTTGCGGCTTAACAAGTTCGATCCCGCAGTGCAGCGGATTCTTAGAATCGATATAAACTACCCGAGCCCCGGCTCGCTTGTCCGTCAGGTAGACGCACACCGAGATTCTCATCCCCGTTCTCAACCCGATTGCCGTAGCGATCAATGCTCCATGGACGTTGACGACGATAGTCTCTCCGTCGCAGGTCCGACCCCCAGAAACATCCTCAAGCGCGATCACAACCTTCAGAGGGACACGAGTGCTGCGCCGAGATTCCCCAAACGTCACCTTAGAGGCCATAGCGGAAGGATACACATGGCAGGCACCGGATGAATACTTAAACGAAGTGCGCTATTGCTAGTCCAGCAGTGAAGACCTTACCCTTTGGAGCCATTCCCAAGGCAAGTATCAAGGCATACGGTGATTGTGAGCAGCTTTTGGGGGAGGGCTGATCAAACGAAGGAGCGTCCCATGACTCGGAAGAGCTTGGGGCGCTTTCGTTTTTCGCGATGTCAGGCTTTGCTTGACACTTCCGCCTGTGCGAATGCCTTGCGCCTGTTTCCGCTAGAATTATCGACTTGGGCGTTTCGGAGGTACTTCGAACCATGATCGAACGAGAGATGCAGGAATTGCTCTGGCGCTATCCAGAACGCCTTGTGAACGAGCCGCTGAAGCAATTCGCGTGGGAAACCGCATCCGACGTAGGTCGGGCCGATCTTGTGTTTGAGGACCGACACGGACGTTTGCTAATCATCGAAGTGAAACACGGAAAACTGCCACGAGGGGCGATTGACCAGTTGCTCGATTATTTCGGAATGATGAAGCAGAGGTTTCCCAATAGGCCAGTAGAACTGATGGTGGTTGCGAATTGAATTCCATCGGAACGTCGGCTTACCTGTGAAAGTAGGGACATCGAATGTCGAGAGATAAGTGAAAAAACGTTTCGAGACATTGCGACCGAGGTTGGGTATCAGTTTACTTCTGAAGCGAACCTGCCGCAGCGCACACTCGCCCCCCCGGTGATTCATTCGAATCGCGACATTGATGTTCAAAAGTCGAGCGAAGGGTCTTCAGGCTGGTCGTTCAGTAGAACGGCAGGCTCCACCGAGGGTGCAAGTGACTTCTTATCGCGATGTGACGACGCAGGCAAGAACTTCTTTACCAGACTATTCGAGTCTCAGAAAGCTGCTTCCACTTACACCAAAATTACGTGGCAGCACGAGAGCGGGTTTTCCCTCCAGTTTTACTTTAATCGCATTGGCTTCGCACCACTCGTGTGGGGGTTCCCCGCTAAGAATCGCGATGGCAAGAGCATTAGGCAGCGCCTAGATTTTCCGTTTGACTTCTCGCTAAGGGCTGGCGTATCGGAAGCATTCATCAACGAGTTCGGAGCTTCACTGTCCTCCGTCGCTCCCTTTTCGGGGGGAGGAAAGCGACCGAGTATCCCGATTTCTGCGCTCGGTTCGGACGAGTCAGCCCGGATCATCGAAACAATATTCAGCTTTGCAGCCAAGGCTTCCAAGAAATAATGGTAGCTTGAAACCTTCATCCGATCTGCCATAATTTCCCAATGTGCGGGCGCTACCGTCTGTCAGAAAAGGGAGAAACGGGCATCTCCCAGCCACACCTTCTTCCTCCCGAGTGCGACTAAAACGAAACCCGCGCCTCTAGTTCTGTCAGTTGCTTCAGCGCGACCGAATGGCGATGTGCCCGCTTCGACTCAGAATACATGATCAAAATCGACCAGTAGACACCCCCGGACTCGTGAGATCATGCGGACTATGCGTAAAAAGAGGACCAAGAAACAATCACCCAAAGCAACCCTCGCCGAAGTCGTCAAGGAAATGGCGAAGCCGAGGGTGGCTATGTCGGCGCGAGAGCATCGTCACATTGTTCGGAACGAAGTTCTAGTCGTGGAGAACGATGTTGAGGAGTGAACTGTGCACCTGTAATTCATTGCCAGCTTGATAATCAATGAATCCCAATTTTCTGAACCTGTTCATGAAAAAACTGACCCGCGACCGCGTTGTGCCTATCATCTCTGCGAGGGTTTCCTGACTCACCTTGGGGATTACAGTCTCGGGCGAGCCTTCCTTGCCGAAGTGAGCCAGCAATAGCAATATCCGGGCCAGTCTTTTTTCACTCGAATTGAAAAGCTGGTCAACTAAATCCTCCTCGTAGCGGATGTTCCGTGCGAGCAAATATCCCACGAACATATCGGAAAATGCGTGTTCCCGGTGGAGCACTTCATTCATGGACTTTTTGTCAATTTTCATCACGAAGCAATCGGTCATTGCGGTCGCGGAGCACAGGCGGCGAGGCTGTCCAGTGAGGCAACCTTCTCCGAAGAAATCGCCCTCTTTCAGAATGCCGATTGTGGCTTCCTTCCCGATCTGCGACACAACGGTGAGTTTTACCTTTCCTTCCTTTATATAAAAAACAGCATCGGAGGAGTCGCCCTGAGCAAAGATCGTCTGCTTCTTGGGAAAGGCTACGATTGTCCTGCCACCGTTTATGGTTGAAAGGAATGTCTTGGTATCGAATTTGATGAGTTTCTTGGACGCTGCCACGAGTGGCATAATTGACCTCCTCTCAAGAATTTCGAATGCGCAGAAGGCAACTTCCTATGATGGAAGAATCAATGCGCAAGAAGGGCGAGAACAGCGCCAAGTGTGCGGGCAAATCTGCTATTCCGCCCGACGAAATAATGATTTCACCCTTGGTGTCGAAAGTCAAGACAGGCGCAGACTCTTGAGCGAGGCGCGAGCCGATCCTCGACTGATGTCAGGCACGATGACCAATTCAAGCGTGGTGACATCGGAGAGTTCAACCGTTCAACCCGATATTCCTCGACCTCGTGGATTGAGTTAGGGGGACTGAAATTCCATTGCTGGCGAACGATTTCTCGAAACGAGCGTCCGCCATCCCCAGACCATCGCAAGACGAACTCTTGGGTGCGCTCAGCCTCATTTTCTTCGAAGACGAGCGCGATGCGTGTGAGTCTTTGTGGCTGATCGAAGATTAGTCGGATGGTTTGGATGCCGGAATCGGCGGCACGCCAGCCCCGCGTTTCTCCCGGTACCAGCGCAGACTCGACCGGATATTCCTTCGCTTCCGATGTGACCTCGACCACTGCGAGACGGTCGAGGTCCAGCCAACCTTCGCCCCGCGACGGCACATCGAGCGGAATTGGGGTCATCAGGCGCTTTCGCATGATGCTAGTTTACCTCTCGTCCGGCTTTCTGATGATCCGCGATTGAGAACGGGCTCGCCTCTGGAGCCATTTCTCATCTCGGTGTGTACGTTCTTGCGAGCGCCTCAGAAGGTATACCCGTAGGCCACCGACTAGGCCCTCTTACCAGATAGTAACGGGCTCTGTGGCGAATCAATAAGTTGCGGGCATCGCGAACCCCTAAAAAACACAGCCTTGCGGGCCAACCTCGGATTTCTTGCTTTAGCCGCGTCTGCCGCTGGTTTTTGGGTCACTGTGCTGCGATCTCTGTTCAAAGGAGATGACGTTGAATAGCATAGGCTGGGAGTTGCGGGCAGAACTGAGCAGCCATCTGCAGGAGATTGGCGGCATGCAAAATCTCTAGCCTGTGTTCGAATGACGGAAGGAGTCGCTCATGGGCGTCCACCGAACATTGCTGTGTGTCGTTGCAGTAATCGCCTTCAACATCGGAGTGCAAGCTGCGCCATTCGTCGTGTTTCCGAAGGCCGGGCAGTTGGCCTCTCAGGACGGGCGCTTCGTGGTCCGCAATACTGACCGTGGGGCTTCCCTCTCCGAATACGTCGGTACTTTCCACTCCTTATTTCTGGAAGAGACCGCCAGCGGGCGGACCCGCAAACTGTGCGACTACGTCGGCGTAGCCGCGGTTGCATGGACATCGAACGACCTCCTCATTGTGACGGAGTACCTGAGTAAACATACTTCCCGCGCACTGATCTTTGCTGCCGACAATTCCCGCGACACGGTCGTAATCGATCAGCCGTTGCTGACCAACCTTGTCCCGATCAACCTTCACGTTGGGATACGAACGGGCAATCCCTTTGCGGATTCGCGAGAAGCTGGCGTCGAAGTTGCGAGAGGCGGCTGGCAACTATTTGGCCTGTTGAGGAGACATAAGCGGCAAGACCTAATTGTGCGAACGGTCTGCTATGCTCACTGAACTTGGATCATCAAGCTCAATCGACGCGAAGCCGGGAAACTCGCTGCGATAGTTGCGCCCGGACGACACCGGACTATGACATCGTCAATTACGGTTCCATTGAAAGCGGACATAGACATCTCTGTAGCCAATGCTTCAACAAGGAAGTGGCGGAATCGGCTGGGCTGACAGGATTCGAAAACGCCAAGTTCGAGCCTGTGGGTCTCGTTGATTCCTCTGGAGAAGTCCGCGAGTTTCACTTTCGTACCTATTTGTTCGGCACCGGAGTCGCGCTCAACGCTTTCGAGCTTTGCGATGGACATCCATCTGGCTACCACTTCCAGATCATCGGCGATCCGGAGGAAGACCTGCTGGTTCTGCTCGGTCGATTGATCGAAAAAATGCGGCGTGCCATTTCCACAAAACATCTCACGAACGGTGAGCACGGACTGCAAATCTCGGACGAAAGAGTAGTGTGTGGACGGGTTGAGTGGGACGATGCCCGGAATGGGCGGGTGCCACTTCTCATTATCGATGGTCGAGAAATCGGCTGGGACGAGTTTGGCCGTATGTTGATGAGCTTTGAGGGCTGGCAGTTCAAACTGACTATCAGGGACAAAAGTGAAGAGTTGTGATCCCCGCAGAGCCGAGATGACGCCCAGACTGGCCACAAAGGCTGCTATCACCTCTGAAACGCCCGGTCCGACCCCCAACCCCTCCCGACCAGCCAAATCCCTAGAATCGGCTTACAGGCTCTCGGGCGTGAACTTCGACATAAGAAAATCCATGTCGTCTCCGACTCCATAGCCAATTTTATGGCTGATCAGTCGCACACTATCCAACCGGGTTAGGAAGTCGTCGCGGCGCTCCGGGGATAGTCCGTTCGCCGCCTTGAGCGCCTGCTCGAACATGCGCACCAGCGCATTGAAGTATCCCTCAGCGTCACTCGCAATATCGCTGGAAAACCCAGCGGAACGCTCGCAGTAGAAAACCATCAACTCTGCCAATCCTTCCGGATCGCCAACCGCCTTCTTGTAATCAGAGATGGCACGCTTGGCTTGGGAGACGGAAGTGTCCTGCCTCCGGAACACATCAGGCCAAAGCCATCGATCAATGGTTTTCTTGTAGGGCTCCAGCACGTCCTCAGCCAAGCCAAATCGGGCATGAAGGAACGTCTGATTCTCTTCGTGCGCGGCGTAGAGACTCTGAATCAATCCCAGCAGTGCTGCCCGATCAAAATCTGCGAGTTTTGCTTTGACATCTGTCCACGTGGGCCGTGATTTCTGCTTACGTTTGGCCATACGCTTCACGATTCTACCTCTCGGGGTTTCCACCGTACTGAATCGCCCAAGTCCCTCATCCGTGGCAAAATGAATCCCCACTCATGACCGCCGCCATGCCAGAGCGCCGACCCGCGACCGAGCAAATCTCCGGCGTCATCGAGCGCGTCACCTTCCACAACGACGACAGCGGCTTCTGCGTACCGAGCGGAGAATGAAGGGTGGGTCACGGCCTCATCCTTGCTTCCTGTACCCATTCCCGTAAACCTAGAGGGGAAGCGGAACGATGGTCCGAACTGGTCAATAGTGAGCATCTGGGAAAGCATTGCAGGCTGGATCATGGGTTATGACAATAAGGGATATGTTCTTCACTCGACCGCCTCCGCTTCCCGTACTGTCTGCGGTACAGCGATTGGACTGGTTTCTAAACTCGATCCGGGAGAAAAACTCTCTAGTCGTCACGGGAGAACCTGAAGAATTTGATGAGCCACACCGAAGCGAGAAGCCACTTTGAGAAGGAACCTTTCCATCTGAGCCAGCCGCACCGATCCCAAGGCTGGCGGAATGACCCGTGTCCCTGCGGCTCCGGTAAGAAGCACAAGCGGCGCTGCGGCGGGGCGACGGGGAACTGAGTGTCGTTGGCTGGGCACTTGCGGGAACCCGAAAGATCGTCAGTTGAATGTGCTGCTACACATGATTGTGCAGCGCACTGTGAGCAGCCGATCTGGAGCCTAGAAAACGACTCCTCAGGTTCCAAAAACTGCTGCACGAACTGCTGCACAATCGCTCCCCAGAACGCCCTGAAACGCACCAAGACCACTGTGAACCGCTTATATCTCACAACAACATACGCAAGGTTGGGTCATTTCGTAATCGGCAGGTCAGCGGTTCAAGTCCGCTCGTCGGCTCCATCCTAACCTCTTAGAAAAAATCAGTTTACGGATTCGGGCATTGCACCCGATGTCCGATTTGGTGTCCGATTGGTGTCCCTAAAATCGTGAGCCGCTATTTGTGTAATAGCGGATCGACCTATTGCCTTCAATTAACATGCCCTTAGGGTGGTGATGTCTCAATCATGTCCTATCTATCGCTGTTTTCGGCGAAATGGTTGAGGTCCATCTTGAGCTTGAGTGGCTCGGTCCTCGCGAACCGTGCCCCACGGCCGCTCACTGAGGTAGGGGCCCCCATTTCCTCCAGTTAGACGTTCCCCCTCGGGCTTCCTGTAATCGGGTGTCTTCTTGTGTCATTGTGGACTCCTTTTTGCTTCATGCGGATGTGGCTGCCGCCTGGTTGCGTGTTCCGGTGAAGTCGATCAGGGCTCCGGCGTGATGCCGATCAGCGTTCCGGTGCGAAGCCGATCAATGATCGGGCTTGACCGGAAGGGTGATCGCTTTCACCCCGGAATACTGATCAGCCCGGAATCGTGATCGACATCATGCCGGAACGCTGATCGGCATCGTCCGGAATACGCACCCGGTCACTGGTCTCCTTGTCCGGCGCGAGTGCGTTGAGCAACCCCTCCACTCTGCCGTCGTTCGAGGAAGCGGTGGTCAGGAAAATGGCTTGTGACGGAAGTGCAATTTGAACTCCGGCCGACTCGATACACTCCATGATGCGGAGTAGAAGTATTTCCTGACTGTCGAGGAAATGGTTCCAATCCCGGGCCAAGATGTAAGCGAAGACCTCCACGCCAAGATGAAGAAGGGCCGAAGCGAAGGAATCGCACATGAAGGGAGTCGGGCTCGACACGCCCACTTTTTCCCAGCAGGCTGCGGATGCCCTCAAGGACAGCGTGCATCTGCAACGAGGTGGTCCCGTGACGCAGACTCAGGATGGGGTGGAACCAGAACTTGTCGCGTGAACTGAGGTTTTCGAGGCTCATGTTGGCGATCTGACCATTGGGGACGCTGACCACACTTCGGTCCAGAGTGCGGATGCGGGTCGAACGGAGGCCAATATCATCGACTGTGCCCAAAGTATCGCCGACCCTTAGAAAGTCTCCCACGCCCACGGCTTGGTCGAAGATGAAGGATACGCCGCCGATCACATTTTCCAGTGTCTTCTGCGCAGCGAGCGCAATGGCAATGCCGCCGACGCCGAGTCCAGCCAGACGACGCAGGAAGCATCAGAAAAAAGAAAACGTTTCTCCGGGCCAGTATGAGCTTGCGTTGGAGCATAGGATCAAAATGATCCTATTGGATCTCGAGAGAGACAACATTTCCCTCTCCCCCGGATGTTTCGCGATAGTTGAGCGCCACCTTCTGCCTTTTCCAGGCACAGGAGAACTTGTCGGATCCGATCAGGATGAGGTGATTGGTGTCGGCTACATTCATCTTCCAGGTCTTAGCTCCTGAAAGCACAGTCAGGGTGGCGAGCGGCGGCGTCGAGCAATCCACGCTGCTGAGCGTACCGCGAATGAATTTCGCAGCGCTGAAGTTTGTTTGCGCCTTCGGCGGCGGTTCAGCAGAGGTTTCGCTCGTATTCCCCGGATTGGCCGCGTCCCCAGAATTTTCCCGGTGCAACAGGATCACCCCCGAACCCGCTGCCCCCGCTCCTGTCATCTGCCGGAACTGCTGCGCCTGCCCCAGCATCGCAGATACGCGCGAGGTGAGTTCGGAATTGGCGGTGTCCTGAAGCGACTGCAGCACCGCGATGGCCTGATCCGGCTGCCGGTTTGCCAGGTAAAGGTTGGCCAGATTGAAGCGGTAATTCTCGCTGCGAGGGCTGATCACAATGGCCTTCCGCATGGTGACGATGGCCTTGGCTGGATCGCCTGAAGTGGATTGTGCAAACGCGAGAAGCGCATAAGAATCAGCGAAATTCGGATCCAGGCTGATGGAAGTCTCCAGTTCCACGGTCATGGCGGGCAAGTCGGCGCCGCCTCCGAAGCCACCTTCACGAGCCATCAGCAGTGCGTTGTAGTAGTGAACCCGTGGATCCTTGGAGTCCAGTTGTGAGGCCTGCTTAAAGTATTCCGCCGCCAGGGTGAAATCCTGCTTCTCTAAGTAAGCGTATCCGAGCCCGCGGCAGGCCGCTGCGTTCTTGGGATCGGACTTCAGAATGTCCTGCAACTCGTTCAGGGCTCGCTCCTGGTAGTCGCGCGAATGCAGATGGATGTCCGCCAGCACCGCATTGCTGGCTGCGGCGCTCAGTGGCGCGGCCGTATAGTTCTTTTCCGAAATGCTGGCCGGGGTAGGAATCGGATAATACCGGTAGTGGCCGCTGTTCACGTAGTTGCGCAAAGCCTTGTCGAACTGCGCACCGCTCATTCCGAAGGCCTGTTGAATGGCGTCCTCGACCGGCATGTGTTTGTTCTCTACAAGGTCAAAGTAAGCCGCTACTTTGGGTAGCAGTTGGTTGTCGTAGATGTAATGCACCAACATCCCCGACTCGGCATAAAACGTTGTGCGATGGTCGCCGCTCTCGTTGTAGGTCTGCGAATTCTGCCGCACCCTGAAAAGATCGGCGATCTTCATCATCCCCATTTGATGCAGGATCACGTAATCGTCATTGGGGATCTTTCCAACTCGGGCTTCTTTGTTGTCCACTTCGATGCTCTGAAAATATACGGCGAAACCCTCTTCAAACCAGGGAGCGAATTCCTCTTGCAGGTTGCCGTTCATTAACTGGTGGGCGTATTCGTGGAACACTACAATCCAGGGATTCTCCACCGACATGTCGAGCATGATGAAGCTACGGTCGCTACCTCCCTGAAAGAGTCCGGCCACCTGCGTGGGTTTGCCGTTGAATAGCGGCGCAACCTGCCGCATCTCTTTCGTGTTGCGGAAGGCCACGATCTGCAGCGGGATGGACAGGTTTACGTTCGCCTTGGTCATCAAAGCGCCGAAAACCGCGCGCATCTGTTCGAAGCGCATCGCCACTTCGCGGCCCCGCTTCTCGCCCGCATCTGTAACCACGGAGAAGTTCGGCGAGCGCACTTCAACCCATTGGGGTTCCCCCGCAAAAAGCGCGGGTGGGCCGAAGAAGGTGACAGCCAGCAGGACAGTGCGCAGCCAAAAGAAGGCAGCAAAGAAGGCAAAACGGAACGCTCCGTGGCGAAGACTCATGAGGCGATTCCTCCGCTCAGTTGCGGCCATCCTACACCCAATGCTTATCTCAATTCATGCCCAGACCCTGTTTAATACACTAATACACTTGCCTGGACAGGGCATGACAGGGTAGAACATGAATGTTCCGAGCGCCTTCCGTTGATTTCATAACAATGTCGGCTCCCTCGACCCGAGTAAACTTGGTGATCGCCAAACCAACCAAGGCTCGGAAAGGAAGGAGCCGAATATGGTGATTATAGGACTGGATTACCACCCG
>Ga0187890_10000791_pt1 | contig 22809 bp, 16 predicted proteins | sample June2016WEW_21_1_FD_133005 | JGI IMG/M metagenome (GOLD analysis project Ga0187890, IMG submission 133005) | Peatland microbial communities from SPRUCE experiment site at the Marcell Experimental Forest, Minnesota, USA - June2016WEW_21_10 | ecosystem: Environmental > Terrestrial > Soil >... | reverse complement strand
TCTCGGCATAGGGCCGAGGCCGTTCGCAGCGCGTTGCGCAGCTGCCGGATGTTGCCGGGCCACGAATAGTCCATGAGCTTGTCGAACGCCTCCTGGTCGATCTTGATGCCCTCCTGACCCACGTTCTCCTCTCGCAAGAGCGTGCGGATCAGATCCGCCCTGTCGCCGCGGTCGCGCAGCAGCGGCAGATGCAACGTGACGCCGTTCAGCCGGTAGTACAGGTCCTCCCGGAACTCGCCGTTCTGGATCATCTGCAGCACGTCGCGATGTGTCGCGCTGATCACGTGCAAGTTAACGGGAATCGCCTGCTCGCTGCCGAGCGGCACCACCTCGCGCTCCTCGATCACGCGCAAAAGCCGGGTCTGCAGCATGAGCGGCATGTCGCCGATCTCGTCCAGGAACAGCGTGCCGCCGTTCGACTGGAGGATCTTGCCGACTCTGCCCTCCTTCGCCGCTCCGGTGAAGGCGCCGCGCGTATAGCCGAACAGCTCGCTCTCGATGAGACTTTCCGGGATCGCCGCACAGTTCACCGTGACGAACGGCTTGTCGGACCAGAGGCTCCCGCGGTGCAGGTTCTTGGCAAAGGCCTCCTTGCCCGTACCCGTCGCGCCGTGCAGCAAGATCGGTACTTGCTTGGTGAAGAGCTGGCGTCCGCAAGCGAGGTTCTTGCGCATCTGCAGGTCCTCGCCCACGTGCTCGCGCTCGCGCACGGGCTCGCTGGCCGCGCCCGGCTCGAGCACCGGCACCTGCGCGCGCTCGGCAGCGCGCGCGGGCTCGCGCGCAATCGCGAAGAAGCGCCGGCCGTGTGCGACATCGCGGACCGGCCAAATCGTGCTCGGCTCGAATTTGGCGCGCTGCTCGAGCGCACCGAAGTTGAACTGAAAATATTTTCCGATCGCCTCGCCGACGAGGGAGCGGCGGCTCGAGCAGCCGAGCTGCACCAGCGCGCTCTCATTGACGGCGAGGATGTTGCCCTCGTCGTCGATCGCCATCAACGCCTCATGCAGCAAGCCCACGAACTCCGGCCGGCTGTGAAAGCGCAGGATCCACGAGTGGCGGTAATCGTTCAGGAAGTTCCACCGCGAAATCAGGTGCGCCGACATGTTGACGAGCGCCATCGTGTGGCGCTGGATCAGTCGGCTGTCGCTCGAGTTCGCGGTCGAGGCATCGAGCACCGCGAGGATGCCGCCGTGCGGATCGAGAATCGGCGCCGCCGAGCAGGACAGCGACAAGTTGTAGCCGCGGAAGTGCTCCTCTCGATGCACCGTCACGGGCCCCGCCTCGGCGAGGCAAGTGCCGATGCCGTTGGTGCCCTCGTGGCGCTCGTCCCAGAGCGCACCCAAGGACAATCCGGCGTGGCGGAACTCCCGCTGCAGAGCCGGGTCCGTGATGGTGCTCAGCACGGCTCCCTGCGTGTCGGCGAGAATGACGGCAAATCCCGACCCCGCAATTTGCTCGTAGAGGCTCTCCATCTCGGCCCGCGCGACCGGGAGCAGCTGTCCCAAGCGCTCCTGGAGCTGCTTGACGGACTGCGGGTTCAGCACGCTGATCTGACGCGGAGCCGAAGGCTCGATTCCATACTCCCGGAGACACCGGTGCCATGACCGGGTTACCAGTGGCTCGATTCCCGCAGGCTGAAGACCGCTTTCGACGACTTGGATGATGCGCGAGGCATGGCTCGTCACCAGACTATCGTTTTTCAAGAATCCCCCTTTCGAGCGAGACGCGATCCATGCCGCCCCTCATCCCCGTTTCTCGATATCCGTAAGCACGGTGTAGCATTTTAGCTACGTATTTTTCTGGCCGCCCACGGGAAGCCTGTGCCGTTTCACTTAAACAGGCAATACGCACCGCAGCAACGGCGGGTCGCCCTATACGACGCCCCCCAGAACTGCCGAGAGCCTACGGATTCTTCGGCGCCCCGTATTTGTAAGATGGATCTCCGTCGTAATGAGAGCGAACGAACGCGATGATCTTGAAGAGGTCATCGGCACTCTTGACGATGGGCCCGAAGGGAGGCATCGGACCCACCACGTTCTCGCGGCCGATGCGCGAGTAGCCCTGTTTCTGCAACTCGTCGCTTCCGAGCGTAACCAGGCGGAACAAGGTGTCGTCATCGCCGCCGTAAACCCACGTGTCGTTGGTGAGGGGCGGGCACATGCCTCCGCCGCCAGATCCACCGTGACACCCGCTGCAGCTGTAGCTGCGGAACAGGGTCTCGCCCTGCGCCACGATGTCGGCCTGCGTGTCCGTGTAGGGATCTTTGATCTGCCCCTTGGGCGTCTGCTTCACGAGGTCGACAGGAGAGGTCTTCGTATAGTCGGTGTTGCCCGCGGGCGCGGCGGCGCCCGGCGCATCCGCCGCGCGCACCAGTCCGAGCGAGGCCAGCGTGCCCAACGCGGCGAAGCCTGCGAAAACGCCGATGATCGATAAAGCTCTTCTCACTCGAATTCTCCTTGTTTCTCGACTTAACCCGTCGCCGACGCCGCACCCCTTTGCGTGGCGTCCTGCAAGAGCCGCACCATGCCCTCATCGTTGTTCGCCTGCGCGATACCGAGCGCGGTGCGCCCGTCCTGACTTCGCGCGTTCGGATCCGCGCCCGACTTGAGCAATACCTCGGCGACACGCGGGTGATTATTGGCCGCGGCAATCATCAACGCCGTCACGCCGCCGGGATTGACCGCATTGACCTTGGCGCCGTGATCGATGAGCGCGGCGGTGAGATCGGGCGAGCCGGAAATGGCCGCGAGCATGAGCGGCGTGTAGCCGCCTTTCGCCACGGGCGCATTGACGTCCGCGCCCGCCGCGACGAGTGCCTCGGCTGCCTTTATCTTGCCGTTCTGCGCGGCGATCGCCAAGGGAGTGAGCCCGTCGGTCGACACGACGTCGATCTTGGCACCGTGCTTCATCAGCATGGACACGAGCTCGGGATTATCCTGCCACGCCGCGTACATGATCGGGGTCCAGTCGTTGCGGTCGCCCAGATTGACGTCCGCATTGTGCCCCGCGAGGTACGTCGCCACCTCGACGAAGCTGAAGCGTGTCGCATTGATCAGCGGTGTGTATCCCTCGCCGTCGCGCGCATCGGGATGGGCGCCGTGCGCGAGCAGGTAACGCACGCGCTCGATGTCGTTCGCGACGATGGCATCGCCGAGCTCGTTGTCCGGATTAGCACCCTGCGCCAGCCATTTCTTGAGGTCCGCCATGCGGGCGCGATGCTCCGCAGCGATCTGCGCTTGTGTCGGCGGTGCCGTTTCCTCGGGCTTGTACGGCCCGTGCGAGGGCAGATCGCCGGAGACGAGGCAGGCGTCGCACTTGACCAGGGGAACGCCGAAATCGACGAGGATGCGGTGAACATCGTCTCTGTGCTGCTCGAGCGCGCCCTCGATGGCGGACTTGATCTCCGGCCGGCCGCGCGGCACGGCGAGTGTCATATCGAATTCCAGCGGCACCGTGTCTTCGCCGATATTGACGGGCTCGATCACGAGCGGCGCATGCAGGACGGTTTGGTAATAGCCGGCCATGGGCCCCCAGACGGCGGCGACGTCGAGCGCGCCGTCGATGACCTGCTGCACTTGATAGGACGGTTGGTTGTCCGCCTGCTCGTCGGCATTGTGGCTGAGATAATGGACCACGGTGTTGTTGACGACACCGTGCTCGGATAGGGCCTCACGGATTGCGGACACCTGGAATACGCCGACGCGCAGACGCTTCAGCTGCGGATCTGCGATTCCCTTGATGTGCAGCCCCTTGTCGTTTCGATAAGCGAGCACGAAGGTCGAGCGATACAGCGGCTTGGACAGCACCACGGCGCCTTCGGTGTCCGAGGCCATGTCCATCCACAAATCGCAGTTGCCCTCGCTCAAGGTCGTGCGCATGAGGCCGCGCTCGATCGAGGGGCGCCAGTAATACTGCACGCCCGTGCCGAGCGCTTTGCCGATGACCTCGGCGATCTTGTTCTCGAACCCCTCACCCTGGCGACTCGACAGCGGCATGTTGCCCGGATCCGCGCACACGGTGAGCGAGCGCAGCGCCGGCTGCGCGGCGTCGGCATGCGCCGCGTTTCCTGCAATCGCGGCAACGGCGATGCAAGAGCAAAAGAGCGGCACGGTCCTGAATTTCATGTGATCTCCTCGAGGCGTCGTCGCGACGCCGCCAGCCTGTATCTAGACTCCCATAAGCGGCCGAGGTTTCACACCGCGAGCCCGCCACGGCATGGACGTAGCATACATAAAAAAGCCCGGTGCCTTGCGGCACCGGGCAATCTGTTTTCCACTCGACTCGAAGACCTGGCGGGATTTTCGCTGTCCCGCTAGTTCCCGGCGGACGCACCCGTCGACGCCTGCGTCGGGCTGTCCGGCATCGACTCGCCTACGCGGAACGTGAATAGCGTGCCGCCCTGCGGGATGTGATTGAGGCCCGCAGCCTTGGTCATCGCCGTCGCTCCGATGGCGCCGAACTTGTCGCTGAGATCGAGTCCTGCCGTCACCGGCAGACCGATCCAACCACCGATGCCGGACCATACGGACACGTACTGCTTACCCTTGACGGAATAAGTGATCGGGTTGCCGATGATTCCAGAGCTCAGCTTGCGCGACCAGAGAATCTTGCCGGTCGAGCGATCGACAGCTCGGAAATCGCCGCCGAGGCTGCCGTAGAAGGCCAACCCGCCGCCGGTCACCAACGCTCCGCCCCAGTTCGGGTACTGATCGGGAATTTCCCACTCCGTCTTGCCGGTCACCACGTTGAACTTCTTGAACTTGCCCGTGACCCCCGGCTTCTCGGGATACATGTACACGTTCGCGAAGACGTACACCGTGCCTTGTTGTGTGTGCGAGCGCGCCTGAGGCTCGTCTTCCATGCACCAGTTGTTGGTCGGCACATAGAAATTCTCAGGATCGTTCGGATCCACCGCCACCGGTTGCTGGTCCTTGCCGCCCATCGCCGAGGGGCAGGCTTGCGTGTTGCCGCCCACCTTCAATGGCGAATGCTCGGGTACCTTCACCGGCCGCCCTGTCTTCATGTCCACCTTCTCGGCCCAGTTCGTAGTGACGTACTTGTTGGCGCGCAACAGCGTCCCATCCGTCCGGTCGAGCACATAGGCGAAGCCGTTGCGATCGAAGTGCACCAGGCACTTGTGCATCTTGCCGTCGACGTTCATGTCGACCAGCACCACTTCGTTGATGCCGTCATAGTCCCACTGATCGAACGGCGTCATCTGGTAGGCCCATTCGGCCTCGCCCGTGTCGATGTTGCGGGCGAATATGGTCATGGACCACTTGTTGTCGAACTTGCCGCTGTTGCAGTTCTCCTGGGTGAGCGGCTCGGCACAGCGATACTGCGGCGACCACAGGCCCGGGTTGCCGGTTCCGTAGTACACCAGGTGCAGGTCCGGGTCGTAGGCATACCAGCCCCATGCCGCACCACCGCCCCGCTGCCACTCATCGCCGGGAAATGTGCTGATGCCGAGATCCTTGCCGGCTTTGCCGTACTCCGGATGCTTCGCATTGGTTTTCGCGGTCAGACACACATCCTTGTCGCTGCCGGTTGAAAAGCAATGCCAGGCTACCTTGCCGTCGGCGAGGTTATAGGCCGTGACCGCCCCGCGCGCCGCAAACTCGTCGCCGCCGAATCCGATGAAGACCTTGTCCGCGGCGATGATCGGCGCCGGCGTGATGGTTTCACCGTGCTCGGGGTAGGCGCTCTTCACCACCCAGTCCTGCTTGCCGGTCGCGGCATCGAGGGCAATCACGTAGCCGTCCAGCGTGCCGAACACGAGCTTGCCGTCTGCATACGACATTCCCCGATTGACGGTGTCGCAACAGGCACGCGGCACGGCCGATTCGTCGCGGCCGCTGGTTTTCGTATAGCTCCATACCTGGATCGGATGATCCGGATCGCTGAGGTCGAGCGCCTGCACGATGTTGGGCCAGCCGCTCTCCAAGAACATCATCGGCTTGCCGCCGACATCCTCGATCACCAGCGGCTGTCCTTCGTGACCGCGTAGGGTGCCGCTCGACTGCGACCACACCATCTGCAGACTCTTCACGTTGCCGGCGTTGATGTCCTTGAGTGCGCTATAGCGATTCTGATTGAGGTTGCCCGCGGGGGCTCCCCACTGATTCGGGTCTTTAAAGCGCTGAAACTCTTCCGTATCCGTTGCCGCGAGAGCTGCACCACAGGTCGTGACGAGCGCTGCGACGGCAATAACCTTGACTCGACGTTTTGCTTTGAGCCATTTCATCTCAATTCTCCTGCTTGGGTCTGAGCGTTTTCGCCGCCGCCACGAAAACGGCGCGCACACGGTCCATTCCTGGGTGCCTGCGGAAAAAAGCGGAACTTTTAGGTCTGTCGTTTGCCTGCAAAACTCCCTCCTTCGCAAATCTGGTTGTAGTTGTCTGGTTGCAAATCCTCGCTACCAGGCTCCCAAGTCAGCGACGCACCGCCTTGGATGGCTTTGGAATAGCAATGCTTATGCCATCTGAGGGCATCGCAAAATATTATCGTCCGGAAAGCGACGGCCCTTTCGAAATCAGTGAGTTACCGCGTGCCCGCGGCGCAGCGATATTGCATCGCATTACGAAGTGTGCCACGCCCGTTACACTGGTTCGGAGGACTGCGCCGTTCGTGAGGCTATGGGACGCCCACTCTCGCGGAGCACGTTCACTCAACTATCACCGCCGGAGCGCAGCTCGCCTTGCCGGCGTTTGTACCGAAATTGTTACGCTTCGATGAGCCGCGGGGCACTTTGTCACGCGGATCTCGGCATCTGCGCTGTCGCGCGCACGCGCCATGACACGGGCGATGCGCGTGCGCCCTGCAAGGCCGCGTGCAGTCCGGATGCGCGAGCGAGTGCGCCGGTCTTTCGGCATGCAATTTGCACATTGGCCAACGGGACTTTGCGATAGGCTGCGCAGTTTGCGGCCCGTTACTGAGTGAAAGGATCAAGACCATGAAGACCAAAGCTGCCATTTGTTACGCGGCCGGCAAGCCGCTGGAGATCGTGACGGTAGATCTCGACGGACCGAAAGCCGGCGAAGTGCTCATCGAGCTCAAGGCAACCGGCGTTTGCCATACCGATGAGTTCACCCGTTCGGGCGCGGATCCGGAAGGACTGTTTCCGGTGATTCTCGGCCACGAAGGTGCGGGAATCGTCGTCGATGTAGGGCCCGGCGTGACCACCCTCAAGAAAGGCGACCACGTCATTCCCCTGTACACGCCTGAATGCCGCCAGTGCAAGTCCTGCCTGTCCCAGAAGACCAATCTATGCACTCAGATACGGGCCACGCAGGGCAAGGGCGTCATGCCGGACGGTACGAGCCGGTTTCGTATCGGCAAGGAGATGATCCATCACTACATGGGATGCTCGACGTTCTCCAATTTCACGGTAATGCCCGAGATTGCGGTGGCGAAGATCCGCGAGGACGCACCGTTCGACAAGGTTTGCTATATCGGCTGCGGCGTGACCACGGGCGTCGGCGCCGTGGTGAAAACCGCGAAGGTCGAGCCGGGCGCCAACGTGGTCGTGTTCGGGCTGGGCGGCATCGGCCTGAACGTGATCCAAGGCGCTCACCTGGTCGGAGCCAACAAGATCATCGGCGTCGACATCAACCCGCGGCGCAAGCCGCTCGCCGAGAAATTCGGCATGACCCACTTCGTCAACCCCAAGGAGGTCGAAGGCGACCTCGTCGCGCACCTCGTCGCCCTCACGGACGGCGGCGCAGACTACAGCTTCGAGTGCATAGGCAACGTGGACATCATGCGCCAGGCGCTCGAGTGCTGCCACCGCGGCTGGGGCGTGTCCGTCATCATCGGCGTGGCGGGCGCCGGCAAGACCATTCAGACGCGCCCATTTCAGCTGGTGACCGGGCGCGTGTGGAAAGGGTCCGCATTCGGCGGCGTGCGCGGGCGCACGGAGGTGCCGGGTATCGTGGACTGGTACATGGACAAAAAGATCAATATCGACGATTTGATTACGCATACGATGCCGCTCGAGAAAATCAACGATGCTTTCGACTTGATGCACAAAGGCGAGTCGATCCGCAGCGTGGTGATCTATTAATCCAATGAGGAGCTCAACATGACCGTGAAGATTCATCCCGCCGTCGACAACGGCGTCAAGGCCGGCACGCCTGGATTTGCCGGTGGTACGTTGGTCTGTAAATGCACCACCGATCCCGTGAAGGTATCGATAGAGGGCGACGTCCTGTTCAACCATGTCTGTGGCTGCTCACAATGCTGGAGACCGGCAGGCACGCTTTTCTCGATGATCGCGGTTGTACCGACCCCGAAAGTCAAGGTGCTCGCCAACGGCCACAAACTGAAAGTGGTCGATCCGACCAAGACGATTCAGCGCAACGCCTGCACGGTGTGCGGCGTGCACATGCATGGACCGATCAACAACCCGAAACATGCCTTCAACGGGCTGACATTCGTCCATGCCGAACGTCTCGATAAGAGCGGTTGGGCGCCTCCCGGGTTTGCCGCGTTCGTCTCGTCGGTCATCGAGACCGGCACCAAGCCCGAAGACATGAAGGCGATTCGCGCACGCCTGAAAGAGCTCAAGCTCGAGCCATACGACGCCCTGTCGCCGGATCTGATGGATCTGATCGCGGCCAACGCCGTGAAGGTAAACGGCGTCGCAAAAGCCGCCGCATCGTAAGGACGCGCTCGCCGCCCGAGTTTCACCGCGCGCGCGGGCGGCGGCAACATTGAGAACGGCCTCGAAATCGAGGCCGTTCTCATTTCATGGCGCGCGAATGCGGTGGGCTCGCGATCGCGGCATAGACACCGAGCCCGATGAACGCGGCGGCGCTCACATACCTGCCGTACGGAAGCCAGCGCGCGCGCTGCGTGATCGCAGGTGCGAGGACGGAGGCTGCCAATACGTAGAGTGTGTCCGTGCACATCGCGATCGCGACGAATACGCCGCCCAGTAACAGGCTCTGCCCCAAGGCGGAGCGATGCGGATCGATGAACTGCGGCATGAGCGCGGCGAAGAAAAGCGCCGTCTTGGGATTCAGCAAAGCCACCCAGAAGCCGTCTCGAAACGGACGCAGGAGCTTGGCCGGTGCCGATGTGTGAGCCGACTTCGGTGCGCGCAGCGCTCTTATGCCCAGATATACGAGGTAGGCCGCCCCCGCGAACTTGACGGCGACAAACGCAGCGGCGCAAGCGCTGAGCACTGCGGCAAGACCTACCGATGCCGCGACCGCATTGCCGAGATCGCCGAGTGCGATCCCGCCGATCGATGCCAGCCCCGCCTTGCGTCCCTGACTGAGCGTCCGTGTCACGAGGTAGATCACGCCCGGCCCCGGTGTGAGGGCGAGAACGATGCTCGCAAAAATGAACGCCGCGAAAGCCGGCGAGGACACGGTTCCCTCCAGCATGATGCGACACTACGCGGACGCGAGCATCGACGCGCCGGCAGCAATCCGTGCCGTCCTCGCGGCGAAACGCTCGGGCCTGAAGGGCGCCAGCGCTGCGATGCGCGCGCCGCTCATCACTTCTTGAGTGACGTATCGGCCGAGGATCGGCGCGAGCGTCACTCCGCTGTGCGTCACGACCACATACAGGTTGGGTACATCGGGAACCGCCCCGACCACAGGCAGCTCGTCGAGCGGCATCGGACGAAATCCCAATGTCAGCCGCTCGAGCGTGACGCCGCGCGCGGCCGGCAGCACCTCTCCGATCTTGGCGAGGATACGGTTGCCGTGCATCGCCCGTAGACCCTCGTCCGGAAATGCCATCGCATGGTCACGAATTTCACGGTGAGCCGGGATGTCCGGAGGCTCGGGTGAATCCGTGCCTACGATGCTGCCGTCGGCCATCTGCTTGAAGGACAGATGTCCCGGCGCATCGAAAATGGTGGGGGTCACGCGAGAGGTCGGCGTGCTGTGGGCGAGAATGCCGGGCGCATGGCGCAGCTTCAAGGGAAAGCCCGCCTGGGCCAAGACGCTCGGTGTGTCCACGCCGGCGGCGACGACCAGATGATCGAGGAGCACTCGCTCCTCTGCAGTTCTGACTCCCGTCAGCACGCCGTGAGTCATGTCCAACTCCCGCACGTCGCATTGCAGCTTGACGACCGCGCCGTGCCGCCGCGCAGCCTCGACGAAGCGGCGCGTTGCCTCGAGCGGATTGAGCTGTCCATCGATGCGTGAGAAAAAGGCCTCCGTCACCGTGCCCGGCACGAGAGACGGGGTCATCGCAAGCAGTTCCGATGCATCGATCGGGCGCACGGCATAAGGGGTCGCGTTCATCTGCGCGGCACTTTCCTCGAGGGAGCGGACCTCCGCAGGAGTGCGCGCCCAGTTGGCATAGCCCCCCCAGACGATACCCAAGCGCAGGCGCCTGTCCAGATCGTGATAGGCCATCAGGCTTTGCAGGCGCAGCGCGCGGTAGTTTGCATCCTCCACGAACGCATTCAACCAGGCAAAGGAGTTTTGCGTGGCGCCGCTCGCCGGTTGCGCCTTTTCGAATAAGGTAACTTGCGCGCCGGCCCGCGCCAGATGATAGGCCAGCGAAGCCCCGACGATGCCGGCGCCCACGACGCCTACTCGCGCAGCGCGCGGCTGCGATGCATGACCCCACCGGCAGCCCGATGCCGCCCCCGCGGCTGCCAGCTGTTTCAAGAATTTCCTGCGCAACACGACGTCGCATCCCCCTATTTACGGCTTTGACATTTCATCGCTCCGGACCGGATTATAAGAGCGTGCCACCCCGAAGCACCGAGGAACCGAATGCCCGCTATCGCTGAACCCACGGGGACACTCGCGGCAGCACTGGAACAGACCACCCGGCTGCTGAAGAGCGATCCGCTCCTGGCATCGGAGCAGGCGAGCGAAATCCTCAAAGTCATACCCGGACATCCGACGGCAAGATTGCTCTTGGGCGTCGCCCGTAGGGCGGCGGGTGATCCTTCCGCCGCATTGGAGGCGCTCGAGCCGCTGATCGCCGCCCAGCCCAACTGGGCTGCCGCGCATTACGAGACAGGAATCACCTTAAGCGCGCTCGATCGTCGCGCCGATGCGCTCGCGGCTCTGCGCCGCGCGATCGCGCTCAAGCCGGACATGCCGGACGCCTGGCGGGAGATCGGCGATCTGCTGAATTTGCAAGGCGACTCGCAGGGCGCGGACGCGGCCTACGCGCAACATATCAAGGCATCGACCAGGGACCCCCGGCTCATGGCCGCGGCACACGCGTTGTGCGAGAACAAGATCGGCCAGGCGGAACTGCTGTTACGAGAGCACTTGAAGCGCCATCCGACGGACGTCGCCGCCATCAGGATGTTCGCAGAGGTGGCGGGCCGGTTGCGACGCTATCAGGACGCGGAAAATCTGCTGGCCCGCTGCCTGGAGCTTGCGCCGAGTTTCAATGCCGCTCGCTACAACTACGCCATGGCCCTGTATCGGCAGAATCGGTCGATTGCTGCTTTGCAGCAGGTGGACCTGCTGATGGCCAGCGAGCCGCGCAACTCCGGTTATCGCAACTTGCGAGCCGTGGTGCTCGCGAACATCGGCGAGTATCAGGAGGCCCTCGAGATATATGCCGACGTGCTCGCCAAGCACCCCGATCAATCAATGATCTGGATGAGCTACGGACATGCCCTGGCGTCGGCAGGCCGCCAGGCGGACAGCATCGCCGCCTATCGCCGCTGCATCGCTCTGAGCCCTGCATTGGGCGAGGCTTATTACAGCCTCGCCAACTTGAAGACGTTTCGGTTCGAGGACGCCGAGCTCCGCGCCATGCGCGAACGCTTGCAAAGCCCCGAACTGACGGACGAGGATCGCGTTCATTTTCACTTCGCCATGGGCAAGGCACTGGAAGATTCGAAGTGCTTCCCGGAGTCGTTTGACCATTATGTCAAGGGCAACGAGCTGCGCTGCGCTCGAGTCGGGTGGGATCCAGCGCAGAACACGGCCTTGGTGCAACGCTCGAAGGCAACGTTCACTCAGGAGTTCTTTGCCGCACGCCGCGGTTTCGGTGCGCCGGCGGCGGACCCCATTTTCATCGTCGGCCTGCCGCGCGCCGGCTCTACGCTGCTCGAACAGATATTGGCCAGCCACTCGCAGGTGGAAGGCACCATGGAGCTGCCGGATATCATGGCCATGGCGACGACGCTGGGTAACAAGACGAGTGACCAGGAATCAATCTATCCTGGCGCACTCGCCCAGATAGGCGCCGCGGAGGCCCTCGCTCTGGGCGAGCAGTACCTCGCGCAGACACGCATCCAGCGCAAGACCGCGAAACCGTTCTTCATCGACAAGATGCCGAATAACTTTCTGCATATCGGCCTCATTCGGCTGATCCTGCCCCACGCAAAGATCATCGACGCTCGCCGTCACCCCATGGCGTGTTGCTTTTCGGCCTTCAAGCAGAATTTCGCGCAGGGGCAGCGGTACTCATACAGCCTCGAGCACCTGGCCCGGTACTACCGCGACTACGTGGATCTGATGGCGCACTTCGACCGGGTAGCCCCCGGTGCGATTCACCGAGTCATTTACGAGGACCTAGTTAACGATACCGGGGGAGAAATACGCCGTCTGCTGGATTTCTGCGGCCTGTCATTCGAGCCGGCCACGTTGAGCTTCCACGAAAACGACCGCGCGGTACGGACCGCGAGCTCACAACAGGTGCGCCGGCCGATCTTTCGAGAGGGGCTGGATCAGTGGCGCAACTATGAGCCCTGGCTCGAACCGCTGCGGCTTTCGTTGGGCGATGTGCTCGAGTCCTATCCGGGCGTCCCGCCCTTCTGAGCCGCACCGTCCGCCGAGCCGGGGTGCACCACAGAGACCCGCCGCCTTTTAAAAGCGCCGACACTGTGGCATACACGTGGGTGGGAGTCGGTAAAAACGATAGGGGATGCATCAATGACTCGTAGCCGAAAGAGGAAGCTGGCGCGCATGCGCGCCAAATGGGTGAGCATGCCGCTGGCATCAGCGATGCTGTCGAGTGGAGGCCTAGCCTATGCCGCCTCCGACACATCCGAAACGGCGACGCTCGAAGAGGTCGTCGTAACCGCGCAAAAACGCTCCGAAGACCTGCAAAAGGTGCCCATCAGCCTGCAGGTGCTGGGCGGCGACAAGCTCGAACAGCTGCAAGTAAGCGACTTCGATGATTACGCCAAGCTCTTGCCAAGCTTGAGTTATCGCTCCAACGGCCCGGGACAGACCTCATTGTTCTTCAGGGGCATCTCCAGCAGTAACGGCAACATACCCCTGCACGCCGGATTTCTACCCTCGAGCGGCCTGTACCTTGACGACACCCCCGTCACCACCGTCGCCGGTGCGCTCGACATCCATGTGTACGATATCGCGCGCATCGAAGCGCTGGCGGGACCCCAGGGCACGTTGTACGGGGCGAGCTCGCTGTCCGGCACCTTGCGCATCATCACCAACCAGCCCGACCCTTCAGGCTTTGCGGCCGGCTACGATGTGAAGGGCGACAAGTGGAAGGACGGCGCCGGCGGCGGAGAAGTCGAGGGATTCATGAATATCCCGCTCGCCGACCATGCGGCGATCCGCATCGTGGGCTATGCGGAGCACGATGGCGGCTACATCAACAATGTCTACCGCCAGGACACGTTTCAGCGGTACTCGCCGATCGGCACCCCCGTCGCGGGCGGTCCCACGGGTATGCCGGACGGATATCCCGATTACGCCCCCGTCACCATCAACAATGCCAATGTCGTGCAGAAGGATTTCAACCCGGTAGACACCGCCGGGGGGCGGGCGGCCCTCAAGGTCGATCTGAACGACCAATGGACGATCACGCCGATGATCCTCGGGCAGCACCAGAAAACCAGCGGTGATTTTGCCTACGACCCGCATTTCGGTGATTTGAATGTCGCGGATTATTACCGGGGCTACAACAAGGATGACTGGTATCAGTCAGCGCTCACGGTCGAGGGCAAAATCAGCAACTGGGACCTCACCTATACGGGCGGATATTTCTCCCGCCAGGTCGACAATCTGGTGGACTATTCGCAGTACTCGATCGCCTATGACCGCCAAGCGATCGCCAATTCATACGCCTACACCCGGTTCGTCGACGCCTCCGGGCACCTAATCGATCGCCCCGTGCAGTACACGCAGAACGCGGACAAGTACGAGAAGCTGAGTCATGAATTCAGGGTCACCTCCCCGGCGGATTACCGTTTGAGAGCGACGGCGGGCTTGTTCTATCAGCGGCAGGCCGACGACATTCGCGCGGGATTCGATATGCCCAATTTGCCCGTCTACTACGAGGTCGCCGGGCAGCAAGACGTTTACTACCTGTCCCAAATGACTCGCACCGACCGCGACTATGCGGCGTTCGGCGAGTTCACCTTCGACGTTACGGACCAGTTCAAGGTGGTCGGCGGCATCCGCGAGTTCTGGGTCAACAATACTCTGGATGGCTTTTTCGGCTTCAATGACAATGGCTACTCCACCCACAGCGGGGAGGCGCTGTGCTTGGCGCAAGGGAATCCAATCGTCACCACTCCAGGTGTTTATACCGGAGGCCTCCAGCCTTGCAATAACACCAACAAGAAAGTGGTCGAGCACGGCGAAACGCACAAAGTGAGCCTCCAGTATCAAGTCACCCCGTCCGGCATGGCTTACTTCACGTGGTCCACCGGGTTTCGACCCGGCGGTAACAACCGCCTACCGACGGCGAGTGCCTACAACGCAGACACGCTCACCAATTTCGAGCTGGGATGGAAGACCGACTGGTTCAATCACAGCCTTCGCGCCAATGGTGCCGTCTTCTACGAGAAATGGTTCGACGTGCAAACCGCGGTGCAAGGCCAGTACGGCATCACGTCCATCGTGAATGCCGGCAATGCCCGGGTGGAGGGTCTCGAAACGGAGCTCGAGTGGGCCGCCACCGAGCATCTGGTTGTGTCCGGCGCAGTTACGGGCCTTCTGCGCATGGAGACCACTTCGGTTTTCTGCGCGCCCACATCACTGGGGGTGGAGCAGAAAACGTGCGCGCCTTCCCTCGTCGATGCCTATCCGGGCACGCAATTGCCGGGAACGCCCAAGATCAAGGCGAACGGCACCGGCCGATATACCTTCGATGTCGGCAGCTACAAGAGCTATGTCCAGGGATCGGTCAATTACCAGAGCTCGACCACGTACAGTCTCGAGGCGACGCGCTACTACGCGGGTGACACCCCCTCGTTCACGACCTTCGACCTGTCCGCCGGGACCGGGATGAACAACTGGCACCTCGAGGCATACGTAGATAACCTCTTCGATAAGCGGGGCGAGCTCGGCAAGAATTCGGAGTGCAACGACTTGGTCTACCACTACTGCTTGCTGAATGCCCACGTCTACCCGGTCAAGCCGGAGCAGTTCGGAATCAAGTTCGGACAGAAGTTCTGAAGCTCGGAGTCTAGATGGGCCCGGCGGGTGCGACGCATGCGTGGCGCACCCGCCGGCTCTGAATCTTCAGGCGCAATTTATGCATCCCTCGAGCGCTGAGCATCTCGGTCGCTTGCGTCGTGCCGCGGAGCGCATGACCGATTGGCGCTTTCATTGCTGGTATTGGGGTGACGCCATCGCCATCGACGGCTTGATGGAGGCGCATTCCTGGGCGCCGGCGGGTGGCGGCTATCGAGATCACGTGTTGGAAGTATGCCGGCGCTGGGATAGCCGCTGCCCGCCGAATTTCGATGATGCCCTTGCTCCTGGCGCGAGTGTGATTCAACTGGTGATGGACGGTGATCTGCCCGCGACCGCGGCTCGGCGGGTGCTCGACCGCCTGGACGGATTGCCGCGGGTTTACGGTTGCATCCCTGCGCTCGAGCCCCACCGCCCGTCTTTCCGCTTCGGAGTATGCATCGATGCGGTGTATCACTTGCCTGCGACCTACGCGATGGCGGCTCGATGGTCGGGCGATGCTCGCTTGACGGAAATGGCCATTCGGCTGGCGATTGAGTGCATGCACGTTCTGCGCTGTGAGGCGGGATGGGCTCAATGGTTCGACCCGACACACAGGCGCAACAATCGCGTGGCCTGGAGCCGCGGCATGGGATGGGCCGTACTGGGTCTGCTCGATCTGGTACGTCTGCTGGACGGTGTGCGGTGCGCTGAAGTGGGGGATCTCGCAGCGCTCGCGTTGCAGCGCTTGGCGCAAACCCAGAACGCCGATGGCAATTGGCGCGCCGTCCTCGACCACCCCGAAGCCGAGTCCGAAACCTCCACGGCGGCGTTTTATGTTGCGGCTGCGCTGCATCCCGCCGCGCGCGGGCTTGCGCTTCCTCCTACGGTGCTGGAACGCGCGGTAGGCGCCTGTCTCCGTGCCCTGGCGGACGATGGCACTTATACCGGCGTGACCGCGGACGTATTGCCGAGCTGGGACATCAAAACCTACGAGCACTGTCCGTTGGAACCCTCTCCCTGGGCGCAGGGTGCCGCGGTCAGAGCTTTCGCCGCACTCGCGGCCGCACCCTCCGGAGCGCTCAAGTGATCGCGCAATTTCTCTCATCAGAAGCTATGCTTGTGGGGCGCGCGAGGCGGTATCCGCAATGCCCCGGCGCATTCAACTTTTTAAGGTCAGGGGATCGAGTCATGGGTAAGATTGTTGGAATTGCCGTCACGCTGCTGCTGCTCGCAAACGTCTCGCTGGCGGACCCGCCGCATCATCGGCACCACCACCATCACCACCATCACGCTCACCATCACCCGCACGGCTGAACGAGCCGGCGGCCAGGTCCTCGTGGCCGCTCTGGGTTTTAATGGCTGATTGCCGGTTGGCCGGCCGACACGCACGGCACGTCGCAGTCGGGCGCCGCGCGTCTTGGGCGATACCCGCGCGCCGATCGATTGCGTCAGCAAAAGACGACACGAGGATTCCGCACCGTCCGATACGCCATCTCATCGGCTGAGCGCATGCTGGAGACGCTGCATCGACCGAGACCGGCTGGATAGTGGCGCGATCCCCAAGTCGTCCTGCTCCCGGGCGAACTACCCATCATATCTACCGATTTCCCCTCGATGCAGCTTTGCGCCCGCGGTTTGCTGCAGGAGCTCATGGCGCAACCCCATCACACACTTGAACGGTACTTGGACGCCCAGGAGCCCGTCTTCGATCGGGTGCTCGACGAGCTGCGCGCGGGCCAGAAACGCACGCACTGGATGTGGTTCATATTCCCGCAAATCAAAGGCTTGGGTCGAAGTGCCACGGCCGATCACTTCGCCATCCGCTCGCTCGATGAGGCGCGAGCCTACGCCGACCACCCGGTGCTCGGGCCCCGTCTGAGGCTCGCGACCGAGCTCGTCAATCAAGTCGAAGGGCGCTCCATCCACGAGATCCTGGGGTCTCCGGACGATCTGAAGTTTCGCTCCTGCATGACCCTGTTCGCCCGCGCCTGCGGCGGCGAGGGGCGCGACGGCAGTCCCTTCGTCCGCGCGCTCGACAAATATTTCGCGGGAAAGCCCGACCCGCTGTCGCTCGAGCGCCTGCCGCCCTGATGCCCGATAGATGGCGCCAATGCAACCGATAGAGAGTGCCAATTTGACTTGGCGCGGGCTCGCGGTCTACCGTCGCGCGGGGTTTCGGAGTCTAATTGAATTTTCCGAGCATTCATTCGGAAGGAGCTAATCGTGAATTTAAAAGGCAGCAAGACGGAAAAGAATCTCAAGGACGCTTTTGCGGGCGAATCGCAAGCCAACCGGCGCTATCTGTACTTTGCGGCCAAAGCGGACGTCGAGGGTTTCAACGACGTATCCGCCGTGTTCCGCTCCACGGCCGAAGGCGAGACCGGCCATGCCCATGGGCACCTGGAATATCTCGAGGCGGTGGGCGACCCGGCCACCGGCCTGCCGATCGGCGCAACGTCCAATAATCTGAAGGCGGCGATCGCCGGCGAGACTCACGAATACACCGACATGTATCCCGGCATGGCGAAGAGCGCTCGCGAAGAAGGTTTCACCGAAATCGCGGATTGGTTCGAGACCCTGGCGAAAGCCGAGCGGTCCCATGCCAATCGCTTCCAGAAGGCGCTGGACAGCCTCTAAAAACCCGCTGTCGTGGTTGCGGATGCAGCAGCCTCAAAGCCGCTGCAGCGCTAGCGGGCTCCTCGGGAGCCCGCTGCTTTATTGGAGATCGCAAAGTGTCAGAAGGACCGACCAAGTCAGGCCGCGAGGGCAGTCTCGAGGCGCCCACGCGCCATGCGCTAGGCTGGCAAGATCCAGAGTTCTATGACCACGCTGCGCTCGAGAAGGAGCTCGAGCGGATCTTCGACATCTGCCACGGCTGCCGTCGCTGCTTCAATCTGTGCAACTCCTTCCCCACCCTGTTCGACCTGATCGACGAGTCGAAGACGGGCGAGCTCGACGGCGTCGACAAGAAGGACTACGGGAAAGTCATCGATCATTGCTATCTGTGCGACATGTGCTACATGACGAAGTGTCCGTACGTGCCGCCGCATCCCTGGAACGTCGATTTTCCCCACCTCATGCTGCGCGCGAAGGCGGTGAAGAACCGTGACGGCCACGTGCGGTTTCGCGACAAGGTGCTGAGCTCGACCGACACCGTAGGTAACATCGCCGGGATACCCGTGGTCGCGCAATTGGTGAATGCCGTCAACCATAGCGCGGCGGGGCGCAAGCTCCTCGAGGCTGCGCTCGGCGTCGCTCCCGATGCGCCGATACCCGAGTACCGGTCTCGAACGCTGCGTAAACAGCTGCGCCGGCAGAACGGGCCCGTACCCGCAGCGCAGCCGGCCGCGGGCACGCGCGGCAAAGTCGCGCTCTTCGCCACCTGCTACATCAACCGCAACGAGCCCGATATCGGGCTCGATCTGGCGGCGATTTTCCGGCACAACGGAATCGAAGTCGGGCTCGCCGAGAAGGAAAGCTGCTGCGGGATGCCCAAGTTCGAACTCGGCGATCTTCAGGCGGTGGCGGATCTGAAGAACAAGAATGTGCCGCAGCTCATCGCCATGATCGATCGCGGTTACGACATCGTCGCGCCGATTCCCTCCTGCGTGCTCATGTTCAAGCAGGAGCTCCCCTTGATGTTCCCCGACGACGCCGACGTCGCTAAGGTGCGAGACAACATCTTCGATCCGTTCGAGTATCTCGCCCTGCGCCACAAGGCGGGCGCGTTGCGCACGGATTTCAAGCGCTCCCTGGGCAAGATTTCCTATCACGTCGCGTGCCACCTGCGCGTGCAGAATCTGGGTCTGAAGACCCGCGACATCCTGCAGCTCGTTCCCGATACCACCGTCGAGCCCATCGAGCGCTGCTCCGGTCACGACGGCACGTACGGAGTCAAGCGGGAATTTCGCGAGACTTCGATGAAAATCGCCAAGCCCGTGATACAGCGCGTCGAGTCGAGCGGCGCGGACTTCTACTCGAGCGATTGTCCGATGGCGGGACATCAGATCGAGAGCGGCCTGACCCGAGAATCCGCGCCCGTCCATCCCCTGACTTTGCTCAGAATGGCCTACGGCCTGTAGGAGGATCGCATGCAAAAGCTGTCACGCCAGGACTTGATGCCGCTGGAGCAATATTCGGTGGAGCGATCGCGCCTGCGCACAGAGGTCATCGCGCACAAGCAGCTCCGCAATGTGCAGGTGGGGCCGAACATGACCTGGTGCTTCGAGGATCGGACGACCATTCGCTATCAGGTGCTCGAGATGCTGCGCGCGGAGCGGATCTTCGAGCCCGCCGGTATCCAGGACGAGCTGGACGCCTACAACCCGCTGATCCCGAGCGGCACCAACTGGAAGGCGACACTGCTTCTCGAGTTTCCCGACGCCGATGCCCGCCGCCACGCGCTCTCGAAGCTGCTCGGCGTCGAGGACCGCTGCTGGGTACGCGTGAGCGAGATGGAGCGTGTGTTCGCCATCGCCGACGAGGATCTCGAGCGCGAGAACGCGGAGAAGACCTCCGCGGTACACTTCCTGCGCTTCGAGCTGTCGTCCTCGATGATCGAGGCGGCCAAGAGCGGCGCCTCATTGAGCGTCGGTGTCGATCACGAGAATTACCGCCATGCGGTCGCTCCGCTGCCGGCGGCGGTCCGCGACGCGCTGACGCTCGACCTAGACTGAAACATAGCCCGGCTCTTAGGAGAGTCCAAGGGATGTCGAACGAACGGGCGATTCGCCGCGAAGTCGGCACCGTCGCATTGATGTTCACCGGCCTCGGGTCGATCATCGGCTCGGGCTGGCTCTTCGGTGCGTGGCGCGCTGCGCAGCTCGCGGGGCCCGGTGCAGTATACGCCTGGATCATCGGCGCGGTCGTGATCATGGTAGTCGCCGTCAATTATGCCGAGCTCGGTGCGATGTTGCCGGAGTCCGGCGGAGCCGTGCGCTTCGGCCATTACTCGCACGGAGCGCTGGTGGGCTTCGTGGCAGGGTTCGCGGCGTGGATCGCCGTGGTATCGGTCATCCCGGTGGAGGCGGAAGCCTCCGTGCAGTACATGAGTTCCTGGCCCTGGGCCTGGGCGCAGCACCTCTATGCACATGCGCCGAACGGCCACGGCGAGCTCACGTTGCCGGGCCTCGCGATCTGCGCGGTGCTGGTAGTGATCTACTTTCTGGTGAATTTCTGGAGCGTGAAGGTGTTCGCGGGCACGAACAGCGCCATCACTTTCTTCAAGCTCATCGTGCCCGCCGCCACCGCCATCGCGCTCATGTGCTCAGGATTTCATCCGGGAAATTTCCAAGTCGGCATCCACGGCGGGCGGCACGTCGCGGATCTCGCCGCCATTCTCACGGCCGTGGCGACCAGCGGCATCGTGTTCAGCTACAACGGCTTTCAAAGTCCCGTGAATCTCGCTGGCGAGGCGCGCAACCCGGGCCGCAGCATTCCCATCGCCATCTTCGGCTCGCTGGTGCTCAGCACGGCGGTGTACCTGTTGTTGCAGATCGCGTTCCTGGGCGCGGTCGCGCCCGAGCATTTGAGCGAGGGCTGGGGGGCGCTGGAGTACAGCTCACCGTTCGCGCAGCTCGCCCTCGCGCTGAACTTGAACTGGTTGGCGCTACTCTTGTATGCGGACGCGTTCGTGAGCCCGAGCGGCACGGGCACCACTTACACGGCGACGACCGCGCGGATGATCTACGCGATGGAGCGCAGCGGATCCTTGCCCGCCTTCTTGGGGCAGGTTCACCCGCTGTTCGGCATACCCCGGCCGGCAATGTGGCTCAACTTGGTCGTGTCGTTCATTTTTCTGTTCTTCTTTCGAGGCTGGGGCACGCTCGCCGAGGTGATCTCGGTTGCGACCATCATCACGTATCTGATCGTGCCGGTGAGCGTCGGAGTCCTGCGGCGCACGGCGCCCGGTCTGCCGCGGCCGTTGCGCATGCCGGGCATCCAGGTTCTATCTCCCGCGGCGTTCACGCTCGCCACTCTCATGCTCTACTGGGCACGCTGGCCGCATACCGGACAGATCATGCTGCTCTTGCTCGTGCCGCTGCCTCTGTATCTTTACGGGCAGGCGAAGGCCGGCTGGCGCGATTTTCCGGGGCATATTGCGGGGGCCTGGTGGATGATCGCGTACTTCGCGGTGCTGGTCGCGCTATCCTTCGGCGGCAGCCGGGAGTTCGGCGGTCGAGGGTATTTGAGCTACGGTTGGGACCAAGCATGCGTCGCCGTAATGGCACTCGCGTTTTATTTCTGGGGACGCCGCAGCGGCTGGCGCACCCCGGCGCTCGCAGCACTGGAAGCATCCAGATCGAGGTAGCCCGGTGAACCTCGGACGTTTTGCCCGTATCCGGCTGGCCCACTTACCCACCCCGCTCGAGCACCTGCCGCGGCTGAGTCGCGCGCTCGGCGGTCCGGAGGTGTGGATCAAGCGCGACGATTGCACCGGCCTGTCGAGCGGCGGCAACAAGACGCGCAAGCTGGAATTTCTGCTCGCCCAAGCGCGCGACCGCAATGCCGACGTGGTGCTGACACAAGGCGCCACGCAATCGAATCATGCGCGCCAGACCGCTGCCGCGGCGGCCAAGCTCGGACTCGAATGCCACCTCTTGCTCGAGGATCGCACGGGAAAGGCCGATCGCTGCTACACCGAAAGCGGCAACGTACTTCTCGATCACTTGCACGGCGCCTCCGTGGAGCATTGCGCTCCCGGCCCCGACATGAACGGCGAGCTGGAAAAAGTCGCCGCGCGAATGCGTGCCGAGGGCCGGCGCCCCTATGTGATCCCGGGCGGCGGCTCCAATCCGACCGGTGCGCTCGGCTACGTCAACGCGGCGCTCGAGCTCGTCGGCCAGGCAAACGAACTCGGCCTCAAGATCGATCACGTGGTGCACGCGACCGGCAGCGCCGGAACGCAAGCCGGCATGATCGTCGGATTGGCGGGCAGCCGTTCCGGCGTGCCGCTCTTGGGGCTCGGGGTGAGAGCGCCGCGGGAGCGGCAGGAAAAAAACGTCTTCGAGCTCGCCTGGCCGAGGACGACGAGGACCACGTTCATCGCTTCTCCGGCACGGAGACCCCGGCGTTTGCGCCGGGGAGGAAGTGCCTCTCCTGAGGTGGGGATTTGCTGTTCCTGAAAATGGACGTTTCCGTCAGTTTTAGGGTCTTGTCGGATGTCTGTGCAGGCACTAGCTTTCGCCGATGTTGCTGGTGTATCGATACCGCATCAAGTCGCTCACCGGACTGCTTAATAGCCAGGCGCGCGCCTGCAATTTCGTCTGGAATTTCTGCAACGATACTCAACAGCAGGCCCTGAAGTGGAACAAGCGCTGGCCGAGCGGTTTTGATCTGAATCGCTTGACTGCGGGGAGCAGCAAGGAGCTGGCCCTGCATGCGGGCACCATCAACGCCGTGTGCGAGCAATATGCCAAGTCCCGCCGGCAGAGGAACCGGC
>Ga0187890_10000785_pt1 | contig 22903 bp, 19 predicted proteins | sample June2016WEW_21_1_FD_133005 | JGI IMG/M metagenome (GOLD analysis project Ga0187890, IMG submission 133005) | Peatland microbial communities from SPRUCE experiment site at the Marcell Experimental Forest, Minnesota, USA - June2016WEW_21_10 | ecosystem: Environmental > Terrestrial > Soil >... | reverse complement strand
CCGCGCGCGCGGCAGGCGCCCGTACGCGCAGCGCATAGCATCACGGCGTGCAGATCAAGCCCTTTGCGCTCGAGCGCTATTACGAGCGGTGGGAGTTCCGCGCGGAGCTGATGCTCTCCAGCAGCGACTGCGAGTCCCAGACGGTCGCTGAGCTGCTCGAGCTGGAGCCCGACGCGCGCGAGCGCCTGCTCGCGCTGCGGCTCGGCTACACCGAGGTGCCCGGCTCACACGAGCTGCGCGCGGCGGTCGCCAGCCGCTACGAGATCGTGCAGCCCGAGGACGTGCTCACGCTCGCGGCCGCCGAGGAGGGGATCTTCATCGCCTACCACGCGCTGCTCGCGGCGGGCGATCACGTGGTCGTCGAGTCGCCGTGCTACGGATCGGCGGTCGAGCTCGCGCGCAGCACGGGCGCGAGCGTGAGTCTGTGGCAGCGCCGGTACGAGGACCGCTGGGCGTATGACCTCGACGAGCTCGAGCGCCTGCTGCGCGCCGAGACGAAGCTCGTGTACGTCAACAGCCCGCACAACCCCACCGGCACGCAAATGCCGCGGGCGGCCTTCGAGCGCCTCGTCGAGCTGCTGCAGGAGCGCTCGATCGTGCTGTTCAGCGACGAGGTCTACCAGGGGCTCGAGCACGATCCCGCAGACCGCCTTCCCGCCGCGGCCGACCTGTACCCGGGAGCGATCTCGCTGAACACCGTCTCGAAGGCGTACGGGCTGCCCGGGCTGCGGATCGGCTGGCTCGCCTGCCGCGATAGCGCCCTGATCGACCGCATCACCGAGCTCAAGCTGTACACCACGATCTGCTCGAGCGCGCCCAGCGAGCTGCTCGTCGCGCTGGCGCTGCGCCACGGCGATCGGTTGGTGGCCCGCAGCCGTCAGCTCGTGCTCGCCAACCTGCCGTTGATCGACGACCTGCTCGAGCGCCGCGGCGAGCTGTTCGAATGGGTGCGGCCCACCGCCGGGCCGATCGGGTTCCCGCGCGTGGCCGGCGACTTCGACGTGCAGGCCTGGTGCGAACAGATCGCCGAGCGCGCCGGCGTGCTGCTGCTCCCGGGCAGCGTCTACGGGCAGCCGCGCCACGTGCGCGTCGGCTTCGGCCGCGCGAGCCTGGCGCAGGCGATCGAGCGCCTGGACGGCTACCTCGGCTGAGCGCTCGGGGCGCGGCCGGCGGCGTCAGCCGACCGGCGAGCTGACCGTGCGCGTGAGCGCACGGTGCGCGAACAGACCCTCGATGTCGCGCGGCGGGCCGGGATGGCCGAGCAGGAAGCCCTGCGCCATCTCGCAGCCCATCTCTTCGAGCGTGGCCCGCTGGTCGTGCTCCTCGATGCCCTCGGCGACCACGCTCAGCGACAGCGACTGTCCCACGCCGAGAATCGCCGCGAGCAGCTCGCGGCTCTGGCCCCCGTCGTTGAGTGCCGCCACGAAGCTCTTGTCGATCTTGAGGATGTCCACGGGCATGCGCTGCAGGTGCGAGAGCGAGGCGTAGCCGGTGCCGAAGTCGTCGATCGCCACGCGCACACCCAGCGCCTTGACCTCCTGCAGGCGCTCGCACGCCGCCGGCACGTCGCGCACGAGCGCCGTCTCGGTGATCTCGAGCGTGAGCGACGACGGCGCTATGCCGGAGCTCTCGAGCGCCGCGCGGACGTCCTCGGCGAATTCCCTGCGGTTGAGCTGATACGCGGAGACGTTCACGGAGATGCCGAGCGCGAGCCCTTCCGCGCTCCAGGCGGCGGCCTGGCGGCAGGCCTCGCCCAGCACCCAGCGTCCGATTGGCACGATCAGCCTGCTCTCCTCGGCGAGCGGGATGAAGCTGGCGGGCGGCACCACGCCGCGCTGCGGATGGCGCCAGCGAACGAGCGCCTCGACGCCGACCATGCGTTGTCTGGCAAGGTCGAAGATCGGCTGGTAGAGCAGGAACAGCTGGCCTTCGTCCACCGCCGTGCTGAGGTCCGCCTCGAGCGCGAGTCGACCCTCGGCGTCGGCGTACAGGCTCGCGTCGAACAGCGCATAGCGGTCCTTGCCGGCCGCCTTGGCGGCGTACAGGGCGAGGTCGGCATCGCGCAGCAGGTCGTCGGGGGTGGCGTATTGTCCGACCGCCACGCCGATGCTTACCGTGACCGAGAAGGACTTACCGGCGTCTCCGAGCTCGACCGGCTCGCGCAGGGTCTCCGTCAGGCGGTCCGCGAGGACGTCAGGTGAGACCTGGTCGGGCGTCGCCTCGACCAGCACGACGAACTCGTCGCCACTGAGGCGCCCGACGGTGTCCTGCTCGCGCACCGCGCGCTGCAGCCGTTCGCCCGCGATGCGCAGCAGCTGATCTCCGGCCGCGTGCCCGAGGTTGTCGTTGACGTGCTTGAAGCCGTCGATGTCGATGTACAGCGCCGCCGCGACGCCTCCCGGCCGGCGGGCCGTACGCGCGAGCATCTGCTCCGCACGGTCGAGCACGAGCGCACGGTTCGGCAGCCCGGTGAGAGAATCGTGGAGCGCCTGGTGGGAGAGCTCGCGGGTCTTCTCGCGTACGAGTGACAGCGCGCGCGTGCGTCCGGTGGAGAGCACCAGCACGAGCAGTCCGAGCATCGCGCTCAGCAGGATCCCGGCGATCAGCAGCACCAGCGCGTGCGAGCTGTCGAAGATGCTGCCCGAGACGCCCGGCCCGAAGCTCTGGACCGTCCAGCCGTTGCCGAGCCTGACCTCTGCGCTCTGCGCGCCGGCGGGGGCGACGCCACTGGTGAACACCGCGTGCGAGCTCGCCGATGCGTAGCGGAAGCGCACCGCGACGTCGGGGTGACCTTCGAGCGCTCTCGCCAGCACCACACCGGGCACGATCAGCTCGCCGAGCCAGCCCACGAACGTTCGGCGGCGTGCCGCCACCGTGGACGGCGCTCGTCCTCCGAGATACACGGGGGTCTCGATTCCCAGCGTGGTCGTCTTGCTCCCCATCACCGGCGCGTACGTCGCCAGTCCCGTGTCCCGCGCGGTTATCAGCGCCGGCGCGATCGCGCAGTAGTCCATGCCCGCAGGTATGTAGCTGGCGGCGTCCCGCGCAAGTCCCGCGACGGCGATGCAGTAGTACGGTCGATTGCCCGGCGGCAGGATCTGCAGCGGGCCCGCCGGCCCGAGCGAATCGGGTCCCAGCGGGCGCACGGGATTCGCTGCCAGGCGTGCCTCGAACGCCGACAGGCGCGCCGCGGGCACGAGCTGCACGAGGCCGAGATTGCGAAGCTCGGGGTAGCGCTGCATCGCGTGCACCGATTCCGCCCACCTGTCGAAGCCGGCTGCGGAGGCGCTGGGGTTGCCCGTCATGAACGCGCTCGCGCTGACGACCAGGTCTTCCTCGTGCTGCAGCGCGAGCGTCAGTGTTGAGGCGATCTCGGTCGAGGCCAGGTGAAACGCGAGCCGCCCCTTGCTGGCTTCGGAATGGGATACAGCGCGCGCGCCGAGCACTGACGCGAGCGTTCCGCCCACGACCAGCGCCACCGCGACCGCAGCCCAGAAGCCGCGGTGCCCGCGCGCCGCAGAGCTCAGGCGCCGAAGTCCACGTGCAGCCGGCCTACCGGTACGCGCAGCGTGCGCCGATGCTGTTTCGGGGGTCGTGTCGGGACTCGGGCCACTGCTCATACGGTCTCGCCTCTGCTTCTTGTGGTGAGCGCACGGCCGCGCCCTTGACCAGGGATCGGATGCACGCGCGGGCTGCTGTCGGCGCGCGTCATCCGGTGGACGGATGGCCGGGCTCGAGGAGCGCCACGGTGCGATGTTCTGCAAAGGCCGTCCAGCGGGCTAAGGCAACCACACCGCACTGCCGATGAGGGGATCGTGACCATGTTTGCGCGCTTGCTCTCCTCGCTGGCTCGTGTGTGCGCGGCGACCGTCCGGGGTCGGACTCTGGGTGGCGTTCTCGCGGTCGGAGCGTCGCTGCTGCTCCTGCCGGCGACCGCGGGCGCGCTGGTCACCGAAGTCGCCGGCACCAAGGTCGGGCTGCAGCCGCGCGCCACCGCCCTAGCCCCGGGCCTCCTCGAAGGAGAAGGGGCGACGTTCGCCAACGAAAGCGGAAACGAGGTCCTCAGCGGCACCACCAGCGAGTACGCGATCTACTGGGAACCGGAAAAGTCCATCCAATTCGACAACCGATGGCTCGTGAACATCGACGGGTTCTTCCAGGCACTCGGCGAAGCCAACCTGGCGACGCCGTTCGGCGTCATCGGCCAATACCGTGACCGCGGCAACTTGGTCGCGCCGTTCAAAGCGCTCTTCAAGGGCTCCTACTCGGACACGGTGCACTACCCGACCTCGAAATGCACGGACCCCGGCCACCTGGCCATCTGCCTCACCGACGCGCAGTTGCGCGAACAGCTGCAGTCCTTCATCGCCACCCATGGCCTCCCCAAGGGCATCGGCACGATCTATTACCTGCTGACCCCGCCCGACGTAGCGGTCTGCCTCGACGAAGCCGCGACCCGCTGCTCGGACTACAGTCTCACGAAAACAGAAAAAGAAAAAGAAGAACGCAACAGCGTCAGCTACAAAGAAAGCTTCTGCAGCTACCACGGCGACATCAACCCCGATGCCGCACCGGAGGGTGACAGCAACACGATCCTCTACGCGGCGATCCCGTGGACGGCGAACACGGGGGCGTACGACTGCCAAGACGGTGGCTGGAACCCGGAAAAACACCTGGAGAAGCTAGAGAAACCGAAGGAAGAAACCGTCAAGGAAGAAGCAGCGCGCGAAAAGCAGCTCGAAGAAGACACGCCAAAGGAGCGCCTGGAAGCAGAAGAAGCGCGTCGCCTCGAAGGTCCGCACATCGAGGAGCCCAACCAGGAAGCGGGCGAAATCCTCGATCCCACAGCCGCTCTCACCGACCTGATCGTCAATCAGATCTCCGCGGAGGAGATGAACACCGTCACCGACCCGCTTCTGAACGCCTGGCAGGACGCCAGAGGCGAAGAGGCAACTGATCTCTGCCGCAACTTCTTCGCCTCGACGGACGGCATAGGAGAGAGTCGTGGGGAAATCGCGGGCACGGCGACGGCCAATCCACTCACTGAAGCTGGGACGCTCTCGAACGTGACAGTGGGCCCTGGTCGTTACTACATCAACAATGTCTTCAGCCTGAGTGGAGGCGTCTGCTTGGGCGGCCCCGGCCTAATCGCGAGCTTCACCGCGCCCAATCCTGTCAACGCGGGAGAAATCATTGGTGTCGACGGAATGGAGTCGGACATCAGCCTGAGCGAAGGCAAAGCCTTCGGACCCACCGGCCCGCCAACGCTGACGTACGCGACCTACAGCTGGAACTTCGGTGACGGCACCCCCGAAGTCGTGGGCTTTGCCCCCGGTGCCCCGACGTGCGAAACCCCGTGGCTGAGCCCGTGTGCCGCGAGCGCCTTCCACTCCTACCAGTACGGCGGTAAGTACACGGTCACGCTGACGATCACCGACGTGGCGGGTAACACGACCAACGTCACCCATGAAATCACCGTCAACGGACCGCCGCCGCCGTCCAGCACCAGCGGACAGGGCGCAGGTAGCTCGTCGAGCGGCGCGGGCGGCTCGACCGCGCAGGGCAAAGGCTCCTCGGCGGGCGCGCCGGGTGTCGTCCCCGCCCCGATCGCCGCCGCGTCGATCATCCGGCAGGGGCTGCGAACCGCCCTGCGCAAGGGCCTCCTCGTCAGCTACTCGGTCAACGAGCAGGTCGCCGGGCACTTCGAGGTGCTGCTCAGCAGCGCCGTCGCACACCGGCTGGGGATCGGTGGCTCGCCGGCCACCGGCCTGCCCGCCGGCTCGCCGCCGGAGCTCGTGATCGCGAAAGCGATCCTGGTCACCACCAAGGGCGGTCACAGCGCGGTGCACATCGACTTCTCCCAGCGCACCGCCGCTCGGCTCGCACGCGTGCACAAGGTCTCGCTGATGCTGCGCCTGACCGTTCGCAACGCCGCCAAGAGCAACCCCGTCACCACGACGGTGCTCAGCAGCGGCACGCTCACGGGCTGACGAACGCTCGGCGGGCCACCGTGCGACCGGTCGCACGAACGTCAATGCGGCTGGCCCTCACGGCGCGTCGCTCAGTCGGCGGAGTCCTTCCTGCGCTTCGAGCGCGACCTGTCGCGGAACACGAAGAACCACAGGGCGAACAGCCCCACGTAGCCGAGGCCGATCGACACCACCGAGACCACGCCCAGCCCGACGTTGCTGGACGTTTCCGCTTCCCCGCCGAGCGCCATCGGCAGCGAGATGACGGCGCTCGCCAGATGCGTGAGCGCGAGCGCCACCGCTACAGCCCCGGCCAGTGGCGCACGACGTAGCCGGAGTTATCCGTCGGCTGCACCTGCCAGCGCGACGCGTACACGCCGCTGCGCCCCGCCGTGTCGTAAAGGATGCCGTCGACGTACATGTAGGTGTGACCGGCGTTTGCGTACACGGTGATGTACTTGCCGGGGCCGGGCGCCCCCCAGCTTTCAAGCTGACCGGAGGTCTCCGGCGCGCTCAGCAGCCCCCCCGCGGCGAGCGCGTAGCTGACCGAGCCCGAGCAGTCATAGGCGTTGTCCACGAACGACGCGTGCCCGCCGCCGTAGACGTAGGGGAAGTCGGCGATCTCGTTCGCTCCCGCGATCACCTTCTGCACCACTTCCGGGACATCCGTCGGAATCGGGATCGTGCCATTGCCGGCGATCGACTCGCCGCCCGGGACGGGCGTCAGCCGCAGCTGCTGCGCCTGCCTGGAGCTGCGTTCCACCGCCTGCATCTGCGCCAGCTCCTTGCGTACTTCCGCGTTCGATGGAGCGCCCGCCGCAACGATCGTCGCCCCCGCCTTCGTCGGTGTCGCGGCGCTGGCGTGCTTGACAGACGCAGGAGCGGGGTAGCTGTCCGCTTCCAGCGGGTCGGCGACCTCCCTGGCAGTCCCAGGCCGGCCCCCGCCGGCAGCGGTGCCGGCCACGGCGTCCGGCGTGGCGCTGCCGGGCGGTGGGTCTGACTTGGCGATGGTCTTCGACGCCTTGAGGGCGGTGCCCACGGTGGCTTCGCCGCATGCGCCGAGCGTGGCCGCGGCCAGGAGGCAGCCGATCGCCGCGAGCGCCTTCCGCGTGAACATCATCCGTCTAGGCTAGCGACACCGTCCGGCGGTAAGGGTCGCTACCCTGATGTGATGCGCGAGGAAGCCACGGCCGTGGAGATTCGGCCGCACGTTCGCCTGCTTCACGGGATGCGCCACCCGGCGAACTGGCTGCAGCTCGTCCGCTTCGGCCTCGTCGGCGGGGTCGGGTTCGTCGTCAACCTGGCTGTGTACACGCTGTTCGTGCACTCATTCGGCGTCGACTACCGCGCCGCCAACGTCGTCGCATGGCTGGTGGCGGTGCTCAACAACTTCGTGCTCAATCGCCACTGGACGTTCGACGCCGGAGCCGGCCGCGCGCGCTCTCAGGCGGTCCGCTTCCTCGTGGTCAGCCTCGTGGCCGAGGCCTTCAGCCTGCTGCTGCTGACGCTGTTCGTAGAGGGCGCCGGCATCGCCAAGGTGCCCGCCCAGGCGCTGGCGGTGGCGGCCTCGATGCCGCTCAACTTCCTCGGAAACAAGCTGTGGAGCTTCCGCTGAGACGCTCGAGCGCTTCGCCCCGTTGAGCCCTGTGCCACGCGGTTCTGCCGCTGGCCAGCGGCCCAGCCGGTACCTATACTCTGACTTCCCCCCTCTCGGAGGACCCCTGTGCAGGAGATGGTGATCTACGGCGTCAGCTTCGACATGGTTGGCAAGCAGCCGATCGTGCTCCTCAAGACAGTCGACGGCAACAAGTTCCTGCCGATCTGGATCGGGCATCCGGAGGCCGCGTCGATCCTGATGAAGCTCCAGGGCGCCGGCACGCCGCGGCCGATGACGCACGACCTGCTGTGCGACATCCTCGGCGAGCTGGACGTCAAGTGCACGCAGGTGTCGGTCACCGAGCTGCGCGAGAACACGTTCTTCGCCTCGATCACCCTCAGCGTGGGCGGCCGCGAGCTCGAGATCGACTCCCGGCCCAGCGATGCCATCGCGCTGGCGGTCCGCTCCGGTGCACCGATCTACGCCGCCGAGGAGGTCATCTCCGAGTCGGCCATCGAGTTCGAGCACGACGTCGAGGAGTCAGAGGACGTCGTCGAAAAGTTCAAGGAGTTTCTGGACCAGGTCTCCCCAGAGGACTTCGCCGCAGGCGACTCCTGACCGGCGCGATGCTGCGTCCTCGGTCGCTCGCGTGCACAGCACGCCACGCTCCCTGCGTCCTTGCCTCGCTTGGTCAGGAGCCGCCTGCCCTTAGCGAGTGAAGGCGCTCGACAGGATCCGCTCGACCAGTTCCTCGACGCCGATGCCGGCGGCGTCGGCGGCCTGCGGCAGCAGGCTCGTGGCGGTCATCCCGGGGACGACGTTGGTCTCCAGCACCCACAGCTCACCGCTGTTCTGCTCGAGCATCAGGTCGATCCGCGCCACGCCGTGGCACCCGAGCAGCTCGTAGACGCTCAGCGCGAGCTCCTGTGCGCGCTCCGTCGTCTCCTTTGGAAGATCGGCCGGGCACACGAACGTGGTCATCCCGATCTCGTAGCGGGACTCGTAGTCGTAGAAGCCCTCGTCTCGCGGAACGGCCTCCACGACGGGCAGCGCCGAGGCTCGCGCTGCGACGCCGTCCGGCGCCGGCGCACCGCCGGACGCGCCGTCGGGTGCGCCTCCCGGCGCGTCGAGCACCGAGACCGCCAGGTCGCGGCCCTCCACGTAGCGCTCGAGCACGATCGTGCTGTCGTAGGAGAACGCGCCCACCATCGCGCCCGGAAGCTCGTCACTGGTGCGCGCGAACTTGACGCCGAGCGCCGAGCCGCCTTTGGCGGGCTTGACGACCAGGGGAAACCCAAGCGCCCGCTCCACGCTCGCGAGTGCAGCCGCCGCGCCCAGTTCCTTGATCGATGCCTCGCGCAGCGCATGGAACGCGGGCGTGGGGATGCCGGCCTCGCGCATCAGGTACTTGGCCAGCAGCTTGTCGGTGCAGCGCATGCACGCCGCGGGTCCCGAGCCGGTGTACGGCAGCCCGATCGCCTCCAGCAGGCCCTGCACGATCCCGTCCTCGCCATTGGGCCCGTGCAGGGCGATGAACGCCGCGTCGGCGTCGGCCTCGAGCAGCTGCGGCACGAGCTCCGCTCCCGCGTCGATCGCCACAACCTCGTGACCCAGCCGCTGCAGGCCGTCCTGCACCTGCGCGCCGGAGCGCAGCGACACGGCGCGCTCGAGCGAGTGGCCGCCCTTCAGGACGGCGACCCTCTTGCCCGCTGTCATCGATCCCGACGCCGACGTGCCGAGGATGCATCGTCGCGGCGAGGCAGGGCGACGACGTCCGCCAGCCTGCCTGCCTGTGCCGCCGAAGGGGGTGCGCCCTCCCGGGTGTGCCCCGTAACGGGGTGCTGCGCGCTCGCGTCCGCGGCGCCCGCCGGCTCCTCTTCGCTCGCCGGCGCGGCGGCGCCCGCCGGCGTGCCGACGCCGGTGAGCGATCCCAGCAGACCAAGCTGCTCGCGCATCGCCTTGCCGATTCGTCGCACCCCCTCGCGAATGTCGCTCTCGGGCGAGCCGGCGAAGTTCAGGCGCATCGACGATGCGCCGCTGCGGCCGTCCACGTAGGCGGCGCGTCCGGGAACGAAGGCGACGCCCTCGTTCTCCCGCGCGAGCGCCAGCAGGTCGGTGGTGTCGATCCTCTGATCGAGCGTCGCCCAGATGAACAGGCCGCCCTGCGGCCGCGTCCAGCTGGCGCCCTCGCCAAAGTGCTCTGTGAGCGCCTCCAACATCACGTCCCTGCGGCTGCGATAGAGATCCCTCAACCGCTGCACGTACTCGATCCACGCCGGACCCCCGTGCGCGTCGCGCTCGTTGAAGTACGCGGACACGAACATCTGCGTCACCGGCGAGGAGCACAGGTCGGCGCCCTGTTTGCCGAGGTTCAGCTTCTCGAGCACCGGCCGTGGGGCCACGGCCCATCCCAGGCGCAGCCCCGGCGAGAGGATCTTCGAGAAGGTGCCGAGGTAGATCACGAGGTCCGAGGACCCGCTCTGGCCAGCGGCCTCGGCGTCGAGCGAGTACAGCGTCGGCAGCGCCTCGCCCTCGTAGCGCAGCAGGCCGTACGGATTGTCCTCGAGCACCAGCAGCTCGCGCTCGCGCGCCACCTCCACCAGACGCCGGCGGCGCGCCAGCGACATCGTCACGCCGCCGGGGTTCTGGAAGTTGGGGATCGTGTAGATGAACTTCGGTCGCCGACCCTGGGCGTGCAGGCGGTCGAGCGTGCTCTCCAGCGCGTCGATCGGCATCCCGTCGGCGTCCATCTCGATCTGCTCGACGTCCGCCTCATACGCGCTGAACGTCGGCACCGCACCCGGGTATGTGGGCGCCTCGGCGACGATCACGTCGCCCGGGTCGATCAGCGTCTTGCACGCCAGGTCGATCACCTGCTGCCCGCCGGTGGTCACGATCACCTCCGAGGGGTCCACCAAGGTGCCCTCACGCGCCATCACCTCGACGATGCACCCGACGGTCGCCGCCATCCCCTCGGTCGGCCCGTACTGCAGCGCGCGCGCCGTCGACTCGGCGGCCACCTTCGCCATCAGCTTCGCGTACAGCTCGGGCGCGAACGTGCTCGTGTCGGGCAGGCCCCCCGCGAGCGAGATCACGTCCGTGCGCTCGGTCAAAGCCATCATCTCGCGCATCGCCGAGCTCTTCATGCCGCGCGTCCGCGCCGCGAACAGCGCCTCATAGCGCGCGAGCTCGTGCGCTGCCGGCCGGGTCCGTCGTTTATCGTCCTGCCCGCGCATTACCGCACGGTAGCGCACCTCCAAATGCACTCTGCATGAACGGCATCCTCTTCTACATCGGCCTTGGCGCCGGCCTCGCGGCGGCCTGCGGGCTGCGCCCGTTCCTACCGGTGCTGCTCGCCGGCGCGCTCGCCACCGGCGGAGCGCTGGGGGTTGACTTCGGGCACGGCAGCTTTCATTTCCTACGGTCGAGCTGGTGGCTGCTCCTCGTGGTCGTGGTGCTGGCGATCGCGTATGGCCTGCAGCTGCTGTTCAGGCTCGCGCCGATCGTCGACCCGAGCGACCGCAAGGCGCTGGGCGATCCGCTCGCCGCGTCGCTCACAGGGCTGGGGCTCGGCGCCGGGGCGTTGCTGTTCGCAGGCACGCTCGCCGCACACGGCGACAGCGCTTGGCCGGGGGTGCTCGGCGGCCTGCTCGTTGCCGCGCTCGCGCAGCGCGCGTCCTGGCCGGTCATCATCCGCGCGCGCTCGCGCCTGAGCGACCGCTCCGCGCGTGAGGCGCTGACCGTCTACCTGGACGCCGCCGCGCTGGCGCTCGCGGCGCTCGTCGCGCTGCTGCACCCGCTCGGCTATGTGGCCGTCGCGCTGCTTGCCTGGTTCGCCTGGCGGGGACGCGCGCGGCGGGACGAAAAGTACGCGGGGCTGCGCATCCTGCGCCGCTGATACGGCGGTTCGTGAGCTCCTCCAAGCCCAAGCTCGTCCTGTGTGTGATCGACGCGATGGCGCCCGCGATGCTCGAGCGCGCGATCGAGGCCGGCGCGGCTCCGGTGCTCGAGCGGCTCATCGCCGGTGGGCGCTACGTGCCGGACTGCGTCGCCGCGTTCCCGTCGGTGACGCCCGTGTGCGCCGCCTCGATCGTCACCGGCGTGAGCCAGGACCGGCACGAGATCCCGGGCATGAACTGGTTCCACCGCGAAGAGCACCGCTACGTCGAGTACGGCTCGAGCTTCCGCGCCGCCCAGCGCTTCGGCATCACGCGACAGCTCACCGACACCGTCTACAACATGAACCGCGCTCATCTGTCGTCCGAGACGCCCACGCTGTTCGAGGCGCTCGACGACGCCGACGTGCGCACCGCCGGCACGACCTACCTGATGTATCGGGGGCGCCACCGCCACGAGCCCCAGCGCGACACCGCCCTGACGCGCGTCGCCTCGGCGCTCATGCGCCACGCGGTGATGGGTCCGCGCGAGCTGTTCTACGCCGACGTCTTCGCCTCCCGGCGCACCGGGTGCCGCTCCGGGCTCGGCATGCCGGGCGTGCGCGACAGGCACTCCGGGTGCGTCTCCGCGTACATGGTCGAACACGACCTGTTCGACTTCCTGCTGCTGTCGCTGCCCGACAACGACTGGTACTCGCACAAGCATGGACCGGAGGCGCAGGTCCACTCGATCGGCCAGGCCGACCTGCAGCTCGCGCGCGTGATGAACGCGGCCGGCGGCATCGAGGAGTTCTTGAGCGAACACGCGGTGATCGCGATGGCCGACCACTCGCAGGCGCCCGTCACCGCCACGATCGCGCTGCAGGACGATCTCTCCGAGCTTGGAGTCCTCGGACCGGCCCGCTCCTCGGAGGGCTCCTCGCCGGCGGGTGAGCCGCGCATCGCCGTCTGCCCCTCCCAGCGCGCCGCCATGGTCTATGCGCTGCACGAGTCCGAGCGCGACGCCATGCGCGCGTCGGTCGTCGCGCTCGCCCTGGCGATCGACGGCGTCGACCTGGTCATGTGGCTCGAGCGCGACGCGCATGACGCGCCTCGCGAGGGCGTCATCTCCAGCCCGCGTCACGGCGAGATTCGCTTCGCGCCAGGGGGTCCGCTGCTCGATCCGCGCGGGCTGGGCTGGAACGTCGAGGGCGCGCTCGCGGCCATCGACGGGACCGTCCGGGACGGCGTCCTGCTCACCCCCGCCTACCCCGACGCGCTTGCCCGCGCCTGGGCGGCGCTCACCTGCCGGAACTCAGGCGAGGTGCTGCTGTCGGCCGCGCCCGGCTTCGAGTTCATCGACTGGGGCCGCCAGGCGCACGTCGGCGGGGGCAGCCACGGCTCGCTGCACGCCTGCGATTCGCTTGGCGCGCTCGTGCTCAGCGGCGTGGCGCTGCCCGAGCCCGAGCCCGCCCAGTGGGCGATCCGCGACGTCGCCCCGCTGGTGCTCGGTCACTTCGGGCTCGATCCATCCCTCTGACCGCTCGCGCAGTCACCCCCGCTACGACATCTGTATAACTATGGTGATACGCAGCTCCTAGAGCGATGATCGAGCGGCCGCGCGGACAGCGTTACTCTCGCGCGATGCGCCTTCTCGCCGTTACCGCGCTCGCCGCAGTCGCAACGCTCGCGCACCCCACAGCCCCCGCCGCCGCCTCGGTGGCGTTCCATTCGGCGAGCACGCACACCTCGACCCCGAGCACGCACAGCTCGACGCTCACCACCTCCACGAGCTCGGAAGCGCCGGTCTCGGTGACGCTCTCGAACGTGCCGCCGGCCGCACACAGGCTGTCCTCCGAAAAGGTGCTCGCGATCGCCAACCGCCTTCCCGAGATGCGCGCGCTGCGGAGCGAATACCGCGGCTCCTTCGGCGACGTGTACCTGAAGGGCGCGTTCCAATGGCAGGTCAGCTACTTCACGCGGGGCGGCAAGAAGGAGATCGGCCTGGTCATCATCAACGACCTCTCCGGGCGCGTTGTCGAACAGTGGACCGGCTTCCAGGTCGCGTGGACGATGGCGCGCGGCTACGCCGGCGCGTTCGGCAGGCACGTGAACGCGCTGTACATCTGGCTGCCGATGTGCGTGCTGTTCATGCTGCCGTTCGTCAACTTCCGCCGCCCCTTCTCGCTGCTGCACCTCGACCTGCTCGTGCTGCTGTCGTTCTCGGTGTCGCTCGCGTTCTTCAACCACGCCCACATCTACGCGTCGGTGCCGCTCGCCTACCCGCCGCTGCTGTACCTGCTCGCGCGCATGCTCGCGCTGCTGCGGCGCGTCAGATCGGGACCCCACCCCCACCCCACCCACCACCCTTCCGATCGCTCCCCGCCGCCGCTGCGCCTGCTCGTGCCCACACCGTGGCTCGCGCTCGGTGTGGTCTTCCTGCTCGGCTTCCGCATCGCGCTCAACGTCACCGACTCGAACGTCATCGACGTCGGCTACGCGGGCGTGATCGGCGCGCAGCGAATCGTCGACGGCAAGCCCCTCTATGGCGGCTATCCCTCGGACAACGAACACGGCGACACCTACGGTCCGGTCAACTACGACCTCTACGTTCCCTTCGAGCAGGCCTTCGGCTGGAGCGGCAAGTGGGACGACCTGCCGGCCGCCCACGCGGCGGCGATCTTCTTCGACCTGCTTGCCACGGCGCTGCTGTTCCTGCTCGGGCGCCGCATGCGCGGTCCGACGCTGGGCGTCGCGCTGGCCTATGCCTGGGTCTCCTACCCCTTCACGCTGTACGCGCTGGAGAGCAACTCCAACGACAGCCTCGTCGGTGCGCTCGTGCTCGCTGCCGTGCTTGCGGGCAGCTACCGCGGGGAGCTCGCCCGGGCCGGTCGCGGCGCGCTGGCGGCGCTCGCGGGTCTCACCAAGTTCGCGCCGCTGGCGCTGATGCCGCTGCTGGCCACCGACGGCCTGTCCGGGTCCGGGTGGGCGGGCATCAAAGCGCGCGCGCGCGCGCTGGCGCTGTACGTGGTGGCGTTCGCGGGCACGGTCGCGCTGGTGTCGATCCCGGCGCTCAGCCACGACTCGCTGCACACGATCTACGAGCGCACCATCGCCTACCAGTCCAATCGCGGCTCGCCGTTCTCGATCTGGGGGCTGTACGGGCTGCAGGGGTCCGAGCGCGTGGTGCAGGGCGCCGCCGTTGCGCTCGCGCTGGCGCTCGCGGTCATCCCCCGCCGCCCCGATCCCGTCGGTCTGGCGGCGGCCTGCGCAGCGGTGATCCTCGCCGAGCAGCTGGGGATCGAACACTGGTTCTACCTGTACATCCCCTGGTTCTTCCCGCTGGTGATCGTCGCGCTGCTGGGGTGCCTCAGCGGGGAGGGCGGGACCCCTATTGACCCGCCGCCGGTCGCGGCATCAGCACCTGCTCGATCGAGTCTGCGCGCAGCCGCTGTGAGCAGCTGATCAGCACCCCCATCAGCCACGGGTCCTCCTCGGAGGTCTCGAAGCGGATCGGCATCTGCGTGAGCAGCGACTCGATCGCCTGCTCGCGCTTGACCCCGATCACGCCGCCGCGCGGGCCCGTCATGCCCACGTCGGTTATGTACGCGGTTCCTCCGGGCAGCACGCGCGCGTCGGCGGTCGGAACGTGCGTGTGCGTACCGACCACGGCCGTCACCCGCCCGTCGAGGTGCCAGCCCATGGCCACCTTCTCGGAGGTCGCCTCGGCGTGCATGTCGACGAGGATGTGATCGACCTCGCCCAACTCCCCCAATGCGACCTCGATCTCTGTGAACGCCGAGCGCCCGGCGCGCAGGTAGAGGTTCCCGCTGAGGTTCACCACGCCCAGGCGCACCCCGTCGTGCTCCACCACGCACACGCCGCGCCCGGGCTGGCTGCGCAGGAAGTTGGCCGGGCGCACGATTCGATCGTGACTGGCCAGATACGGGTAGATCTCACGCCGGTGATAGGTGTGGTTGCCCAGCGTGATCGCGTCGACGCCGGCCGCGAACATCTGGTCGGCGATCTTCGGGGTGATCCCGAGGCCGCCCGCCGCGTTCTCGCCGTTGACGACCACGAACGTGGGTGCATAGCGCTCACGCAGGATCGGCAGGCAGTCGAGCAGCGTGTGCCGCCCGATGCCGCCGACGACGTCGCCCGCGAACAGGATGCGCACCGCGCCCTGGGCGTCTGCACCTGCGCCCATCCCCGGTGCGGAGCGCTCCTGCGGGCCGCTCGCCCCCGCGGCGGCCGCCTCGGACTCAGCCATACTCTGGCGATGGTGGGAGGTAGGTGAGAGGCGTCTCCGAGAAAGCCTCCGAGGCTGATGCGCCGCCGGCTGGCGCGCCGGCTGAGCGCGCGCGCGAGCTGCCGGACTCCCTGGCGCTGCAGGCGCCCGGGCCTCCGCGCGTGGTGATCCCCCGCTGGGTCCAGCTGGTGCTGCTTCCGCTCGCGCTCGTGGCGGCGTGGGCGGTGGCGAAAGCCGCGGGGAAAGTGCTGGTGATCTTCATCGTTGCCGGCCTCATCGCGCTGATCCTCAATCCGGCCGTCGCCTTCCTCCACCGCTCGCGCCTTCCCCGCGGGCTGGCGGTGCTCGCCGTATACCTCGCATTCTTCCTGACGCTGGCCGGCATCGGCTTTCTGCTGGCCAACCCTATCTCCCATCAGGTGCGCACGTTCGCCGACAACCTCCCGCACATCGTCAACGAAGCCAACAGAGAGCTGAAGAGCTTTCAGGACGAACTGAACCAGCAGGGCCTTCACGTGGAAATCGTCAAGCAGGGCAAGACCGCCCTGCAGAGCTTCCAGGACAAAGTCGCCAAGAGCGCCAGCAAACTGGCCTCGTTCGGGGGCGCCCTGCTCACCGAAGCGGCCAGCGCGATCTTCGATCTCGTGCTCGTGTTCGTGCTGTCGGTGTACATGCTGCTCTACGGTCGGCAGATCGGGGCCCTGGTACGGCGGGTGATGCCCGATGGGGACGGCTCGAGCGCCGACGACTACCCGCACCTGGTTCAGCGGGCGGTATCTCGCTACGTGGGCGGCCAGCTCTTGTTCAGCACCGTCATGGGCACCTCGACCGGCCTCGCGCTGTATCTGTTCGGCGTGATCGGGATCTTCCCCGACGGACGCACGTACGCGGTGGCGTTCGCGGTGTTCTACGGCGTGATGGAGCTCGTGCCCTACGTCGGCCCGATCCTGGGCGCGCTGCCACCGGTGATCGTGGCCCTGTTCACCAAACCGATCACCGCGCTGTGGGTGGCGCTTCTGTTCGTCGGCCTGCAGCAGCTCGAGGGCCACGTCGTCGCGCCGCAGGTCTTTGGCCACACGCTGCGCATCAACCCGCTGCTGGTGATCTTCGCGCTGCTGCTCGGACTGCAGGTGTACGGGGTCGTCGGCGCGCTGATCGCCCTGCCGATCCTTGCCGTCCTGCGTGAGACGGCCGTCTATCTCAACCGCCACCTGAAGCTCGAATCCTGGGATCACGGCCGCAGCGGACTGCTGTGAGCGCCGTCCTGCGCGTCAGCGCCCTGACCAAGCGCTACGGCGAGTTGGAGGCACTGCAGGACGTCAGCTTCCAGGCCGCCGCCGGCGAACTGATCGCGGTGGTCGGACCGAACGGCGCGGGCAAGACCACGCTGCTGTCGATCATCGTCGGAATCCAGGCGCCGAGCGCCGGCAGCGTCAGCCGCGGGGGAGGCGAGGTCGGGTGGGCGGTCGGGTGGGCGCCTCAGTACCCGGCGCTCTACTCGAAGCTGTCGGTCGCCGAGAACCTCGAGCTGTTCGCCCGGCTGGAGGGCGTCGCGGACCCGCGCGCAGCGGTCGAGCGGATGCTCGAGCAGACCGGGCTCGGCGACCGGGCGAGAGAGCCCGTCGGCCGGCTCTCGGGCGGCAACCGCCAGCGCGTGAACGTTGCCCTCGGCCTGATCGGCGACCCGCCGGTGCTCGCGCTGGACGAGCCCTCCGCGTCGCTCGATCCGGGCCAGCGCGAGCGGCTGTGGGAGTTCGTCGCGGGGCGGGTCGCGGGCGGGACGACCGTGGTGTTCTCGACCCACAACGTCAGCGAGGCGCAGCGCTATGCCGACCGCGTGCTCGTGCTGGCGGAGGGGAGGCTGCTGTTCGACGGCGCCCCCCGGGCGCTCATGGAGCAGGGCGGCGAGAGCGAGAGCGGCGACCTCGAGCGGGCGCTCGTGCGGTTCCTGCGCGAGCGCACGTCCACGCGGGCGGGCACATGACTGCGATGGGACAGGCCCGCGCATGAGATGGCTGCTGCGCAAGGACCTCCTGATCCTGGGACGCTCACGGCTGCTGATCGCGCTGCTGATCGTCTACCCGGTCGCGATCGCGCTGCTGATCGGCCTTGCGATCTCCCGCAGCCCGTCGCGCCCGCGGGTGGCGATCGTCGACGAGACCGCGCCGGGGGAAACCATCAAGCTGGGCACCCAGCGCGTCGAGGTCAGCCAGTACGCCCGGCAGCTGTTCAGCCAGGTCCAGGCCGTCGACGTGCCCTCGCGCGCGCAGGCGGTCGAAAGGGTCGAATCCGGCACGGTCGTCGCAGCCGTGGTGATCCCCCCTGACCTGGCCGCGCGGCTGGCCTCGAACGAGAACCAGGCGCAGCTGGAAGTGCTCTACAACGGCAACGCGCTCGAGCAGTCGCTCGCTCGCTCGACGCTCGACTCCGCGCTCGCGCAGGCCAACCTCGGCTTCTCCGAACAGATCCAGAAGGCGGCCAGGAAGGTCATCGGCACGCTGCTGGCCGGCGGCAGGCTCGGCAGCGTCGGGGGTCCGGAAAGCCTGATCGGCCTCGACCACGTCCCGGCGACGCTCGGCGCCATCGCCGCTCGCCAGCCGCGCGGCCGCGACCGCAGCCAGCTCGAACGGATCGAGGCGTTCGCGGGCTTCGCCGCCGAAAACCTGTCCGTCGCCGTTCGGGTGCTCTCCAGCATCGGCCAGCCGATCCGCGTGGACAGCGTGCTGCTGCACGGCCGGCGCACGCCGCTGAACACGTTCGCCGTGGTCGTCGCCGTGAGCGTGTCGCTGATGTTCGTGTGCGTGCTGCTGGCCGCCGGTGCGGTCGCGCTCGAGCGCGAAGAGCACGCGCTCGCGCGCCTGGTGCGCGGCCTGATCTCCCGCGAGGCGCTGCTCGCCGAGAAGACGCTGCTCGCCGCGGGCTGCGCATTCGTGATCGCGTTCGTGATGCTCGCCGGGATCGGCGCGTTCGTGGCGCTGGACTGGAGTCGCGTGGGCCTATGGGTGGCGGCGCTCGCGTTCGCCGCAGTCGCATTCGGCGCGCTCGGCGTGGCGATCGGCGCGCTCGCGCGCGAGGTGCGCGCCGCCTCGCTGCTGGCGTTCCTGCTGTCGCTGCCACTCGCGTTCCTCGCGCTCGTGCCCGCCGGGTCGGTGTCCGGCGGCTTCAGCGATGCGATCGGCGCGATCTCGTTCGTGTTTCCCTTCAAGGCCGCTCTGCAGGCGCTCGACGCGGCCGTCAACGGCGCCTCCCCGTCGATCGGCCTCTCGCTCGTGCACCTCGCCGTGCTGACGCTCGTGTTCGGAGCGCTCGCGCGCGTGGGCCTGGCGCGCACCGAGTGATCGAGCAGCGAACGACCGCGTGAGCGCCGCAGGCGCGGGCGGGCGGGCATTTAATCAGTCCCAGCGGGGTATCCTCGAAGGCGATGGCCTTTCCACAGACGCGCATGCGCAGGCTGCGAGCCACCGCCGGCCTGCGTGGCCTCGTGCGCGAGACAGACGTGCGCCCGGGCCAGTTGGTGCTGCCGCTGTTCGTCACCGAGGCCGAGCCCTCCGGTGCTCAGCAGGCCGGACATGAACCGATCGCCACGATGCCCGGGGTCGATCGCCTGTCGCTGTCGGCGCTCGTCGCCGAGGCGCAGGAGGCGGCTGCGCTGGGGATAGCGGCGGTGATGCTGTTCGGGCTGCCCGCGGAGAAGGATGAGCACGGGTCGGGCGCGTGGGACCAGGACGGCGTCGTGCAGCTGGCCACGCGTGCGATCAAGCAGGCGGTGCCCGAGCTGCTCGTGGTCACCGACGTGTGCCTATGCGAGTACACCTCCCACGGTCACTGCGGCGTGCTGCGCGAGGACTCGACGGTGGACAACGACGCAACGCTGGAGCTGCTCGCTCGCACCGCTGTCAGCCATGCGCGCGCCGGCGCCGACGTCGTCGCTCCGTCGGACATGATGGACGGGCGCGTGGGCGCGATCAGGGAGGAGCTCGACGGCGAGGGGTTCGCCGAGACGCCGATCCTCGCCTACTCGGCGAAGTTCGCATCGGCCTTCTATGGACCGTTCCGCGAGGCCGCCGACTCGACCCCCGCCTTCGGCGACCGCCGCGGCTACCAGATGGATCCCGCCAACGGACGCGAGGCCGTGCGCGAGGCGCTGCTCGACGTGCAGGAGGGCGCCGACATGGTGATGGTCAAGCCCGCGCTCGCCTACGGCGATCTGATCCGCGCGATCAAGCGCGCCACACGCCTGCCCGTCGCGGCGTACAACGTCAGCGGCGAGTATGCGATGGTCAAGGCCGCCGCAAGCGCCGGCTACATCGACGAGCAGGCTGCCGTGCTCGAGATCCTCACCTCCCTGCGCCGCGCCGGCGCCGACACGATCATCACCTACCACGCAAAGGACGCCGCCCGATGGCTGGCAGAGCAGACATGACCACCGAGTCCCACGACGCCGTAGCATCGCCGCTCGCCGACGTCGCGGACCCGACGCTGCCGACGACCGCGGCGCCGAAGATCCGCAGCCGCAAGGACGGCGCCGCGATCGCGCTCGACGACGTGGACCGCAAGCTGCTCAACCTGATGCAGGGCAGCTTCCCGATCGCGCCGCGGCCCTTCCGCCACGTCGCGGAGCTGGGCGAGGTCTCTGAGCAGGAGGTCATGCAGCGCGTGCAGCGCCTGCTCGACAAGCGCATCATCCGCCAGGTCACGCCGATCTTCGACACGCGCGCGCTCGGCTACTCCTCGATGCTCGTCGCCGCCAAGGTCGATCCCGAGCACCCCCACCGCGCGGCGCAGGTCATCAACCAGCACCCCGGCGTATCGCACAACTACCTGCGCAACCACGAGTTCAACCTGTGGTTCACGATCGCCACCGAGCCCGACTCCAAGCTCGGCTTGGAGGGCACGCTCGAGGTGCTCGCGCGCGAGGCCGGCGCCGAGTCGGTGCGCCAGCTGCCGACGCTGCGGCTGTTCAAGATCCGCATGGACCTGGAGATGGAAGGGGGCACCGAGGCGCTCTCCAGCGCCGCCGAGGTCAAGCAGCCGATCGAGCTCGAGCCCCAGCCCTACGACGAGCTCGACATCGCCGTCATCCGCGCGCTGCAGGGCGACATGCCGGTCGTCGAGGAGCCCTACGCGCCCGCCGCAGCCGAGCTCGGGATGACCCAGGAGCGCCTGCTCGACCACCTGGCCGGCATGCAGGAGCGCGGTCTACTGCGCCGCGTGGCCGCGATCCTCTACCACCGGCGCGCCGGCTTCTCCGCCAACGGCATGGGCGTCTGGAAGGTGCCCGACGAGCAGATCTTCGACATCGGCTGCCGCATGGCCGCCGTGCGCGGCGTCTCCCACTGCTACCAGCGCCCCACCTACGAGGACTGGCCGTACTCAGTCTTCACCATGGCTCACGGCCGCTCCAAGGAGGAGTGCGACGCAGTCCTCGACTCGATCGCCGAGCGCACCGGCATCCACGAGCGCGCCACGCTCTACTCCTCCACCGAGTTCAAGAAGATCCGGCTGCTGTACTTCACCGAGGACTTCAAGAACTGGGAGAGTGCGCACGCTTGACGGCGTCGCTCACCGACACCCGTTCCGCGGAGCTGTATGGACGTGCCCTCGAGCTGATTCCCGGCGGCGTGAACTCGCCCGTACGCGCGATGCGCTCGATCGGCCGCGATCCGATCTTCATCGCCCGCGGCGAGGGCGCCGAACTGATCGACGTCGACGCCAACAGGTTCGTCGACTATGTCTGCTCGTGGGGTCCGCTGATCCACGGGCACGCGCACCCGCACGTGCTGGCGGCGATCGCCGAGGCGGCCGCGCGCGGCACCAGCTTCGGCGCGCCCACCGCGGGCGAGGTCGAGCTGGCCTGCGAGGTCGCGCGCCGGATGGAGGGCGTTGAGATGCTGCGCATGACCTCCTCCGGGACCGAGGCGGCCATGACCGCCATCCGCATCGCCCGCGCCGCCACGGGGCGCGAGCCGATCCTGAAGTTCGCGGGCGCCTACCACGGCCACTCCGACGGGTTGCTCGCGCAGGCCGGCTCCGGCCTGGCCACGCAGGGGCTGCCCGCGAGCCCGGGGGTGCCGGCTGGCGCGACGGCCGGCACGATCGTTACGCCCTGGAACGATCTCGACGCGCTGGTTGCAGCCACCGAGCGCCATGAGCTCGCCGCGATCATCGCCGAGCCGCTGCCCGCCAACATGGGGCTGGTGCCGGCGGCCGACGGGTTCCTGGCGCTGCTGCGCGAGCGCGCCGACGCCAACGGCGCGCTGCTCGTGCTCGACGAGGTCATCAGCGGCTTTCGCGTCGCCCGCGGCGGCGCGCAGGACCTGCTGGGCGTGCAGGGAGACCTCGTGATCATGGGCAAGGTCATCGGCGGCGGCCTGCCCGCGGCGGCCGTGGGCGGCCGCGCGGAGCTGATGCGGATGCTCGCCCCCAGCGGCGAGGTCTACCAGGCGGGCACGCTGTCGGGCAACCCGCTGGCGGTGGCCGCCGGCCTGGCCACGCTCGAGCTGCTCGACGAGCCCGCCTACCTGCGCCTCGCCGCGATCACCGAGCGCCTCGCCGAGGGCCTGCGCGAGGCCGCCGCGGGGGCGGGCGGTGGGGCGGGCGGATATCCCGTCCAGATCGTCAGCATGCCGGGGCTGATGACCGTCTTCTTCAGCGAGCGCCCTGTGTCCTCGTTCGCCGACGCGCAGAAGTGCGACCTGGACGTCCACGCCGCATGGTGCCGTGAGCTGCTCGCGCGCGGCGTCTACCCTCCCCCGTCCCAGTTCGAGGCCTGGTTCCCATCGCTGGCACACACGACCGAGCAGATCGAACGCACCGTGGAGGCCGCCGCCGCGGCCTTCGCGTGCCTGGCGCAGCCGGCGGCCGGGTGAGCCCGGCGATGGAGCGCACGGGCAACGGTGTCCCCGCCGACAGCGGCGCCCTCGAGCGCCTGCGGGCGCTGCTGCGTCGGGAAGGCGGCCTGATGGCGACGCTCGTCGAGCCCGAGGTCGGGTCCGAGCCCGGCGCGATCGCCGAGCCAGCCGCGGGCGCCGAGCCGGGTGCCGCGGCCGAATCGCCGGCGAGCATCGCCGCGAACGGGCCGCGCGCCGCGGGCAGGCGTGAGGAGTACGAGCTGCTGGTGGAGGCGATCTACGAGGGCTACCTGCTGCACTACGGGGCGCCCCGCCTGGTGCGGGTGCCAGAGGACGATCTGAAGCTCCTAGCCGGCGATCGG
>Ga0187890_10000783_pt1 | contig 22929 bp, 21 predicted proteins | sample June2016WEW_21_1_FD_133005 | JGI IMG/M metagenome (GOLD analysis project Ga0187890, IMG submission 133005) | Peatland microbial communities from SPRUCE experiment site at the Marcell Experimental Forest, Minnesota, USA - June2016WEW_21_10 | ecosystem: Environmental > Terrestrial > Soil >... | reverse complement strand
CGTTGACCTGACCCCATTCTTCGTCCACCTCGGTTCTCGGAGGGTCTGCCTCCATCCTTCATGCAGCAAGGCTGCTGCATCCGGTCTATTTCCCAACCTCCTACTTCGGCCGTCATGGAAAACATTGGCAAACAACAGCGCGGGCAAATCGAAACTACGGATTAGGCGGCCGGATTTCGAAGTGTACTGTGTTTGTCCGCATCCATATGCCTGTTGTGTCCTGTACTTCCATGTAGACGGTGTATTGCCCTGGTGTGAGATCGTAGAGAAATGTCAAGTCGAACTGCCTGACATCCAACCCGCCTGGAGGTGTCCCTTCATATTGCTTTTCTCCTGGTGGATAAATTGGAATTTTTGACGGTCCGCCGCCTTCAAGCGCCGGAAGGCCCGGCTCCCCGCGAAGTTGGCGATGACGATATGTCAATGGTGGTTCGCCTTTCTCACCTTCAACATGCATTCGCCATTCGAGATCATAGTACAAGATAATTGCTTTTTTGCTGATGTTTTTGTTTGTCAATATAACTCGAGGCTTTTGTCCCGTCTCGTAGATTTCTTGCGTCATCGAAATGCTTGAGGAAAATGAAGTTGATTTTGCGCCTTCCGTAGCATTCTGACAGTTGAGAATCATGCTGCTTCCGACAATCAAAGCGATAACTGCTGACGGTTGAGAGAAAGTTTGAACAATTCGCATATTTCCTCCATTACTTCATGCTGGTTATTGACATGCACCGTTATTTGACGGAGCACAACTGGTCCATGTGGGGTAGGTGCTGTTCTCATAGGCCGTTTGTGTTCCAACGCCGCATTGAACTGTCCAATCGCTTGTGTATATGCCAGGCCCTAGTGAAGTGAATGAATTGATAGAACAAGCACTCCAGGTCCAATCAATCGCCCCCAAAGGTACTGGGATGGAGGAGCAATTGCTCGGGATGACTGTATACGGGCTCTCACTTGTATTGACACTCGAAGGAGTGCAACTTGTTTGACCCGCAGGAGGAATCATTGGATCCCAAAATACATACATTGTGGCATCAAATGACTTTCCTACCTCTCCGACACCGTTAGATAGATTGGCCATTGAGGGAGTATCGGTTGCAGCATAGGATGGAGCAGGTGGAGTGACGGGAGGCGTTTGAGACTGACCAGTATCGTAACTCGAAGGATATGGGTAATTCCCATCCAACTGATTGAGAGCGTCGGGTGACAGCATGATCACCGGGCAATGTGCAAAGGCCAGCACCTTATACAAAATGCCAGCCCGTGTGATGGCGGCAAAATGTGATGCGCCTTGCGCGCCCAGCACGATGAAGCTGGCATTCAAGGCTCGGCTCCCATAGAGCAGTTCCTCTGTCGGATCGCGCAGGGCCACTTTTGTTCGAATGTTGATCTTCTCCTGCAAATCAGTCGGAACCAGCGACGGCAGTTCGGCCTCAACTTGGTCGATGGTAAGACCGGCCAAGATGTTCTCCTTCTCCTGCGGCCGAATGATATCTTGCAGAATCAGCCTGTCGTGGTGACTGGCGGCCATTTCCGCACCGAAGCTGGCTACGACACCGCGGCCCTCCTCCGTGCTGACGTCACAAAGGATGTTGCGGGTTGAAGAGTTGCGATAGCCGCTTGCGACCACATCGGGACTGACAACGCAAACCGGCACGTTCGCATTACGAATCACAGCTTCGGCAACCGAGCCAACCAGCATCTTGCCAATGGGGCCCGAAGAACGGTTGCCCATGACGATGCGATCGATTTTCCGCTCACGAAGGAAGGTGAGAATTTGGTCGGCGGCCGATCCGGTCCGGACGACGACCTCGCATCGGATCCCGAAATCCCTGGCGCGTTGGGCGAGAGATTCAAGAAAGTGCGTGTCTGCCGAGGCGGTGCCGGCACAGACAGAGTTGTGAATCTCCGAGGTGCTTGAACTGGCCGGGGCTGTCGTTTCGATAGCATGAAGGATAATGAGTTCCGCGCCAAACTCGGCTGATTGCGCCAGAGCGAAGGCAAAGGTCTTTTCATCGGCGGGAATCTCAGATGCCAACGGGATTGTGGAGGGTTTGCTCCAGGTTGGTTTGAGGGAAACTCCCAAGTGAACCTCCTAATATTCGATTTGCAGGGTGCCGTGATCGTGAATCTCTGGCCTCCGTTCGAAGGTGAACGTGCGTAACGCGATGCTTGTCAAGCACGCCATTTCAACTCGCACTTAGTCAGTTGAATCTGTGCCCGGACGGTAAATGCCATAGCGCCGTCAGAGCCATGATACTAAGCGCTGACTGCAAATCAGCGCAGCTTCCGCAATTGTGACCTGGCAACTGAAAGTCCGCGACAGCCAAATGAGGAAAGTTCTGGTTGCCGCAAATCATGTCAAGAGGGCCACCAAGTCATTCTTGCGAGACCCTCAAGAATGTCTCAGCGGTCCAGAGTGAATCCCGCGCGCCGGTTCTCCTGCCAGCAGTCCTCTGAGTGCTCTACGCAGAATGGCTTATCCTTGCCGTAGCTGATAAGCCTGATACGGCTGGCTGCCACTCCATCGTCGATGAGTAACTTCTCGGCCGCCTCCGCGCGGTTCTGACCGAGCGCAAGGTTATACTCCTCGGAGCCGCGCTCGTCGCAATAGCCTCCGATGAGGATCCTTGCGTTCGGGTGATTCACGAGGTAGAGGGCATCGTGCAGGAGCGTGGCCCGCGCGTCTGTACGGATGTCGTATTTGTCATAGTCGAAAAAGATGTCCTTAACGTTGGCCCTGAACTCTTCCTCGGCGCTCATGGTGTTTACTGGCGGTGGTGCGGCCACGACCGGCTGTGCATTCACGGTGACGCGGACAGTGGCTTCCGCAGAGCCTCCAGGACCTTTGGCAATCAAACGATAGGTGGTGGAAACGGGCGGGGTTACGGTCCTCACCCCCACGACGATGGCCACGTCGCCGATTCCGTCAATTTGGGCGCTCGTCGCGTTGGCGGTAGTCCAGTTGAGTACGACCGGGTCGCCGGCCGTAATCACATTGGGAGTTGCGGTAATCTGCGCCGTCGGCGCGGGGATGACTTCCGCGGGTGCAGTTGCCGTGGGAGGAACAGGAGGAGCAATTTTCTTCTTGCATCCTGATACAGCGACAATGGAGGCAAGCAGCACAACAGGAAGCAAAAGCCGGTTCAGTCGATTCATGGAACTACTCCTTCTCTGATTTCACTGCGTCTTCCTGATAGCTTGACCATCTCGTCGATCTTCCGATACCCCGCTGCCTACATGCTTGCCATTTGCACACAAACCCCATGGACCCGGCGTTAATCGTTCAGGAAGACGTCGCGATTGTGGCCAACGTCCCTTTCACCTAAGCAATGAAGACGCCGTCGGCGTGATTTGTATGCCTGAATGCGCCTCTCAGGCCTAGCAAGAACATTTGGCATTGCGAGTATCATTGTGAATCGAGAGACTCCGCGACAGATGTTCCTTTTGGGACAGTGAATGATTTGCCCGCAGCCTATCATTCTGCTGAGTTGTTGTAGTGGTCTCTGCAATGGGCCTGTTTGTGTACTCCATCGGCCTTCGTTGAGAGGCACTTGCGAGAATGGACATCATCGATGGCAAATGACATTCAAACTGAATTTGATGTAGACGCCTTTCTCACGAAAGCCGGGTGCGAACGAACGATAGTCCAATTGGGTCGGACTCAGGTGTTCTTCACTCAGGGCGATCCGGCTGACTGCGTCTTTCTTCTTCGCGAGGGCCGCGTCAAGATTTCGGCGGTCTCCGCGGCTGGGAAGAAGGCGACAATCCGGCTGGTTTCGGCTGGCGACTTCTTCGGAGAGAAGGCGATAGCGCCCGAGCCGGGGTTGCGCATTACGACGGCTACTGCCTTGACCGCCTGCACTGCGCTCAGGATAGCGAGGGACGAGTTTCTTCGTTTGATGCGCGAGGAACCGTCCTTCTCCAACTCCTTCTCCGCGTTCCTGTTAGCCTGCAACCTGAGAGTCCAGGCCGATTTGGCCCATCAGCTCTTCAACCGGGTGGAGAAGCGGTTGGCACGCATCCTCCTGCTTATGGCCGAGTATAGCCAGCCGGAGGATGGGGATCCGCTGATTCCTCCGATATCGCAAGAAGCCCTGGCGAACATGATCGGCAGTACCCGGCCGCGTGTCAACGCCTTCATGAACCGCTTTTGCAAGCTCGGGTTTATTGAGTACAACAGCCGTATCCGAGTTCATAAGTCGTTGCTGAATGTCTTTCTTCGCGATTGAACGATCGCCGCACTTCATGCGTAGGGCTGCTGGCGGAAAGACCGATCTTCCGCCAGGTTGACCACCATCGCCTGCGCTGGGCCTCGAACCTGTAAGCCTTCGGTTTACGCTTCGTCTGCTTCGACATAATAAATGTTTTATCAATGACTTAGCTGGAGAAGAAATGCCATTTTGAAGTGTGTTCGGGGCTCGCTGCCACGCAGTCAGCGGCGAACTCTTCCTTCCGGAACAGGGAACCGACTGTGCACTGTCCAAAACCGAACAGATACGTCTTCATACCGTCCTCAATAGTTACAGTGACGCTTCTGCGTGGAGCGGCCGCGATCGAGACAATATAGCATCCATCGCCGCACAGAGGGATGATTTGTGGCGGAACTGACGCCCACGCCGGATGAACTGCGCAACAACGCCCGCGGGCGTTTCCCGACGAGGATCAGCGGTTTCATCAGGTCGATCCTGCTTGCGGCGATGGCATTGGTCGTCGTTTGTGAGTTTTCGGTAGGGTTGCGTGACGCCATTCAGCGCAAGACGGACAAGAAGGTGAAGCAAGGCAAGGAGGGGCGCGCATGGCCTCTCAAGAGATGTACCTGGTTGTTCAACAGAATTGGGAAGGAGAAACACATGGATTTGAGGAACCTGAAGTCTGTTTGTCTGGTTATGGTTGCGGCGTTTCTTGTCATCATGCCAATGGGGTGCAAGAAGGCTCCGCCAATAACACTGACGGCCACAGCCTACCCTCCCGCCGTATTTCCCGGCGAGCCGGTCACCGCGACCGCTACTGCCGGATCGGTGAGCACCAAGAAGAAAGTGAATGTGATTTACAGCTGGTCGGGAGATAACGTGACGGGCAACGGAGCGACGGCCACGGTAGCCACCGCTTCGCTTGCGCCGGGCAGCTATACGGTGAAAGCGGAAGTGAAGGAAGGCAAGCCGGGCAAGGAAGGCCTGAAGCCGGGTCAGTCGGCAGATGCCTCGGCCAGCTATACGGTGAAGGCGTATGAGCCCCCGACGATCAGCTGCTCGGCGAGCCCCAGCACCATCAAGCCGGGCGAGGGTAGCACGGTAACCGCAGTCGGCGTGAGCCCGCAAAATCGTCCCTTGACCTACGGCTATTCGGCAACTGCCGGTTCCATCAACGGCAGCGGCGCCACGGCGGCCTTCTCCTCGGCTGGTGCGCCGACCGGCGTCGTGGGGATCACGTGCAACGTGAGCGACGACAAGGGCCACACTGCAACCGCGAACACCAGTGTGACCATCACAGCCCCATATGTGGCTCCGGTTCCGCACACCCAGGCTCTTTCTTCGATCAGCTTCGCTAGCGACAAGGAGCGCCCGACGCGTGTGGACAACGAAGCCAAGGCGGTTCTGGACGAGATCGCCCTCGACCTGCAGAGGCAGCCGGATGCCAAGTTGGTTGTAGTGGGCAATTCAGATGCAACGGAAAAGGCGAAGGCCGCGAGGGAGCAAAAGGCCGCGCTGAGGCGCAAGCACCTCAAAGTTGAGGATCTGGCCGCCGAGCGCGCCGTCAACGTCAAGGAGTACCTGGTGACCGAAAAGGGCATTGACGCCTCCCGAATCAGCGTAGCGACCGGTACGGCGGATGCCCAGGATGTGCAAAACTATCTCGTTCCCTCCGGCGCCAACTTCGCAGCCGACGTGCAAGGAACCACTCCGGTGGACGAGTCGGCGGTGAAGCCTCAGCCGCGCATGCCCCTGCTTGTCCGCCACGCCCGCAAGAAGGCTGCCGCGGCCAAGTAGGTTCATAACTTTCCCAGACAGTGAACCAGTTCGTCAAGCCTTCCACGAGTTATGGAAGGCTTGACGAACGAACAGCTAAAAGAAACCTCCAGCCCGAAGAATTGGCATCGACCCCATCGAATGAAATGAATCTTCGCTTCAAATCGTAACTTTCTTGGGCAATGGCGTTTTCGTTTGCCAACGCCTTCCGAAACCGGCCTTGGAAACCTGGAAGGATGAAGGAGTCAGTGCCCTGTCGGCGCAGCAGGCTTTGTATCAGGTGACACACTGGAATCTGGCCGCGCGGCGTGGCCTGTATACGCCCCTGATGGAGAAGAAATGACGGGAAACAGACACAACCGCGCCGGAAGCGGCAGTGAAGATGGCGAACCTGGCCCTGGGCCCTACTGGACACGCATGCACCGCGATTGGCGCTTCTGGGTGGGCGCCGTATTCATGTTTGCGGCGCTCTCAATTTACGTGCTGAGCGGAGACCTGGCGTGGGTTCCACGCAGCCACCCGAGCCAGTCCGCGCCGGTAACCCAGGGCAGATAGCCCGGCTCTTTCCAATCTTCCGGATCGGCCAAACGCGGGTGCTCATTGGCCGGGATGAGCAGTCGCGCCCGGTTGCCAATTGACCGTTCAAAGGGAGAAATACGTGCCGGCAGAGTTCTTAACTCTTTCTTAACTGTGCGGCGGAAAAAGTGTTCAATATTGCACAGACGGCACTGGACGGCATTGAAAACAATGAGTCTTAGTGGGAACCTTAGCCGGGAGAGCGGTGCCAGTTTCCCCGCTTTTCTGAAGCTTGACTCTCCCGAGCTTGAGTTGTGGTTGGAGCACCGCGGCGCACGGGGAAGCCTGTTGGCGGGCGTGTTCGAGCTCCGAACGGCCGAGCGTAAACGCGAGGCCGCCCTGGAGTGATACTCGCGGAAGAGATAGCAAACCAAAAACTCATCAGGAAACATCAAACTCTGTGTCTTGTGTCCGTTGTGCCGTCAGTCATGGAGATGGAGCGAGCGCATGACTGATTGGCCTGATCCCAGCCTTCGCTCCAAATTCGCCCGAAGCGGAAGAGAGGAACTCAATGTTGAATCAGCGGATGAAATTCGTTCATGCGCGTGTTTGCGCGACCGCCCTGATCACTTTCTTTTGCATCTTGGGCTGTTCGCATGCGAAAACCAATCCAACCGAAGCAGGCACCGCCGCGACCTCGAAGCAGAGCGCGGAAGCGAAAGACATCATGAGATTCTCGCAATCCGGTCATGCCGCGATCGAGTCGATCCGGGAAGCGCGGGTGGCGATCTTCAACGGCGATCCAAAGGCCGCCAAGGAAGCGATGGAAAAGGCCAAGAGTTCCATCGAGGCGGCGGAGAAGGAAGCGCCCACGTTCACCGCCAAGACAACGTTCTCGGTGGCAGGCAGCGAAGTCGGCTCGATGACCGACCAGCACCCCGTGGCATTCGTCCCGTTGGATGGACAGATGGCTCTCGCCGAGGATTATGTAGCCACGCCGGAGAAACAAGCCCACATCGACAAGGCCAACGAGCATCTGAAGAAAGGCGAGACCAAGGAAGCCATGGACGAGCTGAAGCTGGCCGGAGTCGATGTCACCTACATGCGCGTATGGATGCCCATCGCGCCTCGGAGCGGCATTTGGATGCGGCCATCAAGCTGGCCGGCGAGTGAAAGTACTATGAATCGATCCTGGCGCTCAAGGCCATCGAAGACGGCTTGGTCATAGACTCCGATTCGCTGATTGAGACGCCGAAAGCTGCCCCGGCTACGAAGAAATAGGACCTTCGGGTTGACACTGCCTGGAGGGCCGTTCGCGCCGGCGGTGTCAACTCAATTCCGTTGATGGAAAGAACCGGCATCGTGCTCCTGCTGGGTGCACGAATGTCTCTGTGCAAGTTCACAATTCCACACCGAGCAGATGGAGTTGCGAAATGCAAACAGAATTAAAAAGCCTGTATGCACGATGCCACCGGTGGGGAGTGATTCTCGCCGGAGGAGACGGGAAACGGTTGCTTCCGCTGACCAGAAGAATCACAGGGGATGACCGGCCGAAGCAGTTCTGCGCCCTTGCCGGAGACCGGACATTGCTCGAACAAACCCGCCGCAGAGTGTCCAGGATGATCGATCCGGAACGGACACTTCTGGTGATGACCAAGGTTCACGAACGGTATTACCGGGATCAGGTCGCGGATGTGCCTGAGTCACTGCTTCTTGTCCAGCCTCAAAACCGGGGGACGGCTCCCGCCATCGTCTACAGCCTGATGCGGCTTCATGCGCTGGACGCGGAGGGACTGGTCGCGTTTTTCCCTTCCGATCATCATTTCGAGAACGATGAAGCATTCGCCGGCCAAATCGAGCGGGCATTTTCACTGGCTGAGTCCCATCCCGAGACAGTGATCCTGCTTGGAATTGTGCCCGAGACGCCGGAGACTTCCTACGGCTGGATAGAGCCCGGACAGCGTTTCGATGGTCCCTGCGCGGATACCATATCGCAGGTAAGGCGATTCTGGGAAAAGCCTTCCGAGAAATGCGCGTCCGAGTTGATGCGCGGCGGTTGCCTCTGGAACAGCTTTGTCATGGTTGGTCGAGTGAGTAGTTTTCTGGGACTTACCCGGCAAGCGATTCCCCATCTGCACAATTCCTTCGATTCCATTCGCCAATCATTTTTGACCACAGAAGCAGCAGACGCCTTAACCGCCTTGTATTCGGGCATTCTCTCCATTAGTTTCTCCGACGAAGTTCTCGCCGCAAGTCCGGATTGTCTCGCAGTCCTGCGCGCTTCCGGCCTCGGGTGGAGCGACCTGGGAGAGCCAGCTCGCGTTTTTTCCGTTCTCGCCCGCAAGGGACCCAAATCCGAATACGGCCGCATTTCAGCCTGGGAAGGCTCGACGCTGGCAAGCGTATCGGCCGGATGATGTTAGCGGCATTCCGGCATCAACGAAACCCAATCACAAGGAGTTGCAGTGCAATTCGCGAATCGCTTAGCGCCAGTACTTATGATCGCTGTCGGCCTCCCCTTAGAACAGGCGCGGCTGAACGCGCCGCACCTGTCACTGCTGAGAGCCGCTTGAAGCCTGAACAATAACATTCCCTCAACCCGGAAACAGAACAGGAGAGAAACCAATGCCCCAAAAAGAGAATGCAGTCGTGGCAATCTTCAACACCCACACGGACGCCGAGGCGGCCGTCAAGGAACTTCAGAAGTCCGGCTTCAACATGGGGAAACTTTCCATCGTTGGCAAGGAATATCACACCGAAGAACATGTGGTCGGCTATTACAACGCCGGCGATCGAATGCAGTACTGGGGCAAGATGGGCGCCTTCTGGGGAGGCTTCTGGGGGCTTTTGTTCGGATCGGCCTTCTTCGCGATCCCTGGCTTAGGCCCCATTCTCGTGGCTGGTCCGCTGGTGGCGTGGATCGTCGCCGGGCTGGAAGGCGCTGTGGTTGTCGGCGGGCTGAGCGCGCTGGGAGCGGGTCTGTATAGCATCGGCATACCGAAAGACAGCATTCTTCAGTACGAAACCGCGCTCAAGTCTGATAAGTTCTTGTTGCTGGCTCACGGCACCGCGGAAGAGGTTGCCAAGGCCAAGGACATTCTGCAAACGACTGGGCCTCACGAACTCAATGTGCATTCGACCGAGACCATTCAGACAGCATGAGCCAAGTCGCCTTTCGGATGAAGCCGTGGCGAGTGATTCGCCGCGGCAATTGGCAAGGAAGTTATGAAAATAAGCCCTTTTGCCGGGAAGCCTGCCGAAGCCTCGATGCTGGTGAATGTGCCCAAGCTGGTGGCGGCGTATTACACCGAAATCCCCGACCCATTTGAGCCGGAGCAACGGGTGTCGTTCGGCACATCCGGGCATCGCGGGTCATCCTTCGATAAGGCCTTCAATGAACCGCAAATTCTCGCCATCAGTCAGGCGATCTGTCTTTATCGAGCGCAACAAAAAATCGATGGCCCCCTCTTCCTCGGCATGGATACTCACGCATTGTCCGTACCCGCGCTTTCGAGCGCGCTTGAAGTGCTGGCGGCGAACGGCGTGGAAGTTATGCTTGCAGAGGGCGATGAATATACGCCAACCCCGGTCATTTCTCATGCGATTCTGACTTATAACTTTGGACGCAAGACCGGACTCGCCGATGGGATTGTGATCACGCCCTCGCACAACCCACCTAGGTACGGCGGCTTCAAGTACAATCCTCCGAACGGAGGACCGGCAGATTCCGGAGTTACCGATTGGATTGGAGCGAAAGCCAACGATTTTCTCGAAGATGACTTGCGAGGAGTCAAGCGAATTTCCGTTGAGCAAGCTTTGCGCGCCGCAACCACCCACCGGCGCGATTACCTGGACGCCTACATCCGCGATCTCGGCAATGTCATCGACATGCAGGCAATTCGCGATGCGAAGATCAGCCTTGGAGTTGACCCGCTCGGCGGCGCGGGGGTTCACTATTGGCCCCGCATTGCCGAGCTTTATGAGTTGAATCTTACGGTCGTCAACGAGACCGTCGATCCGACCTTCCGTTTTATGACGGTGGATTGGGACGGCCAGATTCGCATGGACCCATCCTCGCCCTATGCGATGCAGAGCTTGATCGGCCTGAAGGACAAATTCGATATCGCCTTCGCCTGCGACACGGACCACGACCGGCACGGAATCGTCACAAAGAGCACAGGCCTGTTGCCCCCTAACCACTATCTTTCGGTTGCCATCTTTTACCTCTTCCAGAATCGGCCGAAGTGGCATCCGCACGCCGCTGTGGGCAAGACACTGGTGAGCAGCCAGATGATCGACCGCGTTGCAGCCAAGCTGGGTCGGAAGCTTTATGAGGTTCCGGTCGGTTTCAAGTGGTTTGTGGATGGCCTTCTCGATGGCTCACTCGGCTTCGGAGGTGAAGAGAGCGCCGGCGCTTCGTTTGCCAGGTTGGGTGGCGGAGTGTGGACGACGGACAAGGACGGAATGATTCCGGCCCTGCTGGCCGCGGAGATTTCGGCTCGCATGAAGCGCGATCCTGGCGAAATCTATCGTGAACTCACGCGCGAGTTCGGCGAGCCCGTTTACGACCTCGTTGAGGCCGCAGCCACACGGGAGCAAAAGGAGACCCTGGAAAGGCTATCGCCCGAGCAGGTTCGATCCAAAGATCTGGCCGGAGAGCCCATCCAACAGACGCTCACGCGCGCGCCTGGCAATGACGCTCCGATTGGAGGGTTGAAGGTGCTGACGGAGAGCGGCTGGTTCGCGGCGCGCCCGTCGGGAACCGAGGATATCTACAAGATTTACGCGGAAAGCTTCCGGGGTCCGGATCATCTTCGGCAAATCCTTGAGGAAGCGCAAACGATCGTCAGCGACGCTCTCACAGCGTCAACTTCTACGGAGAAATCATGAGTAAGCAAGACCGCACCAAGCCTCCAATCAAAGACGCGCTGCCGGCCAAGAACGAAGGGTTCGATTCCCTTGCTGAACTTGCGCTGGATATGCGCTGGTCGTGGAATCATGCTACGGACGAGATTTGGCGGCAGCTAGATCCAGAGTTATGGGAACTTACTGCCAATCCGTGGGTCGTTTTGCAGACGGCTTCGCGGGACAAGATTGAGCGCGTGTTGGCTGAACCCGCGTTTTGCGAAAAGCTGAACCGCCTGATCGAATGCCGCCGTCAAACGGCGCAAGCACCAGCATGGTTTCAGCAGAGCCACGCGGGGAGTTCGTTGAGTTGCGTCGCCTATTTCAGCATGGAGTTCATGTTGAGCGAGGCTCTGCCCATCTACTCGGGCGGACTTGGCAACGTGGCCGGCGATCAGTTGAAGGCCGCCAGCGATCTCGGCGTGCCGATGGTCGGCGTCGGATTGCTCTACCAGCAGGGCTATTTCCGCCAGGTCATCGACAGATACGGAGAACAGCAGGCCCTCTATCCATATAACGATCCGGGACAGTTGCCTATTACTCCGTTTCGTCAATCGAATGGAGAGTGGCTGCGGTTGGAGATCGCCTTGCCCGGATACTCGGTCTGGCTGCGCGCCTGGCAGGCGCAGGTTGGCCGGGTGAAGCTTTATCTTCTGGACAGCAATGACCCGGCAAACATCCCAGCTCATAGGGGAATTACCAGCGAGTTATATGGTGGCGGGCCGGAGCTGCGCCTCAAGCAAGAGCTGCTTCTGGGTATCGGGGGATGGCGGCTGCTGCGTGCGATGGGGACTCAGCCAGAGGTCTGCCATCTGAACGAAGGCCATGCGGCCCTGGCCGTCTTGGAAAGGGCGCGATTCTTCATGGAAGAGACTGGACAGCCCTTTCAATCCGCTCTTGCGGCTACACGAGCGGGGAATCTCTTCACCACCCACACAGCGGTAGCCGCGGGCTTTGACCGCTTTTCTCCCGCTCTCATCGAGCAGTATCTCAGCCAATACGCCGAACAAAAGCTTGGCATCCACTTTCACGACTTGCTGGCCCTGGGCCGCCGGAATCCTGACAACTCGTCGGAGGATTTCAATATGGCGTACCTGGCAATTCGCGGATGCGGAGCAGTGAATGGCGTGAGCCGCCTGCACGGGCAGGTTAGTCGGCAGATCTTTTCGTCCCTCTTCCCACGCTGGCCGGAAGGTGAGATCCCGGTTGGGCACGTGACCAACGGGGTCCATGTGCCGACCTGGGACTCGGTCGAGGCCGACGGCCTTTGGACGGAACGCTGTGGAAAGGGCCGCTGGCTGGGGACCTCGGATACCTTGGAGCACGATATTCGCCAGGTCTCCGACGCCAAGCTCTGGCAGTTTCGCAATGAGGCTAGAGCGTCCCTTGTGGAGTACGCCCGCGAGCGCCTTTCCTTGCTGCTGGCCGCTACCGGCGCGCCGCCTGAAGAGGTGGAGAACGCCAAGGGTCTCTTCAATCCCAATGCCCTGACGCTGGGCTTTGCGCGCCGCTTTGCGACCTACAAGAGGCCGAACTTGCTGTTGCACGACCCACAGCGCCTGCTGCGTCTGTTGACCGATGTCCAGCGGCCGGTGCAACTCGTTATTGCCGGCAAGGCACATCCGGCGGACAAGCCGGGACAAGCCTTGATCCATGAATGGATCCAATTCATTCGTCAGCCGGAGGTCCGGCCGCACATCGTCTTCCTGAGCGACTATGACATGCTCCTGACGGAACACCTCGTGCAGGGAGTGGATGTCTGGATCAACACTCCGCGCCGGCCCTGGGAGGCCTGCGGGACGAGCGGTATGAAAGTGCTCGTCAACGGCGGCATCAACCTGTCGGAGCTGGACGGCTGGTGGGCGGAGGCCTACACGCCCGAAGTCGGTTGGGCGCTGGGAGACGGCCAGGAACATGGCGACGATCCAGCTTGGAATGCCGCTGAGGCCGATGCGCTCTATGGCCTGCTCGAACGCGAAGTGGCGGCGGAGTTTTATGCCCGCGACGAAGAGAACATTCCGACGGCCTGGGTAGCGCGGATGCGGGAGAGCATGGCGCAGTTGGCGCCGCGCTTTTCAGCAAACCGCGCGGTTCGTCAATACACCGAGGAGTACTATCTCCCGGCTGCAGGGGCTTACGAAATCCGCGCCGCAAATCAAGGTGCGGCAGGCCGAAAGATCGCCGAGTGGCGACAGGCTATAGAACAGAAGTGGGATACTCTGAGCTTTGGCGAGATGAAGGTGGAAACCGATGCGAGCCGGCACACCATTGAGGTTCAGGTCGATCTCAACGGTCTCAGCCCGAATGCAGTGCGAGTCGAACTTTACGCCGACGGCATCGATGGCGCGCCGCCGGTCCGCCAGGAGATGAAGCGCATCAGTCAACAGGCGGGCGTCACAACTGTTCAAGTCTATGGCGCGAACGTTCCGTCGGCCCGTCCTGCCGCAGACTACACTGCACGGTTGATGCCGCGGTTCAAAGGATTAGCTATCCCATTGGAAGCCGCGAATGTCCTGTGGCAGCGGTGACAGCATTCGAATGAAACAGGAGCATCAACACAACAGATGTCGGGCACTTGAGTTGGAAATCGTCACGTTACAGTGCGCGAAATCATGACGTCCAAATTGTGACCGGATGTCTCGGAGAGGATAACCACATGGAAGTTGGAATGGTTGGGCTGGGCCGGATGGGAACCAATATGACGAGGCGCCTTCTGCGCGCCGGCCACCAGTGCGTCGTTTACGACCTTGAGCCGCAGGCTGCCGAGGCACTCGCCAAAGAGGGCGCGGTCGCGGCAACCTCGTTGGGGGACCTGGCAAAGAAGCTCAACGGGCCGCGCACCGTCTGGATGATGGTGCCGGCCGCTGTAGTCGATTCGACACTGAAGGCGCTCATCCCATTTCTCGGCAAGGACGATGTGGTCATCGACGGTGGCAACTCCTACTACCATGACGACATTCGCCGCGCTGCCGAATTGAGCGCAAAGGGCATCCACTATGTGGACGTGGGGACGAGCGGCGGGGTATGGGGAGCGGAGCGGGGCTACTGCCTGATGATCGGCGGAGATGAAACGGTTGTCCGGCGCACCGACCCCATCTTTGCGGCATTGGCCCCCAGCATTGAGTCGGCGCCGCGCACGCCTGGACGAGAAAGACTGGGTGGAACCGCCGAACACGGCTACCTGCACTGCGGCCCCAGCGGCGCGGGCCACTTCGTCAAGATGGTCCACAACGGGATCGAATATGGCATGATGGCCGCCTATGCGGAGGGGTTGAATATCCTTCGCCATGCCAACGCCGGCAAGCAGTCGCGTGCCGTGGATGCCGAAACCACCCCTCTGCGCCATCCCGAACACTATGCCTACGACCTAAATCTGGCGGACATCAGCGAAGTCTGGCGCCGTGGCACTGTCATCGCATCGTGGCTGCTCGATCTGACCGCAATAGCCCTCCTCGACAGCCCGGATCTGGCCAAGTTTGCCGGCCGTGTATCGGACTCGGGCGAGGGGCGCTGGACGATAACGGCTGCAATCGATGAGTCGGTTCCGGCTCCTGTACTCAGTGCAGCATTGTTTGAACGCTTCAGTTCGCGTGGCGATGACGACTTTGCCGACAAGTTGCTTTCCGCGCTTCGTTTTCAGTTCGGCGGCCATGAGGAGAAAGCCGCGAGGACGGAAGGCGCGCGATGACCGCACCCCACTCCGACGCGTTGGTGGTCTTTGGCGTGACGGGAGATCTAGCCCACAAGAAGATCCTTCCGGCGCTCTACGCAATGGCAAAGCACGGCAGCCTCGATGTACCTGTGATTGGCGTAGCGTTTCCAAAGTGGAGTCTGGCGCGTCTGCACAAGCGCGCGACAGACAGCATCAAGCGATCCGGCGGGATCGATGACCAGCGCGCGCTTGACCATCTGCTCTCCCAGCTCAAGTATGTGAGCGGGGACTATCATGCGCCGGAGACATTCGTGGCCATCAAAAAAGCATTGAGCGGCTCTCGGCGTCCGGCGCACTATCTGGCCATCCCGCCTTCGCTCTTCGAGACGGTGATCAAAGGGCTTGGGGCCGCGAACCTGGCCGAGAATGCGCGCGTGATTGTCGAAAAACCCTTCGGGCGCGATCTTGCCTCGGCGCGGAAGCTCAACCGCGTCGCGCATACGGTCTTTCCTGAAGACGCTATCTTCCGCATCGATCACTTCCTTGGCAAGGAAGCGATCATGAATATTCTGTACTTCCGTTTCGCGAATTCATTCCTGGAGCCGATCTGGAACCGCAATTTCGTCGCCAGCGTTCAGATAACCCTGTCGGAAAACTTCGGCGTCGGCAATCGCGGCGCATTTTACGAAACTGCCGGCTGCCTACGCGACGTGATCCAGAACCACCTCTTTCAGATTGTCGCGCTGCTAGCCATGGAGCCGCCGGCTGGCAGGGACTTTGGCGCCGTACACACTGAGAAGGCCAAAGTCTTTCGCGCCATGCGCCCGCTGAAACGCGACGACGTGGTGCGCGGCCAGTACACCGGCTACCGCGATGAGCCGGACGTGGCGAAGCGATCCGATGTCGAGACTTTCTGTGCACTGCGGCTTCTCATCGACTCATGGCGCTGGGAAGGGGTGCCGTGGTACTTGCGCTCCGGAAAATATCTTCCAAAAACCGCAACCGAAGTTCTGGTGGAGCTGAAGGCGCCGCCGCAGAGGCTTTTCGAGGACTCCGCTCCGGAGAATGGCCGGTCCAACTACATTCGCTTCCGGCTCTCCCCTAGCTCCGCCGTCGCGCTTGCCGCCCGCGTCAAGCTGGCAGGAAAGGAGTTCGTCGGGGATCAGCGTGAGCTGTATTTGCTGGAGGAACAGCCTGGCGCGGAAGCGCCCTACGAGCGGCTTTTGAGCGATGCCATGATCGGAGATGGGGCGCTCTTCACGCGAGAAGATGCGGTGGAAGCTGCCTGGGCGGTGGTCGAACCGGTTCTCAAAACCCACCATCGGGTTCGCCCCTACAAGCGGCACAGTTGGGGGCCGAAAGAAGCGGACGCACTTATTGCTGCAAACGGCTCTTGGCACAACCCTTGACTTTCTTTCCTGTGAGCCAGACCAAAATCCCCCTCGTCCAACCGTCCTGCCGTTAACGCCAACACTGAAAAGTAACAGGCTTAGGCGGCCTGAGGTGGGGTGTAGCCGCTACGGCATTGTGATCTCGGACGCGGTGAGCCGCGAAATCAGCCAGCGCTGTGGTTTCGCGAGTATTCGCGTGGACAGCGCTACTTTTCCAGCAGCTCGCGGATGGATTGCAGCTCCTGCCGGCGTTTCGGGGTGGTCTTGGGATAGGCCATCTTGAGCTCGCCGAGCGCGTCCAGAAGAATCGCTGAGACAATCAGGCGGGCGTTCTCTTTGTCGTCGGCGGGAACAACGTACCAGGGGGCGTGGCGGGTGCTGGTTGACTCCAGGCAAGCCTCATAAGCCTCCATGTATTGCTTCCAGTACTTCCTTTCGTGAATGTCCGCGAAACTGAACTTCCAATTGTTCTCCGGCTCATCAATTCGTTCGAGGAATCGCGTTCGCTGTTCTTCGTGCGAAAGGTGAAGGAATATCTTGATGGTCCGCGTGCCATTTCGATAGAGATGGTTCTCAAAATCGACGATGGAGCGATACCGCTCCTCCCAGGTTGTCTTCTCATCGCGCAACTCCTCCAACAGCCCCTGGCTGCGAAGAATCTCCGGATGCACGCGAACGACCAGCACTTCCTCGTAATAGGATCGATTGAAGATGCCGATGTGGCCGCGTTCGGGAAGCCTGCATGTCGTGCGCCAAAGAAAATCATGTTCCAGCTCCTCGGCGCTTGGCTGTTTGAAACACCAGACCTGGCAGCCCTGCGGATTGACCCCGGACATGACGTGGCGGATGGCGCCGTCCTTGCCGGCAGCGTCCATGCCCTGAAAGATCACCAACAGCGCATGACGGTTTGACGCGTAATGCAGGCGTTGCAGGGAACTCAACTTGCGAACATGATCTTCGAGAAGCTTTTGGTATTGCTTCTTGGACTTGTATACGGGCTTCACGGCGGTTGGCCAGTCCTTCAGCTCGACCTTCTTCCCTTGTGGAACGCGGAAATCCTTCGCATCAATTCTCATATCTCTCATCCAGTGTCGCGAACGGTCTGGGCGTACTCATCCTTTGGTTCCATCGGAGACTTGCGGTGCGCGCTTCCGATGTCCCCGCGGCCTTCAAAGATCCGTTACGGCGATGCACCGCACAACGTCAAGCTGCTTGCCGGCCGGCAATGAGTCCATCGCCAAATCAGGATTCCCGTCCGGCAAACAAGTTGTACAGCCAACCGAAGACAAAGCCGCCGATTGTGCCGTCAGCCAAAGCATAGCCCGTTCCAACCATGGCGTCGCCGATGCTGCGGGCCGCGTGAAAGCCAGGATAGATCGAACCAACAGATTCGAGAAAGGCAGTGCCGTAGGAAGGGCATGCGAGATGGGCCAGCGCGACACACGCAACTCCTCCTCCCCAAAGCAGTCCAAGGGCTAACGCAAGAGCCTTCGTTGAGAGTCGCATGATGTAATCCTCCAAGGCCTGTTTCACCGGGCAGGTTGCTGGTGCCAGTGCAAGAGATGATTCAGCAACCCGGCGCCTTGCTGATCGAATATCTTGTAAGCCCACAACTTGATGCGATCGTTCACAAGGAACCACGCAAGGGCGTATCCCCAGATCAACATCGCCCAGCGCCAGCCGATCGCGGGCATGAATACTCCATAAACCGCGGCCAGCGTAGCTACTACCTTCGTGCCGACAGCACTCCACAACAGGATCGGCGCCGGCCGAATGGACCAGAAGGGCCCGCGGGTACGAGTTACGAAGATGGTGAGATGGCCGGCGACCGCCAGCTTCAGAAACATGAACGACTGAACGACTTCCCGATTCAAATGGAAGACGCGCTCTGCGATGTAAAAGAGGCCAAAAGAGGCGACAACTCCTGCTATTCCCAGGACGCTCGAAATGCCCAGCACCTCGGGCATATTCCAGGCTTCAGGCTTGTTCTTGGATAGCACCCGGTCATAGGCAATTGCCAGAATGGGCCCGTCGTTCAGCAGCGCAAGCAATACAATCATCGCCGCGGTGACGGGATAGAAGTTGAACACGATGATCGACAGGGTCATGAACACCAGGACGCGTATTGTTTCGGCAATGCGGTATATGGCGTAGCTGTTCATGCGTTGGAAGATGCGGCGGCTCTCCTTGATGGCATCAATAATCACGGATAGACCGGAAGTCATTAGCACGATGTCCGCAGCCGCCCGCGCCGCGTCTGTCGCTCCGGAAACGGCGATGCCGCAATCTGCCTTCTTCAGCGCTGGGGCATCGTTCACCCCATCGCCTGTCATTCCCACGATATGGCCCATCTGTTGCAGCACATCGACGATATGGAATTTGTGCTCGGGGAATACCTGAGCAAACCCGTCGGCCTTTTCAATGGACTCCGCCGATTGCGCCGACTCGTGATGCTTTGTATCGCCCAAACCGCTCGCATCCAGGATGTTCGCGCCCAGCCCGAGTTGTCTGGCTGTCTCTCGTGCAATGGCTACCTGGTCGCCCGTGACCATCTTCACGTCCACGCCCATTTCGCGGGCGCTGGCGATGGTTGCCTTGGCCTGTTCGCGCGGCGGATCGAACAATGGCAAAACGCCGACAAACTTCCACTGGCCTTCCTCATCTGCCCTGGCTACGCCCAGGGAGCGAAACCCGCGGCCCGCAAATTCATTGACGGCATCCTCGACGGCCGGCTTTACTTCGCCGGCATTGACCGCCATCTCAAGAATGACTTGCGGCGCTCCCTTGGCGACATGAAACAGTTTCCCGTCCGCTTTCTTGACCGTGGCTTCGGTGCGCTTGTGCACGGGGTCGAACGGTTGGAAATGCATTACCTGATAACCGTCCAAGGCTTGATCGCTTTTCAGGCCGCCGATCACTGCTAGATCGATAGTGTCCTTGTTTTCAGCGCGCGACGCCAATGCAGCACAGAAAATGACTTCATCCGGGGTGATTCCGTCAACGCTGAATGGATCACCCAACGTCAACTTGTTCTGGGTCAGGGTTCCGGTCTTGTCCGAGCACAGCACATCCACGCCCGCCAGTTCTTCGATAGCCGAAAGACGGGTCACAATCGCCTCTCTTTTTGCAAGCAGACGCGCGCCAACTGCCATCGTGACCGACAACACAGTTGGCATCGCCACCGGGATCGCAGCCACCAGCAGCACCAGCGCAAACTCCAGCGTGTCGAGCATCGGATCGTGACGGAAGAGCGCCACCATCAGTATCAACGCAACAAGAGCCACTGCAAGAATGATGAGGTAGTCGCCAATCTTCAGCACCGCGCGCTGGAAGTGGCTGACTGTTTGTGTTTCCTGAACCAGTTGGGCGGTCTTGCCGAAATAGGTATTCGCCCCAGTGGCGTAGACCATTGCCTCAATTTCGCCCTGACGAAGGATCGACCCTGAAAACAATGCTTCGCCGGGACTACGCGTGACGGGCAGAGACTCGCCCGTCAGGGCGGATTGATCGACTTCCACCGGATCCCCTGCCAACAGGCGACCATCTGCCGGCACGATGTCGCCAAGCCGGATACGAATTACATCGCCGGGCACCAGTTCGCTTGCCTTTGGCGAGGCCCATTTCCCATCTCGAAGCACGCGGGCATTGATAGCCAGCTTGGCCTTCAGCGCCGCAATGGCATTGCCGGCCTGGTGTTCTTCCCAGAAGCCGACCACGGCGTTGGAAAAGAGCAGAACGAGGATAATGAAGAAATCCGCCCAGTGCCGGACAAGCGCCGACAGAATGACCGCCGCTTCGATCATCCAGGGTATAGGCCCCCAGAAATAGGTAAGGAACTGCAAAAGCGGGTTGACTTTCTTTTCCGCGATCTCGTTGGGGCCGTACTGCGCCAGCCGCTTTTCAGCCTCGGCTTGAGTGAGACCCTCCGCCGACGATTCCAGTTTCGCCAGCAGGTCCGCCATGGGTAGGGATTTCAGGTCGTCTTTGGGCACGGGCTTCACCTCTATTGCATTCACGATGTCCATCCTTGTGTGCTTGTTGGCATCCATCGGACTGATGTCGCGCAGATACCAAAATGGTGTTGAAAAGGTGCCGCCGATGCCTGCGCGGCGCCGCAGCGGCTGCGGTTGGAGCCGATGCAATGCCGTCTACAGGCTTGCAAGGAATACTATAGGCGCAAATATATCGAGACTGTCCTCTTTTGGACGGATTATTGGTTTCCCTGGTACGATGCTGACATCGTGCAAGGGTACCGCCGCGAGGAGTTTCGGACAGCGATTTCCCGCGAGTCTGAAGAGAGTTTTGCCGGTTCAGGCACCGATCAAGAAGACGATTCCCCCCTGCGACTAAGGGCCGTACCGGGAATTCGGGAAGGATAGCACTCCAAACCATGACATTGCTCGATGCGCCAAAGTACGACGCCGCCCGTGAACGGCGGCACAAACACATCGTGATTGCCGTGTTTGTGTTGGCAGTCATAAGCGCCGTTGGTACCTGGTGGTTCTGGAATTGGCCGGAGGAACACCGGGTGAGCACCTTTTTGGCAGCGGTCGAGGCCGGAGACCAGACGAAGGCCTATGGTATCTGGACCCAGGATCCGGGGTGGCAGCAGCATCCTGAACGCCATGCGGCCTACGGCTTCGACCGTTTCCAGCAGGACTGGGGGAGCGGCAGCCAATATGGACATATCCGCAGTCACAAATTTGTCCTGTCAAGGTCCTGGGGAAACGGCGTGATTATCGGAGTGGACATCAACGGTGGCAAGACGCCGGTCTTTCTGTGGGTCGACCGCAAGACTGGGACGATCAGCTTCTCCCCTGTGGAACTTTACCGGCCAATATGGGATAGCCAGTGGGATGCTGAAACCCACTGAAACCCGAGGATAGGAAATCGAAAGCATCCAGTGGCTGCATCGGGCGGACTGCATCTGGACCGGCGTGTTGACTCAGTTCGTCCGGCTGATCGGCATTCCGGTTTACCATCTCCAGATTCTGGAGATAGGCTTTCGCATCCCGAAGGGGTTTGCGACTGCGAAGGCTCCTATTAAATCCAATAGAATCAACACATAATGCAGAGTTATGGGAAATTCAATCACATTTTAGAGCTTCATGACGGTTGAATTGTGTGTTGGCTGTCTATAATCGACCTGAGAGTGAACGCCTAAGACATCTCCCCGCATGGACGCGAAATTAGTCACCGTCTATGGAGAAAAACAGCAAGGGCGAATTTGATGTTGCCGCCTATCTGGCGAATGCCGGAACCGGGCGGAGAATTGTCCAGCTGAGCAAGGACGAGACGTTCTTCACCCAGGGCGATCCGGCCGATTTCGTCTTCTATCTCCATAAGGGTCGCGTGAAGATCACGGTCGTCTCCACTGGCGGCAAGGAGGCCACAATCCGGCTGGTCTCTGCCGACAGCTTCTTCGGAGAGAAGGCGATGGAGACCAAGCCTGGGCCGCGCGTGACGACGGCCACCGCAGTCATACCGTGTACCGCGCTCCGGATTGCGAGAACGGAGTTTCTCCGGGTGATGCACGAAGAACGTGCATTTTCCGATATGTTCTCGTCCTTCCTGCTGGAATGCAGTTTGCGAACCCAGGCCGATTTGATCGATCAGCTTTTCAACTCCGCCGAACGGCGGTTGGCGCGGCTGCTCTTGATGATGGCCGAGCTTGGTCCGCAGGGGGGAGAAGTGACGCTGATACCTCCGGTCTCGCAGGAGGCGCTGGCAAGCATGATCGGTAGCACGCGGCCCCGTGTCAATCTCTTCATCAGCCGCTTTCGCAAGCTCGGATTCATTGAATACGATGGCCGTATACGGGTTCATAAGTCGCTGCTACACGTGTTCTTGCGCGATTGACGGTTGTCATCGAGCGAGCATGTGAGCTGCGGCGAAGCGGCGACACGGCGAGGCCGCTGGATGGATCGCCGGCGGCCTCGTTTTCATGGCGCACTTAGCCGTTCTGGTTGCCCAGATCGGTGTGAATCGTTCGATAACTCGAATTACCCTTCGACCAGACGAGCATCAACAGATCCTTTCCGTCCTTGCTCTGGTGCACCTGGCTGGCGAACTGGCTGGCGGACTCGGCCGGCTTGCGATCGACCTCGAGGATGACGTCTCCCGGCTGGATGCCCGCGTCGTCGGCCGGGCTGGCGGGGCGAACATTCTCGACCACTACGCCGTGGACCTGGTCGGGCACTTCGAACTGCTGCCGCGCCTCGGGCGTAAGGTTGCCCACCTCAAGTCCGAGCTTGCCGTTCGGTTGACCGTTTTCGCCGTCGTTGCTCGCCACTTCGGAGTTGCCGTGAAACTGGCCCACGGTCAGGTTCAGGGTCTCCGGCTTGCCATCGCGAATGATGCCCAGCGCGATCTTCGTCCCGGGCGCCATTTCGGTCACGGCAACCTGCAAGGCGCTGCCATTTACGATTTTTTGCCCGTCGAGCTGCGAGATCACGTCGCCGGTGCGCAAGCCGCCGCGGCTTGCCGGCGAGTCTGGCGT
>Ga0187890_10000781_pt1 | contig 23002 bp, 23 predicted proteins | sample June2016WEW_21_1_FD_133005 | JGI IMG/M metagenome (GOLD analysis project Ga0187890, IMG submission 133005) | Peatland microbial communities from SPRUCE experiment site at the Marcell Experimental Forest, Minnesota, USA - June2016WEW_21_10 | ecosystem: Environmental > Terrestrial > Soil >... | reverse complement strand
GCTGAATACCGCTCCCTGCTGCTCATCATTTCCTCGCATCCCTACTTCTTATCAGCTTTCCCTGTGCATCTCTCGTTCGAAACGCGATTCCCCAACGACTTTTTCCGCAAGCTGTGAAGCCGTGCCCCACCCAAAACCGTTTATGAGTCCAGTTCTAATACAATTGCGGCATGCCTGAAGGCGTGCCCTGATACGAATCTCACTTACCCCGCGAGCTGTCAGTTATCCACGTGGGGTAAGTCCACACTTAGCACCGGGTTACTTCGAACGTCTTATTCGAATCCGAGGAGGTTTTTTGTGCGCAGACGGTCGGTTCAAATTACGCTGCTGGTCCTGTGCATTGCGGTCGCGTTCTTCTCGACGATCCCGCGGCTGGTGGACGAGAACCAGAACAAGCTGGTGAAGAAGACGCCCTACACGGCGTCGGCGCGGGCGATGAATCTGCACCAGGAACTTACCATCGCCGATCTTCACGCCGATTCGCTTTTGTGGGGACGGGATCTGCTCGGGCGCAGCACCTACGGGCAAGTGGACATTCCGCGCCTGGCGGACGGCAACGTTGCATTGCAGGTGTTCTCGCTGCCCACCAGGAGTCCGCACGGGTTGAACATTGAGAGCAATGAAGACAAGAACGATGACATTTTCTGGCTGGCGGTGGTGGATCGCTGGCCGCCGGCAACCTGGAACAGCTTGACGGAGCGAGCACTGTATCAGGCGCGGCGTCTGCATCAATTCGCGGGTGGTTCGCGCGGCGGCTTTGTGGTGATTCAGAGTGCCGCCGATCTCTCCAGTTACCTGGAACGCCGGCGGGGTAATCGCAGGCTTACGGCCGGACTGCTTTCGATCGAAGGGGCGCACGCGCTCGACGGCAAGCTGGAGAATCTTGATGTTCTGTACCGCGCCGGCTACCGCATGATGTCGCCCAGCCATTTTTTCGATAACGATATTGGAGGATCGTCGGCGGGAGTGCATAAAACCGGCCTCACCGAAAGAGGCCGCGAGTGGGTGCGACAGATGGAAGCGCGCCACATGATCGTGGACCTGGCGCATGCGTCGGCTAAGACGATTGAAGATGTATTGTCGATGGCCACTCGTCCGGTGGTCGTTTCCCACACGGGCGTGAAAGGCACATGCAACAACAATCGGAACCTTAGCGACGATCAGATTCGAGCGGTGGCGGCCAAGGGCGGCTTGATCGGAATCGGGTATTGGGAGACGGCGACCTGCGGCACCGATGCGCGGGCGATTGTGAAGGCGATGCGGTATGTTTCAGACCGGGTGGGCGTGGAACATGTGACGCTCGGTTCGGATTTTGACGGGGCGATCACGGCTCCCTTTGACACGACCGGATTGGTCGAGATCACCGATGCCATGCTGGAAGCGGGCTATACCGAGCAGGAAATCCGGATGATCATGGGAGAAAACGTAGTGAGCTTTCTGAAGGCGAATCTGCCGGAGAAGTAGCGGCGGGTGGTGGAGAGCCGGGCGTCCCCGCCCGTCCGACTTGTCACGTCTTGTTGATAATGACATTGTGATATAATGGTGTCATATTGTTGAGGGTGTGACTATGGACACCGAAGCCCGGCTGCGGGTGAATGAAAACGGCCGCGTGGTGATCCCAGCTCCTTTTCGCAAGGCGCTGGGGATCAACGCGGGCGATGAGGTGGTGCTGCGAATCGAGGATGACGAGTTGCGGATCACGACGCTGAAAGGCCGCGTCGAGCGGGCTCAGCGGCGCATCCGGCGGTATATAAAGCCAGGAAGGTCGCTGGCCGACGAACTCATTGCCGAACGCCGCGAGGCCGCTAAGCGTGAGTAGGATTGTGCTGGACGCTTCCGTTGTGCTGGCATTGCTCAACCGTGAGCCCGGCGCGGACAAGTTGACGCCGGAACTGTTGAGTAACGCCACCTGCAGTACGGTCAATCTTGCCGAAGTGCAAACGAAACTCGTAATTGCGGGCGGAAGCCCTGACGAAGCATGGGAAGACACTCTCAGCCCCATTCGGGAGGCCGCGCCCTTCACTAAGGAGCATGCGAGAATTGCGGGAAGTCTGGTTGCCCAGAGCCGCGCACTTGGATTGTCATTGGGAGACCGGGCTTGCTTAGCTCTTGGACTGGCGCTGAAAGCCCCCGTGTACACGGCCGACAAGTCCTGGAAGAAATTGCAATTGGGCGTCAGGATCCATGTGATCCGGTAAGGGAAGGCCGTTCGGCTTAGACGGGCGCGCGCCCGTCCCCGAACCAGCTAGTTGCCGACGAAGCGCAGATACAGGTCGCGATCATGGCGGCAGGTTTCCGCCATTAGCTTCACCTTTTCCCAGGCTTCTAACTGAGAGTCATCGTGCACGCGATCTTTCACGCGATCCCATTCCTCGAGGAAGGCTTCCATCTGCAGGTGATTGAATACGGTCTTGCCGAACGGATCAATGCCGCTGAGGAGCAGGAAATCCGCATGGCTGGTGGCGGGAACCACGCCGTGCAGCATAACCCACTCGCTGCGTTCGCCGAGATCGTCTTCGAGCTTCACGACGAGGGACATAACTAGCCTCACAGAATGATGCAATGGTACTGGCCGCAATGTAACAGGGCTGGGGAGCGTTGTCCAAGGGCGAACCGGGTATCGAAGGTAACCGCGGACAGCCGGCTTCTGAAGGGGCGTCTGATTTCGAAAAACTCTCGGCATCGCTGAAGCGATGCCCTGATACGAAGCGGGCGTTTTTCCGTAGCCTGTCGCGCGGCCGTCCCTACTTGGTTTGTCGCTAAAGGTGACGCTTACGCTTCGCCGACGTGGGAGCCGTGTTGGAAGTGGTACTGGAGAATCTTCGCGGCCAGGGCGGGAGTTACACTCTGTCCTTGTCCCTGTCCCTCTCCTTGTCCGTGGGCTTCGACGGAGCGGACCACTTCTCCGCGACAGATGACTTCGGTGGCCGCCAGGCCGGCGATTTCTGGGGGCAGCACGAGGCTAATCTCCAGTAGCGCATTCGGAAGAAGCAATTCCTGCGCCTGGAAAAGCAGTCCCGAGCGGCTGATGTTCTCGGTGGTGCCGGGGCGCCAGCTTTTTTCCCCGAGCGGACGGTAACGCAGCGGAAGATGGAGATTAAAACGGCGGGCCCGGAACGGCGGAACTTTCTTTTCTAGAACGCTTGAATCACGGGATAACATCGCGACCTCCAGGGGGATGGGCTCGGAATCCAGCAACTCGCGGACGCGGTCTTTCAGCGCGGGCAGGCTGAATGGTTTTTGGAGCAAGTTGATGCCGGCATCAAGCGTGCCATCCAGGCCGACGGCATTCTCGGTGTAACCCGACATGTAGAGCACGCGGACTTCCGGAAGCAGCTTGACGACGTGGGTGGCCAATTCGCGGCCATTCATCCCGGGCATGATGACGTCGGTGAGCAGGAGGTCGATTGTGCCCTTGTAGCCGTCGACGATTTGCAGAGCAGCGGCGCCGTCTTCGGCTTCGAGGATCTTGTAGCCCTGCGTTTCCAGATACTGGCGCGCCAGACGGCGGAGATTGGTTTCATCTTCGACGAGGAGGATAGTCTCCTGCCCACGATCGACGCGGGGAAGGCCGAGAGAGTCCTGCGCGGCGGCAGCGTCCTCGCGGCCATCGACGCGAGGGAAATAAGCACGGAAGGCGGTGCCGCGCTGGGGCTGGCTGTCGACGAAGATAAAGCCACCGCTCTGTTTCACGATGCCGTACACGGTCGAGAGGCCGAGGCCGGTGCCCTTGGAGCCCTTGGTGGTGAAGAAAGGCTCGAAGATACGCGACTGGGTCTCGCTGTCCATGCCGACGCCGGTGTCGCTGATGGCGAGCATGATGTAGTCGCCGGCGATGATGGGCGCGTGGGTGCGCGCGAAGCCCTCGTCGAGGGTGACGTTGGCGGTCTCGATGGTAAGCTTGCCGCCTTGGGGCATGGCGTCGCGAGCGTTGACGGCGAGGTTCATGATGACCTGGTCGATCTGGCCGGGATCGGCACGGACGGCGCCGAGGGTGGGGCCGGGAACCATGACGAGGTCGATATCCTCGCCGATCATGCGGGTGAGCATTTTCAGGTTCTCGGCCACCACTTCATTCAGGTCGAGCACCTTGGGAGCAAGCATCTGTTTGCGGCTGAAGGCCAGCAATTGGCGGGTCAGCGAAGTGGCACGCTGCGTGGCATTGGAGATTTCCTGCGCCGGGCCGCGCAGCCGGGGATCGGGTCCGAGACGCTCGAGCAAAAACTCGGAATAGCCGGAGATCACCATCAGCAGGTTGTTGAAGTCATGCGCGATACCGCCGGCGAGACGGCCGATCGCTTCCATCTTTTGCGCCTGACGGAGCTGCAGTTCCAGGGTGCGGGTTTCAGTAACGTCTTCCATAAAAATCTCGAAGCTGCCTCCGTTATTGCCGTTCGGAATGGAGCGCCCGGAAATGCGCGCCACGATGGAGGCGCCATCCTTGCGCACGCACTCCGTGGTCAGATTGTTGAATTCCTTGCGGGCGTGAAAATAGTCGGCGGTTTGAAACCATTGCTGGGCATCGGCGTAGAGGCTTCCGAGATGTCTGCCCGTGAGTTCGGCGGCGTTCTTATAACCAAACATAGCGACCAGGGCGGGGTTTGCGTCCTGGAGGATTCCGAGGGCGTCGCAGCGGCAAATGCCGTAAGGCGCGTTCATCACCAGCGAGCGAAAGTTGCTCTCGGACCGGCGTAAACTTTCCTGGGTAGCGCGGAGAGCGGCGTTGAACCAGCAGATCAGCAAGGCCACGGCGAAGAACAGGGCGAGGTGCGCTATCGCTTTGTGATACTCGCGTGGAGTCTGCTCTCCGGTGAGCGAATAGTAGGCGCTGACGGTGAGAGCAAAAGAGGTAGCGGCGAGTCCGGGCTTCCAGCCTCCGTACCAGGCGCTGACCATAACGGCGACGGCGAATACGACGAGGCGGCTCTCCGCGATATCGGAGAAGAACAGGGTCGGGATCAGCGCCAGGACGGTGCTAAGGAGAGCGACTCCATAGCGCAGGATGGGAGCGCGCGCCGGAGCTACGGCCAAGCTGCGGATGAGGGGGAGTTTCATTCGCATAGTCTCATGCTATGCGCCGACCGCGCGCACAGCGAGTTACGCCAGTCCACCGCAATTTCCTGGCGGCACAGTGGCCAGAGGTACACCTACCAGGCACAACCTGGGGGGCAAAGTTGAAAGAGAAGCAAAAGCCTTGTCCACAGCCTAGTCTCAGATGGCGTTTTGTGTAAAACTCGCTGGTACAAAAAGGCGAGCGGGGAACATAGTCCGGCAACAGGTCCGGCAACACGACTTGCAACATCGCTCGGCAACGACGAAACTAGCGGGCATCGCAGGAACATCGGCAGGGAAAATCGGGCAGGAGATTGGGCGGAAATAGGGAATGAATATCGGGCTTTTCGGCGGCAGCTTCGATCCTATCCATCGCGGACACCTGGCCCTGGCCGTGGCGGCCGCCAGTCGCTACTCGCTGCGGCAGGTGCTGTTTGTGCCGGCAAATGTTCCTCCGCATAAACAGAAGCAGCCGCTCAGCGCGTTCATCCATCGTTATGCCATGGTGGCGCTGGCAACCCAGGACGAGCGGGGATTCGTCGCGTCGTTACTGGAGGCGCCAGGGACTGGGGCTACGTCTGATAAGGTGAATTATTCGATTGATACGGTTCGACGCCTGAAAAAAACTCTCAAGAAGGCGGACCGGCTGTTTTTTCTGATCGGAATTGACGCCTTCCGCGACGTCGCGAACTGGCACGAGGCGCGCGCGCTTCTGGCGGAATGTGATTTCATCGTGGCCAGCCGTCCCGGATATTCGTTGCGGGACGTGGCCGAGTCGTTGCCGGAAGATTTGCGTCCACCGGCGGCGGTGACTCGTCCGTTTCATAAGCAGCCGGCAAAGGGCGATCTGGTTCTTCCCGGGGTCGCGCTGCATTTGCTGGAGGGCGTCAACCAGAGCGTCTCCGCGACCACGATTCGGGCGGCGGCAGCGCAGAGCAAGCCGCTGACACGATGGCTGGACCCGCGGGTGGCGGATTACATTCGGAAGCACGGACTGTATCGCTGAGACGCGGCAAGCGCTTCCCTCCTGCCGACGGGTTACAATCAATGAGCCCGTATGAAGAAAAAGGACGACCTCAAACTGCAAGTGAGTGCAGCCATTCTCGCCTGCCAAGACAAACAAGCCGACGATGTCGCGGTTCTCGAACTGGAAAAAGATTCGGGAGCGTTCACTGATTACTTTGTGATGTGCAGCGGCGCCAATCAGCGGCAGATCCAGGCGATTGCCGACGCGGTGGACGAGCGCCTGGAAGCGCTGGGGCTGCGCGTAACTCACTCCGAGGGCTACAAACAAGCGGAGTGGGTGCTGCTCGACTATGTGGACTTCGTCGTCCATATTTTTTCCGAGAAGGCTCGCCAGTTCTACGACCTGGAACGCCTGTGGAAGTCGGCTAAGCGGCTGGAACCAGCGGAATTGCTGGCGAAACCGAAGCCGCGGCGGACGGCGATTATCAAGGCAACGACTGCCAACCCAACGATTGCGAAGTCCGCAACCGCTCCCACCGCTTCCGCGGCGCCCAAGAAGACGCGTAAGAAGAAGGCCTGAAGTGTCCGCTTCAAATCCAGCCCCGTGGAGTTCCTCCTACCGCCTGGTAGCCGCGGAAAAGTGGAAGGCAAAATCGGCGGCGCTGGGCAACGCGGTCACCGAAGCGTTGGTTGAATACTCGCGTCCGTTGCCTGACATGCTGGTTCTCGATCTGGCCAGCGGCACTGGCGAGCCTGCGATCAGCCTGGCGCAGCGCGTTAGCCCCCGGGGTTCGGTCACAGCGGTGGATCAGAGTTCGGAACTGCTTGACATAGCCGCCGAGCGCGCCCGCAACAAGAAACTCTCAAACTTCACCATCCAGCAGGCCGACGCGCACCATTTGCCGTTTGCCGACCACCGCTTCGATCTTGCCACCTGCCGCTTTGGGGTGATGTTTTTCAGCGATGCCCAACGCGCACTGACGGAACTGCGCCGCGTGTTGAAGCCCGGAGCTCGCGCCTGCTTTGCCGCCTGGGGTCCGATGGAACAACCTTATTGGCAGACCACGATGAAGATTGTGCACTGGCATGCGGGTGGAACCATGCTTCCACCGGGAGGGTCCGACCCTTTTCGATTCTCGGCCACGGGCTCTCTGTCGGAGGTGCTCAACGCCGCGGGATTTCGCGAGGTGGAAGAGTCCACTCGAAATTTTCCCTGGACTTGGCTGGGCGACGCGGAAGAAGTTTTCGAATACGCGTGCGCCGTGGCAGCTCCGTTCCGGCCAATGCTGGAGCGGGTTCCGGCGGAAGAGTGGCCGGCGATCCGTGCGGAGGCGACGGCGGCAATCGAGCGTTATCGCGTGGGGGATGAGATCCGGTTCGGCGCCGACGTGGTTCTGGCGTCGGGAAAAGCCTGAGTGGCGGACCCTTGTGAAGATCAAAGTGGCATGGATCGGAAAGACGAAAGAGCCGGCGATCCAGGCTCTGACCGACGAGTATTTGAAACGCATCGCGCGCTATGCTGAGGTTGCGGGCCTGGCGTTGAAAGACGAAGCCGCAATTTTGGCGCTGGCTACGGGCGAGCGGCAGCAGAAGCATCAGCAGAAGAATAAAGAGCGGCACAAGCTGGTTCTGCTCGATTCGCGGGGAAAACAGTTTTCATCCGAAGAGCTGGCCGCGTTTTTGGAGCGCGAGCAGATGAACGCGACTCCGCTGCTGTTCGCGATTGGTGGCAGCGACGGATTTAGTGAGGAAGCGCGCCGCTACGCCGGGTTTACGCTATCGTTGGGAAAGATGACGCTGCCGCACGAGTTGGCGCGGGTGGTTCTGGTCGAGCAGCTTTACCGCGCTTTCACCATTCTTGCGCATCATCCTTACCATTTGGGACATTAACTTTATGGTAACCGGGCAGCGGCCAGTCAGCCCCCATGCCCGCGAGACTCGATTCCAAATCGCGATGCACCTCTGACAGCTTCACGGCGGCGCGAAATTGGCTTACTGTAGTTCTTGACAGGCGAAATTAGTCTGAATTTGTAGGCGAGGCCCTCCCCCAATGAAAAACCCGTACGAAGTACTACGAATGAAAGAGCAGGAGATGCTGCGGGTCCGCAAAGAGATGGACGCTCTGCGGATTGCAGCGCGCTTGCTGGGCGCCGAGGACCCGGGCGCAGCGAACGGCGAAGGTCAGCCCAAGCTGCAACGAGTCGTCGAAATGCCGTAGAGGATTTACTCCCCCTGTTAGACTCGAGGCGGACGGAAACCAAAGCCGTCCGCCTTCTTGTTTGGGAGAAGGAGTTTGTGCTGCTTAAGGCTCCGCGCCCGGGCGAGATCTCACTTTTGACGCAGTTTCCTGATCACCGGGCCGGCGAGCCGAAAATAAAACAAAGGGACAAGAAAGATAACAGCGAAACACAGGGGCACGACAATTCGCTCATAGCCTTGAAAGTATCCCCCCTTGCCACTCCAATACAGAAAGAGGGGCGCAAAGCTGACCGAGACCCCTTGCAAGGCGACAATTGCGAAGTAGAGGGGCGAACGCGCGATCTTCGCCCAAGTTGAATCGATCTCGATTGTCACTTTCTCCATTGGACCCCTTCGGCTCAGGTGCTGCCTTGAGACCAAGCCACCAGACGGCAGCCCCGTGCCTTCGTTTGCCAACATATCAAAGTCCCACCCCGGCATCCAGGTTCCAAAGTAACGCACCACCCCAACAGCGGCACGTGTGGCACGGGCATTCCCGTCCGCGTACAATAGAAAATTCGGCCTTATGTCTGATCTTCGTTATGGCAGATCTGCGCCGCGGTCTCATCATCGTGAATACTGGGCCGGGCAAGGGTAAGACCACCGCGGCCATGGGGACGGCGCTGCGGGCGGTTGGGCAGGGGATGCGCGTCCTGATGCTGCAATTTCTGAAGGGCTCGTGGCATTACGGCGAACTCGATGCGGTCAAGGCTTTCGGCGACAAGTTCGTCATGAAGCAGATGGGACGCGGCTTCGTAAAAGTCGGCGCCGAGAAGCCCGATCCTGAAGATGTGCGGATGGTGGAGGAGGCGTGGGCCGAGGCCGAGAAAGCGATCCAGTCCGGCGAGTGGGATCTGGTGGTGCTCGACGAAATCAATTACGCCATCAGCTACGGCATGCTGGACGCGGCGAAAGTGGCGGAGTCTCTGGCGCGGAAGCCGGAGATGGTGCACGTCATCTTGACCGGAAGGAACGCGCATCCGACAATTGTCGAGCTGGCGGATACCGTGACTGAAATGCGCCAAGTCAAGCATGCCTACGAGAAAGGCGTGATGGCGCAGAGAGGAATCGAATACTAGTGGCCAGTGGTCGGTGGTCAGTGGCCAGTAACGACGGGCCGCTGATCACTGACCACTGGCAACCGACCACTGACCACTGCTTCCTATGACTTGGTTCAAACGACAATCCGGTGAGCTGGACACTTCGGGCGAGAAGAAAGTACGCACCGAGGGACTGTGGGTGAAGTGTGACGGCTGCCGGCAGATTATCTGGAAAAAGGACCTCGAAGACAATTTCAACGTCTGCCCGAAGTGTAGCAAACACTTTCGCGTCGACGCCCGCACCCGCCTGGCGCAGCTTCTCGACGACAATCAATACGAAGTCTTCGACAGCAATCTCGCTTCCACCGACCCGTTGAAGTTTGTGGACCTGAAGGCTTACTCCTCGCGCCTGAAGCAGGCGAAGGCCGAGACGGGACTGAAAGATGCCATCATCAACGCGCGTGGCAAGCTGAACGGGCGTCCGGTGATCGTGGTCTCGATGGAGTATTCGTTTATCGGCGGGAGCATGGGAGCGGTGGTGGGCGAGGCCATCACTCGCGCGATTGAGAAGGCGATTGAAACGCGGACGCCGATCATCATCGTTTCGGCGTCAGGCGGCGCGCGCATGATGGAAGGCGTGATCAGCCTGATGCAGTTGGCGAAAATCTCCGCCGCACTGGCGCGTTTGGACGCGGCGCGGGTTCCCTACATTTCGGTTCTGACCGATCCCACCACCGGCGGAGTGACCGCCTCTTTTGCCATGCTGGGCGACCTCAACGTCGGCGAACCCGGCGCGCTGATTGGCTTCGCCGGGCCGCGAGTCATTGAGCAGACGATCCGGCAGAAGCTGCCGCCAGGTTTCCAGCGCTCCGAGTTTCTGCTGGAACACGGAATGCTCGACGCCGTGGTCACGCGCAAAGAGTTGAAGGGCTACATTGCGCGGGCGCTGGATTTTATGGCGCAGGCGGCGTAGGGGCGGTCGCTGGTCGGCAGTCGTTGGTCGTTAGCAGGCCTTGTCTCGTGACCCAGGCATGGCGACTCCTGCTCAGGGTGGGTGGGAAGCACTTTGACCTCCGGCAGTCTCCTTCTAATGAGAGAGAGTCGAAACCGTTGGCCGGGCTTGCTACCCTAAAAGTGCCCGTTCCCGCGAACGACGGGTCCTACCCGAGTGCGCGAACGACCGACGACCGACGACGAACGACCGATGTCTTACGAAACCGCAGTCGCGCAGATGTACGCGTTGGGCCACGAGTTGGCACAGACGCCTTCGCACAAGTTCGATCTGGCACACATGCGCGTGCTGCTGGCGGCGTTGGGGAATCCGGAGAATCGTTTTCCTACTGTGCTGGTCGCTGGCACCAACGGCAAAGGTTCGACGGCCGCTACTCTGGCATCCATTCTGCAGGCTTCGGGGCTGAAGACGGGGCTCTATACTTCGCCGCATCTGGTTCGCATCAACGAGCGGATTCGCCTCAATGGCAAACCGATCGCCGACGACGATTTCGCGGTGCTCCATGACGTGGTCGACCGGACCGCCGAACGGCTGGTGGGGGAAGGCGATCTGCCGTGGCATCCAAGCTTTTTTGAAACGCTGACCGCGATGGGCTTTGAGTATTTCGCGCGGAGCCGGCCTGACATAGTTGTGCTTGAGGTCGGCATGGGCGGGCGTCTGGATGCGACCAACGTCGTTGACCCGCGCCTCAGCATCATCACCGACATCGCGCTCGATCATCAAAAGTATCTGGGCGAAACTGTCGCTGAGATTGCACGCGAAAAAGCGGGGATTATCCGGCCGGGCGGGGTTGTGGTTACGCTGCCGCAATTACCCGAAGCCAACAATGTGATCGGAAACACGATTCTGGATGCGGGCGCGCGCGCGGTGAATGCCGTGCCCTATGTGCCGCCGGTGTCGCCGGGAAGCGATACGTACATCAGTGGTCAGTGGTCAGTGGCCAGTGGCCAGTGGCAACGTTATCCGCTCGAAGTGATGGGCACGCGAATTTTGATAGAGTCGCCGCTGGTGGGGCGTCATCAACTGCGCAACCTTGCGCTGGCAGTCGCAGCGGCTGTGGAACTGCACAACCAGGGCTTGGACAAGCTGGGCTTGGATAACCAAAGCTTGGACAAGCTGCGAACGGTTCAGATCACGCCGGAGACGATCGCGCAAGGCATCCGCGAGACGCATTGGCCGGGGCGCTTCCAGGTGGTGCCGGCCGCCGGAGACAATCCCGAGTATGTGTTCGATGTGGCGCATAATCCGGCCGGCGCCTGGGCGCTGCGGTCGACGCTTTCGGCCGCTTACCAGAATGTTCGAAATAGCGACCCGGGGAACAACCGGGAGATCACCCTGGTGTTTGGCGTGATGCGGGACAAAGCGGTGCAGGAGATTACCGAGATTCTTTTTCCGATCGCCGGGCACGTGATCGTGACCCACGCTAACAACCCGCGCTCAGCGAGCCCGGATGAGATTCGGCGAGCGGCGGCGCGTGTAGTGGCGGGCACTGATATTGAAGAAGCTGAGGATGTAGCGTCAGCCCTGGACCGAGCGCGGAAGGTTGCCGGCCGAACTGGCTTGGTCGTGGTTACCGGCTCGATTTACGTCGTAGGAGAGGCGATGCGAATTCTCGCCGTCCGCATCTAAGTAACGTGGGTAGAGACGGGGCTTGCCCGTCTCCCGCAGCGCAGGTTCGAAACGTTGCAACATTGAAACTTTGCCCTTGAACAAGATCGCTACAACCGCGGAGCTCGGAAAAGAGCGCGCCGAATTGCGCCCCGCTGGGCAGCCGGATGCGGCCGTCCCTGCGTGGGCGGAGACGCAGCCTGCGGCTCACCCCCTCAACCGCCATGGCTGGCCGAGCCGCCTGCGCTCGTATTTCATTCTTGATCCGCTGATCTGGGCCTACACCCTGGTTCTGGGCACGATTTCTCTCTTCTGCTCGCTCTTCGAACGCAACGGGCGCGTCCAGCACAATTGCGCCCGCCTCTGGTCGCGGCTCATCATGAAAACGATCCTGTCGCCGGTGAAAGTGACCGGCATGGATATGGATAAAGATAAGATCGATACCTCGAAGAAACCTCGCGTGTATGCGGTGACGCATGCATCGGCGTTCGATATTCCGATCCTCTACGTCAACTTGCCATTTCAATTCCGCATTATTTTCAAGAGTGAATTGCTCGCGTACCCGTTCATCGGCTGGCATCTGAAACGCTCGGGACAAGTCTGCATCAACCAGCAGAATCCGGCGGCTTCGATCGGCGCCATCAAGTCAGCGCTGAGGAGCCTGCGCAGCGGCATGCCGCTGGTCATCTTTCCCGAGGGCGGCCGCACGCGGGATGGCCAGCTTCAACCTTTTCTGCCGGGCGCATTCTTTCTGGCGATCAAGGCGCAGGCCGATATCGTACCGATCGCGCTCATCGGCACCTTCGACCTGCTGCCGATGAACACCTACCACATCAAGTGCCAGCCCCTGGAAATGCGGGTTGGTCAACCGATCTCCACGGCCGGTTTGACCGTGCGCGATACTGACGAGGTGTCGGCCAAGGTGAAGTCTGCAATCGAAGCTCTGCAATCCGCGCCCAGAAGCACGTTGGAACAACCAAGAAATGCCGCAGCAACGACCATGATCACGTAGGGACAGACGCCCCCGTCTGTCCAGGCGAGCGCGGCTCACCAAGGTCTTGCCGGCACTACGAAAAGCTGCGCGGCTTCGAGCCATTGGGCAGGTGAGGACACCTGCCCCCACGCGGGCAAATGATAAACTTAAGAGATTCAGCACCATACAAGGCGAATCCATGTCTGACAGTATTCATCTCAAGCTCCCCGACGGCAGCACCAAGGAAGTCGCGAAAGGTACGACTGCGCTCGACGTTGCCAAGTTCATCAGCCCGCGTCTGGCCGACGCCGCTCTCGCCGCCAAAATGAATGGCGACCTCATCGACCTCACGCGGCCGCTCGAAGCTGACACCGACCTGCGCATCCTCACCGACCGCGACCCTGAGGCGCTCGAAGTCTACCGGCATTCGTCCGCGCACCTGCTGGCCGCGGCTGTGCTTGAGCTTTTTCCCGAGACCAAGCTCGGCCACGGCCCTGCGACTGAGCACGGATTCTTCTACGATTTTTATCGGCCGACTGCGTTCACCCCCGAGGATCTGGAGAAGATCGAAAAGAAAATGCAAGAGCTAGTCCAGCAGAACCTGCCCTACGCTCGCGAATTTCTGCCGCGCAAGGAAGGCCTCGAGAAGTTCAAGGGTGAAGGCGACTTCATGAAATGCCACTTCATCGAGCAGTTCACTAAGCCCGATGAAAAAATCTCCGTATATAAAACCGGCAAGTTCCAGGACTTCTGCCGTGGTCCGCACTTGCCTGCGACCGGGAAGATCAAAGCTTTCAAGCTGCTCAATATCGCGGGCGCGTACTGGCTGGGCGACGAAAAGAATCCGCAGCTGCAACGCATCTACGGTACGTCGTTTTTTTCGAAGAAGGATCTCGACGCTTACCTGAACAGCATCGAAGAAGCGAAGAAGCGCGACCATCGCGTGCTGGGCAAACAGCTCGACCTGTTTTCCATCCAGGAACTCGCCGGACCGGGCCTGATCTTCTGGCATCCGAAGGGCGGCATCATCCGCAAGGAGATGGAAGACTGGATGCGCGAAGAGTACCTGCGCCGCGGCTACGCGCTCGTCTGTACGCCTCACGTGGCGCGCCGCCAGCTGTTTTTTACCTCGGGCCACGAGGGCTACTATTCGCAGAACATGTTCGACGCCATGGAGCTCGACGACGCCGAGTATCGCCTCAAGCCCATGAACTGCCCCGGCCACATCCTGATCTACAAAGATTCCCTGAAGTCGTATCGCGATCTGCCGGTGCGCCTAGGCGAACTCGGCACCGTCTATCGCTACGAGCGCTCGGGCGTGATGCACGGCCTCTTGCGCGTGCGCGGCTTCACCCAGGACGACGCGCACATCTTCTGCACTCCCGAGCAGATTGAAAACGAAATCGTCGGCTGCCTGGAGTTCGCGCTCGCAGTACTGAAGGCCTTCGGCTTCGATCAGTTCCAGACCGAGCTTTCCACCTGGGATCCGAACGACAAGAAAAGTTTCCTGGGCACGGAGGACCAGTGGAACCTGGCCAACCACTCGCTGGAAAGCGCGCTGAAGAGGCTGAACATCGAATACAGAACCATGCCGGGTGAAGCCGCGTTCTACGGCCCGAAGATTGACATCAAGCTGGTCGACGCCATCGGACGCCTGTGGCAGCTCTCGACCGTGCAGTTCGACTTCAACCTGCCGCAGCGCTTCGATCTCGAATATGTCGCTGAAGACGGCACCCGCAAGCAGCCCGTCATGGTCCACCGCGCACTCTACGGATCGGTCGAGCGCTTCTTCGGCGTGCTGATCGAACACTACGCCGGAGCCTTCCCGGTGTGGCTCTCGCCAGTGCAGGTAGCGATGATCCCAATCGCCGAGCGACACACTGAGTACGCGGAAAAAGTAGCGTCGCAACTGCGGGCGGCAGGAGTGCGCGTGGAAGTAGATTCCCGCAACGAAAAGATGAACGCGAAAATCCGCGAACACGCCATGCAGAAAGTCCCGTTCCTGCTGGTGGTCGGAGACAAAGAATCCGAAGCCAACAAAGTCAACGTCCGCACCCGCGGCAAAGAGAAGACTGAAGACATGGGTACGGCTGAATTCGTGGAGAAGATTAAGAAGCTGATCGCGGAGAAGAGCGCGACGTTGTAATCGGTAAGTTGGACGGTGCACAAGCGTCCGCTTCCTTGAGCTCATTGTTTTCGCAGGCGAAGTTGGCTCACTCTACTCCCGGGAGGACCATGAAAATCCCGCAGTGACTGCGGGATTTTCATGGTGTATAATCTTCCTGTGATTGTGCGTATGGCCGACATCGTGCTGATTCGCGCCGCCTTGCGGCGCAGCCGCGTGGTTGCCCTTTTGGGACCACGCCAGTGCGGCAAGACCACGCTGGCACGCGAGTTTGTCGCGCCCGACTCGCTCAACTACTTCGATCTGGAAGATCCCCGGAGTCTCGCCCGGCTGACCGAGCCCGACACAGCTTTGCGGCCACTCAAGAAGTTAGTGGTGATTGACGAAGTCCAGCGCCGTCCCGACCTGTTTCCTCTGCTGCGCGTCCTGGCCGACCGGAGGCCCCTCCCGGCGCGCTTTCTCATCCTCGGCAGTGCCTCGCCCGATCTGCTCCGCCAATCGTCAGAGTCGCTCGCCGGCCGGATCGAAACCGTTCCCCTGGAGGGTTTCCGGCTTTCCGACCTGGGCGCTGCGTTGCAAGGCCGTCACTGGCTGCGCGGCGGTTTCCCGCTGGCGTACACGCCGCGAACCGAAGCAGACTCCATGGCATGGCGTCGCCAGTTTCTCCAGACCTTTCTCGAACGCGACTTGCCCCAACTGGGCATCACGATTCCGGCATTGGCTTTGCGGCGGTTCTGGAACATGGTGGCCCACTACCACGGCCAGATCTGGAATGCCGCCGAGTTGGCTCGCGCCTTGAACGTTAACGAGGCTACCGTGCGCCGCTATCTCGACCTGATGGCCGATGTCTTCATGCTCCGGCAGTTACCGCCATGGTTTGAGAATATTGGCAAACGGCAGGTGAGGGCGCCGAAAGTATACGTCCGCGACACTGGCCTTCTGCACGCGCTGCTTGGTATCGCCAATCATCGCGATCTTGAGTTTCATCCGAAGGTGGGCGCTTCGTGGGAAGGTTATGCCGTTGAGGAGGTGCTCAAATCCTTCCGGCCCGACGAGGCTTACTACTGGGCCACGCATAATGGGGCGGAACTTGATTTACTGTTATTCAAGGACGGCCGCCGTATCGGCGTGGAGTGCAAGCGTGCCGACGCGCCGACGCTCACTCCTTCCATGCGCATCGCTCTCACCGACCTCAAACTCGACCGGCTGTGCGTCTTATATCCGGGCGATAAGACCTATTCGCTGGCAAAGAAAGCCGAAGTCATCCCGCTGGCGAAGTTCGTGAATGCAAAGTAGGCGTCAATGGAGTGCCTGACCCGTCCTTTGAACCGCCCCATCCCGTGTGTTAGCATCAGAAGTTTCGCAGGCGTTGTTGGGCTGGCCTGTAGCCTGTACTCATCCTCATCCCGGGCCTTATCACCCTTCCCGTAAGCCTGCGGAAGGAGACAACCCGTGAAAGTGTACGCAGCCGCGAATCTCCGCAACCTTGCCCTTATCGGACACGGGCATGCCGGCAAGACAACGCTCGTGTCCGCCATGCTTTACACCGCCGGAGGCGCGCCGCGCCTGGGACGCGTCGACGACGGCTCCGCCACCACCGACTACGACGAAGAAGAAATCGCCCGCAAGATGTCGATCTCGACCGGCCTCGCCTTTGTCGAGTGGGGCAAGCCGGATGCGAAGGTCAAGATCAATCTGCTCGATACGCCCGGTTTCAACATGTTCGTCCACGAAGCCAAGATGATGCTGCCCGTGGTGGACGCCGCGCTGGTTGTGGTGGACGGCGTCGCCGGCGTCGAGGTCGTGACCCAGCGCGTCTGGGGATACTGCAATGACATCAACCTGCCACGCATGATCGTCGTCAGCCGCATGGATCGCGAGCGCGCCGACGCCAACCGCGTGCTCGAATCGCTCACTAACGCCTTTGGCCGCGCCGTCACCCCGCTGCAACTGCCCATCGGCAGCGAGAAAAGTCTCAGCGGCATTGTTGATCTCGTCCGCATGAAGGCCTACACCTACGAGATGGGCGGCAATGGAAAAGGCAAGGAAGGCCCGATTCCCGGCGACCTCGCGGCCGCTGCCAAAGACGCTCACGAAAAACTGGTGGAGCTTGTCGCCGAGGGCAAAGACGAGTTGATGGAAGAGTTCTTCGAAACCGGCACCATCCCCGAGGAGCATCTGGTCCCGGCGCTGCACGAAGCGATTCGCGAAGACAAGCTTTTTCCCGTGCTCTTTACCTCCGGCCTCGGCAACATCGGCGTCGACGAGCTGATGGATTTCATCGTGGACTACACGCCCGCTGCCAGCGAGCATCACGCCATAACCGGCTGGACGACCGAGGGTAGCGCGCCGGCCGAGCGCAAAGGCACCGACGCCGAGCCCGCTTCTGTTTACGTCTTCAAGACCATGTCCGATGCGTTCGCCGGACGAATTTCCTACTTCAAGGTTTTTTCCGGCGTGCTCAAGGACGACGCATCGCTGCAGAACTACAATCGCAATACGCTGGAAAAGTTCGCCCACATTTCCCTGATCCAGGGTAAGCAAGCGGTTCCGATCCCGGAGCTCCATGCCGGCGATATCGGCGCGGTCGCGAAACTGAGAGAGACGCTCACCGGCGACACGCTGGGCGATAAGTCATCGCCGATCCGCTATCCGGTGGTGCAGCTGCCTGAGCCGGCGATCACCTTCGCGATCGAGCCGAAGAGCCGCGCGGATGAAGACAAGCTCGGAGTCGGCCTCCACAAGTTGATGGAAGAAGACGCCATGCTTCGCTTCTTCCGCGACCCGCAGACCAAGGAATTCCTGATCGCGGGTACTGGACAGCAACACATCGAAGTCGTGGTCTCGAAGATGAAAAAGCGTTACCACGCCGAAGTGGTGCTGAAGGCGCCCAAGGTGCCGTATCGCGAAACCATTCGCGGCAAGGCCGACGTGCAGGGACGCCACAAGAAGCAGACCGGCGGCCACGGCCAGTACGGCGATTGCAAAATCAAGATGGAGCCGCTGCCGCGCAACGCCGAAGTTGAATTCGAGTTCGTCAACGATATTTTCGGCGGCTCAATCCCGCGCAACTTTATTCCCGCCGTAGAAAAGGGAATCAAGGACGCCGCCGCCCGCGGCTACCTCGCCGGTTATCCCGTGGTGAACTTTCGCGTGATCCTTTACGACGGCTCCTACCACGATGTGGATTCGAACGACCTCTCGTTCCAGATGGCCGGCCGCATCGCCTTCCGCAAAGCCATGGAAGTCGCCAAGCCGACGCTGCTCGAACCGATCATGACCGTCGAGATCACCATCCCCGACGAATTCGCCGGCACCATCATGGGCGACCTCAACAGCCGCCGCGGACGCATCCAGGGCATGGACAACAAAGCCGGCAACACCATCGTCAAGGCCGAGGTGCCCATGGCCGAGATGCTGACCTACGGCGCCGATCTCACTTCCATGACGCAGGGCCGCGGCAGCTTCTCGATGGAAATGCACCACTACGACACCGTCCCCCAACAACTGCAGGACAAGATTATCGAGAAGGCAAAAGCGGAGAGGGGCGAGGTAAAAGAAGAAGAGGAATAATGTAATGCCGGTGCGCCAGATAGTTGCTTGAGCTTAGGGTACAACGATTTGTCGAGATTCTCACGTTGTTGCGCAACAATGGCATCGAAAGCATTGCCGATCTCAAAGACTGGCTGACTGTCGGGGACCACTCAGCGAGATTGAGCGCCATCTATGGTGTCGGTCCGAAGACGACTGAATACATCAAGATATTGGTTGGATTGCAGACAGCGGCACCAGACACTCGCTTGAGGGAATTCCTCGCCCAAGCCGGAATTCTTTCTGCTGGAGACGCGATCGACAGAGAGGTCATCAATCGCACTGCCGATTTGCTGTCCATTCCACGATCTTGTTTCGACCACAGCATTTGGCAAGGTGCCCCAGGTTCGCGCCCGTCTTTTGGGCGCTAACCTGGGTGGTCTTGCCTTTTGGCAAGTGGGAGCGCCTCATGAGTTTTCTTCACATCTATTGCGATGAGAGTGGAAAGCATAAAGGCAATCCGGTTGTGTGCTTCGCTGCTCTCTGTATCCGAGCCGATGCATTGGGTGACTTTGACGAAAACTGGAAAGTGCTGCTTCGGCAGTACGGATTATCAGAGCTTCACATGGTCGAGGTGTCGCGCCTAAGCCAGAACGTCGGGAATAAGTTTCGCAAAGGACAGACTGCCGAACAGCGCGTAGAGCTGTTGAAGCCCTTTGCCGACCAGATCAACGAGCACATGGAAACAGGCTTCGTGCATGTGTGCGACTCGGAGGGGTTTGCCTCTATCCCAGAAAAACAACTAAAAGCTCTTTCAGACCTGAAAGACCCATACCATTTGGCTTTCATCCGTGGCCTAGATGAAGTGGCGCGGAATGGAGGCGACCACCAGTTAGCGGTTATTTGCGACGACGATGAGGAGACCGCTTGGGATAGTTACCGCATATACCGTCAACTCCGTAAGCCTCGGCAAGCCGTGCGAGAGAAAGTAAAGTCTCTTTCATTTGCGGACAGCATCGCGTTCCCTGCGTTGCAGGCTGCGGACATGGTGTCGTATTTAGGGAGAAAAGAAGGGGAGTTCAAGTGGCGCTCCGAACCATACAAACTGCAAGAACTGCTCGCGCACCTAACAAACCAGCAGACCCCAGGAAAATGGAAGGTTGCGTGGTTCAGCAAAGAGAAGCTTCAGAACGCAAAGAACTGGCGGGCATGAGATAGTGTCCTAACATTATCGACGCCATCCGGATAGCTCCAGCAGTAGAGCATCGCCGAGGCTCTACTGGCTCGTAGTTCATTGGTTATTTGCTGGTTCTTGCCGTTTATTTCTTTGGTTTGGCTTCTGTATCAATGCGCCTGTATTCGTCATCGAGTCCAGTCAGAAATGTCGTTGTTGCTGTTTCACCATTGCACAGTTCAACTCGTGTTTCTGCCTTTGATATCGAGCTAAGACTCACTTTCTTGGTGACAAGATCAAGGCGCAGAGTATTCACGGTACAAATTGGCGAGCTGTCTACGGCAATTATCTCGGCATCGTCCCAGCGCAGAATGTCGAAACTATCTAGGCTCACCGTTGCCTCTCTGAGTACGGGGAAGGCGCTCGCCACCTCGCAGACGCCAAAGCGTTTGTAACAATGGATCTTGGTTGAGACTATAGCCACGTCGTTGCCAGCATCCGACCATTTACCCTCAACGAACGCAAAACGAGTCTCAAGCCTTTGCGAACCGGCTACTACGTCGCTCAGACTAAAAATCGTTGGTTGCTGCGCCCTAACCGGTGCTACTGAAACAATTAGCATTACACCTGTCGCAAGCATTGCGCTTTTCATTCGGCAGAGCCTCCTCCTTGTAGTCTAGCGCTTCCTTGCCAGCGCCAGCAGCCCGGCACCCCACTCATTCGCGTTCTGTGCGAAGGAGTGGGTCTTAGCTGGCGGAGATAATCGGAGTGGTTCAGATTCGTCAATTAGCCTTGCGCCGCGTGCGTTGGTAGGAGTCCTGCATGGCATGCCGCAGCAAAATGTTTACCTTGGTCTGGTACCCGCGCCCATAGCTCTTCAGCCAGCCCAGGATGTCCGTGTCCAGCCTCATGGTGACAGGCTTCTTCGGCGGTCGATAAAACTTTCCGATTTCCGCGCCGCTCCAGTCCACCACCTCCGGCATCTCCGACAGGTCAATGTCGGCGTCCTTTTTCGCGGCGATGGCGGCGATTTGGCGCGCCCGGTTTTTGGTGTGCTTCTTCATAGCTCCTTCTCTCTTTGCTGGTTGCAGCCCGGGCCGAAATCAGCCGAATCGCTTCTTCACCGTTATCGGCAAACCACGTATGGACTACAAAGAGAACCGCACCAGGGCCAATCTCGCCGAGGGTGATGTAGCGGTCCTCTTTTTCTTCTCCAACTTCGCCGCCGTGGGCAAGGTCTCGAATGGTCACGGCATAGGGATCGTCGAACACAAGCTCGGCCGTCTGGAAATCGACATCGTGCTTCGCCAGATTTCGCTTGCCCTTTCGCTCGTCGCACTCGAAACGCATACTGCAATCACCTTTAAAGATAACAACTGTACATATAGTTGTCAATACAGTCCAGGCACATGTTTCATTTGCGGTCAAATGGCCTGATGCGCCCGGAAGCTTCTGATCTACTTCAAGAGGGCGCTCGCGTTCCGCGTTGACCGGCGCGCCGCGTTAGCCAACACGTTGCTCGATACCCTGGAGAGTCCGAACGAATCGCTTTCTGGCGCTGGCTCTGTCCAAGACGCATGGGATGCGGAGGTGACACGTCGAATCGCAGACCTGCAGGCGGGCAAGGCAGTGACCGTCCCTTGGGAAGAATCGCATCGCGAACTCACTAGCCCCTAAGAGGACGACCTTTCCCTTAACGTTCACCAACCCAGCTCCCGCCCGCAGGAAATCGTTCCCTGATCGCGGTTTCTGGCGTACCATTCGTCTTTACTAAGGAGGCCCGCATGTCCAAGCGGAGTTCCGCCATCTGCTGCCGCTTGTTCTTCGCGACGCTCATTCTCGTGCTCATCTCCCAACCTGCAACGCCCCAGGAAAGCAAGACCACAACCCTGGAGCTCGATCACGCGTCGATCTGCGGATCGAATCTTGACACGCTGCGCCAGGCCTTGACCGATGTGGGCCTGACTCCCGACCTCGGCGGCCCTCACGGCAACGGCATTACCCAGATGGCCATCATTGGTTTCGATGACGCGACTTACCTCGAACTGATTGCGCCGATAAAGCCGGGCGTGAGCGCGGGCTCCGATTGGGCGAAGTTTATGGCCGACGATGCCGTCACCTGCGCATGGGCGGTAGGAACAAACGTTTTGCTGGAGGAAGTCGATCGCCTGAAGAAGGCGGGAATCCAAGTCACGACTCCCGAACGTGGCAGCCGCAAGCGCCCCGACGGCATGTCGATCGAGTGGATGACTGCCAACGTTGGTAACGGAACGCCGGGCTCCACGTTGCCGTTCGTGATCGAAGACCAGACGCCGCGCGCCTGGCGCGTCCAGACTTCGGCCAGCGTACAAGGAGCGCCGGTGACTGGCGTCGAGAACGTAGTCCTGGGCGTCAACAACCTCGACGCCGCGATTGCCTTGTTCCGCAAGGCTTACGGCTGGGCTGCGCCGCTCACCGAGACGCAGAAAGACTTCGGCAGGCTCGCGTACTTCCCAGGCGAGCCCGTGATTCTCGCCGCTCCTTCTGGCGGCGGCTGGCTCTCGGATCGGCTCGCCAAGTACGGCGAGTCCCCGGTCGCCTACCTGCTAGCCACGCGTGATTTCGCAGCGGCCACCAAGAAGTACAAACTCTCCGGCACGAAAACCTGGTTCGGCCAGAGGGTAGCATGGTTCGACCCCGGCAAGCTGAAGGGCGTGCACCTGGGAGTGATTGGGCAATAGATTGTGTGGCGCGGACACTCCTGTCCGCGTCTCTCCCTCGGAGCGCACCTCTGCAGCGGTTTTCGCGGTAGCAATTGCTTGATTCCGCTTTTCGCTTTACCATCGCCTTCAGTGTCCGCCGCCAAAGATAATCCCGCGCTCCATCTTAAAGACCGCCTGGTCTCCGCTGCCCCGGTCGAGGACGATTCCTCTTTCGAGCTCAAGCTCCGTCCGCAGCGCCTCCAGGAATTCATCGGCCAGCCCAAGGTCAAAGAGAATCTTGACATCGCGATCCAGGCGGCAAAGTCCCGCGGCGAAGCGCTTGATCACGTCCTGCTCTACGGACCGCCCGGCCTCGGCAAGACGACGCTGGCCAACATCATCGCCAACGAACTCGGCGCTGCTTTCCAGCAGACCTCCGGCCCCACGCTGCAGATCAAGGGCGACCTGACCGCGATCCTCACCAATCTCCGCGACCGGCAGGTGCTCTTCATCGATGAAGTCCACCGCCTGCAGCCCGCGCTCGAAGAGATCCTCTACTCCGCGCTCGAAGACTACAAGCTCGACATCATGATCGGCCAGGG
>Ga0187890_10000779_pt1 | contig 23074 bp, 17 predicted proteins | sample June2016WEW_21_1_FD_133005 | JGI IMG/M metagenome (GOLD analysis project Ga0187890, IMG submission 133005) | Peatland microbial communities from SPRUCE experiment site at the Marcell Experimental Forest, Minnesota, USA - June2016WEW_21_10 | ecosystem: Environmental > Terrestrial > Soil >... | reverse complement strand
TTCCCATAATCACATCTTCAACCTGCGCCGGATCTATTTTCGCCCGTTTAACTAATTCCTGCAGAACTATAGCGCCGAGTTTATAAACGGGGATGTTTTTTAAAGAACCGCCGTAAGCGCCGATAGGGGTGCGCACACAACTTAAAATGACTACATTTTCCATGGTTTCATCCCTCAATAGTTTCTATTTTAAAAATTTACGTCTTTTCTCGGTTTCATTTCACCTGAAGTATAATCATACCAACCTTTTCCAGTTTTTCTTCCCAAGTCCCCGCTCTGCACAAGTTTCTCCAAAATTAAAGCGGGGTGGAATTTCGGATCTTTATATCCCTCATAAAGCGTTCTAAAAACACTGAGGCCTATATCGAGTCCTACAAAATCACCCAATTCGAATGGTCCCATAGGATGATTGAGTCCCAGTTTTATGGCCTTGTCTATATCTTCGATAGTTGCGACACCCTCCAGCAGGCAATTATAAATCTCTGCTCTGAATGCCGCATTAACCCGGTTAACAAGAAATCCGGGAACATCTTTCACCCGGACTGTTTCTTTCTGCAGTTTGACTGCAACCGTTTCAATTATTTTTGTTGTTTCTTCAGCTGTTTTAAATCCCGGAATGATTTCAACCAGACGCATTACCGGAACCGGGCTGAAGAAGTGCATGCCGATAAACTTTTCCGGACGTTTCACTGTTGCCGCCAGAGTAGTAATAGGGATGGAAGATGTATTTGTGGCAAAGATTACATCCTCATGGCAAAGAGAATCCAACTTCTGGAAAATGGATTTTTTCACCTCAAAATTTTCATAAGCTGCTTCAATAATCAAATCGGCTTTTGTTGCGTTTTCAAAAGAAGGATCCTTGCTGATTCTGGATAAAATAGCATCCTTGTCGGCGGCGGTTATTTTTTCCTTCTTCACTTTTCCTTCGAGTATCCTGCTGATGGAATTGAAGCCCTTTTCGATAAATTCCATCTTTACATCGTTCATGATAACGTTATATCCGGCTTGCGCGGAAACTTGCGCAATGCCTGATCCCATGAGACCTGAACCGATAATCATAATATTTTTGATATCCATATTTTTACTCCTTTAGTCTGCAAATACTATAGATGATACCGATATAGTTTCCCTGCGATTGCCGCAGCCACTAAAACTTTGTCTGACGGTGCACCCAAGATCGGACTTGCCAAGAAAAAGAAATCAGAGGGTCCTCCCCTTTAGTTTATGATTTTAACAAACAGTGTATCTGTGCTGCCGCCATATCAAATATTGGAGAGTCCAACACCCGGTTCATCTGCAGTCCGCCCTGCATGACGGCAAGCACCACGACAGCCTGATCGCGGGATGTTCCCGGGAACGAGAAGGTGCCTCCTTTTCTGCCTTTATCCAGAAAATTATCCATCCACTTCAGGAGGTCGGACACCAGACCTTTTGTTTCTTCCTGCATTGGCTTGGGCAGAGTGGTGAAATCCGTTTGCATTGCGCCGCTCAGGCATACAGATTCGCTCTTGGTAAGATAATGCCTGTAGATTTCGAAGAAGCGATCCAGTTTATCCCAGTCGGCCATTGCTGCTGTCTCCCGACGTTCGCACCACCCGCTAAAACGTTGCCTGGCCCGTTGAATAACGGCAAGCCCGAGATCGGCCTTGCTGGGGAAATGGTAGTGGATTGAAGATTTTTTTATCCCGAGAGCCAAGGCTATATCGGCATAGCTAAAGCCGTTGAAACCATTTTTTAGCAGGAGCTTTTCTCCTGTGTCGATAATTTTGGTTTTTGTACTATCCGTTAGTTTTCTCATGGCATGTAATCTACCAACTAGTAGATATAATGTCAAGAAAAAAATATTGCTTCAGCCTCTTAAAATTAATACCAGGCTAAATTATCAGATTTATCTATCGTTATTTTGTAAAGTGACGTTTTATTCCCTTAAGGACGGTTACGCACCTGACGAGTTCGCGGTACGCCGGGATTTCCGCCAGAATGCCCTGTTCCATTACGGCACATCAAGAAAAGCAGCCCTAGCCATAGGAATCAGCCAGCCGACAATTGTCCGCAAGGCTTCAAAATACAAAATTAAGGCATGATGGTTACGATTTGGTGATAATCCGCTTGAATTCGCAAGCAGGCATTCCCCCGGAGTTTGAGGATTACCATTTGCCGCTAATGCTTTTGCACAAAATGCGGATAAACCTTATATCCATCCGTGTGATAGCTGGTTTTGGCAACCTATCAACGGTTTGGCAAATAAGGAAGACTTCACACAAATTGAAAGCATAGTCAAAGTACCAGACAATGAAATCAGGACGCAGTTGCTTTAAGACTTCTTGCCCTTAACCTTGTATGCCTCCCAATCAGGATCAATTTCAATATAAATGTGGTGAATTCTTCTCAGTACGTGAAAAACAACCGATTTTGATTTTTCGCTTTCTATACGCTTCATTATTTTTTTGAAAGATACGACATCATCTATTTTGTCGCCCGCCACTTCCAGTATCAAATCCCCGCCATTAAGATTTGCTATCGAAGCCCAACCGCCGGGATCCACGGTCTCAACGTAAACTCCCCGCTGATCGTCACCCCATTTATTATTCGTCCTATCGAACATAGCAACATCTCTAACTGCAAACTCAAAATTATCGCTACGATACTTCTTCATCTCGCGCTCAAGCATCGGTGCACGCACAAGTTCAACCTTCACATTTGACTCTTTGCCATCGCGAATTATTGCCAATTCCACTGTTGTCCCGATCTTATGTTGACGCAGCATGGCTGGAAATACTTCGTTATCCTGCTGATTTGCGGCGGCAATCTTCTCCCCGTCAATTCCGACAATAAGATCACCGACACGTAATCCGGCTTTTTCAGCGCTGCCACCTTTATATGCTTCGGTAATGCGGACACCGGTACGTTCAGGTATACCCAGTTTTTCTGCCATGTCACGGGTAATTACCTGAGTTGCCACGTCCAGCCACGCCTTCTTAGCTTCCAATCCCGGATCTTCCATCTCCTGAATCCCCACTTTTATGACCGTGAGATATTTCTCGGCGTTTCGTTCGAATTCCACCAAAACCGGCACGGGTTCCTTCTTGCCTTCAGTTATTTGCTGCGTAATCATAGCAAGTTCCTTGACATTCTTGACGGACTTTCCATCAAGGGCAATAATAATGTCATTCGGCAATATCTGAGGTTTAGCTTCACCGCAAGGTCCCCCGGGACGTATCGATGTCGCCTGCACGCCGTCGCAATTGTCTCGTTTCATCTTTTTCGCGGCCATGAACGATATATCGCGAACAGCAATGCCCCATTGTTTCAATTCGGATATTTTCAATTCCACCGGTTGGCGTACAACTGCCGTCACCTTGAGAACCTTCTCGACGTTGTTCCTCAAAACAACGGCTTGCGTTTCGCGGCCAATCGGCAATTCGGATATCATTTGCTGAAACAAGGGCAACTGCTCACGGAAACGTACGTCCACGTCCTTGCCGTCAAGACGCAACAGCAGATCGCCGGACTGAAAGCCTGCCTTATCAGCAGGCGATCCATTGATCACTCCGCTCACCAGAGCACCATTGCTCTGCTGAGAATTCTTAAGCAGCGGCTGAATTTCCAGTCCCAGCCATGCTCGCGTTACAATACCCTTCTCGATAAGCTGCTTAGCTACCACCTGTGCGATGTTTGATGGAATCGCGCCGCCGAGTCCAAGACTGATTTCGTTAATGCCTATGATTTCGCCATGCATGTTGACTAATGGTCCACCGGAATTTCCACCATATATAGCCGCATCATGCGCAATCCAGCGTACCAATGAACCGACATCCTCTCCGTCAAGTAAAAATCGAATGCCATACTTATCAAATATTTTCGGCGAGATCATTTCCGTGTTGCTTACGATGCCGTGCGTCACTGACTGGGATATGGACACCGGACTACCCATAGCCAGCACACTATCCCCCACCTTTACCTTGGAGGAATCGCCAAACGATGCGTAGGGAAATTCCCGCTTGTTTTCCGTTTTAATGCGGACGATGGCTATGTCGGATAAAGCGTCTGTTCCAACCAGTTCCGCCTCAAATTCTTCTTTACTTGACAAAATACAAAACAGTCTTGCCGGATGACCGGCCACATGGTGATTGGTCAGGACAAATCCATCCTTGTTTATTATGACACCACTGCCGTACGCTTCGCTCTTCTTTTCACGGCCATCTTCATAGGCCACGGTTACAACCCGAATCTGAACAAGTGCCGGCTTGACTTTAGAGACAGCATCTTCAATCGCTTTTCTTAAAGGATCCTGCATATCCTCGCCAAATGCCACCGTAACCAAACCGCAAACAATTGACAACGCACATATAGTGATTCTAATGATTTTAAGCAGCTTCATAACGCAATTTATTCCTTTACATTCGTTTCGTCCATCGCCTGTTTTGAATCTTCAACAATTTCAGACACTGGCATTATAACGGCCTTAATTCCGTTCTTCATGGAACTCAAACTCTCTTCACCTTCGCTGGTCCGTACGCGCATTAGAATAACGCCAGCCAGTTTACCATCCAGCGTAAAGGCAGGTGTTCCGATATCCTCCATACCGCTCCCTTCCACTTGAGGAATATAACATGTCTGCGGTTTGTTCACTATAGCGGATATTCTACCAGACATTATACTCGGCACGTGGTTGGCTACTTTGCTGAGCCTGTTTAGAATTATAATTTCATCCATGATATGTGGATTCGACTGCTCGGCCATCTTGACTGAAACCATCGGTTTGGCTGTCTTCTGTTTAGGCCGGATAAACGCCATATCCAGGTCCTTGTCGCGTAAAACAACTTTCGCGTCAAGTTCAGTCTCGTCGGGCAATATCACTTTTACACTTTTGATGTCGAGTTTCACTTCCATCTTCTTGTCACCCTTCATCCCGCGTATCAGACTATCCACTAATTTGGATGGATCAATCGTTGTAAGCGACACAAGGACGAGCCCTGATTCATTCAAAACTGTTCCCGTGATTTCATCTTTAAGTTCCTTATTCATTATCTCGTTGCCGTTCATCACAATTTTGCTCTGCATCACCACTTCTACTTTCACCACAGCGTCTTTATAGGAATTCATTATTTTGTTGCCGGCAATAGCCGTCTCATCCGCGTGTCCGAGGCTGACGCCTGCCGATAAAACTATAAACACAACAAAAACTACGAAGCTTAAACATGTCGCTGTCCATTTATCTTTTCTTTCGCATGCCATAGTCAGTTCTCCTTACACGTGCCTGTTTGAATGTTGATGTTGCGACTGTCCTTGAAGAAGCTTGTTCGCGGTACAGCGAATACCGGAATAGGGACACTTTGATAATGTATTGCTTTTTGAACGCTTAAACTATAGGAAACTCAATCTTGCATGTCAAGAAAATACTTATCACAAACTGTCGGTGTGGATCGCAATTATTAATGGTTGCATTTCCCCCGATATAGTGGACACACCGAATTACACTTTTGAAAACTGTGGATAACAGGAAGAAGTCCTTGTTGAGTCTGCAAAGTTTCAGCGGCGGGCAGTTGTCCGAATTGATGATTACAAAAAGAGAGTAATGTTCAGGTTAAAAAAATATGACCGGACTTATCCTTCTATTTCCAAAATCCGGCTGTTTCCAAAGTCCGGCTGAAAGAAAGAATATTGCATGCTCATGATCATATTCCTCCGGATAAATCATTGTCACTATTGTTTCCGGAAGAACAGGAAGATGATTTGGAATCAGAGACAGCCTCTGATGGAAAAACAAAGCGCACGGCCCGTTCATAGAGCAGGTAATCCCATGCCCAGTTAATCAAAACCATAATCCGGTTGCGAAAACCGATTAGATTAAAAAGATGGATGACCAGCCACATCAGCCAGGCAAGAAATCCGGTAAATGTCCGCGAACCGATGGCGACTCCGGCAGCCTTTCGACCGATCGTTATCATTGAGCCGCGATCCTTATAGATGAAAGGTTTCGGCGACAGCCCAGCCATCTGTCTTAATATGTTTTGCGCGGATGCAACGCCCGATTGAATGGCCACCTGTGCGACCATTGGCAGGATTCGCCCACCTTCATGGATGGCCGCCAGATCACCTATCACATAAATATTGGGCTGATCATGAATCTGCAGCGTCTCTTTAACGGCCACGCGGCCATCATGTGTAACCGTAATATTTGAAGCGGCGGCAAGTCCTTCTCCTTTAACGCCCGCCGTCCAAATAACCGTGCCGGTTTCTATATTATCTTCATCTTTTAAAACGACTCTGTCCGGATATACCGCGGATACAGCCTCCTTGGGGCGCACATCCACACCCATTTTCCGCAGTTGTCCGGCTGTATAATCTCTGATGGCCGAAGGCATGGACAAAACCAGTTGTTGTGCCGCTTCCAGTAGAATTATCCGCGTTTCGGAAAAATCAATACCCGGGTAATCTTTTGTCAGTGGACTGTGAATGAGTTCCGCAAGGGCTCCCGCGTATTCCACACCGGTCGCCCCGCCGCCAATGATAACAAACGTCAGCAGCATTTTTTTTCTTTTGGCATTCTTTTCTCTCGTCGCCGCCTCAAAGCAGCAGATGATATGATTCTTCAGGGCGACGGCTTCTTCCAGTGTTTTGAGAAAATAGGCGTGCTCTTCAACACCCGGCACACCAAAGGTTGAAGTGACACTGCCGTTTGCCAGAATCAGGTAATCATAAGATACGGCTTCACCATCCGTTTCAATTTGACGATTCTGCAAATCGATCCGCTGTGCGTGCGCCAGAATAAAATCTATATTCGATATTTTCCAGAAGATGTTGCGGACCGGATAGGCAATGTCTTCGGCCGTGAGTTCGGCAGCCGCCACCTGATAAAGAAGCGCCAGAAAGGTGTGATAATTATTGCGGTCGATTACCACAACATCCACGGACTGATTGGCCAGTGTGCGCGCCGCCCACAGTCCTCCGAAACCGGCGCCGATGATTACAACTTTTGGTCTTTTACTTGAATTTGTATGGTTCAACAATTCATTCACCGGTTATTTTTTGAAGGCTGATTTACGATTGTCAATGCTATAGAATGCTTTTCTGCCGGGAAAGTCTGCAACGTCACGTTGTTCTTCTCCTATGCGAAGAAGCCGATTATATCCGGCTGATCTTTTTAAAATATCATGTAAAGATAATAATGGATGACGCTACCATCCATTGAATTATAAGATCTCTGTTTTGATTTCGATCGGGTTTGATAAAATCTTATGAACCGGACATGCGTTAGCCACATGAAGTAAATGCATCTTTTTTTCTTCATCTATTTTTTCACTGAATTCAATCCTCCGACTGAATGTAGTTTTGTTATCTGCCTCGGTTAATTCTGTTTCCACCTTTATTTCGGCGATTTCCCATCCTTTTCTTTCCGCATACATTCGAAGAGTAGCGGCTGTACAGGCGCTCAAGGCAGCCGCCAATAATTCTTTTGGGGAAAACCCCGTGTCCTTTCCACCTTTATCAAGGGACTCATCAGCTATGATTACATTTTTAGTTGCAGATAATATTTCGATTCTGTAAGGAATCTTTTGAATGGTGGCAATTACTTTAGGCATATTGATTTCCTTCTATATTGAAAATAATGTTTTTTACTTTCGTTTTATTGCTCAATCTAACAATTAATATACCAGGTTGGTTTTCTTCGATTATGCGTATAATGATACTCCATTTAAATCAGGATGAAAAGTAAAAAAGATCAGATTCTTTTGTTTCTGATTAGACAAAACCGATTAAAAGATGAAATTAACCTGGGAGTGAGGTCATCTCAATTAATTTTCATCACAAGGCGCTTAAATTCCGGATGCTAAAATCTTTTCATTCTGCTATTATGCGTCAGGTTTCATTATATGATCTGATTGGATACAGATGATACAATGGTTTCCATATTGAAATAGCAGAGGTGCAGTCTATGAGTTTAAGCAATGAAATCATCATTTTTTCTACTGTCTTTATATTGAGCTTTATTACGTTTTACGTCTTTCTGAAGGTCGGTGTGAAAAAGATTGCCGCCATGGTTACGGCGCGGCCGGTCTTCTACATTGCCACCTCACTGATCATCGTGGCCGTTCTGGGAATAGGAATCAAAAACCTTACCCTCGAGCCTGACATGAAAGTGCTGCTTCCGGATAATATGGCCTCCGTCCAGTCCTTCGACAAGATCGAGCAGCTGTTCGGCGGTCTGGAAACCGTCTATGTCTGCATCACCGCGAAAAACGGCACGATCTGGGACGCGCACATCCTTTCCCGCATCCATGAAATGAGCAAGAAAATTAAAACCTCTCCGAATGTGGACAGGATCCTCTCCATCACTGAAATGAAATCCATCACCAACAAAGACAATATGATGGAAGTCTCAAGCATTGTTCCGGAAAATGCCGCCGAAATCAGGCCCGAAGATGTGGCCGGCATCCGCAACAAGATCGAAGAAAACGATCTGGCCAGTAAACGCCTGATCAGCCCTGATGAAAAATCAGCCCTGATTGTTGCCCAGATCAACATGCATGTCGAAGAAACAAAACCCAACGGGACAAAGATAAACCGGGTCGTGCAGGACAAGGAATTCTGCGAGCCCACGCCGGGTAATCCGGATAAGCCCACCTTCGTCAATATCATGAATCAGTTTGCAGATCCTGCCTACAAGATCACCGTCACCGGTTTTCCGTATATCAGGTACAACCTCTGGATGCAGATGGCTGCGGACCTGAAGGTGTTCCTGATTCTGGGAGTCGTGGTCATGCTGGGCTTCCTGTACGCGAGCTTCCGCACGCTGCGAGGCATGCTCCTGCCGCTTATCGTCGTGCTGCTCTCGGTCATCGCGTCCTTCGGGTTCATGGGATGGATGAAGGAAAAGATTACTCTTCCATTCGTGATTATGGGCCCGATGCTCATTGCCATCGCGCATAATTACGGCACACAACTCATTGCCAAGTACTATGAGGATGTCCAGGCCGCCCACGGCCATCTGACCAAAGACGCCGTAAAACAGATAGCCGGTCACGGCATCATCTCTATCGGCGCGCCGGTTTTCATCTCCGCCATCACGGTCATCATCGGTTTTGTCACCATGATCTCCCACCCCATCAGAGGCCTTGCCCTGCTTGGATTCTTCTGCGCCTTCGGCATCATCGCGGCATTTAATCTCACCATCCTGTTTCATACCGCGATCCTCTCCTATATCAGCGTCCCCAAAATGCTCCTCAAGAAGAATCACGGGGCCGCAACCGACAGGTTTTTAAAGGCCGTCGCCGAGTACACCATCAAAAGAAAATACGGGATGCTGGCAGCCGTGCTCATCCTGGCTCTGTGCTGCGGTTATTTCATCCCGAAAATCAAAGTGGACGCGAACATGATGAACCAGTTCCCGAAGAAATCCGCCACCTACCGCGATGCCCAGTTCATCACCGATAACTTCGGCGGATACAGCACGCTCAACATCCTCATCGAGGCTGTTCATCCCGTTGCCGCCGATTCCCCGGAAGACGGGCCCATGAAGGATCCCGCGATACTCAAATGGATGGAAGGTTTCGAGAAGTATGTCATGGAGCAGAAAGACCCGCACACGAACGAAAAGCTTGTCGGAGACGCGTTATCCATGTCCGATCTGGTCTCCTACATGAACAGGATCATGAAAAACGATCCTAAAGAAAACCGGGTCCCGGACACCCGCAATCTCATTGCCCAATACCTGCTCTCTTATGAAAATCAAAGCTCAGGCGAATTCGGCGGGCTTGTGGACTACAAGTACAACAATGCGCAGATGGTCATCCGGCTACCCGACATGAGCACGCCCAGGCTAAAAGCCATTACCGACCAGTTGAAAACTTACCTGAAGGATCATCCAAACCCGGACATCCGGGTATCCTTCAGCGGACCCGCGGAGATCAATGCCGAGGTCGGGAACATGATCGTGGATGGCCAGTTATGGAGCCTGTCGCTGAGCGTCATCCTTATCGTTATCTGCTACATGATCTTCTTTAGGTCTTTTGCAGCCGGCATGGTGGCGGTGGTGCCTCTTTTGTGCGCCATCGTGCTGGTTTTCGGAATCATGGGGGTCATGCATATTCCGCTGGATTACATCACGGCCACCCTCACAGGCATCAGCATCGGCGCAGGAACCGATTACACGGCCTATTTTCTCTGGCGCCTCAGGGAACGGTCCCGCATCCGCGGCAACCTGGAGGAAGGATATGTCGACACCATGACCTCCATCGGCAAAGGGATCATGTATAACGGATTCTCCGTGGTGGTGGGATTTTTTGTCTTCTTCTTCAGCAACTTTATACCCATGCGCTTTTTCGGCTTCCTGGTCTCCTTTTCCATCTTCGCCTGCATCATAAGCACTCTGACCATCCTGCCGGTGGTCATATTCATGACAAAGCCGGCGTTTCTCATGAGGAGAAAGACCATCCGCAAGCAGAAGGGTCTTCAGAAGTGATGAATGCGCCGGCCGGGAAGATTCAGCCCGGGATGCTAGAGAATACGCTCTTAACGGGAAAGGTGCGATGATGGAGGGACAATTCTTGAGTGGTTAAGAATTTTGTTCATAGAATTTTTATTCCGGATGCCGGAAACAGTGACCGCAACATAATTACTGACTGTTCCGGATCCAGTTTCATTTTTACAGCGTTTTCCGCAGCCAGTAACAGCTGTTCCATAATGAATGAGGCATAGATCTCATCCTTTGCCCTGGCTGCTTCGATAAGTTTTCTGTAATAGGGGAATATCAACTCCCTGCTGTCAGGTATACGGTAGAAGAAGTCCAGGTAAAACATGTACACGGGCCTGCATGAATTGAAGATGAGCTGAATAACGCGGTTGCCTGCTTTACGAATGAAGTGAGCGTGCAGGGCGTAGTCGAGTTCAACGAGCGCTGCAACTGAATTTTCTGCCGCTTCCATCGAGTCTATGATTCCGGAGAGGTGTGTTATATCCTCCTCGTCCATGGCCTGGGCGGCGCGTCCTGCAGCATAGACTTCAACAATCTTCCGGAGGTCAAGAAGCGACAGGAGTATGTTCCGGTCAACGGGTCCACTGCTCGAAACCACGTCAATAAGCAGGTCGAGGGTTCCGTCGTTCCAGAAGTCCCTGATGGTGGTTCCGCTTTGCGGCATGGTCTGGACAAATCCGAGGTTTACAAGCTTTGAGATTGCTGAGCGGATGGTAATCCGACTTACACTGAATCTTGCTGCAAGATCCCTTTCCGAGGAAAGCTTGCTTCCCGGCTGAAGTGTCCCTGCCATAATATCGTGTTTTATCTCACTGACAACACGTTCCACGAGGGACGATGTTTCGTTACCCATGATGCGATTCCTTGATTAATCAAATTGGTAAGTCCAAAATGCCAATTAATTTCAAAAAATGCAAGCATTTATTTAAATCATGTTGTAATTTTATATTAAATCAATTATAATTCACATATTGGTAATACCAGTTTTGGATGGATCATGGATAAGAGTACTGCATTAATCTTTGATATTCAGCGGTTTTGTCTCCATGATGGTCCGGGGATCAGGACAGCGGTGTTCTTTAAAGGATGTCCCCTGCGGTGCCGGTGGTGCCAGAATCCCGAGTCTCACAGGAAACATCCTGAACTCGCATTTTTCAGGGGGCGGTGCATGGGCTGTGGTGAGTGCGTATCCCTCTGCAGCCAAAACGCATTATCATGGACCGGAGAGATCAATATTGATTTTTCACGGTGCGATGCCTGCGGCAGGTGTGCAAAACAGTGCAGTTCCCGGGCACTTCGAATTATAGGGAAGGAGTGGAACGTTGAAGACCTCGTCATGGGAGCGCTGAGGGACCGTGAATATTTCGATGAATCAGGGGGCGGGGTGACCCTTTCGGGAGGCGAACCCCTGTTGTATAGTTCATTTCTTTATCCATTTGTAACCATGCTCAGGGAAGCGGGAGTAAATGTCATGATCGAGACCTGCGGATATTTCCGGTGGCATTTTGCACAACCCCTCGTGGACCTGATTGATGGCGTGTATTTTGATCTGAAGGTCATGAACGAAACACTGCATAAAGAGTATACTGGGAAGGGGAACACACTTATACTGGAGAATTTCACAAAGCTATCGGAGCGCGGGAACCATGTACAGGCGCGTATGCCGGTCATTCCGGGGATCAATGATTCGGCGGAAAATGTTGTCGCCACGGCGGGGTTCCTCAGAGAGCGGGGGCACCGGACAATCCATTGCCTTCCATTCCATCGTTTCGGGTTGTCGAAGGCCGGGACAATCCATTCAGACATTGCAAGTCTGGATGTTGCCGCCGCCGATGAAACAATAATGAAACGTGTGCAGCAGATTTTTTGCGGGGAGGGAATCGATGCAGTCATCTACAGTGTGTGAAAAAGTCGGAAGTAACAGAATCAATAATCTGAAACAGGCGGTACAGTCGGCTCAGCCCGGTATCTGCCCCGAGAGGGCATTGATCTGGACGCAATACCACAAAAAGAAAAGCAACAGAAAAAAGCCTGCGCACATTCAAATGGCCGAAGCGCTCTCGGAGTTTCTCCGGCAGAAAAGCATCAATATTTACCCCGATGAACTTATTGCGGGGAACTTTTCATCTCTGCGTGTCGGGGGGTCGATCTTCCCGGAACTGCACGGTGTGCCCGTGCTGCTGGACCTGCTGAAGTTTAGAAATCGGAAAACAAACCCGCTTCATATCAGTACGCGCGACGCGTGGAGGCTCGTGCGTATAGTGCCCTTCTGGATGTTCCGTTTTATGGCCTTTAAGGCCTATCGATCACCCGTTAAAAAACTGAGACTTATTGTTGATCAGCTTAAAGCCCATTACTACCTGATCAACGAGGCCGGAGGCATATCCCACTTTGCGCCTGATTATGAAAAGCTCCTTCGGATAGGAACAACAGGCTTTATGGAAGAGGCCCAATCCCTGCAGTGCCGGGTCGACAGAGGTTCCGACGCCTGGAACTTTTATGAGGGTATAAAAATAATTTCGGAGGGGCTTGCCCGGTTCGGTGAACGCTATGCGGAACATGCCGGCCGGATGGTCGCTGACGAAACAGACCCCGTCAGGAAACATGAACTTGAAGCGATTGCGGCCAACTGCCGGAGAGTCCCGCGTTTCGGAGCAACCACTTTTTATGAAGCAGTGCAGTCCGTTTTTCTGACACAGATTGCCCTGAACATGGAAAGCCTGGATAACTCGGTCTGCCCCGGACGGATGGACCAGTATCTCTATCCTTATTATGCACGGGATGTGGAAAAAGGGATTCTCTCCAGGGAGAAGGCCAAAGACATACTTGCCTGCTTTTCAATCAAAATGTCGGAAATTATTCCTGTGTTTTCATCGCATCTGACTAATTTTCACGGAGGGATGTTCAACGGCCAGGTAGTGACCGTGGGGGGCCTCACGAGAAACGGGGAAGACGGCACCAATGAGCTTTCCTATATCTTCCTTGAAATAATGGACGAACTGCGCATGCGCCAGCCGAACTACCACGCAAGGGTGCATAAAGGGGCGCCCGGGGAGTATATGGAAAAAATTACCGCTATACTTGCCAAAGGAAGCAACTCGCCCGCGCTTTACGGCGATGAGGCTATCATCGACACCATGGCGCAAAACGGCTATTCCCTTGAGGATGCCCGGGACTATACCGCTGTAGGGTGTGTCGAACCCGTTTCGCAGGGAAAGAGTTTTTCCTCGACGGACGCGGCAATATTCAATGTGCCTCTGAGCCTGGAAATGGCGCTGAACGGGGGAAGACGTTTCGGTCATATCTTCCGGTCGGGTGCGGCTACAAAGCCGTTCGGAGAAATGCGCGACATTGAGGAAGTGTACAACGCGTTCGCGCAACAGCTTTCCTTCAAGCTTGCACATCTGATAGCGGATCTCAGGGCCGTCGAAGAGGCGAACCGGCGGTATCATCCCACGCCTCTTACCAGCATGCTTATAGAGGGATGTCTTGAAAAAGGAAAATGCTCCACAGCGGGGGGCGCCAGATATAATTTCTCCGGCATCCAGTGTGTTGCCCCGGTTGACACGGGTGACGCGCTCTTTGCAGTGGAAAAACTTGTGTACAGGGACCGGAGGTTTGCTGCAGGAGAGCTTCTGGGGCACCTAAAGAAAAATCTTCCCGATGAGAAAATACGGAACAACCTGCGTCTGGCGGAGAAATACGGGAATGACTGTGAGGATGTGGACCGCCATGTCGCCCGCGTAATCGGCGTCTTTGCCGACGCTCTGAAGTCATTCGGGAAGAATACAAGGGGGGGGCGATATGTAATGGGACTCTATTCGGTAACCGCCCATGAATACTTTGGACGCATCACTGGAGCTCTTCCCAACGGACGGCGGAAGGGTGAGAGCTTCGCATCCGGTATTGCCCCGGAAAACGGCATGGACAGGCTTGGACCCACGGCCATGCTGAACTCCGTGCACAGGATTGAATGCTCGCGCGCGGCAAACGGCATTAACCTCAATGCAATGTTCGACCCCCATTCTCTGCGGGGCGATGAAGGACGCACCGCGCTGGGACACTTGCTGAAGGTGTATTTCGGACGCAAGGGAATGCAGATTCAGGTCAACGTGCTGGACCCGGAAGTTCTTCTGGCGGCGAAACGTAATCCGGAGCAGTACCCGAATCTCCTCGTCCGCGTTTCAGGATATTCCGCCTATTTCGGCGACCTTTCACCCCAAATGCAGGATGAGATAATCCGGAGAAGCATGCTACGGTGCTGATGCTTCAGACGGCCTTATTCCGGAATGACGGCAGATTCTAAAACCTCTATTTGCCTGAAGTTAGATTCGGAGGCGCGGCTTTATTGTGCAGCCTCTCCTGCAGCAAATGGTCAGTCTGCTTCATATGCGCTGGGGTTGGACACCATTAGACAGGGTTGAAGACTGGAGAGTACTCGACTTCGCTCAGCAGCCGGCCGGTCGCTTTTAAGTACGGGCTCCCTGGTTTCATTCACGGTCTTCAAATATTTATCATAAAAAAATGTTACATGGACTATGCTGGTGTCGACCTTAGTTTCAGTAGTGGGCATATGTGAGAATTAAGGATTACCTGTCCAATTGTGATATGAAACATTGTTAATGAGTCAATCAAAAAATTGCATCTTTAACCTGAATAATTCGTCTCATAAGTCATCCGTTATCCAATCATCGGATCGTATTCGGGCATCAGGTCAGAGCAACATAAACCAACAGATAATGAAATAACCATCCCAGAAACACGAACAGATGAAAGATTTCGTGAAAACCAAACCCTGACCGAAAAACCGGCTTTTTGATTGCATATAATATTGCCCCGACAGTAAAAGACAGCCCTCCGGCGAAAAGGTAAAACAGGGCAACCGAAGGCATGGTTGTTAAAAACTTTTGTATAGGCATAATACCCATCCATCCCATGAACAGATAGATGAAGGTGGAAAAATAGCGAGGCGCCTTAAGATAGAATAATTTTAGAAACAAACCGGCAATAACCAGCGCCCACTGAACAGTGATAATCGACCATCTCCAACATCCCGAAAGATATACATAGCATACTGGTGTATAGGTGCCTGCAATCATAAAAAATATAGCGATATGGTCAAGTTTCCGCCAAACAGATATTTCGTTCTCATTGTGTTTTAATGCATGATATGTAGCGCTGGCTAAAAAGAGCAGCGTTACCGAAAAACCATACACGATGGAGAGCGCCACATGAACTGGCGATGACCGTACAGAATAGATCAAATAAGTGGTACCCGCAATTGCCGCAATGACGCCGGCCAGATGTGAATAGAAATTAAAAGATTCCCGGGTTCTTATTGTCATGGTCTTTCCCTTTTTTATCCGGGATTACCGGTTTTCCACACAAGGGGAAATCAGTGACCCGCTCAAAATGCCATATTGAACTGCCTCAAACATTTTTATCATATGTTGAATCAGAGTTCAGCCATTTTTTGTTTATTACTGATTGAAATGTTGTATGAATTGGAAAAATAAGAAAACAAGATTTTCAGAAAGAAAAAAATAAAAATCCGAAAACGAATCGTCAGAATTATTTCTTGTACCTTAGTTTCAGTAATGGGCACTCTTCTGAATTGAGTCAACTATCATGAATTTCCCTGCGGACAAAAAGTTTTCCGTTGTGTCAACAGAGCATAAATGACGCGAAACAACTTATGAGCAGCAGCTGATACAGCCTTCTTGTATAGTAACGAATCCCGCCTGTCCAGTATACGCTTTGTTAGCCAGCTCATGAATTCTTGCACTGGATTGAATCAATTACGCTGTTAAATATCAATCATAAAGAAAAGCTACAACGCGAGTTGGCGCAGCAGAAGCATCCTTGAGGCGCAAGGGAAATGCTGCTACATCAAAGCCATGACTCGGCAACTGGTCCAATCCTCGCAGTTGCTCCATATGCCAATACGGCTTACGGCGACCAACCAGATGTCCTTGCCAGAATCTGGTATTGTCATTCTCAGCCTTGCTCTTTGCAATCTCGCTTTGAAAAGGGGGATCCCATCCCCATTGATCAATTCCCATGACCTTTACGCCATGATCGATCAACCATTCAGTTGCTTCACTACTCATACCTGTTCCTGACTTCCAATAGTTTCTGGTTCCCTGAAACCTGTCACGACCAGTATATATAAGCGCAATTGTTCCTGCTTCCAGGACGGCGCCGGTCTGGGCCAGGTTGCGCTCAAGGTCATCCACTGTAATACTTGAACCGTCGCTCTTATGCCGCATGTCAAAGATAACTCCGGGTCCGAAACACAGTTCCAAAGGCATTTCATGGATGGCCTGTAGTCTGCGGCCGTGATCATCAGTTGGTCCATAATGCCAGGGTGCATCTATATGGGTCGTGGCATGAACTCCCATCCGGGTTATGGTATCGTCAGCCCAACCTGCAAAATCCTTTGGAAACAGGCGAAACGGCAATCCAAGCAGGCGCACCAGCCAGCGCGCTTTGTTATGACGATGATGCTTGATGCGCACCATCATGAAAAATGGGTCTTGTCTGTTTTCAGTAATTTCTTTGGAAAGATCAACAATTCTCGACGGGCGGATCCTGCTCATTTCTACCTCCTTAAACAATGCTGTGCTGAATGTCGCCAATACCTTCAATGGACAAGTGAAGTTGGCAGCCCTTTTCAAGCCAGTGGCCATTTTCTAAACCGCTTCCCCCCGGCAATGTTCCAGTGCCAAAAAGCTCACCCGGATAAAGTTGTTCATTATTTGCCGCATGACACAGAACTTGTGCCAAAGAATATTGCATGCCAATAGTTGAGGTTTCGACGATTATCTTGCCATTTATTTCAACTCTTGCAGCCAAATTGTTTACCAGATCGGGAAGTATCTCTTCTGCTGTAATTGCAATTGATGACATCGAGCTTAAAAAGTGTTTAGACTTTTGAGGGCCAAAACCGCTTTCCATTTCGGCACGCTGAACATCTCTGGCGCTGAAGTCACACAGGACCACAAAAGCACCTATTGCTTGCAATGCTTCTTCAGGCGTCGGATTTAATAGTGGCTTAGCTAGAACAAAACCCAGCTCGAGTTCATAGTCTAAAGCACTCGAATAATCGGGAGTTTTCACCGGTGTGCCGTCGGCGACAAAGGTGAGATGGTTTCCAAAATAATAAACTGGCTGTCTATACCAGATGGTTTTGGGCTTGAAAGAAGGAAATGTCGCACCGGTCATTCGTTCGTAGAGTCTGGCTGTCTGATAAGCCACCGGCATGAATCGCTTGACGTAGCCTCTTGCAGAATCTATGGCATGGCGTTCATAGAGCATGAAGTCTCTGAAAGAGAGAGGTTGGAAAGGTAATAAATTTGCAGAAGACATGTTTTCCGATTTTATGTTGTTACCAGACGCAAAAGGCACAAAATCATTGAAATCCTGCCATTGGCTGCCGTTGAAGGTCTGATAAACAGGGGTCGGTGAATTAACCGGCCAAATTCGTCGAAGTTTCATTCTAAATCACCTGCGCATGGAACAATGGTAATTATTTTTTTTGATGTTCATAGTATTGTCCTTATGAATTGTTGGATTGTGCGTGCCTGAAAGCGGGCATAACAATGTTTATATGGATCAGTGCAATACTACAAACCCCAACGATTTCACATTGTAGCGTAGCATAAAATTACATGTTTGAAAACTGAGGACTAGAGGAAGTTATTCATGCGACGCGGACGCGAAAATATAACTATTAAAAACTTGCGAGTTTCAATTTATTTTCATTAATTTTGAAAAAGATGGTCCTTTCTATCCTGAATAGAAGGATATCACTTTTTCCGATATTCAACGAAACAAAGTCCCCGACAAAAGTACCATGTCCAAGACCAACATTCCGAAAACCATCAAGCCGGCCAGCGGGTCCAATAATGCTGCTAACCAGCCTATGTATTGTAGCCCGAAACCGGCGAGTATGCCCAACGCATAACCTGCGACAAGCCCCGCAGCGCTTATCAATAGACTCTGGAAAAATGGATAATGTTCAAGTGTACTGATAAAAATCCCGGCAGTCAGACCCGAGGTTAAAAAGAAGAAAAAAAAGCCCACAAGAAAATCGTTGATTGACGGAGATTCTCCCAAGCTCGATGCTATACTATGGATGATCATTGCCAAAATGCCTGCCGCGCCTATGCCGCCTGATATCCATCCGGCAACTGACCTGCTATAAACTGCAGGGGGAATGCCAACGGTTACAAGGACAACGCAGATTATCAGGGAAATATAAAGTTCAAGTGATGAGTTGAAACCAGATATTCTCCGCTCTTTAGAACGAAGACGGTTCCATAGGAATCCGGGAAAGAAACTGGTATGAAATTCAATGGATAGTAAATTGGGAAGTTTATTATCTAAAACGATTTTTTTCATTTCAGACTCCTGCCATCTCTTAGTTTCCGAAGCTTTATATGAGAACTTTGATTTTCCTGAAACTTTAATTATTCATAATAGCACATGTCTTCTTTTTCAAAAAGGGGAAAATATAGCCTCATTGATAACGGATTGAAAGGTTGCATGAATTTATAAAAAAAACTTCTAAGAGGAAGGAAGAAACAAAATTCCGATTTCTGAAACGTAAAAAATGTTTCTTTCACAAATTTCAGTCGTGGACAGTTATCAGAATTGAATGTTACCTGTAAAAAGGTGCAACGAAAAAATCATCTGCCCGTCATACGGTTTGACTACGGGAATTTGTTGGAGATAGGATTTCCCCATCTGCTTGCCAACGCTCCTAATGGTATAGTAATCGCATATAAAGGTAGTGCGAGAAACCAATACGACAAGGGCTTCTCCGTCGAGAGTATATTCAACGGCAAAGGTAATGCCCAAGAGAAAAAGACAATCATGCAAGCATGAAGAGTTGCATGTTCTTGTTGTATACGAAAGAAGCTTCTTAAGAACACGCAGAAGACTAGCAAAATGGCAATACCTTGAAGAATTGATAGCCAATCTGGAGAGCCAGGTGGCGCACCGTGGCGAAACCCTTCGATAATGGCAAAGACAAATTTAACACAGAACGACGCTACAAAAATGCGCAAGAAAAAGAGGAATATGAGTTTCTAGTTCAGAGAGTCTCCAGCGGTATTTGTCTCTTTTGAGGTAAGATTAGAATCATGTTTTATGGATAGTCTGTTTTTAATCTCCACCTCGAATTTATCAATAGCCTTAATAAGATCTTTATCATAAGATATATCTTTAACTAAAGCAGTGCCATACAGATGTCCATATTATCAGGGTAGGAAATGCATAACGATGCCACGGAGGCGTACCATTATATCCCCTGTGGTTGCCACAGATGAAGAGCCGTTAATTCAGAATCACGAACGCCTGAAAGTTTACCAAACGGATGTTCTCCATATCCTTTTGGCAGTTCAAGGAATCTGAAATCGTGTGTTGCGTAATTTAAATTACTTTTTTTCTTTTAGCAGCTCATCTATTTTTTTGCTGATGTTCTGCTCTTGTTCATCCATTTTTTTACTGAGGCTGCTTAGTTGGATTTGCATCCCCAGCACGATCAACATCAGAAATACAACAACCACGCCAGTAACGTTAATAGCATTAAGTTCCATAGTACGCTCCTTAAGTTAGAAAATTGCCGTTTTTCAATAATGACCATTTGTAATATAGCATTAAACGACAGAATGGTGAAATAATAATTTCAGGAAAAACCAGACAAAATTCCGGCTATCAGTATTTCAAAATATCCAAACCGCAGGAATGGTTGTCTGTATCTGCCAGTTCCCAACCTCATGCGATAAATAAAATCAAAGATCACTGTTTGAAACGTATTAACAAATAATTGAAGCTCTCCCAAGGCAAGCACAGGAGAATCTTCGATTCTTAAGGAATATTATAATTATGCATTCGCTCACTTATTCTGTAGCACACTACAGGAATGCGTTCGCTGCCTCAATTCTGTAAACGCTTGCGCACTGAAGCAGCAAGCGAAGGTGTTTGCTCGTTTGCGAATTCACTGCAGCCTGATCTAGCTGCTATCAGCCGGAACGTCTGATTATCATGCCTGTTCTTTTTTTACCGGAATGCGTTTGGAGCAGGGAACGCCGCTTTGGCATAATCCACACCCCGCATACTTGCCGATGAATCCAGGTCCATGGGCGCCTTCAATCCATGGCTTTTGCTTTTCATACAATACCGCGAAGCATTTGAGTTTATCATGCCCTTTTTCGCTGATTGCGCCGCCGGGGCAACGGAGGATACATTTTCCGCACTTTCCCGCGGCATAAAAAAGACAATTTGCCTGATGATTTACATAGGGCCTTGCAGATGGTTTCAGTCTCAGGTTAGTAACAACGCTCGCGCAGCGCATGGCCAGGCCTTTGGCGGTAATGAAGCCGTCATTAAGGCTGAAGGTTCCGAGGCCTGCCGCATAAGCCGCGTGCCGTTGTGACCAGTTGGAGGCAAAGCCGTCAGGTAATAACAGAATTTTAAAGAAAGGCGATGACTCGGGAGCTACAGCGCAAGCGCCCATTGTTTCCAGAATCGACACCAGATACAACGATAACTTATTGATAAAATCCTGGCCCTTCCAGCGTGAGTGATTCCAGCGCAGAGATGGTCCGTCTTTCTGCCGGGCGTTAACCTTGATGGTTTCTCCGTTTATCGGAAAAACAAAAGAAATAACGCTGACGCTCTCCATGTTTGGCGCATCCGGTTTTAGTTTTTCGCCAATGTGAAGTTTAAGGATTTCGCGCGGCAGGAAATGACTTTCGTGAACAACTTTCTTATATTCAATAAACAGCGGATCATCACCGTCGGCAAATCCTACCAGAGGTTTTTCGAATATCGGCGCTCCCTCGAAGGAATCCAGACGGTTCGCGGGACTGGTGCGCACATACTCCCTGATCGCCCGTTCGATAAAACGATTCATATCGGTATCAAACAACTCTTGTGTCCGTTTATTAACACTGAAAGTCTTCATAACTTTAATGCCTCCGGCTAAATATATCTCTTATGATAATGCATAACATATCCTGTGTATTTTATCACTTAGTGTTATATTAATTTATGGAAGCCATCGGCTGCATTATTATAGGTGTTCAATCACCTGTTATTTGATTATATATACATTTAAATCCGATCAAGTCTTACAAAAAAGGGAAGGGGTATATCTTTCAAATTACAAAAACCCCGGGAGGTTTTTAGCCGTATTCCCGGGGTTTTTAAAATAACAGTTAAACAAAAGAACTCTTACTGAAGACGCAAAGGTACGGACGTGTTGTATCCGGCATTAGTAAAGATAAGAGGTTGCATATAAAAAATGCCGCCCATGACCATGCCTCCATCGCCTGCCATCCGTGCAGGGTGGTTCCGCTTGCGCTTGTATAAACACGATTGCCGGAGGCATTTACCGGTGTGCCGCCGGAATCATAAGTATAGATGGTGTAGGCCAGATTTTCGGAAATCTGAAGTATAGTGAGCGAGACTGTATTATCATTGGCACCGTTGCCACTGCCGCCTCAATCCATAAGTATAAGGATAAGCATTGCTGCGACAGCAAATAACACTCTTATTTTTTTTTCATGTAATATCCTTCTTTTTTCGATAAAAAATATCTTTTAATAGTAACTGTCGAAGTGAAGCAATTTCTCAACTTTCCACATGGGAAAACATTTCAATACAAACAAGAGATACAGTTTTTAAGTCTTTCCCTTTTTTTAGTGTTGGCTTTATTGGAACTAAGAATAAAAACATCCAGGAGATACAATAATCTTCCGGAGGTTAAATATTCGCAAATTCTGAGAAATCAAATTCATTGCGACCTCAAAAGTTGAGGATCAGGTTTATGAGTTAACAGAAAAACAATTTGTAACTACACATACTTCTCATGGATAGAACTATCAAGAGAAAAAATAACGCCTCGAATCGGTCATACTTCCTGGCCGATATGATCATTATTTACAGGCATGATTATTCACTTTCAGAATGGCCTTTAGGTACGATCAGGCGGACGTATTTTTTTGCAAGCGTGATGAATGGAGCATACCAGTCGCGGCCTGATCCATCGAGCGCGGTCATTTCCGCGTTGATGATAATAAGAAATTCCTGATCGCGGCGGTTCAGGTAGTCGAAAAGCTCGTTACGATAACCCTCCTGAGGCAGCGCAATATCACCCTCCACCCGGCAGTTACCCGTCTCCACCAGAACCCTCTCATGCCGCACATTTGGCATCAGTTACCTCTGCAATTGAATAGTTGGTATGCCTTTGATCGATAGAGCAAAGGCGGTTATCGTTTTGATCAGACATTGCTTCCACCTGTGTAAATTATAGGAAGTCCGGTCTTGCATGTCAAGGGAATCTTGTGACGTGAAAGGAAATGACCGGTTGATGAGGGAATTAGTAAGCGAACTCAAACACCTTTACGTTGCCTGGTCATATAAAAACCGGATTACACTTAAGAATTAATGATTACCATTTGTAAAGATGTTTTTCCATCTTACATAAGGTGGAATCCTTTGTGCCTGAATAATCTCAGACAGGCATCGACAACAACATTATCGTAAAGTATTCCCTTGTTTTTCTCGATCTCTTCAAGAGCCGCTTCA
>Ga0187890_10000778_pt1 | contig 23074 bp, 24 predicted proteins | sample June2016WEW_21_1_FD_133005 | JGI IMG/M metagenome (GOLD analysis project Ga0187890, IMG submission 133005) | Peatland microbial communities from SPRUCE experiment site at the Marcell Experimental Forest, Minnesota, USA - June2016WEW_21_10 | ecosystem: Environmental > Terrestrial > Soil >... | reverse complement strand
CGGTTACAGGGCAGCGGGCGCCGAAGATTTTCGAACTGATTGATGAAGTTTACGGACAATACACGAAAAGAATCGTCACATCGGGCCTTAATGACATGCTGGAAAAATCCGTACGGAAAAACCCGATGGCGCGTTATCAAAACAAACAGATGAATATATCTTACGCCACGCAGACGGCTATCAAACCGCCTACGTTCGTCTTCTTTGTCAGTAATGCCAAAGGAATTCATTTTTCTTACGAACGCTACCTGATGAATCAAATCCGTGAAGCATTCGGCTTTAAAAGTGTTCCTTTGAAGCTTGTATTTAGAAAAAAGAGATAATCTCCGACATTCCCGCCCCTCATGCCGCCTTAATCGGGTGGCGAAATTCAACAGTCATATTATTTTATATACAGGATAACAAAAGCCGGGCCTGAAAATAATACTTGCAATATGCAACTATCGGGGATATATTAGTTGCAAATTGCAAGCATCAGGGCGCCGGATATGAAAAAAGAAGAATTATCAGTGCTGCTTTATGAATTTCTGGAGGTCATCTATCTTTTTCAGAAAAAGGAGGAAGGCCTTTTTGGCGTAAGCTGGCAGGAGATATATCTCTTAAAAAAGCTCAATGACGCAGGGTCGATGTCCGTGGGGATGATAGCGAAAAATCTCCGAAGCCCGTTATTCGGGGCAAGCCGCGTCGTGTCAAGGCTTACAGGTCTTGGTCTGGTAAAAAAGTCACCGGCCATGGAAAATAAACGCCTGATCAATGTGGAGATAACCAAAGCGGGGAACTGGCTCCTTACACGGGTGGAAGATTATCAGTTCAAGCTCATCACTAAAAATATAAACGTTTTAAAGGCTGCGGAAATTGAATCCATGTTTTCCGGTTTGGCAAAACTCAGGGCGCTTCTGGCCATTGAGTAGAGAAAAAATCCAAAGAGGCAGGTCAAATGGATTTAAAAGATAAACGATGTATTGTAAGCGGGGCATCTTCCGGCATCGGGCTGGCCCTAATAAATCGCCTTGCGGCCAGGGGCGCGGTTGTCCTGGCTGTTGATATTTCACCAGTACCTGTAAAAGGGATAACCGGCGTTAAGGCATTTTCTGCCGATCTTTCCAATCAAGAGGGTGTTGACGCGCTCTTTGAGGAAGCGGCCAATGAACTCGGTGAAATTGATATCTTCATCGCAAACGCGGGTTTTGCTTATTGTGAACGAACCGACACGCCTGATTGGAATCATATTAAGCGGATATTTGAATTGAATGTCATTTCTCCCATCTACAGTCTGGAGAAACTTCGCGCCCTGAAAGGCAATAAACCCTTCTTCTTTATAACCACCGCGAGCGCGATGAGTTTTATGTCGCTTCCCGGATATGCGATCTACGGCGCCACCAAGGCAGCGTTGCGTATGTTTAACCTGACGGCGGCTTATGAATTATCCCCCGGACAGAGAATCGCGACAATCTACCCGGTCGCAACCAGAACAAATTTTTTCAACAGAGCCTCCACGGAATATGTGCCCTGGCCGAGTCAGGACGCGGGGAAGGTGGCTTGTGCAATCATAAACGGAATTAAAGGAAACAAAACAGACATATTTCCCTTTCCTTTATTTAAATTAATAAATGCCGTCTTTACCGTTTTGCCTTTCGCGAAGCGGCTCTATCTAAAAAGAGAGTGGCTCAATACCGGACTTCATACCGGAATTTATAAAGGAGAGGTAAAATGAATAAAGACAATGAAGGCAACGCTTCATATCTGACCGATCCCGATGACAGTTCCATTTGTGTGCCCGCTGTTCCGGCCCCATGGCATCTGTCAGGCAGGGGCTGCATAGTCCTGTATAAATTCAAGAAGGAATTTCTGGAAAAGAGGGCTTATCTTACCAAAAATGAAGCAATGAAAACAGCCGGAGGCCTCGGGGCGTTGATGATTGTTGATTACAAAAGTTCCGATGCCGGTCCCTATTCGGAATTGCTTTTCATTCCGGGAAAACTTCATATCAATGGAGGCCGATGGCACAGGATTACAAAGATATATGTTTCCACAATGGATAGTGTCCTTAATGGAAGAAAGAATTGGGCTATTCCCAAGGAATTGGCCGATTTTAAATTTTCCCGAAATGGAAACATTGAGGAAGTTGAGGTTTCAAAAGGCGGCAGGACTTTTTTTCGCGCGGGCATGAAGGTTTGGGGGCCGCGCTTTCCGGTGAGCACAAAACTTCTTCCCTTTCCCCTTATGCAGGGTGAAAAGGGCTCCTTCCTCCATACTCGTTTTTCCGGTTCGGGCTGGGGGCGTTTCGCCTCGCTTCGCGCGATTAAAGCAGATCGGGATTTCTTTCCCGATCTATCTCTTGCAAGGCCCCTTGCCGCAATGTTTGTGGATCCCTTTAATATTGTCTTTCCCCCGGCAAAAAAGATCGGCTCTTGATATTCCGGTAACCAGAAATTTTTCTCTACTCTTGAGTTTATCAATTTCCGATTTCTCAGATTAAGGCTGGACAATAGGAACTGGATAACGGGCGACTGTCACATACGGAACCGCGGGAGCGTGGGGGGTGAAATTCCCCTGCTTGCACCCGATTCTATACTATTCAAAATATTAATTTTATGTTAGATTACAACTCGCATTGGTTGCGGTAGTTAACATTCCTTTTAACTTTATATTCAATCTTCGGTGTCTGGTGAATAAATAATAGAATAAATATTGTTAGTCTGCAATGAAGACAACAATGAAAATTCAATTATCATTCAAAATTTTCGATACAAACATTGTTCGCCGGATAGGCGGCGAAACAACATTATTCATAGTAGTCCTTTTAAACAATTAAGATCAGGAAAGGAGAAAACATTATGAATGAAGACAACAAGTTCAATATAGCGGGCAGAGGCACGTCGAATCGGGACTGGTGGCCGAATCAATTGCGGATCGATATCCTGCACCAGCATTCATCCAAGTCCAATCCGATGGGCGAGGATTTCAACTACGCTGAAGAATTTAAGAGTCTCGATCTGGCGGCCGTAAAGAAGGATATTCAGGCGCTGATGACCGACTCGCAGGATTGGTGGCCGGCGGATTTCGGACACTACGGACCACTATTTATTCGCATGGCGTGGCACAGCGCCGGAACGTACCGCACCGGCGACGGTCGCGGCGGCGCAGGGGGCGGTAACCAGCGCTTTGCTCCGCTCAATAGTTGGCCCGACAATGTCAACCTTGACAAGGCGCGCAGGCTGCTTTGGCCGATAAAGCAGAAGTATGGCCGGAAAATTTCATGGGCCGACCTGATGATCCTTGCCGGCAACGTCGCTCTGGAATCGATGGGATTCAAGACGTTCGGTTTTGCCGGCGGGCGTGAGGACGTATGGGAACCTCAACAAGACATCTACTGGGGCTCAGAAGGCAAATGGCTGGATGACAAGCGCTACTCCGGCGACCGGGATCTTGAAAATCCGCTCGCTGCTGTGCAGATGGGTCTGATTTACGTCAATCCGGAAGGTCCCAACGGCAATCCGGATCCGATTGCTGCAGCGCGGGATATCCGCGAGACCTTCGCACGCATGGCAATGAATGACGAAGAGACGGTTGCGCTCATCGCGGGCGGCCACACCTTCGGCAAAACCCACGGCGCCGGCGATGCCAAATATGTGGGGCCTGAGCCCGAAGCTGCAGGCATCGAGGAGCAGGGCCTCGGCTGGAAGAGTAATTTTGGTACGGGCAAAGGCGGTGACACGATCGGCAGCGGCCTGGAAGTCACCTGGACGAACACGCCGACGAAATGGAGTAACAACTTCTTCCGGATCCTGTTTGGCTTTGAATGGGAACTGACAAAAAGCCCGACCGGTGCGCATCAGTGGATACCGAAGGGCGGCTCCGGCGCCGGCACAGTGCCTTCTGCACACGACCCCTCAAAGCGTATTGCGCCAGCCATGCTGACTACGGATCTCTCGCTGCGATTCGACCCTGTTTACGAAAAGATATCAAGGCGCTTCTACGAGAATCCGGATCAGTTTGCAGACACGTTCGCCCGCGCCTGGTTCAAGCTGACGCACCGTGACATGGGCCCCCGCGCTCGTTATCTCGGCCCGGAAGTTCCAGTAGAAGAGCTCATCTGGCAAGACCCCATTCCTGCTGTCAATCATAAACTGATTGATAAAAATGACATTGCCTCCCTCAAGGGCAAGATCCTGGCTTCGGGTTTGTCTGTGTCGGAACTGGTCTCAACGGCTTGGGCGTCGGCGTCTACGTTCCGCGGCTCCGACAAGCGCGGAGGTGCGAACGGCGCCCGCATTCGTCTGGCGCCGCAAAAGGATTGGGAAGTCAATCAGCCGGCCCGGTTGGCAAAGGTCCTCAGGACCATAGAGAGCATTCAGAGCGCGTTCAACAGCACTCAGTCGGGTGGAAAGAAGGTCTCCCTGGCTGACCTGATCGTTTTGGCCGGTTGCGCCGGCGTCGAGCAGGCAGTAAAAAATGCCGGTGATAATGTGACGGTTCCCTTCACGCCGGGACGCATGGACGCCTCGCAGGAGCAAACCGATATGCAGTCCTTCGCCGTCCTCGAACCCGTCGCAGACGGTTTCCGCAACTACCTCAAGACCAAATTCTCAGTATCGTCGGAGGAGCTGTTGGTGGATCGGGCGCAATTACTGACCCTGACCGCTCCCGAGATGACGGTTCTCTTGGGCGGTATGCGCGTCCTGAAGACTAACTTCGAACAGTCCCCGCATGGTGTTTTTACAAAACGGCCGGAGGCGCTGACCAACGACTTCTTTGTGAATCTGCTCGACATGGGCACAACGTGGAAGGCTGTTCCGGACGGCGGGGATGTGTTTGAAGGGCGTGATCGCAAGACGGGCAAATTGAAATGGACAGCCACTCGTGTCGATCTGATTTTCGGTTCTAACTCCCAGCTTCGGGCCCTGGCAGAAGTCTTTGGAAGTGAGGACTCCCGGAAGAAGTTCCTGGACGACTTTGTAGCGGCGTGGAACAAAGTCATGAGTCTTGACCGTTTCGATCTCGCCAGATCGTAGCATAAAAGAGCTTCGGACAGGATGGGATATATACGTTGTATGGGGCAGATGGGAAAATACCGGCTGTTCCCGAACCGTCATCTTTTCTATGCATTGGTCTTATTTTAATGGGGAGGTGCGGGGAAAAAGTTTAAAGAATGGAAAAGAAACTGATTTTTACCATAGCAAGGCAGCGCCACTTGCCGCGGTTTTTGTGGATCCCTTTAATATTGTCTTTCTCCCGGCAAAAAAAATCGGTTCCTGATATTCTGATAACCGGGAATTTTCCTTAGGTCTTATTTTTCAAATTGTCAATTTTATGCTACATTACTATTTGGCAGTAGGTGTGATTTGCAGTATTAGCACTGATCCATATAAACAATGTCAGATTCTGACGAGCCAAAATAATGAATGCCGTTTCATCTAAGTTTCTCGGGAGAGTTCTCCGCATGGTGAAAAAAGATTACATCATAGCGATTCTCTCATTCCTCTTGATCCCTCCCGTGGCCTTGTTGGGCGGGAAGATATTCATCTCGATCAATCCGGAAATCGCCGCGCATACGCAGAACTATGTGCTCAAGTACTGGCTGCTGGATAAGACGAGGAATGCCTGCATTCTGGCAGCCTTTCTTGTGAATGTTGGATTGTGGTTTCTGTCGTGCTTCTTTCTGCTGCGGTCAAAGAAGCAATCATATCGGTGGTTACCGATGGGCGTTTTCGGGCCTTTCGGTTTCATCGTCCTGACGGCCCTGGCAGACCACGCGGAGCAGCCTTGGGATTTGTACCGCCGATTTGTCCGCAGGATGAGTGTCTATCTGCGTGTTGTGTACGAGCTTTGTGCAGTCTATGTCGTGTGGAGTCTTGCGTATGAGATCATGGTGTTGAACCGGAACTTTATGATCAAATATGAGGCTGCCAGGACAGGGGTTTCGACCACGCAAATCATAGATCAACAAAACGCGTCCGGCGGCATGTGGGCATTCAGTGAGGGGCTGGAAGTTATGTATGGGGTGGTTCTGCTGTATCTGCTCTGGCCGATATGTTTCAATTTCGCCGGTTATTTGTACATGGCATTGTCAGGCCGCCTCCTGAAAAATGACACGACCTGACGAGAAACCGGGGAAGGATAAAAACCAGTATGGTATCCCCGGATTTTTTCCGATTTTTCGGCAACCGTGTGCTTAATCTGTTCCTCAATTAATGGACATTTTCTGGATGCAGACCCAGCAAGTAAGTGAGCCACTAAAATTAAGTGGGCCAATGGGGGGAACTGTTCCCCAATTTTCATCTCCGCTATTCCCAACAACTTTGTACGGTTTTGTAAAACTACTCAGGGGTACCGGTTGAAGAGGAGTAAATGACCATGTAACAGATTGGTTCATCATCTGTGCTGTGTCCTTACAACCAAGAACTTCATACTGTCCGGATGTGGCATCCAGGAAGGAAAGGCAGAAGTTCGACCTGGTTGTAACATTAAATCCACCCCTAAACATTACCTTTGAAATGAACTCGTTTGTCGCCAGCGTCAGCGGAATCGGAGCTGACTCATATTTATTGTAAGAATTCGGAAGAAAACTGCTTGCCTTGAATGTTCCAACATTGACCAGCCTTCCTGATGAACAATCGGCCCACGGAGATGCTACCCAGTTCCCGGGATTTGCCGGGATGTGAGAATACCATGTGGGTCCGTCTACTGTTAAATTCTCACGGGTTTCACCGGTTGTCGGATTAAAACACGTATCAGTACCAGGCACATACATAAAGTCTGCGCCGAAATCATCGCATATTTTAACATATTGAACTGCTCCATCTGCATAAGCACTCGTTGCGTGTATAAATAATAGATAAACAATCAGCCAGACTAATTTCTTCATAAAACCCCTCCTCCTATGTTTATTAATAATACTTTTCAATTTTACTACAAAACCGCTAAGTTTTATATTAATTAATTTGATAAAAACTTCCTTTTTGCTGTACGAAGTATATTAAGCGAACTTTTGTGTGTCAAGATGATTTTGGGCATAATATATGGGGTGTGAACTTTTTACAGAAAAACAGAAAAAGATGTTACTCTCTTTCAACTCGGAATCCTCAATTTTAACGACTGACAAATATTGAACCTTTGCAGGTGGCTCCTGCATTTTTCTTCCGCGACCGGCCAAAATTGACGATAATGCAAGGCGCCAAATAGAAATAAACAATATTATACGGCAATTTTACGCTTGACTTCCCATTCCAATAGGAGCATTTTTAAAAAAAAGTTTTTTTATATTCTCAGTCAACTTTTCAAGAAACGGGAGGTAAAGTATGGGATTTGTAAAAAACTTTGAACAGACCATGGCAAACGCCTGTTCAACATTTGATTTTTATGATGCGGAAATGTTAACTGTTTTCTGGGAAACAAAACCGGAAATCATTGCCAGACTCCTGCCGCCGCCGCTTAAACCTGCGCCTTATCCTCTCGCATATGCTTTTGTAGCCTCTTATCCCCGTACTAATTTTGATGTGACCTACATGGAAACCGCATTATTTATTCGCGCGGTATTCGATGGAGAGGAGGGAGGGTACTGCCTTGCCATGCCGGTCACAAATGATATGGCTTTGATTTACGGCCGGGAGATGTTCGGTTTTCCAAAAAAAATAGCGGATATTCATTACACAAAAAAAGGTGATACCATAACAGGATGGACAAAGCGACGCGGGAAACGCTTCATGAAAATCAGCGCCAATCTAAACGGTAAGTTTAATGACCCGGCGATGCAGGATATTATCACAGCCAATCCCGTTAAAGAGGACGGATCCAGTACGATAATTTCATACAATTTTAAATATTTCCCCGCGCCGGAAGGCTGCGCTTTTGACTATAATCCCCGGCTGGTGAAACAGGAAACCGAGTTAAGACCTAAAGAAATGCTGTTTGGAGAAGCCAAGATTGTTTTCAATCCCTCCGATTACGATCCCTGGGTAGAGATTGAAGTCGTCAAAATGTTGGGCGCCGTATATACAAAAGGTGACAACTCAATGCTGATCGGAAAAGTAGTTGCCGAGGTAGACCAGATGAAATTTGCACCCTATTCTCTACTCAAGACGGATATACTTTGACGAGACACAAGGTGTCTTAATAGAAACTCGTGATGAGCATCCGGAGAGCCCTCTTAACATTTTGACGGCTATGCTCCGTTTCTTATTTTTTGCTTCCTGCAGACTTCCTGCGGGATGGAGTATTAAAGGCGCGGATTTGCGTCTCAAGAAAATCCTGTCCGCACAAGAGTTTCAATGCCGATGACCTGTCATCAAGCGGCGCGGTTTTTGTGATTGTCTTTCCCCCGGCAAAAAAGATCGGCTCGTGATATTCTGATAACCAGGAATTTCTCTCTACTCTTTAGTTTATCAATTTCCGATTTTATGCTAGTTTACAACCGGTAACCGTTAAATAGAGGATAATTTATGAAGAAGATCGCTTTAGCTGCTTTTTCCTTTCTATTTGTTTTTACATTGATTAATCTCAGTTTTTGCCGCAAATGATTTTCAAATGAAAGGAACTGTTACCCAAATCAAAGATAATCAGGATAAAGAATTACCCCTATTAAGCAACGCCAAGGGTATCAAGGCAGGCGATAAAGTTTTTGTTAATATATATTGGATACAGTTGGATAATCCCAGAAAGCTTACTGTGGAGGGAAAAGATTTTTTAATCAAACAGTGTTTTGTTAATCCTGCCGATCTTGATATCAAATATTATGAATAAAATAATAATGAGGTTATTTATTTGACAAAAGTTCCTGTAGTATTTATTTGTGACAGCCATTACGTCATCCCGACAGCTGTTGCCGTTACTTCCTTAATCTGCAACAAGAAGCCGGATACCTATTATGATATTTATATAATAACCGCCGATTTACCGGAAACGGACATAGCAAAATTCTATGAATTTAAAGGAAACAAAACCGATATTCATCTAATAAAAGTTTCTTTGAAAAAGTTTAAAGGCCTGTATAAATATGGACATGTTTCGCATGCAACTTATCTGAAGTTTGATTTGCCGGATTTAATTCCCGATCAGGATAAAGTACTGTATCTGGATAGCGATATTATCATACAAAAAGACCTGACCGATCTGTTTACAATAAACATAGAAGATTATTACGCGGGAGCGGCAAAAGATATCAAACAGATCGAGAATCATCTGAATATTAAAAATTATTTTAATTCAGGAGTAATGCTGTTAAATCTTAAATTGATGAGAGAAAACAATGCATCCGCGTCGTTATTGAATATTCGTAAATCATTAACCAAATTGAAATTCATGGATCAGGACAGCTACAATATTTTCTTTGATCAGAAAGTTAAATTCCTGCCGGTAATCTATAATTGCTTTTATATATTATTATTACAGAATAAAGATAAATACACTCCCGGGTATATTAATGAATGTTTCGGAACGAATTATTCGTCTTTGAAAAACATAAAAAGAGATTCATACATTATCCATTTGGCTGGTGACGACAAACCCTGGATTTATTCCGATAATATTTTAGGCCATGAATGGGATGAGTATTTTAGAAAGTCGCCTTTTAAACTTCATAAATTAAAACGAAAATCTATAAAACCAAGAGAGTTTACTCTTTCACATAATTTGACAAACTTGTTATATATTTTCTTCAAATACTGGCGTTATAATAGTTTTAAATTTGCCATGGGAAAAGTTAAAAAAAGATTATTCAACAATAAAAAGGATAATTGACTTTAAAAAAATATCTTTCAAAGATATTGTTCTTAACTTCATGTGGACCTATCCATGGTTTTAGCTCCATCCGGTTAATTTTGGAACGTATGATTCGGTAAAAAAAATGCGAAACAGGAATTAAATGTGCGTATCGATAACTTAATATTCGGCACAAGTCCCCTGATTGTTCATGCTCCCAGCTTAACGCGAAACAGCAAGAAGATGTTTATCCATAGAGCTCTTAATCAATACTGGATGCCAATTGTAACAAACCTGGAAAAGAAAGAGCTGGGCGTTTGCAGAAAAGAAACAAAAGATAATATTACTATTATAACGTGGAACAATACGGGAATAAAAGGTTGTTGTGAATTATCATTGGATAAATTGGGTTTAGATTATCTTGTTCTGGGAAAAAACATCAGGAACTGGCGCAATATAAATAAAATCACTTCAGCGCTTGAAGTTATCGATTCCATAAAAACTCCCTATATTATGGCTCTGGATTGCTTTGATGTTATCGTCTTGCGCGATCCTTATGAGGCTGTCGAAAAATTCAAAGCAATGAATTGCGATATGCTTTTCAATGGAGAAAAATATTTTTATCCAGATTATGGATTAATGGCAACTGGTTATTACTCAATCACTGATAAATGGAAAAATTTTGAAGCAAATATTGAGAAAAGCGTGTGGAAATACCTCAATAGCGGGGCTCTTCTCGCGAAAACGGAATTCTACAAAGAATTTTTAATAAACTGCCTGCAACGTTATAATACGTTAAATGAAGAGAGAGAATCATTCCCTTTGCCCAAAGACCCTTTTTATAAAAAATACCCTGACTATAAAATTAGCGATAGCGACCAATTGATTGCGCATTGGATGCATTACGATTATTACCCGAAGATTAAGATTGATTATCAGATGAAAATATTTTTCAATACTATGGATACCGCTTTTGATGATAAAGTGTTTGATATTACAGAGGATATTCATATTGAATACACAACCGGGTATATGGCAAAACTGCAGGCGATGAGATTTTTAATAAAGATATATTTAGCGCTTAAGAAAATAAAAGTAATGTTAATTATAAGCAAAAACTACCCCAAGAAGATATTTAAACGAATTGATCATATATTCGGAATAAAAATCAATGATAAGAAAAAGATTAAAAGAGACATAGATAACGACAAACTTCAAAAACAAATAAATGAATTCAAAGAAACAGGTGTGACAAAAGAAAAGAGAAATCCAAGGCTAATAGTTTCAATAACTTCTTTCGGGCAAAGAATGTATGATATTCACTTTGCGCTATATTCTTTATTAAACCAGACGCTAAAGCCTGATGAGATAATTTTATGGCTTGGAGAAAAAGAATTCCCGCATAAAGAAGGAAATTTACCTCAAAGCGTATTATCACTTAAGAATAGCGGTTTAACCATTAAATGGTGTAAAGATATAGGTCCGTACACCAAACTCATACCTGCTTTAAAGGAATATTCTGATGATATTCTTGTAACTGCGGATGACGATATTTATTATCCCAACAAATTTATGGAATTACTTTATGAAGCGTATTTAAAAGAGCCTCAATATATTCATTGCCACAGAGTTCATAAAATTACTTTTGATAAAAATAAAAATATTCAAAAATATTCAAAATGGATCAGGCAGGTAAGTAATATTGAACCATCACTCTGTAATTTTTTAACAGGTGCAGGCGGCGTTCTATATCCGCCAAACTCTTTATATAAAGATGTATTAAATGAGGAGTTGTTTTTAAAATTGTCTCCAACTGCAGATGATATATGGTTTTGGGCAATGGCTGTTTTAAACAATACTAAGATTAATGTGATAAAGAATAATATAGCAATATTACATTTTACAAATATTGAAAGAGAACTTGGACTAAATGGTGAAATGACATTATATCACAAGAATGACATCGGCGGCGCTAATGATAAACAGTTGAAAAACATTTTTAAATATTATCCTAACCTGCAAAACACTCTTAAATGCGATAGTTCAATCGGTAATAATAAAAATATTGATGAACTTCCAATTTAACTTGTGGTACAAATATTTCGGATAAATCGTCTATTGTAGAATGCTCTTTATCCTGGTTGTAAAAGGCTTCATTATTTTTTTCGTAAACATATGAATTTTTTTTCCATTTTTAAATCAACAAATAATGGGTATTTACAGTGTCAAAGTTAAGAATATTTGTTAAAAAATCGTTATTCTTTTTATTGGGAGAGCGTTTGGCGAACCATATAATTTTATATTATCGTTATCATCGGGAAAAGATAAAACGTCAGTCTTGGTATGAGTATCATTTAAATAATTTAAGATATTTCGAAGTTCATTTGACCGAGCACTGTAACCTGAATTGTGCTTCGTGTGCTCACTTTGCGCCTCTTGCTGATGAAATATTTGCAGATATAGAAGTTTTTGAAAGAGATATGAACAGAATGTCTGAACTTTTCCATAAAAATGTGGGAATAATCAGACTAATGGGAGGAGAACCACTTCTTCATCCCCAATTGCTTGATTTCATGTATATTACCCGCAAGGCATTTCCCAATCTATCAACGGGTATTTATATTGTCACGAATGGTCTACTACTACTCAAGCAGGAGGAGATATTCTGGAAAACATGCAAAGAGAACAATATCAGAGTATCTGTTACAAGATATCCGATTAATCTTGATTTTGAAAAGATGGTTCAAACGGCAAAACTGTATGGTGTTCTTCTTGATTTTGACGGAATCTCTGAGATAGCGCCGATAAAGACCATGTGTCATCGCGTGATTGATTTGAGTGGAAGTCAGGATTATAAGAAAAATTTTAAGGCATGTGGTTACGGTAATGGGTGCATTTTTTTAAAAGACGGCAGATTGTCTACATGTGGTCTTTCCTCGCATTTTCAGCACTTCAATAAGTATTTTTCCCAAAATATTGAGGTGACGGATGCAGATTCAATAGATATCTTCAAATCACGTACGGCAAAAGAGATATTGCGTTATTTGGCCAGCCCCATTCCTTTGTGTCGATATTGTAACGTTCATGCAAGAACTTATGGAAATACATGGTGTGTTTCCATGAAAGATATCAAAGAATGGACATGAAACACTTAAATATATCCTGCTAAATAAATTGTCTAAATCGGTTTTTCAACCTTTCCAGAGGCAGGATTCCCGCTACAAACAACGCAAATACAACAACCGCGGCGGCGCGATTTAAGCGATACATAGTTCATCTCCTTTTACATGATATATGTTAAAAAAAATGGATACCTGTTCTTATTGAAGCTGGTTGAGTAACTGGTAATACTCCTTCAGATTTTGAATGGATTCCATTGTTGCCTGAAACAGTACCCAACTGAGCACCAGTATGATTACCGAGAGACCGACCTTCCACGGCCATGTTGTTTGCGGACGCAACCAAAGCAGAGGCAATGCCAGAGGCCCCACACAACAGACCGTAAAAATGATAAACGATTTCCGGAAATACCATTTAAAATTTTGCTCCGCAATGCGCGGGTCGCTTACGACATTCAGAAACTCACCGCAGTGTTTACACTTTATCGCGTCATCCTGAATTTCTTCAGCACAAAATGGACATTTTTTCATAATCAACTCTTTGGGGCAAAGTAATATTTATATATACCTGAAATACCTATCATCCTTTTAATTCCATTCATTTAAAGAAGGATTATACTTTTAATTTCCCGGACAGTAAACTTAATTATTCAAACCGGAAATCGGGCTTGAAATATTGCATGGATGGCGCTCCCCGATAGTATACCAATCCTAACTTAAAGATGATATTGAGGCGGCAAGGTGCAGGCAACGGGGCGTATTACTAATACGTTGAGGAAGACGACAACGAAAATAGCGCTTAAACCGGAAGCGCATTCCCGTTAGGGAAGTGCATAATAAATAGATATTTACATTGCCGTGAATTTTCGTCGATACGGCGAAAATTCCATTTGGAATTGGTATCACTTCATCCGGCTGAAAAGTACACTCCCTATCAAAAACATAATAACCGCGAAGAAAGTAACGACGATGAAATCAACATAAAACGGGAAAATATGAATATTGAGCAATGCTCCCCTGACACCGTCTACGGCATAGGTAAGGGGATTAATCTTTACCAGTCCCCGCAGCCAGAAGGGAAGCTTGTCATCAACCGGAAACAGAGCGCCGGATAAGAAAAAAAGCGGAAATATCAGAAAAGATGAAATAAGCTGGAATCCCTCCAGACTTTCAAACAAAGAGCCGAGCGCGAGCCCCATCGAAACCAGCGCGATTGATGTAATAAACAATAACAGCAGCGCCTGCGGAATGCCCCAGGGATTTACAGACGGAAACATAAACGAGAAGAGAAAGAGAATAATAATCTGCATCGTAACATCCGTGCATCCGCCTAAAACCTTTCCCATAAAGACGGACAGACGCGACACCGGCGCCACCAGTATGGCCTTGAGCACATCGAGCTTGCGGTCCCAGACAATGTAGAGGCCGAAGTATACCGATCCGAAAAGAACAAGCATGGCAAGTATGCCCGGATATATATAATCCTGATAATTTATATTGCTTACGCTGACGCTCGCCCCCACGCCGCTGCCGAACAGGAAAAGCCACATGAGCGGCTGAACAATGCTCGAAACGATTCTGCTTTTCTCACGCTGGAATACTTTGAATTCCCGCCACCAGACAGCGTAAATACCCATCAATTCCCTGCGGATAAATCCCTCATTTGCAGCATTAGGCATAGCCATCACGATCCTCTCTGACGGTAACGGACTACCGAATCCACCCAGCCTCCGGAATCCTCCGGGGCATCTTCCCGGATATCTCTTCCGGTCAGCTTGATAAACACATCGCTTAATGTGGGTATTTTGATTTCCACACTCTCCACATTTTGAATATGAGAAAGAAGGTCCGGCAGGTGCCGATTGGCATTTCTCATCATTATCTCCACCAGGCCGTCAATTACAGAGGCTTTCGATACATAAGGCAGTGAACGTATTCTTTCCAGGTCGGGCTCCTTAACTTTCAGCATCACCATATCGCCGCCCATCGATTCTTTCAGAGCATCGGGAGAATTGAGTTCGATGATCCGGCCATGATCGATAATCCCCACACGGTCGCAAACCTGTTCGGCTTCTTCCATGTAATGGGTTGTAAGCACAACGGTAGTCTGCTCCATTTGAGCCATTCTTTTGATGTATTCCCAGATACGCGCCCGCGTTTGCGGATCAAGCCCCAGCGTCGGCTCGTCCAGAAAGAGCACAGCCGGCCTGTGCAAAAGACCCCGTGCGAGTTCCAGACGCCTGCGCATTCCGCCCGAGTATGTGCGGGTCAGATCATCACTGCGCTGCCGCAGGTCCACCAGTTCCAGCATCTCCGTTATTCTTTTTTCCCGGACAGCCCGGGGAATTCCGTAAAGACGCGCGTGAAGTTCCAGGTTTTCCCGTCCGGAAAGAACCGTATCGAGCGTGGGGTCCTGAAATACTATGCCGACTTTGCGTCTTACCTGCGCGGGCTCCTTAATGACATCGCAGCCTGCTATTGTGGCGCTGCCGGATGTCGGGCGGATAATCGTGCAGAGCATGCCGATGGTCGTGGTTTTGCCGGCGCCATTAGGCCCGAGCAATCCGAATATTTCGCCTTTTTCTATGTTCAGGTCGATACTTCGGACCGCTTCTATTTTGCCGTAGTTTTTTGTCAGGGCAATTGTACCAATAATCGTCATTTTTAGTCTTTCGTTTTTTTGTGTCCCCCTCAGGCGGGGGATTAAGGGGCTGGAATTTCTTTGTTTCCTCCCCCGTCGCTTCTTGATGCCCCCTCCAAAGGGGGACAACAATGCTACTTCAACACCGCCAACGCATCAGTCGGAGTTTTTTATACCCAGAAATTCCAGCTTCTTTACTCTTTTCATTTTTTTTATTTTGTATTCCAATTGTCTTGCTTTTGTGGAATTATCGCAAGATAATATTTTTACCAATTCAAACGGCCTCCATGCTCTCACAAATTTGCTTCCCCTGCCTTCCGCGTGCTCCTTGAGGCGTTTTTCAAGATTATTTGTGATTCCCGTATACAGATAATTTTTCCGGCATTTAAGGACATAAACAAGCCATTTGCCTTTATTTGATTTTCTCATACGTTCCCTATGGGGACAGATCAGTTAAATGCGTTCCGGAGAAAGCGACCTATAAGCAACCCGCGCCGCGTTGTTAGTCTGCCGGTTTTTTTGTAAAGTGACGTTTCATGCCACTCAGAACGGTTACGCATCTGGCCAGTTCTCTAAAAGCGGGCAGTCCCGCGTTTTCGGCGAGGTCTCTTAAATACTCGGCGAAATCCTTTCTTCCTTCTATCCATATCACGACAGGCTTTTTATGCTTTTTGACAAGATCAGTAAGTTCATTAAAAAATTCCTGCGTGATTAACGGTGTGGCGTAGGACTGAAATATAATCGAGTCAACACCCGGATCATTCATGACCGCGTTGAGAGAACGGCGGAATACTTTTTCATAACCGTGCTGTTCAATGGCTATCCAGAGATCAAGGGGATGATCGGGCTTGTTCCATGAAGGAAAAAATTCCGCGATAGACGCGAGTGTTTTATCGGAGAGTTTTGCCAGCGGAAGTCCGCAATCGTCCATAAGATCGGTTGTAATTGTTCCGGCGCCTCCGGAGAAGGTGAGAATGGCCGTGCCTTTTTGGGGATCAGGTTGAAAAGGCATATTCTTCGCGAAAGCCCGCGCCATGTCCGTAAGTTCAGCCGGGTCGAATACCTCAAGTACTCCCGCCTGCCGAAACGCGCCACTTGTCACCTTATAATTACCGGAGAGGCTCGCTGTGTGACTTTGCGCCGCTTTGGCTCCTTCGGAACTTCTGCCTCCCATTAAAACAATTACCGGCTTTTTCGTTTTCCCGGCGAGGTTAATAAATCTTCTTCCGTCCACGAGTGATTCGAGATAGCAGACGATGACTTCAGTATCGGAGTCGTTTATCATATATTCAAGGATGTCACTTTCATCAATATCGCACTTGTTGCCGATGGAACACACCTTGCTCACGCCCATGATTCCTTCCTGCAGGGCGTGAAGCAGGAAACCGGCGGAAAGCATGCCGCTCTGAACGATAAGGCCGACGTTTCCGCCTCTGAGCACATCCTGCCACACCAATGAATGGATAAACGAAAAGACGTAAGTTTTATTGCCGTCAATGAAGCCCATGCAGTTGGGGCCCCATAACCTTATGCCCGCCCTGGCCGCGTTCTCGAGGGCCAGTTTCTGAAGCTTCGCCCCTTCAACGCCTGCTTCGGTGAAGCCGGCCGATTCAATGATGATTCCCTTCACTCCTTTTTTGGCGCATTCGGTTATAGTTTCCGGCAGCGCTTTGGATGGTATGAAATATATGGCAAGGTCGATATTACCGGGAATCGAAGCTACATCGGGATAACATGGAATCCCCAGTATTTCGGTGTAACTTTTATTAACCGGATAAATTTTTCCGCGGAATCCGGCCATTACATTTTTAATAATATCGTATCCGCCCTTGTTTTCATTACTGGATGCTCCAATAACAGCAACGCTTTGAGGGTTGAAAAAATAATCTAACATCTAAATTCTCCATTTTATAAATAGCGTACGGGGCTATGTTTTTCATTATATGCTTTTTTGTGTCCCCCTCAGGCGGGGGATTAAGGGGGTGGAATTTCTTTGTCTCCTCCCCCGTCGCTTCGTGACACCCCCTCTAAAGGGAGGGGGACAAAAGGGGGTGGAACCAAAACGTAGTAGGGGTCTTTATATCCGTTAAAGCGCAGATAAAGCAACGCACTACATGATATTTTTATCCACTTCTTCCCTTGTCATTGCGCATTTAAGTAAATGCTCGCGGCAATCTCTATTTCAAAACAACAAGAGCGTCGACGGCAACCACCTGGTTTCCGGATATAATCAGCGGATTGATATCTATTTCGGCAATGGAATCGTACTTCATTCCCAGGTCTCCCACTCCCACAAGAGCCCTTGCCAGAGCATCCCTGTCAACAGCAGGGCTTCCCCTGAACTCACCGAGCAATTTTTTCGTTTTTATCTCGTCGATCATCTCAAGGGCGTCCTGCTTCGAAAGCGGCGCGACCCTGAAAGTCACGTCTTTTAATGCCTCCGTGAGTATGCCGCCAAGGCCGAACATGACGCATGGCCCGAACTGCGCGTCACGTGAAAGGCCAATTACAAATTCGCGCGATCCTTTCACCATCTTCTCGATGAGCACGCCGTCAAGATTTTTTGCTTTGTCCGTAAATTCTTCAAAAACAGCCGCGACTTCCTCGATATTGCCGATATTAAGCGCGACCATGCCCGCTTCCGTTTTATGGGCGAGTTCGGCGGAGCATCCCTTCATAACCAGGGGGAAACCGATTTTCGCGGCCTCGCGGACAGCTTCTTCCCGTGTCTTGACCAGAGCCGCCGGCACGACCGGAACGCCCGCTGATTCTATCACCAGCCTTGACTCATATTCCGACAATGTCTTTTGTCCGTTCTTTAAAGCTTTTTCAATAATATCCAACATAAATATCTCCTTTTAAATTAACATATAATAGTTAGTTTATTTTGCTTAGGATTGTCAAGGATTTGTTAATCCGATCATCATAGTGATGCATCTAAGGTTCGAGCAAACGGCATATCCTGGCCCGATGTATTACACCGAGGCCAAGGTCGCACTTGCAGGGGAAATGGTAATGGATGGAGGATTTTTTAATGCCCAGCGTGGTGGCAATATCGGCATAACTAAAACGGTTAAACCCCTTTTTAAAGAGTAATGTTTCTCCGAGATCTAATATCTTTGATTTTGAATCTCCGGGTAATTTATTCATCTTGTCTCCGTCATTAATCTACTTACTGGTAGATTAATGTCAAGCGGAAATATGCCTTGTTTAATTTTTCCCTTGCATTATGATTTTTAAATCATATCATTTGCCAAACTAAATTATTCTATCTGGGATGGTAATGGCAGTTGGGTACTGGATTCCCGATCAGGTCGGGAATGACAAAGGGGGAGATAGCGGTTCTTGTCATCGCGCCCGCTCGTGAAAAGGCGAATGTGAGGCTGAAAATCAAACGGCTGAATTAGTTTCAGCGACAGGATAGGGGGTGTTTCATGCTGGGAATACAAAATTTTAAAAACAGGATTGCCATTGTTACGGGAGCCGGTTCCGGCATCGGCAGGGAGTTGGCCCTGCAGCTCGCGGCCAAAGGTTCGGATGTTGTTATTACCGATATTGTCCGGGAACGCATTGATCATGTAATCGCCGAGCTTAAGCGCAAGGGTGTGCGTGCCGAAGGATATCTTGTAGATCACTCCAAATTTGAAGAGGTAGAGAAATTTTCGAGCGACTTTTTTTCCAAATGGGGTCATGTTGACATTCTGTGCTGCAATGCCGGTATCGGTGCAGGCAGCAATTTAAAAGAACTTCAGCTTAAAGACTGGGAATGGGTGATGGGTATCAACCTTTGGGGAGCTATCTACATGGTTCACCTCTTTGTTCCTTCGATGATCGATCGAAAAAGCGGCAGCGTGCTTATTACGGCAAGCGCCGCCGGTCTGATTGGCATTCCCGGAATGGCGCCTTATTGCACCAGCAAATTCGCCATGGTGGGTCTTGCCGAATCCCTGCGGGGCGAACTGTATAAACACAATATAAAAGTAAGCGCGCTTTGTCCCGGTATAATCAATACGAATATCATCAGGGACGGCAAAATACTTTTCGCGGACAAATCCGGCCAAACCGTGCAATCCATGGTGGAGAAGTTTTACAGCACGTTCGGCGTTTCTCCGGCAATTGTCGCAAGGCAGGGAATCAGCGCCCTGTGCCGCGATACAGGGATAAAAGTTTCTCCCGGTTTTCAAATGTGGCCGGTGTATTTCCTCAAACGGCTCTCCCCCACGGTATATCAGGCGCTGTGCAGATTGCTTTATAAATATGTAATGTTCCGTGACAGATAACAGCACGGACCATTAAATTTAAACTAGGTGCGATGTCACGAAAAGGGAAGCTGTTGAACAGATGGCCCGCCACTGTTTAACCTGAAAAAAGGCGGAGGTATGATATATCCTGATGATCCGAGTTATTATATGCCGTGCAGTATTTCAGAACGCCGGATCAGCGCCGCTATATCTTTTTGTTCATCGCCTGTGATCTGCGGAAGCGGACTTCTGACTTTTGCCGTAATCGGGTGACCCAGTTGACGCAATGTTTCTTTAAAGACACTCTGCCGGGATTTCCTGCCGATCATGGTGGGAGAAGGCAAACGGCTTGCGGCCTTAAACGCATACTCTTGAATAGCGGCGGGAATGCCGAAAGTATTCATTAATCCGATGTGTCTGTATACGGCATCTTCCAGCCGGTGTGCGGAAGCAATGTTGCCGGACTTCCAGTTATTATAACATTCAATAACCGCGCGGGGGGCTACCGACGGTATGGAACACATGACGCCTGCTCCGCCCGATTTTAAATTTGTCAAAAGAAGCTGACTGGTCCCGCTGAATAATAAAAAATCTTTACCCGCTGCCGCCCGGATATCCCTTTTCATCTCGGCGGCGCACACGGAACTCTCTTTGGCTCCTGTTATACCCTTGATATTGTATAGGCCGCTCATTTGTTTGGCGTTGAAAAATAATCCGGTTATCTGCGGGAAATGATAATACATAACCATTTTTTTTGTATGTTGAACGATGCGGGAATAAAAAGCAAAAACGTCATCATAGCAAAGCGGATAATAGTTGGGCAGCGCGACCAGATAGCCGTCAAAGGCAAGCGTGTCAACTTTTTGCATAAAGAGCAGGAGTTCGGCCAGGCTGAAAAACGTGCAGCCGACAATGACCGGTATCCGGCTTTTTACTTTTTGGGCCGCCGTTTGGACAACACTGCATTTTTCATCGAGTGAAAAATAGGGCGATTCGCCTCCGCTGCCGAGAATCAGGAGCCCGTGGCAACCTTCTGTTATATAATACTCGACCAGATGTTCAATTGCGGCGAGATCGAGGCTTTCATCTTCTTTTAAAGGTGTTGGAACAACAGGGTAAACGCCGCAATATTTATCAAAGCCGCTCATCGTGTCACCTCAATGATTTATTTAAAAACATTATATCATATCATATCAAATAAACTCATTATAAGATTGGAATCTCCAATGCCCTGGATAATAACAATAGAAATAATCCATGATTGCCGACTGAAATCAAGGATTATTTTCAATGTTATTCCTTATTGATTCCCTGAAGAGGGAATGACCTTGGGTTTGTTTTGATGATGCGCTACGAATCTATAGCTTGTGCTTCATCACCTTTAAGGCTTCATGATATATTTCTATAAAACAGCCCGTGACGGCGAGCAATAGAAAACCCAGCATGAATTTCGGAGCCGTGCCCAGCGATTCATCTATAAGGCGACCCAGCCAGAGGAAAAACAAAGAGGTAATCACCAGCGCCAATCCCCATGCCGATAATATAATTATTAAACGAAACAAACCGGAGGATAAATGGTGTGTTTTAGGGGTGATTGTTGACATGATTTATTTCCTCCTTCGTCTTTTTTTGGTTTGTCAACTTACCGATTATGCCAAATGCCGCGTGACCCCCGCAATATCATTATGCTTCAATTATAGAATAATCATCATTTCGCGGTTTTCAAGAGGGCAGTAATGTGTTTATGAGATATCCGGCGAGGCCGCAACAATCTTTGAAGAAACAGCGGATTCTTTTCGATAAAAGCCCGGATTACGCCCCGTCCAGCGTTTAAACGCGCGGTAAAAGTTTGATAAATCACTGTAACCCAACTCCGCGGCAATCTGCTGTGTTGACTGGGTTGTCGTTTGAAGCAGATCAATAGCCTTGTTTTTCCGGATATCCTCAACAAGAGATTTATAGGATGTTTTTTCGCCAATCAGGCGCCGCCTGAGAGTTCTGGGCGAGATATTCATGTGCCGGGATAGTTGCGTGAAGCTCGGAAAAGTTTCTTTCTTGAACAGAATTTCCTGCCGGACCTGGTCGGTCATGGTCTCTTTCACTTTCAGACGCTGGCATTCACTTTTACATTCCTGTTCGTACGTCTTTTTGGCAATGGGATTGGACATGGGCAGTGGCATGGACAGTAATTTGCTGTCGAAAAGTATCATATGTTCACGGGCATTAAATTTGACAGGGCAATGGAAGACATCTTCATAGGAGGAGGCATATGCTGGTTTTGGATAAGTAAATCTTATTTCTTTTAGCGGAATGGGAGCCTTAAGGACGTCGCTGATAATACGGTAAATGGATACAAATTCTCTCTCGCAGACAAAGACACGAAGATCTTTCAGGTCGATAAGTTCTTTAATTCTCAGAGACGCAAGGCTGTCTTTTACCGTCAGCTCATACTGGAAGTAGGTCAGAGTAAGGGCAATATACTTGAAAAACATGGTGACGGCTTCGAGGCCGGTATCGCTGAAAATAGCTGCCGCGCCCAGCTTGCCCTGTACGCCGATGTGGTAGTGCAGGCCGATGATAAGTCCGATCTTCGGGTCGGGCACTAAAGTGATGATTTTGCGCATCACCGCGAGTTCCTGTTCCGGGGTTATAAAAATATCGGGATTGTCCAGATCGCGGCGGTGAATTCCGGTTCCGGCAAGAAGAACATTAACATCGAATCCTCGCATCCGGACATAATTGGCCAGTATCGCCAAACTATTGACGGAGCGGAAATAAGGCAGCGTTGGGCTCGATATCAGATGAATGGAATCGGTTTTGGATGGTTTATTCATAGGTTCCCTCTGGCCGTAAATGACAATATAAATGTCTTCACCTGTCATTGTCAAGTTTCTTTATTTAGGGTAGGATTAGTCACATCAGTAAAAAATAAAAGTCGCGTGAAATAATTTGATTAAGGGGGGAAAACTATGAGATTTTCGGCACTCCTGTTCATTTTGTATCAAGTCCTGAAATGGGCGGCGAAACTGAAACCGGCCTATCGGAATTACATCGGCTCTATTCATTCAGTAAAAATCATGATCAAGACGGCGGACGGAAAGTGGGGAAGGCTTTTCATCTTCGACAAGGGAGCGGTGAGCTCCAAAGGAGGCGCCAATCACCCCTACGACGCGGCCATTGTGTGGTCGGACGCCGCGACAGGTTTCAGGGTCATGGCGTCAAAAAGCGATGCAGAGCAGTTTAAGGCTGCCGCTGCCGGAAAGATGAAGCTCGACGGAATGGCTTTTTTCGCGCAGTGGTTCAATGATGGCGTGAAACTGGTGATGTGATTCCATTTCTAAATCAAGAGCTATCTTTGTTGGCGTCGTCGTCGG
>Ga0187890_10000777_pt1 | contig 23077 bp, 15 predicted proteins | sample June2016WEW_21_1_FD_133005 | JGI IMG/M metagenome (GOLD analysis project Ga0187890, IMG submission 133005) | Peatland microbial communities from SPRUCE experiment site at the Marcell Experimental Forest, Minnesota, USA - June2016WEW_21_10 | ecosystem: Environmental > Terrestrial > Soil >... | reverse complement strand
TGGCGATCGTCGTCGGCCTGGGCTTCGTCGCGCTGCTGTCGCTCGCCTTCAGCCTCTCGGTGTTCATCGTGAACATGCTCACGGGCATGGGGTTGGCGCTCGGCATCGACTACTCGCTGTTCGTGATCTCGCGCTATCGCGAGGAGCGACGGCGCGGCCTGGCCGAGAGCGAGGCGATCGCGCGCGCGGGCGCGACCGCGAGCCGTGCGGTGCTCCTCAGCGGCAGCACGTTCGTGATCGCGCTGTTCGGCATGCTGCTCGTGCCGACCCAGATCATGCGCAGCCTCGCCGCCGGCGCGATCGTCGTCGGCATCGTCTCCGTGGCCGGCGCTCTGACGCTGCTGCCGGCGCTGCTCGGGCTGCTCGGCGACCGCGTCAACGCGATACGGGTGCCGCTGCTGGGACGCGACCTCGGCCGCACCGAAGCCGCCGAAGGGCGCATCTGGCGCAAGCTGGTCGACCGGGTGCTGCGCCGACCGACGCTGAGCCTCGCGCTGGCCGGAGGACTGATGATCGCCGCCGCCAGCCCCTTCCTCGGCCTGCACATCGGCGCGAGCGGGGTCAGCTCGCTACCCGACAGCCTGCCCTCCAAGCAGGGCTACCTGGCGCTGCAGCGCTATTTCCCCGCGCAGAGCACCTATCCGGCGCAGATCGTGGTCGAAGGCGGCGATCACGCCGTTCGCGCCGACCTCGCCGACCTCCAGGCGCGGCTCGCCGCCGACAGGCGCTTCGGTGCGGGCACGATCGTCGCCTCGACGACGGCGCCGATCCTCCTGCTGTCGGTGCCGGTGCGCGGCGATCCGGCGTCCTCACAGGCGGTCGCAGCGGTGCGCGATCTGCGAGGCCAGATCCTCCCCGCGGCGCTTGCGGGCACGGGCGCACGCGTGCTCGTCGGCGGTGACGCGGCCGAGAACGTGGACTACTTCGACGCCGTCACGAGCCCCACCCCCGCGGTGCTCGCCTTCGTGCTCGGCTTGAGCTTCATCGTGCTGATGGTCTCGTTCCGCTCGCTCGTCGTCGCGCTCGTCTCGATCCTGCTCAACCTGCTCTCGGTGGGGGCCGCCTACGGGCTGTTGACGCTCGTCTTCATACACGGCGTCGGCGCCACGCTGTTCGGCTTCCAGCATGCCAGCACGATCGAAGCGTGGGTGCCTCTGTTCCTCTTCTCAGTGCTCTTCGGCCTCTCGATGGACTACCAGGTGTTCCTGCTCAGCAGGATCAAGGAGCGCCACGACGCCACCCACGCCACCGGCGAGGCGGTCGCGGCGGGCGTCGCCAGCACGGCACGCATCATCACCGGTGCCGCCCTGATCATCATCATGGTCTTCATCGGCTTCGCCCGCGGTCAGCTGGTGATGTTCCAGCAGATGGGCTTCGGCGTCGCCGTCGCGCTGCTGCTGGACGCGACCATCATCCGCGTGGTGGTGCTGCCCAGCGTGATGAGCCTGCTCGGCGAGCGCGCCTGGTACCTGCCGGGCTCGCTTCGGTGGCTGCCGCGCGTGGGGGCCGAGCGTCCCGAGCCGCGCATGGGGGCCGAGCGTCCCGAGCCGCTCGCGGGCGCCCGGTAGTACGCGCCACCGCCGCCTCGCTTCCGCGCGCGCCACCGCGCCCGTCCACGCCGGCCATCTTCCGGCATCCTATGGGTCGCTTGGCAACAGATCTCGACGGCAACGCAGCGACGTACGCCGGCCGCACGGCCTGGGCGCGAAGCCTGACGACGCCGGTTCGCGACTTCCTCGGCACTGAGACCGGCGGCGCGAGCGTGCTGCTGGCGGGCACAGTCATCGCGCTGGTGTGGGCCAACTCTCCCTGGTCGCATACATATGAGTCGCTGTGGAGCACGCGGCTCGCTGTGACGCTCGGGGGCCACGGAATCTCGCTGGACCTGCGTCATTGGGTCAACGAGGGGCTGATGACGCTGTTCTTCCTCGTCGTCGGGCTGGAGGCCAAGCGCGAGCTCGACCTCGGCGAGCTGCGCGAGCGCCGGCGGCTCACGATCCCCGTGATCGCGGCGCTGGGGGGCATGAGCGTCCCGGTGGCGATCTACCTCGCGTTCAACGCCGGCGGCCCCGGCGCTCACGGCTGGGGCGCCGCGATGTCGACCGACACCGCCTTCGCGCTCGGCGCCGTGGCGGTCCTGACACCACGTGCGGCCACGCGCCTGCGGGTGTTCCTGCTGACGCTGGCGGTCGTCGACGATCTCTGCGCGCTGCTCGTGATCGCGGTCGCCTACACGCCGGGAGTGTCGGTGCTCGCGCTGGCGATCGCGGTCGCGCTGTTCGGCGTGCTGCTGGCGCTGCGATACGCGCCGCAATGGCGCGGGCCGATATCGGTGGCGGTCGGCGTGGGCATCTGGATCGCGATGTTCAAGTCAGGCGTGGACCCCGTGATCTCTGGCCTGGCCGTCGGGCTCGCGACGAGCGCCTACCCACCCTCACGCGAGGATCTCGAGCGCGCGACCGATCTGGCCCGGTCGTTTCGCGAGCAGCCCACTCCCGAGCTGGCGCACTCGGCACAGCAGGGGGTGATGTCCGCGATCTCGCCCAACGAGCGCCTTCAATACGGCCTTCACCCCTGGACCGGCTACGTGATCGTGCCGCTGTTCGCGCTCGCCAACGCAGGCGTCCACGTCACCGGAGGGTTGCTCGAAAGCGCGGTCAGCTCCCCGATCACCCTGGGCATCCTCGCCGGCTACGTGCTCGGCAAGCCGCTCGGGATCGCCGGCGCCTCGTGGCTGGCCTCGCGACCGGCGGTACGCGGCCCGCGCTCCCCGCTGAGCCCACCGCTGCTCGCCGCCGGCGGAGCCTTTGCGGGAATCGGATTCACCGTCTCGCTGCTGATCTCGAGCCTGGCCTTCACCGGACAGCGACTCGATGAGGCCAAGCTCGGCGCGCTCGGCTCGGTGCTGCTCGCTCCGGCGCTCGCGTGGTCTGTGCTGCGAGTCGTCAAACGCCTGCCGGCGAGCGTGCGCGCGCGCCAGATCGCGGGCACCGCCGAGGACATCCTCGACCTCGCCCAGGAGGTCGATCCCGAGCGAGACCACATCCGTGGCGCTGAGGACGCGCCGGTCACGCTCGTCGAGTACGGCGACTTCGAGTGCCCGTACTGCGGGCAGGCCGAGCAGGTCCTGCGCGAGCTGCTCGCCTCGTTTGGCGATGACCTGCGCTACGTGTGGCGTCATCTTCCGCTGAACGACGTGCACCCGAACGCGCAGATCGCGGCGGAGGCCTCAGAGGCGGCCTCCGCCCAGGGCCACTTCTGGGAGATGCACGACACCCTGCTCGGACATCAGGGCGAGCTGCTTCCGACGCACCTTGCGGCCTACGCCAAGGAGATCGGGCTCGACGCCGAGCGCATGATCGCCGAGCTGCACCGCCGCAACTACGCCGCGCGAGTGAGCGAGGACGTAGCCAGCGCCGACGAGAGCGGCGTCTCCGGCACGCCGAGCTTCTTCATCAACGGGCGACGCCACTACGGCGCCTACGACGTCGCCACGCTCAGCGCCGCGGTGACCGCCGCGCGGGGACGCGCGCGGCTGGCGGCCACGGCAGCCGCGGCGGCATGACCGGATAGCGCTCAAGGTTTACGGTGCTTTCTGTCGATGCTCACTTTAGCTACGACATGATCTTTGCAAGACGAACCAGACCTTCCCACGCCTCTCACGCCCGGAGGGTCGCAATCCCGCAGCTTCCCGCCGATCCCGTACCGGCCGCGAACGCGCCGCGAGCCGCCGGCCGTCGGCGCCTCTCGCCGTACGACTTCCCTGGCGCGCACGGCGCCCCGGCGTTCTCCAACGCCAGCCTACGCAGGTCGCTCGGCTGAGTGACCTGGTGCTCCCAGACTCCCACGAGCTCGACGAGGCAGTGCTGCTGCGGGTGCTCGCCGACGTCAAGAGCGGCGACTTCAGCGTGCGCATGCCCGTCGAGTGGACCGGCGTGGCGGGCAAGATCGCCGACACGCTGAACGACGTGATCGTCGCCAATCAGACGCTTGGCGAGGAGCTGGCGAGGGTCAGCCGGGTCGTGGGCAAGGAGGGCAAGCTCTCTCAGCGGGTCGCCCTGCGCGGCTCAGACCGGGTCTGGTCTGAGACGATCGCGTCGGTCAACAGCCTGATCGAGGATCTCGTGCGCCCGACCAGCGAGATGCAGCGCGTCATCGGGGCGGTGGCCGACGGGGATCTGAGCAAGAAGATCACCGCCGACGTCCACGGCGAGGTGCTCGACCTCAAGAACACGATCAACGCGATGGTCGATCAGCTCAACCGCTTCGTATCGGAGGTGACCCGCGTCGCCCGCGAGGTCGGGACCGAGGGCAAGCTCGGTCAGGCGGCGGCCGTGACGATCGAGGTCGCCGGCGTGTGGAAGGACCTGACCGACAACGTCAACCTGATGGCCGGCAACCTCACCGGGCAGGTCCGAAACATCGCCGAGGTGACCACCGCGGTGGCAAACGGCGATCTCAGCAAGAAGATCTCCGCCGACGTCAAGGGCGAGTTCCTGGAGCTGAAGAACACGGTCAACGCGATGGTCGATCAGCTCAACCGCTTCGCCTCCGAGGTCACGCGTGTGGCGCGCGAGGTCGGGGTCGAGGGCAAGCTCGGCGGCCAGGCACAGTCCGCGGAGGTCGCGGGCGTGTGGAAGGACCTGACCGACAACGTCAACCAGCTCGCCGCCAACCTCACCAACCAGGTGCGTGCGATTGCTGACGTGGCCACCGCGGTGACCGAGGGAGACCTGACGCGGCAGGTCGGCGTGCAGGCCAGCGGCGAGGTCGCCGTGCTGAAGGACAAGCTCAACGAGATGATCCGCAACCTCAGGGAGACGACGCGCCAGAACACCGAGCAGGACTGGCTGAAGACGAACCTCGAGCGCTTCTCCCGCATGCTCCAGGGCCAGCGCGACCTGGCCACCGTCTCGAGCATGATCCTCTCGGAGCTCGCGCCACTCGTCTCGGCCCAGCACGGCGTCTTCTACACGCTGGCCAGCCTCGGTGACGGCGGCGAGCCGGTGCTGCTCTACCAGGCCGGATACGGCTACAAGGAGCGCAAGCACCTCGCCAACCACTTCCGCCTCGGCGAAGGTCTCGTCGGCCAGTGCGCCCAGGAGAAGGAGCGCATCCTGCTCACCGACGTGCCCGGCGACTACGTCAAGATCAACTCAGGGCTCGGCGACGCCGCGCCGTTGAACATCATCGTGCTGCCGATCCTCTTCGAGGGCTCGGTGCGAGCCGTCGTGGAGCTGGCCTCCTTCAGCCACTTCAGCCCGACCCACCAGGCATTCCTCGATCAGCTCACCGAGAGCATCGGCCTCGTGCTCAACACGATCGAAGCGAACACCGTCACCGAGAACCTGCTCAAGCAGGCCCAGTCCCAGGCACAGGAGCTGCAGACCCGCCAGGAAGAGCTCAGCAGATCCAACGAGGATCTCGGCAAGCAGGCGAGCCGCCTGGCCGAGCAGAACATCGAGGTGGAGCGCAAGAACCAGGAGGTCGAGCTCGCCAAGCGCCTTGTGGAGGAGAAGGCCGAGCAGCTGGCGGTCTCCTCGAAGTACAAGTCGGAGTTCTTCTCGAACATGTCCCACGAGCTGCGCACGCCGCTGAACAGCCTCCTGATCCTGGCCGGAGAGCTGGAGGACAACACCGAGCAGAACCTCACGGCGGGCCAGGTGGAGTACGCCAACGTGATTCGCTCCTCGGGCAACGACCTGCTGCGCCTGCTCGACGACATCCTCGACCTCGCCAAGGTGGAGTCGGGCACCGTCACGCTTCAGATCGCCGACCTGGCGCTGGTGGAGCTGCAGGACGCGATCGAGCGCGACTTCGGCCCCGTTGCCGCGCAGCAGGGCCTGTCCTTTGCGGTGGAGCTCGCCCCCGGCCTGCCGCCGAGCGTCGCGACCGACGCGGGCCGGCTGCGCCAGGTGCTGAAGAACCTCCTGTCGAATGCCTTCAAGTTCACCGAGCAGGGCTACGTGAACATGCGCGTCGGGCTCGCAGACGGCGGCTGGAGTGAGGAAAACGACAGGCTCGAGCGCGCGGCGGCCGTGATCGCGTTCAGCATCAGCGACTCGGGCATCGGCGTCACGGCGGAGAAGCAGCAACTCATCTTCGAGGCCTTCGCGCAGGGCGACGGGACCACGGCCCGCCAGTACGGCGGCACCGGACTGGGCCTGTCGATCAGCCGCGAACTCGTGCGCCTGCTCGGCGGCGAAATCACGCTCGCCAGCACGCTCGGCGAGGGCAGCAACTTCACCGTGTATCTACCTTGGGCCCAAACGGGCGAGCTGAACGCCGTGCAGGCGCCGGCGGAGTCCTCCGCGGCGGCGCCGTCGCCTCTCCCCGCGCTCGTCGCGGCGGCTCTCCCCGCGCTGGTCGCGGCGGCGCCCAACGGCGCGGCGGCCAAGCCAGAGCCTTCAGCTCCCGAGGCTGCGTCGCCGTCCCCACCCACAGCCGAGCCGGCGCCGAGACCGTCCTTCGGCGAAGCCGCAGGCGCCGCCACGACACCGGAGTGTCCCGCGCTGAACCCGGCCGATCCGCTCGAGCATCCGGTTGGCAGCGACCTGGCGGGCAGGAAGATCCTGCTCGTGGACGACGACTTCCGCAACATCTTCGCCCTCACAGCGCTCCTGCGGCGGGTCGACCTGGAGGTGATCTCCGCGGAAAGCGGCGAGCAGGCCGTCACGCTGCTCAGGGACGCCGCGGATGTCGACCTGGTGCTGGTGGACATCATGATGCCGGGCATGGACGGCTACGCAACGATGCGCGCCATGCGAAAGCTGCCGTCGGGCGGAATCCGTCCGCTCGTCGCCTTCACAGCGAAGGTCGACGCCGGAGAGCGCCAGCGATGCATCGACGCGGGCGCCTCCGCCTACATCCCGAAGCCCGTCGACACCTCCGAGCTGCTCGCCGTCCTGCGCGAATGGCTACCGGCCGCAAAGCCCGCGGGGCCACTGGCAGACGCGGCGGGCCGATGAACGCTCAAGCAGCGCTCGCGCCTGCCATTGAGGAATCTGCGCCCGCGATCCTCGTCGTCGACGACAACGCGGCCAAGCGCCTCGCCCTCCGCGCGATGCTCGCATCGCTCGGCTGCACCATCGCCGAGGTCGACTCGGGACGCGCCGCGCTGCGGGCCCTCGCCCGCCAGACCTTCGCGCTGATCCTGATGGACGTCCGCATGCCCACGCTCGACGGGTTCGAGACGGCCAAGCTCTGCCGCCAGCAGAGTCGTGGCGGTCGCACGCCGATCATCTTCATCACCGCAGCGGCCGGGGATCGAGGGGAGGCCGCCAGCGCCTACGCCAGCGGCGCCGTCGACTTCATCTTCACGCCCGTCCTGCCCGAGGTGCTGCGGGCGAAGGTCTCGGCCTTCGTCGACCTGTTCCGCCAGTCCCAGGAGCTGTCGCGCTCGCTGGAGGCGATCACCACCCTCAACGCGGCTCTGCGCGACAGCGACAGCCGTACTCAGGCGGTGCTCGACAACGTGGCGGAGGGGATCTTCATCCTCGACGAGGACGGACTGATCGAGTCGGTCAACCAGTCGGTGGGCCAGCTGTTCGGCTATCCGGCGATGGAGCCGCTCGGGCAGCCGTTCGCGCGGATGATCGCGCCCGAGCGCCGCGAGGAGTTCTGCGACGTGGACAGCCCGCGGGTCCAGCCGCTCGCCGAGGGCGATGCACCCCATCGGGCGGTCGAGACGCTCGGTCGCCGCGAGGATGGCTCCACCTTTCCGATGGAGCTCGAGCGCGCTCAGCTGTGGCACGGCGAGCGACGATTCACGCTGGCCTCCGTGCGCGACATCTCCGAGCGCAAGGCGCATACCGAGGCGCTCGAGCATCTCGCGCTCCACGACGGGCTCACAGGCCTGGCCAATCGCACTCTGTTCAGCGATCTCGTCTCGCGAGCCCTCGCCGGGGCGAAGCGGACCAACGAGCCCCGCGCCGTGCTGATGATGGACCTGGACGGGTTCAAGCAGGTCAACGACACGCTTGGCCACGAGCGCGGCGACAGCCTGCTCAAGCAGGTCGCCGACCGCCTCCTCGCCACCCTGCGCGACGGCGACACGGTCGCCCGGCTCGGCGGCGACGAGTTCGGGATCCTGCTGCGCGACGCATCCGACCTCTCGGCCGCGGCGGCAGTCGCGCTGAAGATCCAGCAAGCGTGCGAGCGCGGGTTCCTGGTCGGCGGCGAGACCGTCCACATCTCTCCCAGCGTGGGCATCGCGCTGTGTCCCGAGCACGGCTCCAGCACGGACGATCTGCTGCATCGCGCCGATCTGGCGATGTATGCGGCGAAGCGATCCGGCCAGGGATATGCGGTCTTCAACGCCGCCCAGGAGACGCAGACGGCCGATCGTCTCGCCCTGCTGCTCGACCTGCGCCACTGCGTCACTCGTGAGGAGCTCGTCGTTCACTACCAGCCCAAGATCGATCTCGCCACGCGCCGGATAACTGGCGTCGAGGCGCTCGTCCGCTGGCGCCACCCCGAGCAGGGCCTGCTGTCGCCGGCGAGCTTCATGCCCGAGGTGCAACGCACGCAGTTGATCGAGCCCGTCACGAGATGGGTGCTGGGCGAGGCGCTGCGCCAGCAGCGCAGATGGCGTGACGAGGGGATCGACCTCACGATGGCCGTCAACGTGTCGGCTCGCAGCCTGCGCACGGGCAGCCCGCTCCCCGACGCCGTGGCCGAGCTGATGGAGATCTGGGACACCGCGCCCGGTCGCCTGACCCTCGAGCTGACCGAGAGCAGCCTCATCGAAGCCGCCGCTCCCAGCGTCCTGGCTCAGCTGCACGAGCTGGGAGCGATCCTCTCGATCGACGACTTCGGCACCGGGTATTCCTCGCTGGCCTACCTGCAGCGACTGCCGATGGACGAGATCAAGATCGACAGGTCGTTCGTCATGAACCTCGCCGCCGAAGGCGATGACGCGATCATCGTCCGCTCGACGGTCGCGCTCGCGCACAACCTCGGCCTGAGGGTGGTCGCCGAGGGCGTCGAGCAGGAGAACGTCGCGGGGATCCTTCTCGGGTACGAGTGCGATGACGCCCAGGGCTACCTGTTCGGTCGCCCGGCAGTCGCCGAGCAGCTGACGGAGCTGCTGTCGGATTCCCGCTCCCGTGCCAGTGACGCCGCCGCCGACGGCGCTGGGGTTCAAGTCGGTCCGCCAAGCTGACGATAGATGTTTGATCGCACGATTTGTTGCAGGACTATCTCGAAGGAGTCGATGAGCCGATGACCATGGCCGCTGTCTCAGATCATCGTCCGCGGCTCATCATCGCCGACGATGATCCGGTCGTGAGATCGATGCTGGGCATGTCGCTCGGCGGTGCGTTCGAGCTCGTCGGCGTGGCCGCCGACAGCGAGCAGGCCATTGAGCTGGCGCGGGTGAGTCAGCCCGACGCCGCCGTCATCGATGTCGAGATGCCAAAGGGAGGCGGACTGCACGCGGTGCTCGGGATTCGCGATGTCGCGCCCGACACGGCGATCGTCGTGCTCTCCGGCGATGAGTCGGACGGGCTCGTGCGCGAGCTGATGCAGGCGGGAGCGATCGCATACCGGCGCAAGGGCGTGGCCGCCGCGGTGCTCGCACAATCCTTGAACGACTCGATCAAGGCGCACTCCGATGGGCGCGCCGGAGGTTCCTGAGCGCCCCGGGCCAGGGACGTTCAGCTCGATGGCGCAGGCGCTCGATGAGAAAGAGCGCGCTCTGCGCGTCACCAACGAGCGCTTCCAGGGCATCCTCGACAACGCCAACGCCGCGATCTACATCAGGGATGCCGCCGGCCGCTACCTGCTGGTCAATCGCGAGTTCGAGCGCATCTGCTCGGTGAGGGCCCAGGACATCCTCGGATGCACGGGCAATGAGCTGGGCGCGGCCGAAACGGCCGAGCAGGTGCGGGCCATGGACAGGGCGGTCATCGAGGCGGGCGCTCCCATCTCCTTCGAGCAGGAGGTGCACTCACCGGATGGCGTGAGAACGTACCTCGCGGTCAAGTTCCCGATTCAGGACGAGGATGGAGCGAAGACCGCCGTGGCCGGCATCTCCACCGACATCACCGACCAGAAGCATGCGCTGGCCGAGGCCGAGGAGGTCTCCCGGCACAAGTCCGAGTTCGTCGCAAGCATGAGTCACGAGATACGTACGCCCCTCAACGGCGTCGTCGGCATGACCAACCTGCTTCGCGACACCGAGCTGGATCCGGTGCAGCGCCAGTATGCCGAGGCCCTCGCGGCGTCGAGTGAGGCGCTGCTCGCCGTCATCAACGACATCCTCGACTTCTCGAAGATCGAGGCCGGGCGGCTGGAACTCGACGCGACGAGCTTCGAGCTGCGCGGCGCCGTCGAGGAGGCGTGCCTGATGCTCACCTCACAGGCGCGCGCGAAGGGCCTTGGGATCAAGCACTGGCTCGACGCAAGCGTGCCCGTGATGGTCGAGGGCGACCGCGGCCGCCTGCGCCAGATCCTGCTGAACCTGCTCTCGAACGCGGTCAAGTTCACGACCAGCGGTGAGGTCACCGTGAACGTGTTCGACGACGGTGGCTCGGTGGTGCGCTTCGAGGTCGTAGACACGGGAGTGGGCATCGACGCCGACCAGGCCGCGCGCGTGTTCGAGTCCTTCGTGCAGGCCGACCAGTCGACGACCAGAAGATACGGCGGCACCGGCCTCGGCCTGGCGATCTCGCGGGAGCTCGCGCATCGCATGGGCGGCGAGATCGGTGCCAAGCCCGGCGAGGCCGGGGGCAGCGTATTCTGGTTCACCGCCATCCTGCCGGCGGTCGACGCCTCCGCCGTGATCGTCGAAGCGATCTCGGGCGGCCCGGCCCGTCTCGAACACGCGCCCGAGGCAAAGACTCGGACGGAGCGCAACGGCGCGGTCGTCCTCGTCGCAGAGGACAACGAGATCAACCACGCGGTGGCCAAGGCGCTGCTGAGCAAGCTGGGCCTGCGAACGGCCATCGCCCACAACGGCCGGGAGGCCGTGGAGATGGCGCTCGCCAAGGACTACGCCGCGATTCTGATGGACTGCCAGATGCCTGAGCTCGACGGCTATGAGGCGACCAGGCGCATCCGGGCCGCGGAGAAGGCCCGCCGGGTGCCGATCATCGCGATGACCGCCCACTCGATGCCCGGCGATCGAGAGCGGTGCCTCGCCGCCGGGATGGACGACTACCTGAGCAAGCCAGTCCGCACCGAGGAGCTGGATGCCGCCATGAGCACCTGGCTCCGTGAACGCGACCCGCCGGCCGAACCGAACGCCACGAGCCGCGACGCGAGCTCGCAGGACACCCCGCGCAGCGCCGCGAGCTCCAATGTGAGCACAACCGGTGTCAGCAGAAACGGCGCGACCCAGGCGCTGCTGGACTCGGATACCGTACGCGAGCTCCGTGACACGCTCACGCTCGCCATGCGCAGGGACCTGATGGCGGCGTTCGAGGAAAGGCTGCCCGCGTGTGTGGCTGCGATCGTCGGCGCCGCCCAGCGCGGCGACCAGGTCGAGCTCAGGCGAGCGGCGCACCAGCTCAGGGGCAGTGCCGCGACCCTTGGTGCGGCGCGCCTGAGCCTCGCCTGTCACCGATTGGAGCACAGCGGTCGAGGTCGGGATCGGAGCGTTGGCGACGATGAGCTGGAGATGCTGACGGCCACCGCATTCGCGACGCGTCGAGCGCTCTCCGAGCAGCTGCTCTGAGCAGACTACTTCGCCGGCTCACGAACCATGACCCGAACGCGTTTCCTCGACGCTACGGGGCCAGGCGCTCGATCAGCCAGCCCGCGTCATCGTCGCGGCGGTATCTCAGCCGATCGTGCAGGCGATCCTGGCGCTGCTGCCAGAACTCGAAGGTCTCCGCGGCGAGGCGAAAGCCACCCCAGTCGCTCGGCAGCGGCAGATCGCCCCCTCGATGGCGATCGTCCAGCTCGGCAACCCGGCGCTCGAGCTGCTGGCGGCTGTCGATGGTCTGGCTCTGCGGCGAGGCAAGCGCGCTGAGCTGGCTGGCGCGCGGGCGTCCGCGCACGTAGGCGGCCGAGTCATCAGCGCTCGTGTGCGCGACCGGCCCCTCGATCCTCACCTGCCGGCCCAGAGAGCCCCAGTGGAAGAGCAGCGCCGCGCGCGGGTTGGCGGCGAGCTCCCGGCCCTTGCGACTCGCGTAGTTCGAGTAGAAGACGAAGCCACGCTCGTCGAAGCCCTTGACGAGCACCATCCGCGCCGACGGGGCGCCGTCGGCCGACGCCGTCGCGAGAGCCGCGGCCTCCGGCATGCGCACGCCGGCCGTCCCGGCCTCCCGGAACCAGGCGGTGAACTGGCGCAGCGGCTCGGGGTCGACGTCCTCCTCGCGCAGCGGTCTTCCGTGGTCGGTCATGGGCGCATTGTGACCGCGCCGTTACTGGTCCTCGTGAAGTCGCTGGTGTCGGCGGCGCATGAAGTCGCCGAACATCGGCGCAGTGTAGGCGTAGACGCCGTGATCGTCGCGGTAGATGAGGTTGTCGGCGATGAGTCGTATAAGGCTCTGTGCGAGCGCGCCGGTCGAGCGGCTGGTGGCTGCGTCGAGGCCTGCCTTCGTGAAGCGCTCGCCGCCGAGTGATGCTGCGACTCTCAGGGTGCCCTGGTCTGCCTGCCTGGCGTCGCGATAGCGCGGCTCGAAAAACTCCTCGTCGAGGCTACGCTGGATCGCGAGGTGCTCGTGCTCGTATAGCTCTGAGGTGATCGTCGTGGTGTCTTCCAGGTCGGCAGCGTCCCACAGAGCCTCGCCGAACCACTGGATGAAGTAGGGGTAGCCGTCGACGTCGCGCGCGATCCGGTCAGCGATCTCGGGCGCGTAAGTGATGTTGCTGGCGGGGCGCACGAGTGCCTGCGCTGCGGCGCTGAGCTCCTCGGGCGGCTGCGGCGTGAGTGGAAGATTGCCGATCTCCTCGGCGCGAAACAGGCGCTCGGCGTTGCTGCGAGCCGCGTGGATGTTGCCGGTCAGCGGCGGCAGGCCGCAGAGGACCAGCATGACCGGCAACGGACGCTCGTCGTCGTCCTGGACAGCCACGAGCGCCGAGAGCAGTGCTCCGAGGGGAAACTGGCGCTTGGCCTCCCGGTCGTAGACGCTGTGAGCCTCATCGAAAAGCAGCGCCACCCCACGGCCCTGAGCCTGGGCGATCTCGCCGACGTGTGTGAGCGCCACCCGCAGTCTGTCCTCCAACACGGAGGAGACGGCCGGCTCGGTGCCTGCTCTCACCGATACTGTCACTCCATCGGCGAGCTGCACCTGCACCTGGCCGATCGCCTTCATTGCGGCAGCAGCACGACTCTTGATCTTCGCCTTGACACTGAGCGCCTCGACTGCCTCTCTCAGATAGCCGGCGATCGCGGTCGCGAAGTCAGCCTCCTCGCAGAAACGGGCGCTCCAGTCTCGGCGGACCACAACCCACTCGTGGCGTCTGGCGATCCGCTCGTACTCCTTGAGCAGCACCGTCTTGCCGACCCCGCGCAGCCCGGTGACCCGCAAGTTGCGCCGCTTCTCGGGGTAGTCCTCAAGAAGCCGCTGGAACCTGTGGATCTGCTGCTCGCGGCCCGCCAGATAGGGCGGGCGCGTGCCGACTCCCGGACGGTAGGGATTCTTGGCCATCACAGGAAGTTATCCTACATCACAGATTTCTGTAAGGTCGTATAACTTTCTGTAATCTGGTCTGTGAACTCGCCACTTATCCAGTCGGGACAGTCACGGAAACCTCCCTACCTCCGCTCTGCTTCTCGCCGCGGGTCGGCAGCGAGACGGGCTTCGGGCGGCCGACGTAGAAGCCCTGGGCGAAGTCCACGCCGCGAGCCTTGAGCGTCGCCAGGGTGGCGGCGTCCTCGACGCCCTCGGCGACCGTCTTCTTGCCGAGCGAATGGGCGATGTCGACGATCGACTTGACGACCTGCTGGTCGGTGTCGTTGCTGACGAGCTCGCGCACGAATTCGACGTCGATCTTGATGTAGCGCGCGTGGAGGTGCTTGAGATACGTGAAGGACCCAAAGCCTGTGCCGAAGTCATCAAGCGCGAGATGGCAGCCCATCTCGTCGAGGGTGTGGGCGAAGCGCTCGGATCGCTCAAACCCTGACACGGCGGCCGTCTCTGTGATCTCGAAGATCACGTTGCCGGGGGCGAGTCCGTCGGCGAGCGCGTCGCGGATCAGGCCGAGCACCACCTCATCGCCGATCGACGGTCCGGCGAGGTTGATCGTCACGCGCTCGCCGGCGATCGCCAGACGCAGCGCGTGCTCGGTCACCCAGCGATCGATCTCGACTATCAGCCCGAAACGCTCGGCGGTCGGAAGGAAGTCGCCGGGCATGATGATCTCCCCGTCCGCCCCGAGCATCCGGATCAGCAGCTCGTGGTATACGACGCGACCGGTCCGCAGGTCGACGATCGGCTGGCCGTAGAGCAGCAGACGATCCTCCGCCAAGGCGGCGCGAATTCGCTGAAACCAGGTCTGCGTCTCGGCGGCTCTCCCGTAGAAGACCTGCGCCTGATCGCCGCCGTGTTCCTTGGCTTCGTATTGGGCAACGTCCGCCGCGACCAGCGCATCGTCGGCCGTGAGCTTCTGATCCGGCGCGAACAGGCTTATGCCCACGCTCAGCTTGATCGGCCCGCTCGGCCGCTCCCACAGCAGCAGGCGGATTTCGGAGGCCATCTTGAGGGCGTCCTGTTCATCGGCCTCGGGCAGCACGATCGCGAACTCGTCGCCACCGAGGCGTGCGATCAGGTCCGTATCGCGGGTGCGAGCGACCAGGACTTCGGCTACAGCCTTCAGCGTCCGGTCGCCCGCGTCGTGTCCCTCGCTGTCGTTGACGAACTTGAAGTTGTCGATGTCGAGCACCAGCACGGCGCCGGCGCGCCGATAGCGCGCGGCGTAGGCCAGGCAGCGATCGAGCTCGCGAATCAGATGACGACGGTTGGGCAGATCGGTCAGCCAGTCGTGCTCGGCGAGATACTGGAGTTCGTGCTCCATGCGCAAGCGCGGGCCGATGTCGCGGACGACCCGCGAGACCCCTATCAGTCGTTGCCTGGAGTCCCGGATCGGCGAGACGGTCATCGCCACGTCGATGACGTGGCCGTCCTTGCCGTGATCCTGGGTCTCGAGCTGGCGTAGGCCATCGCCGGCGCCCGCCATCGCCACCAGCTGCTCGCGCTGTTCGCGCTCGGCGGGGTCGCATGCGAGCAGGCGGGAGGCGTATTGGCCGAGCGCCTCCTGCGCGCTGTAGCCGTAGAGACTTGCGGAGGCGTCGTTCCAGGACTCGATCGCGCCACCCGCGCTCATGCCGATGATCGAAGCGGTGGAGGACCGCACGATCGCCTCCAGCTGTGAGCCCTCGGCCTCGGCCGCCTTCTGCGCGGTGACGTCGGTGAGCATCGCCAACGCGCCCGCGTAGTCGCCCGCCTCATCGTGCAGCGGGCTGGTCGAGATGCGTGTCCACACCTCGTGACCGTCCTTCGCGCGAAACGGGAACTCGAGCTGCTCGCTGACGCCCTCGCGACGGAGCCCGAGGCTGCGCCGGGCCTCCTCGACGTGCATCTGGTCCACGAACTCGAACACCGAGCGGCCGAGCATCTCCTGCGGCTCGAAGCCGAGCATCTCCGCCAGCGCGGGGTTGGCGAACGTAGTCCTATCCTGCTCGTCGATCGTCCAGATCCCCTCGCTGGCGGTCTCGACGATGATCCGGTAGCGCTCGTCCACCATAGCCTTGACCTCGACCCAATTTCGACCCTCCTGAATCTGGTGAACCATTCCTAGACAAAGAGCGCGCAGAACTTAAGCCGCTACCGGCTGGGCAGCGGCAAAGCGCGGGCGCAGCGCTCAGACGACCACCAGCCGGGCCGGCGAGGCGAACGTCTCGCCCGAGTGGGACACGCAGAGCTCGCTGCCGAGATGCGGCTCCATACGCAAGAAGGCCGAGACCAACTCGGGGTCGAAGTGGGTGCCGCTTTCGCGCTGGATTTCCGTGTCTCCCGCGAGAAGCCGCCGACGTTCGCTACTGTCAAGTCATCATCAACAGGCAGCTTCAGCTTCACGTTCTCGGCACCCACCGGCCAGCACGTCGCTATCTACAGCACGAGCGCCCGGGTGCTGGTGAGCGCGCGCAGCAAGGTCAAGACGGCCGCGCCCGGCGTAGCCCGGGTGATCGCACTTGGCTGAGCCGCTCGCGCGGTAACCGTACCGATAAGAGTCGGGCTTACCCGGGGCCGTATGGTTGCGCGATGGCGAGCGACCGTTTGAGCGTGGTGCTGAGGGCGATGGGGGACGCGGATCGCGGCGACTCCGCGTCGATGGTCGACCGGGTGTGCGGCGCGGCAGTGGAGCTGCTGTCGCTGAGCGGGGCGGGGCTGTCGCTGATGGTGGATGGCGAGCTGCGTGGCACCGCGGGCGTTTGCGAGCCGGGGATAGCGGCGGTGCAGGAGCTCCAGCTGACGCTGGGCGAGGGTCCGTGCGTCGACGCGTGGCGGAGCATGGAGCCCGTGCTGGAGGCGGATCTGGCCGATCCGGCGCAGGCGCGCTGGCCGGCGTTCGCCCACGCCGGCGTGCAGGCCGGCGTGCGGGCGGTGTTCGCCTTCCCGCTGCAGCTGGGGGCCGTGGGGCTGGGCGTGCTGGCGCTGTACCGCGATCGCGCGGCGCCCCTCAGCGACGAGGAGCTCGCCCTCGGGCTGGTCCTGGCCGAAGTGGCGACCCAGACGATTCTCGGCCTGCAGGCCGGGGCTCCTCCTGAGCAGCTGCACGTGCTGCTGGCCGACGAGCCGGCGCATTGGGCCGAGATCCATCAGGCGACGGGCATGGTCTCCGCCCAGCTCGGGGTGTCGCTGGACGAGGCGTTCGTGCGCCTGAGATCGTTCTCCTTTGCCAACGATCGTCAGCTGCGTGAGGTGGCGGAAGACGTCGTCGGGCGTCGCCTGCGTCTTGCCGGCTCAGGATGATCTACGGATCGACGCCGGGGCGCGCGCCATAATGTCGTATATTCGAATGATCGGGAAGAGGGTCGGCAGAGGGGGCATCCTCAAGCGATGACGCGAGAAGAACGGATCGTGGAGACGTTCGTCGAGCTGGCTGACACGATGGTCGACCACTTCGACGTGATCGAGTTCCTGCACCGCTTGGTGGAGCGCAGCCTGGAGCTGATGGACTGCGTCGAGGTGGGGCTGCTGCTCGCGAATGCCGCGGGCACCCTGCAGGTGATGGCATCCTCGAGCGAGCGCTCCGAGGCGCTCGAGCTGCTGCAATCGCGCAACGACGAGGGACCGTGCTTCGAGTGCTATCGCAGCTCGAGGCTGGTGTTCAGCGAGGATCTCGCGGCGGACACCGATCGCTGGCCGACGTTCGCGCCCGCTGCGGTGCAGAGGGGGATCAACTCGGTTCACGCGATTCCGATGCGGGTCCACGGCCGCACGATCGGAGCGCTCAACCTGTTTCGTGCCGAGACCGGCCGGCTCGCCGAGCGCGACGTGCCGCTCGGGCAGGGCATGGCGGACATCGCCGCCGTGGCCCTCATCCAGGAGCGTGCGATGCGCGAGACGCGCGGCGTCGTGGCGCAGCTGCAGGGCGCCCTGAACAGCCGGGTCCTGATCGAGCAGGCCAAGGGCGTTCTCGCCGAGCGTGGACGTGTCAGCGTGGACGCGGCGTTCGCCAGCATTCGTGGCTACGCGCGAGATCACAACAGCCGCCTGAGCGACGTCGCGCGCGATGTGATCGACGGCCGCCTGGATGCGGCTGCGCTCGCCGAGCTCTCGCCCGGCGCCGCGTCGTAAACACGACGCTGACGAGCCGAGGCGCCCGCGGGCGCCGGCGCCAGCGCACCGATTCATTCTCCCCAGGGGGCGGATTCCCACCATCCACTTGTGGCAGACCGCACAGAGTGCTACGCTATGTGACGCGTCGCTCCAGACCTTGGTGGCGTCCTTGTAGATGAGGCACACGTCTGGAGGCACCATGCAACGCAAGCAGGCTCTCGCCGTTCCAGCACGCGAGGCGCGCTCGTGACACCCGAGGAGCACGAGCGGGACATCGCAGACCAGGAGCAGACCCTGTCCGACGCTGAGCAGAACAGCGCTGACGTCGATCAGATCCTGTCCGACTCCGATCAGACCGGCTCAGAACACGATCAGATCTCATCCGACCGCGACCAGGCCGCGGCAGACATCGACCAGGCTGTGAGCGACGGGGAGCGCACCCAGCGCGGCGATCCGCTTGCCTATGAGCGGACCCGTCGCATGCGCGCGGACAGCACGCTCGAGCGCCATACGGCCAGCCGGGCGCGCGGCGCAGCTCAGTCGTGCGCGACGGGGTCGCCGAGCAACGCGACAGACTGGCGGCCGCGCGCGACCTGACGAGCGCCGCACGCGATCAGCTCGCGGCCGCCCTCGATGCCGAGATCGAGCGCCTCGAGCGCGAGCATCGCGCAGAGGAGGACGCACAGCTCAATGGTCGCGGGATCCAGCTCCGGGCGGCCCGCGAGCGCCGGCTGGCCGGGCAGTCGCGTGCGCGCGCCGCGCTCCAGCGCCAAGCGGCCGCGGAGGATCGCGCGCACGCCGCGCGCGATCGTGAGTTCGCGGCGCTCGATCGGAAGGCCTACGCTCGAGAACTGGCGAGCGCCGCGACCGACGAGGTGACGGGCGCGCTACGGCGCGGGGTGGGCCTGGCAGCTCTGCAACGGGAGATGGACCGCACGAAGCGCACCGGCGAGCAGCTGATCGTCGCGTTCGTCGACGTCGATGGCCTGAAGGCGGTCAACGACCATCAGGGACACTCGGCGGGTGATGCGCTGCTCCAGACCGTCGCTCGCCTTGTCAGTGACGAGTTCCGCTCATACGATCTGATACTCCGCTTCGGCGGCGACGAGTTCGTCTGCTCGTTCTCGGGCGACGGCCTAGATCAGATCGGCAGGCGCTTTGAGCGAGTGGGTTCGCGTCTGAACGAGGCGATACCTGGCGCCAGCATCAGCATTGGCGTGAGCCAACGTCGCCTCGAGGACACGACCCAGACGCTGCTCGACCGCGCGGACGCCAGGATGATCGCCACGCGCCGTGAGTGCTCCAGACGAGTGGCCGGGATCGATCTGGCCGGCAAGGTGTCCGTGCCGGGTGAAGCTCAGCAGGCCCACCACCTCGGAGAATGATGGACCGCCTTCTCCCGATCCTCGTACCCGGCGCTGCGTTGGCCATCGTCGTATTCGCCATCGCCCTCTGCCGGGCGGCCGCCCGAGCCGACGCGACCGAATCGCATCAGTGTGGCGAGCGTCACGGTTGGAGTGAACGGGCCGTGCGCTCCGCGATGCCTACTGCGCCGTCCTTCGCATGGGAGGAGGGTCACAATCCCGTCCTCGGCGAGCGCCGTGCGAAGGCGACTTCGGTGTTCCTCGTCGATGAGCAGGGCGACGGCGAGAAGCCGATCAAGCTCAAGCTCACGACAAGCCGCAGTCGCGCGGCGTGGTCTCTGGGCCTCTGGGGAGCAGGCGGTGACCATCGACGACTGCGGCGGCAAGGTCGATGAGCTTGCGGTTGCAACTTCGGCGAGCGCACAGCCTCGCCAGCAAACGTCCGACGGCGGTCGTCTCCTCTGCCGTCGACGAGCGAGCGGCCCTTCCCCGTGCCGCTCACGCAGGCACACGTGAACCCGCCCGCCCGGCTTCCCCCGCCGGGCGGGCGGCTCGTGTGCGCGCTCAGACGAACAGCGCGTCCACCGAGACCTCGATCCGACGCTGTGGAGACGCCTCTCCGCTGCCGGGTGGCGATGCTTGGACCCGGCAAGTGACGGTGAACAGATCCTGGACCGCGGCGGTCAGGAAGCGCGAGGCTTGACCGTATCCGTGTGCGTCGTCGCCGCCGCGGGGACGGTGGTAGTAGCGAAACGGGACGTAGACATGCAGCCGGCGCCGTGCTCGCGTCAGCGCGACGTAGAACAGGCGCCGCTCCTCGGCGACGCCCTCCTCGGTCGCGGTGCTCATGTCTGCCGGGAAGTTGCCGTCGTATGCGCCGATCAGGTGAACGGCGTCCCACTCCAGGCCCTTGGCAGAATGAACTGTGCTGAGCGTCAGGTAGTCCTCGTCGAGGTGTGGCGGCCCGGCGAGATCAGCGCTCGACGCCGGCGGATCGAGCACGAGCTCGGCGACGAAGTGGCGAACGTCCTCAGCGCCGCGCGCGATCGCCACGAGCTGGTCGAGATCCGAGACGCGCACCGCCCCGTCCGCGTAGCGAAGGCGGATCAGTGGCGTGATCGCCGCGCACAGCCGCTCGACCTGCGTGCCCGTGCTCGCGCTCGAGCCGGCGCCCGCGCCGGCGAGCGCGTCGATCAGCGCGGTGGCGTGCCCCAGTGAATCCTCGGGAACGTGCGCCGCGGCCCGCGCCCAGCGGCTCAGCTCCGGTGCTCCCCCCGCAGCCGGGCGCAGCGCGTCGAGCACGCGGCGGGCACGGATCGGGCCGACCCCGTCGAGCAGCTGCAGCAGGCGAAACCAGCTCACCTCATCGGCTGGGTTGTCGGTCAGTCGCAGCAGCGCGATGAAGTCCTTGACGTGCGCGGCCTCCAGGTAGCGCAGGCCCCCGTACTTCACGAACGGGATCCCCCGACGCGTCAGCTCGAGCTCCAGCAGGTCGGAGTCGTGGCCCGTGCGGAACAGCACCGCCTGCGCGCGCAGCTCCATCCCCTCCTCGCGCGCCGCCAGCACACGCTCGCACACCTCCCCCGCCTGCTCGCCCTCGTCGCGCGGAAACGCGAGCTCCGGCGGCTGACCGCCCTCGCGTTCGGTCCAGAGCCGCTTGGGAAACCCGAGCCAATCCTGCTCGGAGACGGCGTTCGCAACCGCGAGGATCGGTGCCGTCGAGCGGTAGTTGCGCTCGAGCTTGACGGTATGGGTGTCCGGGAACTGGTCGGGGAAGTCGAGGATGTGGCGCGCGCTGGCCGCGCGAAACCCATAGATCGCCTGAAAGTCATCGCCCACGACCGTCAGGCCCGGGCGTCCGCGGCGCAGGCTTCGCACGATCTCGACCTGCAGGCCGTTGACGTCCTGATACTCGTCAACGAGCACGTGCTCGAACGCGTCAGCCATGCGCGGACCGACCACGTCGTCGCTCGCGAGCGCGCGCCAGTAGAGCAGCAGATCGTCGAGGTCGATCACACCGAGCGCGCGCTTGCGCGCGCCGTATGCACGGAAGATCTCAGCGAGCGCGTCGCGATGCTCGGCACACCACGGAAACGACTCGACCAGGACCTCCTGCAGGGGCCTCTGCGCGTTGACCGTGCGCGAGTAGACGTCGAGCATCGTCTGCGCCCGCGGGAAGCGCCGGGCGCTCTTCGCGCAGCCCTGCTCCTCGCGCACGAAGTCGAGCAGGTCGGCCGCGTCGCCGGCGTCGAGCACCCCGAAGCCCGGGTCGAGCCCGAGCGAGGACGCGTGCAGGCGCACCATGCGGTGGGCGATCGAGTGAAACGTGCCCCCCACGACCGCGCCCGCGTGCGGCGCGACCCGCTCGGCAAGCACACGCGCGCGCTCGACCATCTCGCGTGCCGCGCGCCGGGTGAACGTCAGCAGCAGGATCCGATCGGCCGACGCGCCCTCGGACAGCAGCCACGCCACACGGGCGCACAACGTGGTCGTCTTGCCGGTGCCCGCGCCGGCGAGGATCAGCAGCGGACCGCCGGCATAGGTGGCGGCGGCGCGCTGCTCGTCGTTGAGCCCGTCGAGCCAGGGGACCGCGTCGGAGTCGTCGAACATCTGTTCGCCACGCTAGGGCTGCCACCGGACGGCGTGCAAGCGGCGTTGCCTACTGCCCGGCGGCGCGCCGGTAGCGGGCGACCGCCAGCGGCGCGAACACGACGATGATCGCGAGCGCCCACACGACGGCGCCCCACACGTTGTTGCCAGCCGGCGCTCCGAGCCACAGCGAGCGCATCGCATCGACGGTGATCGTGAACGGGTTGACTTCCGCGAACGCGCGCAGCACCGCCGGCATCGACTTCACCGGCACGAACGCCGAGGAGATGAACGTCAGCGGGAACACGGCGATGAAGCCGACCGAGTTGGCCGCCTCGGCCGTGGAGACGAGCATCCCGAGGAACGCGAACACCCACGAGAACGCATAGCCGAACAGCAGCAGCAGACCGCCGCCGGCGATCGCCTCGAGCACGCTCGTGTGAAACGAGAACCCGATGATGAGTCCGGTGATGACGAGGATCGAGGCCGAGAGCCCGTTGGTGACCACGTCGGCGAGCGTTCGTCCCGCGAGCACTGCCGGGCGCGCCATCGGCAGCGAGCGGAAGCGATCGATCAGGCCCTTGTGCAGGTCCTCGTTGAGGCCGAGCGCGGTGACGAACCCGCCGAAGGCGATGTTCTGCACGATGATGCCCGGGATCAGGAAGTCGGCGTAGCTGAAGCCGGGCGTCTTGATCGCGCCTCCGAACACGTAGCGGAACAGCAGCACGAACATGATCGGCTGCACCGTGAACGCGACCAGCAGCTCGGGGGCGCGCGGCAGGCGCACGAGATTGCGCTCGGCGATCACGAGCGTGTCTGTCACGAGGCGCCTCACGCGGCTGCCTGATCGTCCTCGGCGGCTTCGGCCGCGTGCCCGGTCAGCGCCAGGAACACGTCGTCGAGCGTGGGGCGGCGCAGCGCGATGTCCTCCACACCGACGCCAGCCTCGTCCAATCGGCGCACGGCCTCGACGATCGCGCCGCCGCGCCGGTGTACGCCCACGGTCACCAGGTCATCGCTGACACCAGGCGGCTCGTCCGCCATCGACGCGAGCGCGCCCACGGCAGCCTGGGCGCGCGATGCCTCGTCGAGACGTATCTCCAGGCGCTCGCCGCCGACGCGATCCTTGAGCTCGTCCGGCGTTCCCCCCGCGATCACGCGACCGTGGTCGATGACCGCGATCTCGGTCGCGAGCCGGTCGGCCTCGTCCAGGTACTGCGTCGTCAGCAGCACGGTCGTGCCGTCGGCGACGAGCCCCTCGATCGTCTCCCACAGCTGCAGCCGGCTGCGCGGATCGAGACCGGTGGTGGGCTCGTCGAGGATGCGAAGGGGGGGTTGGAAAGGAGCGCGTACCTCATGGGCGTGCAGAGCATCAGCAAGAATAAGGGCCTC
>Ga0187890_10000775_pt1 | contig 23098 bp, 20 predicted proteins | sample June2016WEW_21_1_FD_133005 | JGI IMG/M metagenome (GOLD analysis project Ga0187890, IMG submission 133005) | Peatland microbial communities from SPRUCE experiment site at the Marcell Experimental Forest, Minnesota, USA - June2016WEW_21_10 | ecosystem: Environmental > Terrestrial > Soil >... | reverse complement strand
GCCGCGGTGGAGCGCCGAGAGGCGAGCGCGTCCCGCTGGACGCGCGGCTTCGCCCGAAGCGCAGTGCGATGGCGACATCCGCTGCGTGGCGAGGCCCCACGGGACAGTTGCGCCTACCGGCGCTCCGCCTCCCTTCATTTCTTTGAGGCGAATGAATTCGTGGCTTTGGTCGGCAAGCCTCGGGCGCGATGCGTCGCGAGAATGAGAATGCACGTCGTTTGCTCTCGCCGCACCGCTCGCGGCTCCTTCTCCCCGCGTGCGGGGAGAAGGGTGGGTTGAGGGGGCCTCTCCGCGATTCTGAGCTGATAGGGAATGTCTTGGTGCGGTTCAGCGATGACTTGCAACGCTCAGGCAGCGGCAACGCCCCCTCACCCCACCCTCTCCCCGCACGCGGGGAGAGGGAATGCGCAGCGTCGCGGCCGAGCGCATTAACCACCCGTTAACCATGTTTGCGCACTTTGTTAACCAATCAGAATCACGAAAACTACGGAGGCCCACGTGTCGAGCGTCGTCCGCCAGCGCCAATCGCTCATGTTTCGCGCGCGCTCCTATACGGGCTTCGTCATCATGCCGCGGCCGCCGATCGTGGAATGGCTGGCGGATCTCGATGTCAGTCTCGAACAGTCCAAGGGCTTTTTTGCCGGCCATCCGATCGTGGTCGATTTGTCGTCAGTGACCTTGAGCGTAAACGCGATCACGCAGCTTCTCGCCAGCCTTGAGGAGCGCAATATCCGCATCCTCGGCATCGAAGGTCTCGATCCCGCCGCCACGGCGCCGGGCCTGCCGCCGATCCTGCGCGGCGGCCGCAATACGCAGTCGGTCGAGCTGTTGCCTGACGTCGAGCCCATCGCCGCCGCGCCGGCCGCGCCGAAGCCGCAGCAGCCGTCGCTCTTGGTCGAGGATCCGGTGCGTTCGGGGCAAACCGTGGTCTTCATCGACGGCGACATCACCGTGCTCGGCTCGGTCGGATCGGGCGCCGAGATCGTCGCCGGCGGATCGATTCACATCTACGGCACGTTGCGCGGCCGCGCCATGGCGGGCGCCACAGGCAATGCGCGGGCCCGCATCTTCTGTCATCGCGTCGAGGCCGAGCTGTTGGCGATCGATTCCTTCTACAAGACCGCCGAAGACATCGACGAAAGCCTGCGTCGCGGACCGGCCCAGGCCTGGCTCGAGGGCAATACGCTGAGGATATCGGCGCTCAATTAGAACATCGAAAGGCAGTCAAAAATGGCTCATGTCGTAGTCGTGACATCAGGCAAAGGCGGCGTCGGCAAGACCACGTCGACGGCTGCTCTGGGCGCCGCGCTCGCCCAACATGGCGAGAAGGTCGTCGTCATCGATTTCGACGTCGGCTTGCGCAATCTCGACTTGGTGCTGGGCGCCGAGCGCCGCGTCGTATTCGATTTGATCAATGTCATCACCGGCGTCGCGAAACTGCCGCAGGCGCTGATCCGCGACAAGCGCCTGGAGAATTTGCACCTGTTGCCGGCCTCACAGACCCGCGACAAGGACGCGCTGACCGAAGACGGCGTCGCCAAGGTCATCGACGAGTTGCGGACCAAATTCGATTGGGTCATCTGCGACAGCCCGGCCGGCATCGAACGCGGCGCGACGCTTGCGATGCGGCACGCCGATGCGGCAATCATCGTCACCAATCCGGAAGTCTCTTCGGTGCGCGATTCCGACCGCATCATCGGGCTGCTCGATTCCAAGACGGTCAAGGCCGAGAACGGCGAACGGGTCGAGAAGCACCTGCTCATCACCCGCTACCATCCGTCGCGCGCCGCGCGCGGCGAGATGATGACCATCGAGGACGTGCTCGAAATCCTCTCGACGCCGCTGCTCGGCATCATCCCGGAAAGCGAGGAAGTATTGCGTGCGTCCAATATCGGTTCTCCGGTCACGCTGAGCAACGCGCTCTCCGCGCCGGCCCGCGCATATTTCGACGCCGCCCGCCGGCTGCGCGGCGAGGTCGTCCCGATGATCGTTCCCAGCGAGAATAAAGGCATCTTCAACAAGCTGTTCGGACGGAAAGCAGCATGACCCTTTTCAAGATATTCCGACGCGGCGGCAGCGCGCCCATTGCGCGCGAACGCCTGCAAATTTTGCTCGCCCACGAGCGCGGGACGCGCAACCAGCCCGACCTGCTCGGCATCCTGCGCGAGGAAATCCTTGCCGTGATCAGCCGGCACGTGCCGTTCGAGCCCGACAAAGTGCAGATCAAGCTCGATCGCAGCAAATCGGTGTCGACGCTCGAAGTCGATATCGAAATTCCGAACGGGTTCGGCGCCGCGCTGGCGAAGGCGTCGTAGTGCTGCTTGTCCGCTGCTTACGGAGCGGGCGCAGGACATCGCGATTCAATAATGTGGTAGGCTGCGCTCGGCGGGTCAGAGGCAGCACATCGTGAGGCGACGCGAGTTCATAACATTTCTGGGCAGCGGGGCAATTGCTTGGCCGCTTATGGCGCGTGCGCAAGGCACCTCCGCCGGTCAAAATATCCGGCTTGTGGTCGGGTTCAGCGCCGGTGGCGCGACCGACATCGCCGCGCGGGTGCTCGCTGGCAGCCTCAGCCAGAGACTCGGCCAGCAGGTTTTCGTGGAGAACCGCACCGGCGCCGGCGGCACATTGGCAACGCAAGAGGTCGCCGGTGCCGCGCCCGACGGCACAACGCTGCTGGTGACGCCGTTCGCCAATGCAGCAAATGAAACCTTGTTCAAGGATTTTCGCTACAAATACGACGACTATTTTACGGCCGTGGCGCCGATTGCACAAACCGACAACGTGCTCGTCGTGCATCCGTCGCTGAACGTTTACAGCGTCGCCGATCTTATTGCTTTGGCAAAGTCGCGGCCGCCCGGCGAAATCCTGGCAGCGTCTTCGGGTATCGGCACTGCGAACCACCTCGCCAACGAGCTCTTCAACATGACGGCGGGCATTAAACTGACCTCGGTGCAGTACCGGGGCGGCGGCGAAGTGGTGAAGGATTTGGTGTCCGGTCAATTGAAGGTCATGTTCGCGCCAATTCCGACGGTGCTGCCGTTCATCCAAAACGCCTCGTTACGGGCCATCGCGACGACAGGGTTGCAACGCGACAAGCTGCTGCCTGATTTGCCGACGGTTGCTGAATCGGGACTGCCCGGCTTCGAGGTGCTGCTGTGGCTCGGCCTGCTCGCTCCGAAAGCTACGCCGCGGCCCGTGATCGAGCGGCTGGCGGACGCCACGTCGTATGCGCTGTCGACGCCCGATGTGAAGAGCGCCTTCGCCGCCCAGGGTTTCGATGCGCTGGTCGGCACGCCGGAGGATTTTGCCGCGTTCTATCGCAGCGAGGTCGACAAATGGCGTAAGGTCATCGTCGCGACCGGCATGTCGTTGTAATAATCACGAGCTTTTCTCAAGGGTACGATATTGACCATTGACCGTGTATTGCAGCGCGATCGCGTCGGGATGCACAACGCCAACGCGTTGAAGATCGGCCTGTTCGGCGCCAATTGCTCATCGGCGCGCACCGCGACCCTGGTGCCGGAACGCTGGCTCGCGAGCTGGCCCGATTGTCTGCAGATGGCGCGCATCGCCGACGAGGCGGGAATCGATTTTCTTCTGCCGATCGGCCGCTGGAAAGGCTACGGCGGCTCGAGCAACTTCCACGGCACGACATTCGAGACCGTCACCTGGGCCTGCGGCCTGCTGGCAGCGACGAGCCGGATCACGATCTTCGGCACCGTACACGCGCCTCTGTTCCATCCCCTGATCGCCGCCAAGGAAATGGTCACCGCCGATCATATCGGCCTAGGCCGCTTCGGGCTCAACATCGTCGCCGGCTGGAACGAGGGTGAATTCGAGATGTTCGGCGTGGCGCAGCGGGACCATCACGATCGTTACGAATTTGCCCAGGAATGGATCGACGTGGTCAAGCGCGCGTGGTCGGAAGAGGAAGGATTCGATTTCGACGGAAAATTTTTCAAACTGGCGGGCGTTCATTGCCTGCCGGGCCCGTATGGCGGGACGCGGCCGGTGATCATGAACGCCGGTTCCTCGGCGACCGGCCAGGCCTTCGCTATGCGCAATTGCGATGCGTTTTTCACTTCGACCGCGGCGCTGCGCTTGGCTATCGCAGGTACCGAACGAGACAAGAATGTCAGCGTGTTCGACCGCATTGTGCAGCAGGTCGATCGCATCAAGGCCGATGCGCGGCAGTTCGGCCGCGAGATCGAAGTCTTCACCCAGGGACAGGTGATTTGCCGGCCGAGTCAAAAGGAGGCCGAGGACTACCACCACTATGCCAACGTCGAAAACGCCGATTGGCCCGCCATCGAACGGATGCTGGCGCTCAAGAACATCACGCCGCAAAACACCCCTGCGGACGAATATGCGGCGAAGCGGTCGCTGCAGGCGGTCAGCGGCGTCGGCGGCTTTCCGTTCGTCGGCACTCCGGACAAGGTCGCTCGCGAGTTTGCCGACATCAGCCACGCAGGTGTGCGCGGCATAGCCGTCTCGTTCGTGAATTATGTCGAGGAGGTCCCGTATTTCTGCGCCGAGGTTTTGCCACGCCTCAAGCGCATGGGGCTCAGAGCCAATTAGTGGTACTTTTGGGAAGCACATAGTCGTGCGCCGGACCGGGAGATCGGAATGCTCAGCCGTCGTCGAATGATCGCTGCCTCAGCCATGGGGGGCCTCGCGTTTGGAGGCGCCATGTCGCGAGCGCTGGCGCAGGCAACCGACACGCTGGTTCGCATGATCGTCGGCTTTCCGGCGGGCGGCGGCACCGACGTCACGGCACGCGTGCTCGCCGAAGCTCTGCACGGCACTTATGCCTCGACCATTATCGTCGAGAACAAGGCCGGCGCCAGCGCGCGGCTCGCGGTCGAATACGTCAAGAACGCGCCGCCCGACGGCAGCGTGATGCTGTTCACGCCGGATTTCCCGATGACGCTCTACCCGCACAGCTTCAAGTCGCTGAGCTACGATCCGTTGAAGGATTTCATTGCGGTGTCTCCTGCCGCCAAGGGGATGCTGACCTTTGTCGTCGGCCCGGCGGTTCCGGACACCGTCAAGACGCTCGCCGACTTCGTGCAGTGGTGCAAGGCGAACCCGACCAAGGCGAACTATGCCACGACCTCGGCCGGCGCCACGCCGCACTTCACCGGCGTCATGCTGGCGAGCGCGGCCGCAATTCCGATGAGTCCGGTGCATTACCGCGGTGGCGCTCCGGCGATCCAGGACCTGGTCGGCGGTCACGTGCCGGCAAGCATCAACCCCGTGGGCGAGGTCTTGGAGTTCGCCAAGTCCGGATCGCTGCGCGTCCTGGCGGTGACCGGCGCGAAGCGCTCGCCATTCCTGCCCGATGTCCCGACCATGAAGGAATCCGGCTACAACATCGTCGTGGAGTCGCTATCCGGCGTGTTCCTTCCGGCCAACACGCCCGACAAGATCGTCGGCGCGTTGAGCGACGCTATGCGCGTGGCGTCCCGCTCCAAGGCGATGATCGAGAGCCTCGCCAGGTCGGGCAGTGAGCCGGCGTTTCAGACGCCCGCCGAATTCACCGAGACGATCAAATTCGAGATTGCACGGTGGGGCCCGGTGGTGAAGGCTTCGGGCTTCGTTGCCTTAGACTGACCTTATCACGCCTTCAGCGCGGCGCTGGCGAAGGCGTCGTAGCTTTTAGCGCCGGGCCGTCATTCGGCAGTGATCCTGGCGGCATCGACCATCTTGCGCCAGCGCGCTTCGTCGTCGGCGAGAAATTGCGCCAGCGCGCCGGGCGTCATCACCATGGGCACGCCACCGTCGTCCTTGAATCGGGCCAGGATCTTGGGATCCGCAACCGCGTCCTTGAGCGCGGCATTGAGCCTGGTCACGATGTCGGCCGGCGTGCCGCGCGGTGCGAACAGCGCGTACCAGACATAGATTTCGTAGCCCGGCACGGTCTCGGCGATGGCCGGCACGTCGGGCAATAGCGGCCAGCGTTCGGCCGAGGTGACGCCGAGCGCGCGCAGCGTGCCGGCGTGCACCATCTGCAGCACCGGACCGCCGAGATTGTCGAACAGCACTTGGACCTTGCCCGACATCAAATCGGGATAGGCCGCCGCCGAGCCGCGATAGGGCACATGGACCATGTCGATCTTGGTCAGGAACTTGAAATATTCGCCTGAGAGATGCGGCGAGGCGCCGACGCCCGACGAGGCGAACGATATCTGTCCCGGATTGGCCTTGGCGTAGTCGATGAATTCTTTCACGGTTTTGACCGGCAGCGACGGCGTCACCACCATGATGTTCGGGGCGCGCGCCACGAGGCCGACCGGCGATAATTGGTCGAGCACGTTGGCAAGTTTCTTGTAGAGCGAAGCGCTGATGGTGACGGTCGGACCGGCGAACAGCAGCGTATAGCCGTCGGGCGTCGCATTGATCGCCGTCTCGGTGGCCAGCGTGCCGCCGGCGCCGGTGCGGTTTTCCACCGCGAACTGGTTGCCCATGTGCTCCGACAGCCACTGCGCGATCAGGCGGGCAACGGAATCGGTCGGGCCACCGGCGGCGAGGCCGACGATCATGCGGACCGGCCGTGTCGGGTAATTGGCGGCAATTGCGGTATCCGGCGCGACAGCAAGCGCGGTCGTGCCTACTGCGACATGGAGAAAAGCTCGGCGATGGAGAATTGTCATCCTTTGTGCCCCACTGCTGCTGTGCAATTTAAGGGGTCATCCGCCCCGTTGGGCGAAGATCGCTTCGGACCCCGAACGCTTCAAATCGTCTGATTATATTCGCCGACTTCCTTGTGGGTGCGCAGCACGGCGTCGATCGATTTGAACATGTCGCGCATGCGCGCTTCTGACACCGGGCTTTCGACCACCACGACCAACTCCGGCTTGTTGGAAGAGGCGCGCACCAGGCCCCAGGTGCCATCCTCGACCGTCACCCGCACGCCGTTGACGGTGACGAGGTCACGGATCGGCTGGCCTGAGACCTTGCCGCCTTTTTTCTGCTCGGCCTCGAAGTGTTTGATCACCTCGTCGACCACGGCATATTTCGTTTCGTCGGCGCAATGCGGCGACATGGTTGGCGACGACCAGGTTTTCGGCAGCGCGTTTTTCAGGTCCGCCATGCTACGCCCCGGATTGCGGTCGAGCATGTCGCAGACGGCAAACGCGAAGATCAGCCCGTCGTCATAGCCGCGGCCAAACGGCTTATTGAAAAAGAAGTGCCCGGATTTCTCGAAGCCGGCGATGGCGCCGATCTCGTTGACCCGGCGCTTCATGTAGGAATGCCCGGTTTTCCAATAATCGGTCTTGGCGCCGTTCTTGATCAGCACCGGGTCGGTCATGAACAGGCCGGTTGATTTCACGTCGGCGACAAACAGCGCGTTCTTGTGGTTGGCGGAAATGTCGCGCGCCAGCATGACGCCGACCTTGTCGGCGAAAATCTCCTCGCCCTCGTTGTCGACCACGCCGCAGCGGTCGCCGTCGCCATCGAAGCCGAGCGCCACGTCGGCCTTGCTCGCCAGCACGGCGTCGCGCATGGCGTGCAGCATCTTCATGTCTTCGGTGTTGGGATTGTATTTCGGAAACGTGTGGTCGAGCTCGCAATCGAGCGGGACGACTTCGCAGCCGATCGCTTCGAGCACCTGCGGCGCGAACGCGCCGGCGGTGCCGTTGCCGCAGGCGCACACGACTTTGAGCCTGCGCTTGAGTTTCGGGCGCTTGGTAAGGTCGGCGATATAGCGGGCAGGAAAGTTCTCGACGAAATCATAGGCGCCGCCGCCTCGCATCTTGAAGCGCCCGTTGAGCACGATGTCCTTCAACCGCGCCATCTCGTCGGGGCCGAAGGTGAGCGGCCGGTTGACGCCCATCTTCACCCCGGTCCAGCCATTATCATTGTGCGAGGCCGTGACCATGGCGACGCACGCCACATCGAGGTCGAACTGGGCGAAATAGGCCATCGGCGTCAGCGCCAACCCGATGTCCTTGACCTCAACGCCCGCCGCGAGCAGGCCGTTGACCAGCGCCATCTTGATCGACGCCGAATAAGAGCGGAAATCGTGGCCGGTGACGAGTTGCGGCTTGACGCCGAGCTCGTGGATCAGCGTGCCCAGGCCGAGGCCGAGCGCCTCGACGCCCATCAGGTTGATCTCGCTGCCGAACAGCCAGCGTGCGTCATATTCGCGAAAGCCGGTGGCCTTCACCATCGGCTCGGATTCGTAGGCATAAGTGTTCGGCTTGAGCGAAGCTTTTGGCTTGGGAAACATTGAACAATTGATCCGAATCGAATGCCCGACAGCAATAGCGTAAACGATGGACAACAGGAATGGTTGCACCGTAGTCATTCCGGGACGCGGACGAAGTCCGCGGGCCCGGAATCCATACTCGCTGACCTGTGGTTATGGATTCCGGGCTCCTCGCTTCGCGAGGCCCCGGGATGACGGATTACTGCTCCAGAACCAGCTTGCCGTCGGCGAATTCCCAGCGGTGCAGCCGCGACAGAAACGACATGCCGAGCAGATTATCGCGCAGCGCGCCGTCGGGCAGCACCATGGCGGCGACGTTACGCACGGTAATGTCTTCGATTTCGACCCGGTCGAGCTCGACCGGCGCGGCCCTCACCGTGCCGTTGGCGGTACTGACCAGCGCGGTGAATTCGCTGGCCGCCGGATGAATGCCGAGCGTCGCCGCGTCGTCGGCGGTGAGCGCAATCACCGAAGCGCCAGTATCGACCATAAACGTCAGGCGGCGGCCGTCGACGCGAGCGTCGAGCTGAAAGTGGCCGCGGCCATCGCGCGACACGATGACCGAGCGTGAATCGGCAGGCGCGGGGTCCGGCGCAGCCACCGGCCGAGCCGCCATCATGGCCGGGGCAGGGTGGCCGGAGTTGAGCTGCGTGAAGTAGCGCGGCACCAAGACAGCGGCGACGAGCGCGACCGCGGCAACCATGAGGACTGAGCGCATGGGGCAAATCCGGCTATCGGCGTGAACTCACCACGGCGCGGCGAACGAGGACCTAATGTCGCCGACGCCAGAGCCGGATTTGCGCTGCAATGGTAAGGAAAGCGCTAAACGCAGCGCGCAAATCGCGTGCTTCTCTAGGCCGCTTCCAGCTCCGGGCTGTCCACCGGCAACGACAGAAGCCGCATGCCGGTGGCATTGCGCACTTCGACGCTCCAGCCGCGCCAATTCTCGGTGAGCGAGTGCTTCAAATCCTGGGCGATCGCCTCGGCGAATTCGATGGCCGCCTGCGACGAGCGGAATTCGTGTCCGCCATAGTCGAGGAGCGATTGCTCTTTCGCCGTATAGTCGAAGAAGAAACGTGTCATTTTGCACCGCGTGATAGTCGTGCTTGGCACGTTCTTTAGTACGTGAGGTCTCCTATGGTTGCCTTACATTAACCGCTAAACATGCACGGAATTTAGGATAGACCCGAGAATCAATTCGTTAGCGATTGCGCGGCTTGGCACGCCGCGTCGCCGGCGCCGCGATCGGGTCGTCGGGCCACGGATGCTTGGGGTAGCGGCCGCGCATCTCGGCGCGCACGGCGGCGTAGCTGCCGCGCCAAAACCCCGGCAGGTCGCGGGTCATCTGCACCGGCCGGTGCGCGGGCGAGAGCAGCTCGATCAAGAGCGGCACTCTGCCGCCGGCAATGGCCGGATGGTGATCGAGGCCGAACAGCTCCTGGACGAGGATCGCGATTTTAGGTCCGCCTTCGGCCTCGTAATCGATTGTGACCTGCGAACCGGTCGGCGCCGCGAAATGGGTCGGGGCCTCGGCATCGAGCCGGCGTTGCAGCGGCCAAGGCAGCAGCGCGCGTAACGCCGTGCTCAATTCATCGGCCGTGATGTCGCCGAGCGCGGTTTTGGCTGTGAGCGCCGGCGCGAGCCAGGCGTTGACGGTGTGCGTAAGCGCCGCGTCGGACAGGTCAGGCCATTCCTCGCCTTCGCTAGCCCGCAAGAACATCACCCGGTCGCGCCATTGCTGCAGCGATTTGATCCAGGGCAGCCGGTGCATGCCGAGACCCGCGATGCCGGCGGCGAGTTTTGGCGCGGTGTCGTCATTGGCGACGACCGGCATCGGCTGGTCGGACAGCGCAATGGCGCCGAGCCGTCGGCTCTTTCGGCCGCGCAAGCTTGCGCTCGCGGCGTCGAACGCGATCTCCTTGCGCGCTTCGATACGGTCGGGAAAGCGCTGTTCGATCTCGGCAAGCGTGATCGGCGCGGCTGAGAGGATGCGGCCTTGCGCCGCCGTCCCGGCAAGTTCGGCGACAGCGAGGAACGGCTCGCGCGCCAGCGCGGAGGCGGGATCGATGTTGGCGCCGCGGCCGTTGACGAGTAGGAACGCGCCCGCCGCGCCGCCGCGGTTCTTGGCGATGCGTTCGGGGTAGGCCAGCGCCAGCAGCACGCCAACGCTCAATGCTCCTCTCCCTCGTGGGGAGGGAGCAGATGCGACGTCTGCCCAGCGCTGCGCCATGGCGCGGGCGTCGCGCGCGCGCGGCGAGCGATCGCGGCGCAGCGCATTAAGGCGTTCGCGCAGATCGACATCGTCGCCGCCGAGGCCGCGTTCGCCGATGAGGGTGGCAATTTCCGCAGCGGGCAGGGCGTCGCCTTCCGCGCCGGCATCGATCACCATGCGCGCCAGCCGCGGCGGCAGCGGCAGTCGCCGCAACAGCTTGCCCTCGGCGGTAATGCGGCCGTCGCTGTCGATGGCGCCGAGCTCACGCAGCAGCGCCTTGGCCTCCGTAAGCGCGGCGTGCGGCGGCGGATCGAGGAAGGCGAGCTGGTCCGGACCGCCGCTCCAGGCGGCAAGATCGAGCGCAAAGGACGATAGATCCGCAGCGAGGATTTCCGGCCGGGCGAAGGGTTCCAGCGCCGCCGTCTGTGGCTCGTCCCACAGCCGGTAGCAGATGCCGGGCTCGATGCGCCCGGCGCGGCCGCGGCGCTGGTCGGCGGCGGCGCGCGACACCCGCACCGTTTCGAGCCGCGTCACCCCGACGTCGGGCTCGTAGCGCGGCACGCGGGCCAGCCCGCTATCGATGACGATGCGCACGCCTTCGATGGTGATCGAGGTCTCGGCGATCGACGTCGCCAGCACGATCTTGCGGCGGCCGGGCGGTGCCGGCGCGATGGCGCGATCCTGCTCGTCGCCGGTAAGCGCACCGTAGAGCGCGACCACGTCGGTCGATGGCTCGGCGCGGCCTTCAAGCAGAGTTTTGGTGCGGCGGATTTCGCCGGCGCCGGGCAGGAAGGCGAGCAGGGAGCCCGTATCGGCCCGCATCGCGCGGACGATGGTATCGGCGACCTGCGGCTCGATCGGCCGGGCATCGCGGCCGGCATAGCGGGTTTCGACCGGGAAGGCGCGGCCCTCGCTGGCGATCACCGGCGCGTCGCCAAGCAATTTCGCGATGCGCGCGCCGTCGATGGTCGCCGACATGACGAGGATGCGCAAATCCTCGCGCAGGCCCTGCTGTACGTCGCGGGCCAGCGCCAGGCCGAGATCGGCGTCGAGCGAGCGCTCGTGGAACTCGTCGAAGATCACGGCGGCGACGCCATCGAGCATAGGATCGTCGAGGATCAGGCGGGTGAAAACGCCTTCGGTAATGATCTCGATCCGGGTGCGGCTCGAGATTTTCGAGCCGAACCGCACCCGTAACCCTACCGTGTCGCCGACGCGCTCGCCGAGCGTCTGTGCCATGCGCTCGGCCGCCGCGCGCGCGGCGAGCCGGCGCGGCTCAAGGACAAGAATCCGGCGCTTTTTTTCTGCCTTTTGCGCCCACTCCTCGCGCGCCAGCACCAATGGCACCCGCGTGGTCTTGCCGGCGCCGGGCGGCGCCACCAGTACGGCCGCGTTGTTGGCGCGCAACGCCGCGGTCAGTTCCGGCAGGGCGGCATCGATCGGAAGCGGTGAAACGTCCATCAGGCATCCCGTCATTCCGGGACGCGGACGAAGTCCGCGGGCTCGGAATCCATAACCACTATCATTCCAGATTGGATCGCAGCGCCAGTTCTGCACAGGCAGTGGTTATGGATTCCGGATAGTCGCTACGCGACTTCCGGAATGACGCAAAAAACCTATATATTCGCCATCATGCCAACCGCACAAAAAGCACCGCCAAAGCCCCAAAAGGCGCCTAGCGCCGCCAAGCCGTTGAAGAAGGGCGACCATCTCTTCCTGGTCGACGGCTCCGGCTACATTTTCCGGGCCTATCACGCGCTGCCGCCGATCAACCGCAAATCGGACGGGCTGCAGCTCAATGCCGTGTTCGGCTTCTGCAACATGTTGTGGAAGCTTCTGCGCGACATGAAGGCGGAGGATAAGCCGACCCATCTCGCGGTGGTGTTCGATCTGTCGGAAAAGACCTTCCGCACCGAAATGTATCCCGACTACAAGGCGCACCGGCCGGACCCGCCCGACGATCTCAAACCGCAATTCGGCCTGATCCGGCAGGCGGTGCACGCCTTCGATCTGCCCTGCCTGGAGCAGAAGGGATTTGAGGCCGACGACCTGATCGCGACCTATGTGCGCCAGGCTGACGAGGCCGGCGCCACCTCGACCATCGTTTCGTCGGACAAGGATTTGATGCAGCTCGTCAACGACCGCGTCGTCATGTACGACACCATGAAGGACAAGAAGATCGGCCGCGCCGAGGTGATCGAGAAATTCGGCGTGCCGCCGGACAAGGTCATCGAGGTGCAGGCGCTGATCGGCGATTCCACCGACAACGTGCCGGGCGTGCCCAGCATCGGCCAGAAGACCGCGGCGCTGCTGATAAACGAATACGGCGATCTCGAAACCCTTCTCAAGCGAGCCGGCGAGATCAAGCAGGACAAGCGCCGGCAGGCGATCATCGACAATGCCGACAAGGCGCGGCTGTCGAAAAAGCTCGTCACGCTAGACGACAAGGTCAAGCTCGACGTGCCGGTCGGCGACCTTGCCGTGCACGAGCCCGACCACAAGCGGCTGATCGCCTTCCTCAAGGCGATGGAGTTCAGTTCATTGACGCGCCGCGTCGCCGAGTTTTCCAGCATCGACGTCGCCGAGATCGAGCCGGATGCGAAGCTCGCGGTGGGCGATAAAATGTCCTCTCCCCTTGCGGGAGAGGACGGCTCGGCCCAGCGGGCCGAGCCAGGTGAGGGTCCGAGCACCCCGGCGCCGACGGCCCTCACCCGGCCGGCTGCGCCGGCCGACCTCTCCCGCAAGGGGAGAGGTGAAGGTGCGAACGGCAAGTTGACGCCGCAGGCGCTCGCCGCGGCGCGGCTCGACATCGCCCACAGCCAAAAATTCGACCGCTCCAAATACGAAACGGTGCGCAGCCTCGACCGGCTCAAAGCCTGGATCGAGCGCGCGCGCGACCAAGGTTTTGTCGCCATCGACACCGAGACCACGAGCCTCGATCCGATGCAGGCGGCGCTGTGCGGCTTCTCGCTGGCGCTCGCTGCGAACGAGGCTTGTTACGTCCCGCTCAGTCACCGCCAAGGCGGCGACGGCAGCGGCGGCCTGTTCCAGGGCGAGATCGCGCCCGATCAGATCCCCGAGCGCGCAGCACTCGACGCCCTCAAGCCGCTGCTCGAGGATAAGGGCGTGCTCAAGATCGGCCAGAATTTGAAATTCGACTGGCAGATCTTTGCCGTGCGCGGCATCGAGATCGCCTCCTACGACGACACGCTCTTGATGTCCTACGTAGTCGATGCCGGCCGCTCCGACCACGGCCTCGATCCGCTGGCGCAGCGCTATTTCAATCACCGCACCATCGATTTCAACGAGGTGACCAAGGCCGGCAAGACCAGGATGACGTTCGACTGCGTCGAGATCGACAAGGCAACCGAATATGCCGCCGAAGACGCCGACGTGACGCTGCGGCTGTGGCAGGTGCTCAAACCCCGCCTCGCCGCCGAGCACATGCTCAATGTCTACGAGACGCTGGAGCGGCCTTTGCTGCGCGTGCTTGCCGACATGGAGCGGCGCGGCATTTCGATCGATCGCCAGGTGCTCTCCCGGCTGTCCGGTGAATTCGCGCAAGAAGCCGCGGGCCTCGAAGCCGAGATCAACAAGCTCGCCGGCGAGACCGTCAATGTCGGCTCGCCGAAGCAGATGGGCGACATTCTGTTCGGCAAGCTGGGGCTACCCGGCGGCACTAAGACCAAGACCGGGCAATGGGCGACCGGCGCGCGGGTCCTCGACGAACTGGCCGAACAGGGCCACGAATTGCCGCAAAAAATTCTCGAATGGCGGCAGGTGTCAAAGCTGAAATCGACCTATACCGACGCGCTCCCCGGCTACGTCAATCCGACGACGCATCGTGTGCACACCAGCTACGCGCTCGCCGCTACCACCACCGGCCGGCTGTCTTCATCTGAACCCAATTTGCAGAACATTCCGATCCGCACCGCGGACGGCCGCAAAATCCGCCGCGCCTTCATCGCCGAGCCCGGCATGAAGCTCGTCTCCGCCGACTATTCGCAGATCGAGCTGCGGCTCCTCGCCGAGATCGCCGGCATCGAGCAATTGCGCAGGGCATTCCGCGACGGGCTGGACATCCACGCCATGACGGCGTCGGAAATGTTCGGCGTGCCGGTGAAAAACATGCCCGCCGAAGTGCGCCGCCGGGCGAAAGCGATCAATTTCGGCATCATCTACGGTATTTCCGCCTTTGGGCTGGCCAACCAGCTCGGCATCGAGCGCGAGGAAGCCGGCGCCTATATTAGAAAATATTTCGAGCGCTTTCCCGGCATCCGCGACTACATCGAGGAGACCAAGGCGTTCGCGAAAAAGCACGGTTATGTGGAAACGCTTTTCAAGCGCAAATGCCACTACCCCGATATCGGCGCTTCGAATGCATCGATCCGCGCGTTCAACGAACGCGCCGCGGTCAACGCGCGGCTGCAAGGTACCGCCGCCGACATCATCCGCCGCGCCATGATCCGCATGGACGGGGCGCTGACGAAGAAAAAGCTCAACGCGCAGATGCTGCTGCAGGTGCACGACGAACTGGTGTTCGAGGTGCCCGAAGCCGAAGTCGAGAAGACGCTGCCGGTCGTCACCAGCGTGATGGTCGAGGCCCCGCTGCCGGCCCTGTCACTCTCGGTGCCGCTGCAGGTCGAGGCGCATGCCGCGGATAATTGGGACGCGGCGCATTGATGATCATTGCGGGCTGTGTTCCGTGCCATGACAGGCTGGTGAAAACATGAAAACAGCTCTGACACTCATCGGCATCATCGCCTTGGCCATGGGACTGCTGTGGATGGGCCAGGGCTCAGGCTACATCCCCTGGCCGGCGTCGAGCTTCATGATCAGTCAGTCCGAGTGGATTTATTACGGCGGTGCACTGGCCGTCGTTGGGCTTGTCCTGATCATCTTCGCGCGACGCTGATGATTTGGACAAGGCCTCAGCGCGTCCGCTGCGCCGCGTCGGTGACGATCTTGTAGGCCGCTTCGAGTGACGGCTTGGCCTTCGCGACTTCCGCGCCGGTTGAGAGGAACGTCTTCATCAGCTCGGCCTCTTCGTCGGGCGGCAGGCTGATCAGTTCGCCGCCGCTGTCGGTCCAGCCTTTGCGCGCCTTGGCGACGATGTCACTTGCCAACGGGCCGATCGCCGCTTGCTCCGCGGCGGCGTCGCTGTCGACGATCTTCTTTAAATCTGCGGGCAGGGCGTCGTACCAGCTCTTGCTAATCTCGGCGACGACGAAGACGGCGGGCTGGCCGGTCTCGGTGACGTATTTCGCCGCGTCCTGAAAGTGCATCGGCGTCCACACCACGATGCCGCCGACGGCGCCGTCGACCGCGCCCTGCTGAATGGCGGGCACGACGTCGCCCAGCGTCATCGCCACCGGTGTGGCGCCGAGCCGCTCGATCGGCAGCGTCTGGAATTTCGACGCCATGACGCGCATCTTCTTGCCCTTGAAATCCGCGAGATGGCGGATTGGCGTTTTTGAGATCAGCGAGGACGGCGCGTTCATGAACAGCGCGACGCCGTGCAATCCTTTGTCGGCGCCGAGCCCCAGCATCAGCTTGAGGACATCAGGATCGGCGGCGAGACGCTGGCCTTGCTCCATGGTGTTGACCAAGCCCGGCGCCGCCATCAGCTCGAAGCGCTCGTCGACGCCGACGAAGAATTCGGGCGGAATGATCGCGCATTGGATGGCGCCGAATTGCGTGCCCTCGATCTGCCGCGGGATCGCGCCGAGCTGGCTCGCGGGATAAATTTCGGGCTTGATGCGGCCGCCGGAATCCTTCTCCAGCGCCGCCGCGTAGTTCTTGGCGAAGAAATAGCTGGGGTCGTTCAACGTCGGCAGCGATATCTTCATGGTGTAGATTTTGTCCTGCGCCGATGCCGCGCCGAGCGACAATATCAGCGCTACAGCGGCGGCGACGGTCGTCGCAGCCGCCCGCGCAGCGAAATTCCGTCTTTCGATTTTCATGTTTCCCTCTCGCTTGTGTTTTCGGCCGTTATTTCTGCGGCACCACGGCGATCGCCTCGATCTCGAACAATGCACCGTCGCGCGCCAGCTTCGAAATCTGGATGGCCGTCGAGGCCGGCGGCGCTTTGGTGTCGACGTAGCGGTCGCGCACTTCGAAGTAGATCGGCAGGTGCGCCATGTCGACAAAATAATTGGTCACCCTCACCAAATGCTCGAAATTGGCGCCGACCGCAGCCAGCGCGTGCTTCAGGTTCTCGAAGCATTGCGTCGCCTGGGCGCGAAAGTCGCCCGGGCTGCCTGCGAATTCGCCGTCCACGGTCATGCCGAGCTGGCCCGAAATGTAGATGGTGCGGCACGGGCTCGTGCTCTCGACGACGTGGGTGTAGCCGCGCGTCGGCGGCATAGTCGAAGGATTTTCGAAACGATGGATGGTCACCGGTGACTCCTCTCCGGCTGGAGCAAGTTATCGTCATGGCCATAATGCAATCGGCGAGCGCCCGTGGCAAAGTCCTGCCGCCATGCATGCACGCCTCATCGCCCTTCTCGCCGTCACGGTATCGTTGCCTGGTGCGGCCCAGGCCGCCGCGCTCGACGGCGCCACGTTGTCCTGGGTGTGGGAGCTGCCGTTCGTCGGCATTTTGCTGACCATTGCGTTCGCGCCGCTCGTCATCCGGCGCTTCTGGCATCACCATTACGGCAAATTGGCCTTCGCCTGGGCAGTGCTCACGCTCGCCCCGCTTGCGGCGCTGCGCGGCGTCGATACCGCGCTGGCCGCCTTGGCGCATGCGCTGCTTGGCGACTATCTTGGCTTCATCGCCATCCTGTTCGCGCTCTACGTGGTCGCCGGCGGCATTGTGGTCTCAGGGACCTTACGCGGCACGCCGCTGGTCAACGCGCTGACGCTTCTCTTCGGCACCCTGATCGCCAGCATTGTCGGCACCACCGGCGCGGCCATGATCTTGATCCGCCCGCTCATCCGGGCGAACGCGGCGCGGCTGCACAACGTCCACGTCGTGGTGTTCTTCATCTTCCTCGTCGGCAATATCGGCGGCGCGCTGTCGCCGCTCGGCGATCCGCCCCTGTTCATCGGCTTCCTGAACGGCGTCGATTTCTTCTGGCCGGCGAAAAACCTGTGGCAGCCGACCGCGTTCGTCGCCGGCTGCGTGCTGGCGATTTTCGTCGCCGTTGATCTATGGTTCTTCCGCCAGGACCGCCGTGTCGCGCCGGTCGGCGAGGCGAGCGCGCCGATTCGCCTGCATGGGCTGGTGAACCTCGCGCTGCTCGCGGTCATCATCGGCATCGTCATCGTCTCGGCACTGTGGAAGCCCGCCGTCGCATTCACGGTCTATGGCACGACGCTGCCATTGCAGGATCTGGTCCGCGACGCCGTGCTGTTTCTGACCGCGCTTGCCTCGCTCTGGCTCACTCCCGACGAGCACCGCGAGGCCAACGGCTTTTCCTGGGAGCCGATCCTCGAAGTGGCAATACTGTTCGCCGGGATTTTCGTCTGCGCCGTGCCGATATTGGCGATGCTCGACGCCGGCCACGCTGGCGCGTTCGCCTGGCTCCTTGCCGCGGTCACGGCGCACGACGGCAGCCCGCATGTCGTCGCCTATTTCTGGCTCACTGGCGTGCTGTCCGCGATCCTCGACAATGCGCCGACCTATCTGGTGTTCTTCCAGCTCGCCGGCGGCAATGCGACCGAGCTGATGGGGCCGCTGGCGCCTGCGCTGGTGGCAATCTCCATGGGCGCGGTCTACATGGGCGCGCTCACCTATATCGGCAACGCGCCGAATTTCATGATCTATGCCATCGCCACCGAGCGCGGCATCAAGATGCCGAGCTTTTTCGGCTTCATGGCGTGGTCGATCGTCGTGCTGACGCCGGTATTCGCGGTTTTGACATATATCTTTGTTCTGCCGCGCTGAATACTTTCACCCGCGCTGCCGCAGATATTCCGCGGTGGGCGGCGGTCCCCACATGTCGTTGGGCGGCGGTCCCCAGACCTTGGGAACCTGCGGATGGTCGCGATGCCACGGCCGCGGCTCGAAATAGCCGAGGCTTTCATCGAGCATCTTGTCGAGCTCGGTGAACATTTCGATGATCTGGTCATCGGGATTGCGGTGATAGGTATAGATATTATGCCCTGGGCCGTGACGGCCCGGGCCCCAGATGATCGGAATGTTCTTGCTGCCGAGAAAATCGCACGCCGCCTGCACCTGCGGCCAGTCCTTGAGCTCGAACGCGACGTGGTGCATCTGCGTGCGCTTGCCGCGCACGAAATTGATGGTGTGATGGTCCGGACCGCAGCGCATGAAGACGAACCAATCCTCGATCCAGTCCGAGACGCGGAAGCCGAGAACCCGGCTGTAGAAGTCGGCAAATTGCTTCGGCTCCGGAACGACGAAAGCCAGATGGCCGAGCTTTAGCGGCCCGATGCTGGCGACGGCTCGTGGCTTGCAAATCGGCGTTTGCGCCGCGAACACTTCGCAGACGGTGCCCTTGGGATCCTCGAACGAAAGCATTTGCGCGATGCCCGGGGCTGGATCGTTGCGCGCGTGACAGCGCAAGCCTTCGGCCTCGATGCCGCTGCGGACGTCGTTGAAGTCGGTCTCCGGCGCCACCTGGAACGCCAATCTGGCGCAGCGCGCCTGCTCACCGCTTTCGAGCTGAACCACGAGGTCGCCGTGCTTGGTGGCGAGATAGGCGCGGCCGTTTTCCCGCTCCGCCAGGACGAGGCCGGCGACTTCCGTGAAATAGGCGATCTGGCGCTCGAGGTCGGATGTCTCGAAGGTAACGTGGCCGAAGCGCTTGGCCTTGATCATGGCGTTCTCCGGATTGTGGATTTCATCGGTCCTGACTTCGGGGGGCGTCTGACAGTTTGCGGGTGCCGCGATCAAAACCTTCAAGCATCGCGCCACGGTTGGCAAGACGGGTTCGCGATGGAACTCCCATGACGCAATGGCTGGGACTTTTGGCGCGAGGATAGGGGCGGGATGCACGCATTTAGAATTTCTTAGCCATGTTTGGGATTTCGGCGCTTTGCCGCAGCGTGCAGGATTTCGTCATCCGATGTTGAATTTTTTCGCCCATGCTTGCGGCCGAGCGAGCTGAGAACGATTGAGCCTGCGGCGCGGTTGTCGCGCCGCTGCGAGGACATGCCGTGGTGCCTGCGCGTCACATCAAGCCGTTGTATTGGCACGTTGCCGCATTGGCCGCGTTGTTCGCGGCGATGCTCATTGCGATGCCGCGCCCGGCGCGCGCCGGAGGGCTGTTCGATTTTCTGTTCGGCGGCTTTCAGCGCCAATCCCCGCCGGCCAATGTGAATTCCTATGCCGAGCCGCCGGCCGCCATCGGCCGCGTCGCGCCCGCCACACCGAGCGGGACCGAAGACGTCCGCCAAGGCAACGGTGCCATCGGCCGCACGGTGGCCTTTTTGCGTCCGCCTGTGCGACGGCCAGCATTTTCCGCTCGAGCACATGACAAACGCAACGCCGATCGAAACATGTCGGGCGATGTGTCCGGCGAGCAAGACCAAAGTTTTCTTTGGCGGCGAGATCGGCGGCGCCGTGGCCAAGGACGGCCAGCGCTATGCCGATCTCGACAACGCGTTCGTCTACCGCAAGCAATTGGTGGCGAACTGCACCTGCAACGGCAAGGATGCGTTCGGGCTGGCGCCGTTCGACATGTCCAACGATCCGACGCTACGGCCCGGCGACATCGTTTCGACCAGGGACGGCTTTGTCGCCTATAGCGGCGCGCGCGGGCAGGCCGCCGCGTTCACGCCGATTGATTCGGCAAGTGTCGCCGCGCAGCTCAATCCCAGATCGGCGCCCGTGCAACTGTCCCGTCGCACGGAAGCGCCGCCGGCGGACGAGCAGCTCGGCACCATCGTGCCGTCTCAGTCCTTGAGGTAAGCCACGACGTCTTCCGCCAGCGCCAGCGACGATGTCAGCCCCGGCGATTCGATGCCGAACAGGTTGACGAGGTGCGGCAAGCCGTGGGCCTGGGGACCGGCGATCATGAAATCGGCCTGCGACTCGCCTTGGCCGGAGAGCTTTGGCCTGATGCCGCAATAGTCCGGCACCAGCGAGCCGTCAGGCAGGCCCGGCCAATAGGTACGAATGCGGGCATAGAAACTGTCGGCGCGGCGCGGATCGACGGCGTAATTCTCTTCCGTGATCCACTCGACGTCGGGGCCGAAGCGCATGCGGCCGGCGAGATCGAGGGTGACGTGGACGCCGAGCCCACCGTCGATCGGCGTCGGATAAATCAGCCGCGAGAACGTCGGCTTGCCGGCGAAGCCGAAATAATTGCCCTTGCCGAGCACGAGCCGCGGCACTTTGCCGGCCGGATAGCCTTCGATGCGCCGCGCCAGCGCTTGCGCGCCGAGGCCTGCGGCATTGACCACGGCGTCGAACGGCATGACACCCGAATCGCGGCCGCCGAATTGCACGTGCCAATGCGGTGCCTTGTAGGTCATGCGCTCGACCGGCGTCTCGAACGCGATCATGCCGCCACGGTCTTCCAATTCGCCCCACAGCGCCAGCATAAATCCGTGGCTGTCGATGATGCCGGTTTCCGGCGACCACAGCGCGCCGATGCAGGACAATTCCGCCTCCATGGCGCGCGCGGCATTGCCGCCGATCATCTCGACGCCTTCGACGCCGTTGCGCTCAGCCTGCGCCATGATGGTTTCGACTTTGGCGAGCTCGGCGTCGTTGGTCGCCACGACGAGCTTGCCGCATTTGCGGTGGCCGACACCGTGAGAGGCGCAGAAATCGTAGAGCATGCGCCGGCCGCGCACGCACAGCCGGGCGCGCAACGTGTCGGTCGGATAATACAGGCCGGCGTGGATCACTTCGCTGTTGCGCGACGACACGCCGTTGGCGATGCCGCCGGTGATTTCGGCAATGGTGACGCCATGACCAGCGAGCGCGGCTGCGCGCGCGACGGCAAGTCCGACGACCCCGGCGCCGACGACGAGGACTTCCATCAGTCGCGCTTCCACGGAACGATGACGCGCTCGATCTCGTTGAGCAGGACCGTGAGCACGAAGCCGATGATCGCGATCATGAACAGGCCGACATACATCTGTTCCACGGAGAACGTCTCCCAGGCGGTCCAGATCATGTAGCCCAGGCCGCTCTTGGCGCCGATCATCTCGGCGATGGCGATCAGAACGAGGCCGATGCCGATGCCGAGCTTGAAGCCCGTCATGATCACCGGCAGCGCGCCGGGCAGCGCGATGGTCCAGAACGTGTTCCAGCGGCCGGCTTTGTAATTGCGCCCGACGTCGAGATAGATGCGGTTGATCTCGAGCACGCCGGTCGTGGCATTGATCACGACGGGGAAAAATACGCCGATCGCGACCATGAAGATCTTCGAGCCTTCGCCTAGACCGAAGATGAGCAAAGCAAGCGGCAGGATGGCGCTCTTCGGGATCGGATAGGTCGCCGCCACCAGGGGATCGAACACGGCTCGCACCCAGCGATTGAGCCCCATGGCAATGCCGAGAACGAGTGCCGGGCCGCCGCCGATCAGTGTGCCGAGCGCAAGCCGGCGCAGGCTGACCAGCGTGTTGGTGACAAGCTCGCCCGAGCGCAGCATCTCGATCATCACGGCGATGACACTCGAAGGCGCGGGAAAGAAACGGGTATCGATGAAGTGAAAACGAGCCGCCGCTTCCCAGACTGCGAGCAGCAAGACCGGCGAGGCGATGCCCAGAATGCGCTCGCGCGCGCGCATGGAGAGGGAAAAACCTGGCGCCGGGCTGCCGGCGATCGCTTGCGTGCTCATTGAACGACGTCCTTGTTTTCCTGCTCGCGGGCGCGCTGCACTTCATCGCGCAAGCCTGACCAGATGCGGTGCACCAGCTCGCCGAATTCCGACGCCTTCTGCAATTCGATGAGGTTGCGCGGCCGGTTAAGCGGCACCCGCACAAAACTCTTCACGCAGCCGGGCTGCGCCGTCATCACCATGATGCGGTCGCCGAGAAAGACCGCTTCGTCGACGCTGTGGGTGATGAACACCACGGTTTTCTTCTGCTCGTCCCAGATGCGCAGCAGCTCCTCCTGCAGGAGCAGCTTGTTCTGCGCGTCGAGCGCCGAAAACGGCTCGTCCATGAGCAGGATTTCCGGATCGTTGGCAAAGGCCCGCGCGATCGAGACGCGCTGCTTCATGCCGCCGGAGAGCTGGTGCGGATAATAATCGGCGAAACGCGTCAGCCCGGTGGCGTCGAGATAATGGCCGACGCGCTCCTTGATGACGGCGGCCGGCGCATTGCGCATGCGCAAGCCGTAAGCGGCGTTGTTCCACACCGTCATCCAGGGGAAGATCGATTCGCCTTGGAATACCATGGAATTTTCCGGCCGGTCCGAGCCGACGGGAATATCGGTCTCGATGATACCCGCGGTCGCCGTCTCCAGGCCGGCGAGAATGCGCAACAGCGTCGTCTTCCCGCAGCCCGACGGACCGACGATGACGAAGAACTCGCCCGGCTCGATATCGACCGAAACGTGATCGATGGCGACCAGCGCGCCGAACGACTTTTGCAGGTCCTTAATCCGGATTGCCGGCCGCGCCGCTTGCGGACGACGCTCCGCCGGCTCGCCGACGGCACGCAGATTGGGGGCGCTTGCGCTCATGGGTGGACGGCATTGTGCCGGGCAATCGGCCCAATCACAACTCGCCTTGCGCTCAGGATTT
>Ga0187890_10000773_pt1 | contig 23142 bp, 19 predicted proteins | sample June2016WEW_21_1_FD_133005 | JGI IMG/M metagenome (GOLD analysis project Ga0187890, IMG submission 133005) | Peatland microbial communities from SPRUCE experiment site at the Marcell Experimental Forest, Minnesota, USA - June2016WEW_21_10 | ecosystem: Environmental > Terrestrial > Soil >... | reverse complement strand
CTGGGCCAGTGTGCGGTACAGCTCGGGCCGGTTCTCCCGGGCCGACACCCGCTCGAGCGCGAGCTGGATCTCCTGGAGCGACGAGCGGCTCTGCGGGGCCCCCTGCACCTCCCCGAGGTCGACCGTCTGCACCGTCTTGCGCAACTCCACCTCGGGCAAGAGGAAGCTGAGCAGGAACGCCAGGAAGCAGATCGGCACCGCCACGAGGAACACGACCTGCACCGAGTGCGTCACCGCGTCGATGTACTTGCCGTAGAACACGAGGCCCTCTGCCGTCGACTTGAGCTTGTCCAGGATCCCGGGGTTGATCGTCTGCGGGTTGAACGATCGGAGGATGGAGGCCGGGACCTTGGCCAGGGTCGGCGCAAGCGTGTGGGTGAACACGATCGTGTAGATCGCCCCGAACACCGCCGTGCCGAAGGAGCCCCCGATCATCCGGAAGAAGGTGGCGCTGCTCGTCGCCACACCGAGATCTTCGTAGGACACGGAGTTCTGCACCGCGACGACGAGCACCTGCATGATCAGGCCCATGCCGACGCCGAAGACGAACATGTACAGGGCGAGGACCCAGTTGTTGATCGATGCGTCGATCAGCGAGAGGAGGTAGGCCCCCACCGTCATCAACGCCGTGCCGACGACCGGGAAGACCTTGTAGCGGCCCCACCGGGTGACGAGCCGGCCCGAGATCACGGACGCGCCGAGCATCCCGAGCATGAGCGGCAGGATGCGCAGGCCCGACGCGGTGGGGCTGACCCCCTTCACGTTCTGCATGAAAAGAGGGAGGAACGTGAGCGCCCCGAACATGGCGAAGCCCATCACGAAGCCGATGGCGCTGGCCGCGTTGAAGACCCGCACCCGGTAGAGCTTGAGCGGGATCACCGGCTCGGCCGCCACCTTCTCCGCGAAGAGGAACGCGACGGCGAGCACGACGCCCACGACGGCGCAGGCGATGCTCGGGAGCGAGGCCCACGCCCAGGAGATGCCGCCAAGGCTGGCGAAGAGAATGAGGGCCGTCGCCGAGCCGGCGAGCAGCAACGCCCCTGCGTAGTCGATCCTGTGGCTGACCCGGCGCAGGTGGCCGGGCAGCACGGCGCCGGTCACGAACAGGGCCAGGATCCCGAGGGGCAGGTTGATGTAGAAGACCCAGCGCCACGACAGGTAGGTCACGCACAGGCCGCCGATGAGCGGGCCGATGACCGTGGCCACGGCGAACATGGCGCCGAAGAGGCCCATGTAGCGGCCGCGATCCCGCGGCGACACCACATCGCCGATGATCGTCTGGGCGCCGACCATGAGTCCGCCGCCACCCAGGCCCTGCAGGGCACGGAAGGCGATCAGCTCGGTCATGGTGTGGCTGAAACCCGCCAGGGCCGACCCGATGACGAAGATGACGATCGAGGCCTGGAAGAAGGTCTTGCGTCCGTACTGGTCGCCCAACTTCCCCCACAGCGGCGTCGACACCGTCGAAGCCAGCAGGTAGGCAGTGACCACCCAGGCCAGATGCGACCCGCCGTGCAGGTCGCCCACGATGGTGGGCAGCGCCGTCGAGACGATGGTCTGGTCCAGGGCGGCCAGGAGCATCCCCAGCAACAGGGCACCGAGGATCACCCACAGCCGGCGCTTGGTGATCTTCTCGGCCATGGGCGGTGCTGCGGCGACGCTCACCCCCACCTCCCGACCTCGACCACGATCGGCTCAGAGTAGGAACGTCCTGGTCGAAATGCAACCACGCCTGCCCACCGCCCCCGTCCCTCCGGGCAGGTCACGGCGGGTGCACCCCAGCGCATCGGCACCTGCGGCGGCCCGCGCTACGGTCCCCGCGGCGGATGCCGGCGCCACACGGCGACCGGCACGGATCCGACGGAGGAAGGTCAAGAACCCATGCGCACTCGCCTCACCGAGCTCCTCGGGATTGAGCACCCCGTCATGCTGGCCGGCATGGGGGGCGTGTCCTACTCCGCGCTGGCGGCCGCCGTCTCGGCCGCCGGTGGCTTCGGATGCCTCGGCGCCTCCACCATGGGCGACGAGAAGATGGCGGAGGAGATCGCCGCCGTGCGCAACGCCACCGACAAGCCGTTCGGTGTCGACCTTCTCACCGCCATGCCGGGCGGCATGACCGACCAGGTCAAGGTCATCATCGAGGGCGGCGCCTCGGCCTTCGTGGCCGGGCTGGGCGTGCCGACCGAGGTGGTCGACCTCTGCCACCACCACGACGTGCTCGTCGTGAGCATGTGCGGGAAGGTCGAACACGCCGTGCGCGCCGTCGAGGCCGGCTGTGACCTCGTCGTGGCGCAGGGGACCGAGGCAGGCGGCCACACGGGCCAGGTGGCCTCGCTGCCCCTGGTCCCACAGGTCGTCGACGCGGTCGGCGACAGGGTGCCGGTCGTGGCCGCCGGCGGCATCTTCGACGGTCGCGGTCTGGCCGCCGCGTTGGCGCTGGGCGCCGACGGCATCTGGGTGGGCACCCGCTTCATCGCGACGCCCGAGGCGCGCGGCGTGCTCGGGTACAAGGAGAAGCTGCTGGCCAGCCGGGAGGACCAGACCACGGTGAGCCGCGCCTACTCCGGCAAGACGATGCGGGTCGTGCGGAACGAGTACACCGCCTACTACGACGCCCACCCCGACGAGCTGAAGAAGTTCCCCGAACAGCTGGGCGTCTCCTACGGGAACGGCACGATGCACCTCGGGGGCGACTCGTTCACCGACGGCGTCGACGTCGACAAGGAGTGCTACCCCGCCGGCCAGGGGGTCGGCGCCATCTCCGAGCTCGTGCCGGCCGGCGATCTCGTGCGACGGTTCGTCGCCGAGGCCGAGGAGGTTCTCGACCGCCTCTCCCTGCTTCGGCAGACCGGCGGGCGCGGCGGCTGAGCGCAGGACGGCAGCCGCAGTGAGCCAGCCGGCAAGGGGACCGACGCCGCGGTCGCGGGTGGCGATCGTGACCGGCGCGAACCACGGCATCGGGGCAGCGGCGGCCAAGGCGCTGGCGGCCCAGGGCACCGCCGTCCTGTGCGCGTACTTCCGCAACGAGCGACAGGGGGGACTCGACGATCCGGCGCTCCCGGCCGCGTACCGGGCGACCAGGATGGCGAAGGCGGACTTCGTGGTCGAGTCCATCCGGGCCTCGGGAGGCCGGGCCGCCGCGCTCGAGGCCGACCTCTCCGACGAAGCCGCCATCGGCACCCTGTTCGACGCCGCCGAATCGGAGCTCGGACCCGTGGACATCCTGGTCAACAACGCGTCCGGATGGATCGCGGACACCTTCTTCCACGCGGCGACCGACCGGTACGGACGCGGCCAGTCTCCGGTCACCGCCCGGACCTTCGACCAGGTGTTCGCCGTCGACGCGCGGGCGGCGGCCTTGCTCATCGCCGAGTTCGCCCGGCGCCTCGTGGCCCGTGAGGGGCGATGGGGACGCATCGTCGGCCTCACCTCGGGAGACTCCGACGGCTTCCCCGAGGAGGTGTCCTACGGGGCCGCCAAGGCGGCGCAGGTCAATTTCACGCTGAGCGCGGCCACCGAGCTGGCCCGGTACGGGGTGACGGCGAACGTCGTGCACCCCCCGGTCACGGACACCGGCTGGGTCAACGCCGCCACGGCGGCCTCCGCCCGGTCCGCCGGCCGTCGCGTGGCCACACCGGAGCAGGTGGCCGAGGTGATCGCCTTCCTGACGTCGGACGCGGCGGCACTCGTCTCCGGCAACGTCATCCGGCTCCGCTGAGCGCCCGCTCCCGACCTGCGATCGCAGTGCCGGTCCCCTGGTTCTCGATCGCCGCAAACAATATTTCGATATTTCTCGGTCTGACTTGAAATATTCTGATATATCGTTAGTGTTACACTGAGCGACAGACAGAGTTCCACGAGGGACCACAGAACGAGGAGTCATCACATGTCACACCACGAACACGAGCGAGCCCAGGCCCACGAGCACGACCACGACCACCAGCACGACCACGACCACGAGTTCCGGCGGTTCGCCGGCCGCGGCATGCGGGGGCCCCGCGGCCGCTGGGGCGGCGAGCGAGGCGGCTGGGGCGGCGGCCGGAGGATGCCCCGGGGCGCCATCCGGACTGCCATCCTGGTCGCCCTGCGCGACGAGCCGGCACACGGGTACGAGGTCATGCGCCGGCTCGAGGAGCTCAGCGGCGGCCTCTGGCGCCCGAGCCCGGGTTCGGTCTACCCCCACCTCCAGATGCTCGAGGACGAGGGCCTGGTGCAGTCGGCCGACGTCGAAGGCAGCCGGACCTACGCGCTCACCGACGCCGGGCGGGCCGAGGCCGAGAAGGCCTCCCTCCCCTGGCAGGCCGACGACCAGACGGATGACGAGGTGCGGACCCTGCGCCTCGGCATGGGCCAGCTCATGAGCGCCGCCAAGCAATTGGCGGGTGACGGCGAGAAGTCCCAGATCGAGCGGGGCATCGCCGTGATCCAGAAGGCGCGCAAGGAGCTGTACCAGATCCTGGCCGAGGACTGAGCCGGGTCCGCCGGCTCGCCGAACGCCCGGTACTGTGCACAACCAGCCATGACCACGACCACCGCACCCTCGAGCGGCACCGCGCCCCCCGGGGTCGGCACACCGATCATCGAGACCGTGGGTCTGACCAAGACGTACCAGGGCACGGACTTCCGCGCCGTCGACGAGCTCAACCTGCAAGTCGGGACCGGGGAGGTGTTCGGCCTCCTCGGTCCGAACGGCGCCGGCAAGACCACGACGGTCGGCGTCCTCACGACGAGGGTCATCCCCTCCGCCGGCCACGCGTTCGTCGGGGGCATCGACGTCGTGCGCCACCCCTCACTCGTCAAGCAGCTCATCGGCGTCGTGTCCCAGCAGAACACCTTGGACCGCCAGCTGACGCCCTGGGAGAACCTCTACTTCCACGGCCGGCTGTTCGGCATGGCCCCACGGGAGTGCCGCCAGACGGCGGACGAATTGCTCGAGCGGTTCCAGCTGAACCGCTTCGCCAAGGCGTCGGTCTACGCCCTCTCGGGCGGCATGGCTCAGCGGCTCATGGTCGCCCGTGCCATCTTCCACCGTCCGGCCGTGTTGTTCCTCGACGAGCCGACGGCCGGGCTCGACCCACAGGGCCGGCTGGCCCTGTGGGAGCTTCTCGGCGGCCTCAACGCCGAGGGGCAGACGATCCTGCTCACCACGCACTACATGGAGGAGGCCGACAAGCTGTGCGACCGCCTCGCCATCATGGACCACGGCAAGGTCCTCGCCCTCGACACCCCGGCCGAGCTCAAACGCAGTGTCGGCGCGGACACCATCGTGACCGTGAAGGCGACCGGGGACACGCAGCAGCTGGCCGACGCGTTCACTGAGCGTCTCGAGGGCCTGACCCGGACCCGGCAGATACCCGACGGGGTGGAATTGCAGATCCACGGCTCGGAGCGTCTCGTCCCGCGCGTCGTGGAGGCGGCCGAGGCTGCGGGCTTCTCGCTGGCGGACCTCTCCGTGACCGAGCCCACGCTCGAGACGGTCTTCATCGGGCTGACCGGAGAGGAGCTGCGCGACTGATGGCAGCCACCGGGTCCCGGTCCGTCACCGCGCCCACCTTCGGCGGGCCCGGTGTGCACAACGTGGAGCTCAAGCCCACCCGCTCCGCGACCGCGGCGAGCTGGACCTCTCTCCACGCGCTCATCGCGCGCGACCTGGTCGTGCTCTGGAAGCACAAGTTCGAATTCACGGTCCGCACGCTGGTGCAGCCCTTCCTGCTGTGCTTCGTGTTCCTCTACGTGTTCCCCAAGATCGGCCAGGGGATCGGCGCAGCCAGCGGCATCCCGGGAGCGGAGTCGGCCTTCGCCACCGTCCTGGTGCCCGGAGTGGTCGGGCTGTCGATCATGTTCCAGGGGATCCAGGCGGTGGCGATGCCCCTCGCGCAGGAGTTCGGCTTCACCCGCGAGATCGAGGACAGGGTGCAGGCGCCGTGCCCCATCTGGCTCGTGGCCATCTCCAAGGTCATCTCGGGCGGCACACAGGGACTGATCTCGGCGGCGATCGTGCTCCCCATCGCGTCGGTGGTGCACGCGTCCGGCGTCGAGGCCCAGATCAACCTCCACTGGCTCCTCATCCTCACCCTGGTCCCACTCTCGTGCGTGTGCATGGCCTCGCTCGGCCTGCTGCTGGGGACATCGTTCGAGCCGCGCAACCTGGGACTGATGTTCGGTTTCATCGTGCTGCCCATCACCTTCCTGGGCGGCACCTACTACCAGTGGACACGTCTGGCCCCGGTCAAGGCCGGGCCAGTCCACTGGTTGCAGATCATCGTCCTGATCAACCCGTTGATCTACATCAACGACGGGATGCGGGCTGCGTTCACGAACGCCGCCCACATGCACCTCTACGTGATCTACCCCGCCATCGTCGCCTTCAGCGTCATCTTCCTCGTCCTCGGATTGCGCAACTTCCGCCACAAGGTGCTCGCCTGAGTCTCTGCGGACCGGCCCTGCGGGGCACCGGCCCGACCCACCACCGCTCCCACCTGGTCTTCTGGCCGGGATGCACAAGATCCGGGGAACGCGCCTGCTGACGGGCGCATCTGGGTAGGGTGACCCCAATTGCGCAGCGTGCGTGCGGCCACTGCGGGTGCGGTGGCGAAGGGGCGTGATCCATGGAGAAGAGCGGTCAAGCGGCGCCGTCCGACCTCCCGGAGGCCTATGCCGGCGTGCGGGCCACCACCGAACGGCTGGCCAGCGTCCTCAGCGCCGAGGACCAGACGGTGCAGTCCATGCCCGACGTGAGTCCGACCAAATGGCACCGGGCCCACGTGACGTGGTTCTTCGAGACGTTCGTCCTCGGGGAGTACGACGGCGATTACACGGCGTTCGACGATGCGTACACCTACATCTTCAACTCGTACTACGAGGCCGTCGGCGCCCGCCATCCCCGACCGGAGCGAGGGCTCCTCTCCCGGCCCGGGATCGCGGAGATCGCCCGCTATCGCTCCCACGTCGACGCCGCCATGGACGCGCTGCTGGTGGAACCCGACCAGCCCGGCCTGGCGGAGCTGGTCACCCTTGGCCTCCATCACGAGCAGCAGCACCAGGAGCTGCTCCTCATGGACATCAAGCACGTGCTGTCCCGCAACCCGCTCCACCCGGCCTACCTTCCGGGCGCGCCCGGTGGTCGGGGCACCGCCCCGCCCAAGGCCGGGTGGATGGAGCACGCGGGCGGCCCCGTCGAGATCGGGCACCGGGGCGAGGGGTTCGGCTTCGACAACGAGTTCCCGACGCACACGGTGCAGCTGACGCCGTTCGCGCTGGCGGACCGACCGGTGACCTGTGGAGACTGGCTCTCCTTCATGGAGGACGACGGCTACGGCCGGCCCGAGTTCTGGCTCTCGGACGGCTGGGCCGTGGTGAACGCACAGGGGTGGGAATCCCCCCTCTACTGGTCCCGGGATCCCGACCACCCCGACCGGTGGCTCCAGTTCACCCTCTCGGGACTTCGACCGGTCGACCCCGACGAGCCCGTCTGCCACGTGAGCTACTACGAGGCTGACGCGTTCGCCCACTGGACGGGAATGCGACTGCCGACCGAGTCGGAGTGGGAGACCATCGCCGCATCGGACGGTGACGGGGACAACTTCCTCACCGACGACGTCCTGACGCGCGGGGCGCCCCACCCTCGCCCCGCCGTCTCCTCCAACGCCATCTTCGGCGACACCTGGGAGTGGACGTCGAGCGCGTACAGCCCGTATCCGGGCTTCCGGGCTGCGCCCGGTGCGGTCGGCGAGTACAACGGCAAGTTCATGGTGAGCCAGTACGTGCTGCGCGGCGGTTGCTGCGCGACGCCGGGCGGCCACGTCCGGACCACCTACCGCAACTTCTTCCCGCCCGGCGCCCGCTGGATGTTCGGCGGGGTGCGACTGGCGCGGGATCCCTGAACCATGGCGTACACCATCGACGTCCACCTCTCCCCCGAGGAGGTGCGGAACCAGATGCGGGCCGATGCGCTGCAGGGGCTGCAGGGTGACATGAAGTCCATCCCGCCAGTGTGGTTCTACGACGAGCGGGGCAGCCGTCTCTTCGAGGAGATCACCCAACTCCCCGAGTACTACCCCACCAGGGCGGAGCGGGCGCTGCTCGAAGCCCACGCGGCCGCGATCGCCGGGCTGTCGAAGGCGGACACGCTCGTCGAGCTCGGTGCCGGTGCGTGCGACAAGACGCGCGTGCTCCTCACCGCCCTCGAGCAGGCCGGCGTGCTGACGCGCTACGTCCCCTTCGACGTGAGCGACGAGTTCCTCCGGAGTGCCGCGACGACCCTGTCCCAGGAATACGAAGCGCTGGACATCCACCTGGTCATCGGCGACTTCCACCAGCATCTTGCCCAGATCCCCTCCGACGGACGGCGGATGGTCGCCTTCCTCGGCGGGACGATCGGCAACCTGGACCCGGCGCAGCGGGCCCGATTCCTCTTCGACCTCAACTGCACGATGTCGAGTGAGGACTCGCTGCTCCTCGGCACGGATCTGGTCAAGGACCCGGGGCGCCTGGTGGCGGCCTACGACGACGCTGCGGGCGTGACGGCCGACTTCAACCGCAACGTGCTGCACGTCCTCAACGAGCAGCTGGGCGCCGACTTCGATCCCGACAATTTCCGTCACGTGGCGCTCTGGAACGAGGAGCACCAGTGGATCGAGATGCGGCTGCGCGCCGAGGGTGCGGCGGAGGTCTCCCTGGCCGGCGCCGGCATCACCGTCCGCTTCGACGAGGGAGAGGACCTGCTGACCGAGATCAGCGCCAAGTTCACTCCCGAACGGGTCGAACGCGAGCTCTCCGACGCCGGCTTCGTGGTCGAGGAGATGTGGGGCGCAGAGGACGGGGAGTTCCTGCTGTCGCTCGCCCATCCGTACTGCTGAGAGAGCGACCTCCCTCAGCCGGGCGGTTCCGGCTGGTCGGTCGCGGCCGCCTCGGACGGTCCCGTGGCCGGCACCTCGGCCGTCGGGCGCCGCCGGCGCACCAGCCACACGCCGAGCAGGATCACGAGGAAGCCCGAGGCACCCAGGCTGAGGATGCTCGCCAGCAACAGGTGCCGCGGCTCGTAGTGGAACGTCACCAGGTCGTTCCCCGCCGGGATGCGCACCTGCTGGACCAGATCGACCGAGTCGAGCGGGATGCTCCGCGCCTTCCCCCCGTCGACCGAGACGGTGCCCCGCCATCCCGAGTCCCAGGCGACGGAGCGAAGGACCGTGGCCGCCGCCGGCGTGTCGACGCGGACCTCCTCCGACTTCGTCGTGCTCGAGATGACCTCGACGGGAAGCGTCCGGCCGTCGGCCGTGGTGGCCGAAATCGGCGTGGGCGGCTTCTGCAGGGTGAACACCGCATAGCCCTGCGCCACGCCGGCCAGCTTCCACGGTCCGGGCACGATGGCCGCGGAGAGGGAGCCACCGAGCTCGTAGGGACGGCCGGCCACCGTCACCACCGGCACGTAGGAAGGCAGGGAACCGGTGAGGACACGGACCGACACGCCTGCGGCACTGACTCCTGACAGCTGTCCCGTCACGGTGTCGGACCCCGCGGTCACGCGGACCGGGGCGCCCCAGCGGGTCGACCCGTCCGCGGACAGCGTCCCGAAGGTGACGAGGGAGCCGGAACCGGCCGGGTGCTTCAGGACCAGGGTGGCCGAATCGGGCCGGAGCAACTCGCCGAAGAACCACGAGGCGCCCTGTCCCGCGTGCAGGCCGGACCGGGGCCCCGGGTAGAAGGGGTAGGCGGTGTCGTTGAACTCGGCCCCGTAACCCCGGGGCAGCGCGGGGTCGCTGCCGAAGCCCTCCGAGGCCTGGTGGAGGTCGCCGAGGGAGGTGGGCGCCGACTCGAGCGGCACGAGGAAGTACTCCGGCACCGTGACCACCTCGCGGAGGTCCAGCCGGTCCAGCGTGCCCGAGGCCAGCTGCCCGATGTCCAGGTCGCCCTGCTCGTGGGTGTGGGTGACCGTCTCGTAGTTGCCGTTGACGATGGATGCATAGCCGGAGACCGAGGGCAGGCCGGCGATGATGTTCAGGTCCGGCACGCCCTGCGGGCTGTCGGGCCAGCTGCCATAGGCCTGGGGGTCGTAATTCACCATCCGCCCCCCGGGGGCCAGGTGGGCCGCCATCAGCTGCTGCACCGGCGTGGTCCCGCTCACGAGGTCGTTGGGCGGCAGGACGGACACCTGGCTCGTGAGCGCCATCAACCCGAGGTCCAGCGCCACGAAGACCGCGGCCAGCGGCACCCACTGCACGGTGCGCAGGTGAGGCCGGATCCACACGATGGCGGCGGCGCCGGCACAGAAGGCCAGGGCGATGACGGTTGCCGTGCGGACCGTCGCGGTCGTCGCGGGAGTCGCCGACGCGTCGGCGAAGACGTGGAGAAGAGAGCCGGTCGCCACCTGCGCCCAGACGGTGAGGGCGGCCACAATGCCGAACGGGACCAGCGCCATGGTCCGGTCGTACCGGTTGAACGGGCCCCTCGGCCGTGGTGAGTCCGTACGGTCGATCCACCCCGCGAACAGGACGCACACGGCCGTGGCCACGGTCACCATGTTGCGGCTCTGCAGCCGTTGGCTGCCATAGAGCGGCAGGCTGTTGAACACGTGCTCCAGCGGCGTGTACGCGCCGAGGGCGAGGAGGAGCCCGAACAGCCCGACCACGTACCACGTGAGCCGGTCGCGCGCGACGATCCGGCTCGGCCACCCCGGGCGGAGCAGGGTCAGCAGGGCGATCACGGGGAGGATCCCGAGGTAGATGCCGACCTCCGGGAGGTTGTACTGGCTGAAGAACGTCGCCTCACCCAGGTGGCCGTACCCTCCGTCGAGGTAGGGGACGAGCGCGAAGATGGTGAACGCCCTGGGGTAGCTCCCCGCGGTGGCGATGACGCCGCTCCCCCGCTGCGAGTTGCGGATGACCTCGAGCCCCGGCAGCCATTGGATGGCGGCCAGCGACAGGGCGAGCAGCGCGCCGGCGGCGCACCTCGAGAGCACCCGCCACCAGCGTGCCCGGCTCAGGCCGGCGGACATGACGGCGAAGGCGACGACGAGGAGCGCCTCGTCGAGCATGGCCTCGGGCGCGCCGGCGAGGATGACGCTCGCGAAGGCGATCCCGAGAAGGATCGCCCAGCGCCATCGCCCGTCACGAACGATGTGCAGCACGGCCAGGAGCATCCACGGGATGGCCACGAAGCCCTCGGTCATGTCCACGTGGTTGACCTGGCTCAACGCCGGCCCGGCGAACGCGAACGTGGCTGCGCCGAGCAGGCACGCCACCGTGGAGAGGGTCAACGCGCGGAGGAAGACGTACATGCCGACGCCGATCGCGGCATACACGATGACCTCGGTGGCGATCCAGGCGGCCCGGTCGGGCAGGACGGCGAACAACCACGTGAGGGGGTAGAACGCGCCGGCGTTGAAGTCCGCCATCAGAGGCGAGCCGCTGAAGATGTACTGGTTCCAGAAGGGCAGCTGCCCGTGGCGCACCATGGAGCCGACCAGCACGCGCAGCGGGTAGTTCTGCTGCAGGTTGTCGCCCGTGATGAGCAGGTGCCCACCGATGAGGTCGGGCAGCACGAAAGCGGCCGCCGGGATGGCGACCAGCACGGCGTAGGGCCACAGGGGCCCGCAGTGCGCTCGGAGTCGGTTCACCGGTGAGGAGAGGCCTTCCGGGCGTTCGGGCGCCTGCGCCCAGGAGGGCGGTCCGGCGTTGGGAAGGGCAAGCGGCGAAAGCTAGCCCGCCACCCTGGGAACCCGCGACCCCCACCACGGAGCCGACCCTGGAACGATGCGGTGCAGCCGGTCAGCCCCGGTACCCGTCGACCCCGAGGACCAGATCTCGCACCCGTTTCCCTTCCGTTTCCGTGACAGCCGGATGTCACATCCGTGACAGCGGGAGTTTCCCCCTGTAGCCTGGGAGAGCCCTGAGAATCCTCATGCGGAGGCGCCCCGGTTCCCAAATTGCGCGACCGCTGTGACAGAATCACTGCAGTTTGATGACGAATTCGGCACCCGCGGCTCCCGCCGGCGGGAGCCCAGGTAAGGAAGCCCGATGGAGCTCGTGACCCCGAGCGCAGCCACCAACTCCACGACACCCCACGAGACGCCGGACGACGACGCCGCGGCGCCACCGGAGGCTCGCCTCTCGCTGGCCCGCACCGCTGTCGGCGGGCTCGTCGGCACGACCGCCATCGTCGTCGGCACCATCCTCGGTGGCCAGTCGTTCGAGACCCACCTCCCCGGTGCGTGGTTCTTCGGCATGCCGGGTGGGCTCTTCGGGTCGCAGGGCGCGAGCGGCAACCTGCCGCCGGTGGCCGCGCTGGCCCTGGTGTTCGGCGGGTTGATCCTCCTCACCCGCGTCTGGGTCGGCTTCCTGGGCCACCTCAACCGCCATCACGGGTTCCCCGTCAAGCGCGTCGTGCTCGTCGTGGTGGTCTGGGCCGTGCCGCTGTTGCTGGCGCCGCCGCTGTTCAGCCGGGACGTGTACACGTACGCCGCACAGGGCGAGATGGTCAGCCACCACATCGACCCGTACTCCTACGGGCCGAGCGTGCTCGGGGCCACGCCGTTCAACCAGATGGCCGACGCCACGTGGTCGCGCACGGAGTCACCGTACGGACCGACCTTCCTGGAGGCCGACGGAATCCTCGACCAGGCGTCGGGCCACGAGATACTGGCCGACCTCGTGCTGCTCCGCCTCCTCGAGGTGGCGGGTGTCGCGCTCATGGTCGCGGCGACGCCGACCCTGGCCCGCTCGCTCAGACGCGACCCCGCCCACGCGGTCCTGCTCGGGGCGGGATCGCCGCTCGTCCTCCTGTCCTTGGTGGCGGGAGAGCACAACGACGCCCTGATGCTGGGGCTCCTGCTCGCCGGCTTGGCCGTGGCGAAACGATTCGGCACCGTTCCCGGCGTGATCCTGTGCGCGCTCGCAGCCGGGGTGAAGTCCCCCGCCGCGCTGGGTGTCCTCTTCCTCGGGTGGGTCTGGGCCGGCCCGGCGGCGTCGACTCGCCGCCGCATCGGCCACACGGCCGCCGCCGGACTGATCGCGCTGGCGACCTTGGAGGTCATGGCCCTCGTGTCGGGGACGGGGTGGGGCTGGGTCCGCACCACCACCACGGCCGGCTCGTCCTTCACCGGCGTCACGCCCATCAACGTCGTGGCGCGGACGGTGTCCATCGTCAGCCACGTGCTGCAGGTACCCATCTCGACCCTGGCGGCGCGGCCGGTCTTCATCGTGCTGGGCCTGCTGATCGCCGTCTACGTCGGGTACAGGCTTCTCCTGCGCTCGCCCCGCGACGGCGTGGTCCTGTGCCTCGGCCTGACGCTGCTGGTCCTCGCGCTGTTGGGACCGATCGTCTGGTCCTGGTACGTCACCTGGGGGATCGTGGTGCTGGCGCCGGCCGCCTACGGGCGCCTCCGTACGGCCCTCATCGTGATCAGCACGTTCTGGGCCTTCGCCGGCATGACCTGGGTGCACAACATCTACCTGCGGATGATCCACACCTTCTTCGTGACGGATCTCCTCCTCGTGGCCATGCTCCTGGCGGTCGCCATCATGCCGCTCGGGCAGTTCTCGGCGGTATCGAGGCTCGCCCGCCCGGTGCGCCTCTCCCGCGGTGACGACGACGGCACCCAGCGGGGTCCCCGCCTCGGGGGCGGTGTGCTGACCGGTGCCGGTGCCGGTGCCGGTGCCGGAGGTTCCGGCACCGCCTGAGCGGAGGCCGGCCGGCCTTCAGTCGGCCACGTCGAGCGCACTCGTGGTGTGCCCCGGCCGCAGGCGCACGACGAGCTCTCCGGGCACCGCATTGCGCGAGCCGTACTCCTCGGCGCGCTCGGCGCCCATGTAGCGGCCTCCGATCCGGGCCGCCCAGCGGCGCACCTCCTCCAGGTCGTCGCTGATCTCGACCGCGCCCTCGACGACGACGAAGCTGAAGGGTGGTCGCTCGTCGTCCACGCACAGCGACGCCCGGGGGTCGCGGCGCAGGTTCCGCCCCTTGACCGTGGACTCGCCCGTGTTGAAGACCAGTGACCCGTCGTCGTCGACCTCGTACCAGACGGGCGCCACGTGCGGCCGCCCGTCCGCCCGCACGGTGGCCAGCTTCCCCGTCCGGGGCGGCGACGCGGTGAGGAAGTGCCGCACCTCCACGTCGCTCATCGGGCGGTAGGTCACGCCTCCGGGCCGCCCCCGTTGGCGGCGGCCGCCTCCGTCCAGGCCTGGATCATGGGGCCGAAGCTGGCGGGGTTGTAGGCATCCTCTTCGTAGGAGAACTTCATGTCGCCGGCGTAGTGCAGCACGGTGATGTTGTGGGCCTGGTGCACCGACCCGTCGCCGGGATCCTCCATCCGGTTCTCAATCCGGCAGATCCACCAGCCACGCTCCTCGTCGCACACGCACCACGCGTGCGGGAACGAGTTCATGGCCCGATTGGGCCATTCCGCCATGAGGGGTGCGATCCACTCGTAGATCTCGTCCGCGCCGTGGAAGGTGCCGAACGTGTGCTCGAGGTAGACCGCGTCGTCGGTGAAGAGGTCCGCCCAGTCGCGCCACTCCCCACTCGACGCGCACCGCGCCGCCGTGTCCATGTAGTGCTGGTGCGCGCGCTCCAGTTCGTCCCTGCTCCACGGGTTGCTCACGATTTCAGTATCCATTCGCTCATGGTGACGCTGCGCAAGGTGCTCAGGTCCGTGAAGGCGTTGATCTCGTCGATCATCTGGGTCACGTGCTCGTTCATGCGAGCCGGGTCGCCGTCGGCACAGTAGAACAGCATCGGATCCGTCACGTGCTCCAGGGAGGGCCAGGCCTCCTCGACGATGCCCCTGATCGGCGGCGCCCCGTCGGTCACCGCACGGAACACGGCGTTGCGGACGTAGCGGCAACGCGGCTGGATCGCCTCGGTGATGGGCGAGATCCGTGTGTGCCACCTGGTCATCCACTCGTCGAAGCTCAGCTCGGGATGCTGCTGCAGGAGGGCGACGGTCAGGACTCCCGGCGACCGGCTGCCGTCGGGCCAGTCGCGTGGCCCGGCCCACTGGTTCCCCCCGTAGTCGCGGTAGAGGGACTCGACGACCTCGTACCCCGCCAGCTGCTCCGCAGCCGCGGCGAGCACCTTCTCGAAGGGGTCCCGGTAGTCGACGGCATGGAGCCACACGGAGACGAGCGCGTGCAGCGGCGTCTCACCCTCCGGAGTGGGCACCGGGGCCGGGATGTCGCTCTCCGGGTCCCACGCGTCGATGGTCAGGCGCAGAGGGGCGAGCGACAGCAACTCGTGCGCCACCGGCCCGAGCATCACGTCCGCCACCTCGGCCCGCGTGGCCTCCCGGTCCAGCCAGACCAGGTACATCAGCTTCTCCATCGCCCCTCCCCTCTCACCAGGTGAGCCCCAGTGCCTCGCGCATCGTCGCCTCGAACTCGACATCGCCCAGCGAGCGCCGGAGCTGGAGCACCAGTGCCGCGTCCTTGCCGACCTCGACCCGCAGCGGCGTGGACGGATCCTCGAGGGCATCGGCCACCGCGGCACCGACGACCTCGGGCCCGGGCCTGCCCTCCGGCCCCGTCAGCGTGGCCACCGTGCCGCCCCACTGGGCGTGGAGGTCGGCGTAGACGGCGGGGCCCTCGTGATCGTCCGCGTGCTTCATGCCGGGGGCGATGTAGCCGGGCTCCACGATGACGACCCGGATCCCGAAGTGCCCCAGCTCGAAGTGCAGGGTCTCGGACAGTGCCTCGAGCGCGTGCTTCGAGGCGGCATAGGCACCCTCGAGCGGCGTGCCGATCTTGCCCTGGACCGAGCTGATGTTCACCAGCACGCCACTGCCCCGTTCACGCCAGGACGGGGCCACGGCCTGCGCCATGCGCAGCGGCCCGATCGTGTTGACCTCGAGGACCCGGGCGAAGGAGTCGAGGGGGTAGGTCTCGAGCGGGCCGTAGCCCGTGAGGCCGGCGTTGTTGACCACGGCGTCCAGCTCGCCCGCCGCCGACAGCGCCGCCCGGACCGACTCGGGATCGCCGACGTCGAGCGCCAGCACGTGGGCCGCGGGGAGGCCGGCCAGCAGCGTGACGTCCCGGGCCGTCGCCACGACCTCGTGCCCCCGCGCCGCGAGCACCTCGACGGTGGCCCGACCGATGGCCCGTGCCGCGCCGGTGACCAGCACGCGCACGGCTCAGGCCCCGCCCTGGGGCGCCAGGCCGACCAGCTCCTCGCTGACCTGCCACAGGCGTCGCGCCGCGTCAGGGTCCTGCGCCCACCGCCTGGGCTCCTTCGGCCGGCACTTGACGAAGTACTCCCCGCTCACACCGGCCACCTCGGGGGAGGACGCCAGGTAGATGGACGTGCGGGCGCCCTTCGCCGGCGACAGGAAGAACGGGCCGGCGATCTTGATACCGAGGGCGAGGAGGCCCCGTGCGTCACCGTCCGCGCCGTAGCCGGTGCGCACGGTGCCGGGGTGCAGCGAGTTCGCCGTGACGCCGCTGCCCTCGAGGCGCCGGGCCAGCTCCAACGTGAAGAGGATGTTGGCCAGCTTCGACTGCCCGTAGACCCGCATGCCTGCATAGCGGTGCTCGGACTGCAGGTCGTCGAACGGGATCCCCTGGCGCGCCACGGCGTGCGCGGTCGAGGCGACGTTGACGATGCGCGAGGGCCCTGACGCCCGGATCCGCTCCAGCAGGAGGTTGGTCAGAAGGAAGGGGCCGAGGTGGTTCGTGGCGAAGGTCGCCTCCAGCCCGTCGACCGTCTCCGCCCGTTCGCTCAGCACCGCTCCCGCGTTGTTGACGAGCACGTCCAGCCTCGGGGCGACGTCGAGGATCTCCGCCGCCCCGCGCCGCACCGACGACAGGTCGGCCAGGTCGAAGACCACGAGCTGGCACCGCCCCTCACCGCCGGTGCGTTGCGCCAGCGCAGCGATGGCGGCACGGCCCTTGTCGGCGTTCCGTGCGGTCACCAGGACCCGGGCACCCATGGTGGCCAGCGCCGCCGCGGTCTCGAAGCCCATGCCGGAATTGCCACCCGTGACCACGACCGTCTTTCCCTGCATGTCGGGCACCGCGTGCTGCCTCCTCGTGACGGGCAGGCGTCAGCATTCCACACCGCCGTACGCCGGTCCGGCTCACCGCCAGGTGTCGCGTGCCTCCACCAGCCCCCGTTCCGGGTGGAGGAAGCTGCCGCTCAGCGTCCGCTCCGCCGTGCGCATCTGCCACCGCAGCAGCTCCTGGGTCGCCTCCCACGCCGCCGCGCCGACCGCGTCGCCTCCGTCCACCAGCAGGTTGTGCGTCTGCCCGGGGTCGGACTCGAGGTCGAACAGCAGCGGCGGGAGGACTCGCGACGCGGCGGCGAACTGGACGTACTTGTGGCGCCGTCCGCGCGAGACGGCCAGGGAGCAGTGGCTCATCGGGATGCCGAGCACCGACTCGGCCCCTGCGTTGGCCGGGTCCGAGAAGCTCCACTCGAAGTGCGCCGTGTCGCGCCAGTGCTCGGGAGTCGGCTCGCCGCGCACGAAGGGCGCCAGCGACCAGCCGTCCGCCTGCAGGGGCACGTCCGCGCCCAGGAACTCGCAGATGGTGGGGAGCACGTCGACCGACTCGGTCACCGCCCGTAGGACCGAGCCCCGGCCCCCGTCGGCCTCCGGGCGGGGATCCACGACGATGAGCGGGACGTGGTAGCTCTCGTCCCAGTAGCCGAGCTTCTCCAGGAGCCAATGGTCGCCGCCCATCTCACCGTGATCGCTCGTGAGGACCACCATGGTCGAGTCGGCCAGCCCGCTGTCACGCAGGTAGTCGAAGAGCGGGGCCAGCCCGTCGTCCACCTCGCGCTGGGCTCCGTAGTAGGTGGCACGCACCTGGCGGCGCTCCCGCTCGTCCTGCGGCGCCCCGACACCGGGGACCCCCATGGCGAGCGCCGCCAGCGGATGGATGGCAGCCTCCTGCTCTCGTGTCGGGCACCCCACGAAGGGCCCGACCGCGTCGGCGGGGTACAGATCGTGGTAGCCCACCGGGTTGCGTCGCGGCGGATGGGGGCGGATGAAGGAGGCGTGGAGGAAGAACGGCCGGTCGCCGTTGCGCTCCAGCCACCGGACGACCTCCTGGCGCACGAACGTCGTCTGTGACAGCTCGGCCGGAAACCGCGTGGGAGCCCAGGTCGAGCCGTGCGCGTCCGCGCCGGGGAACCCGTCGATGGGCCGGTAGAGGTCGTGCGGGTCGGCCGGCACCTCGACGCCCTGGGCGGCCAACCAGCGTCCCCATGCCGGGCTCCCCTGCTCCCAGGGATCCTCGAGCAGGGCCCGGAACCCCGGCAGGATCCCCTCGTAATTGGACAGTCTCGGATCGCCCGCCGGAACCGTGCGGGGATCGACCGAGGTGTCGGTGTACCCGAAGAGGACGGGGTCGTAGCCCAACTCCCGCGCCACCAGTGCCACGTTGGTGAAGCGAGCGTCCAGCGGCGTGCCGTTCAGGATGGACCGGTTCCGGTGCTGATAGGTGCCGGTGTAGAGGCACGCCCGGGACGGGCCACACGGCGCCGCGTTGGCCCAATGGTTGGCGAAGAGGACGCCTCGCGCCGCCAGCGCGTCGAGCGCCGGTGTCTCCACCACCGGATGGCCGAGGGCCGAGAGGCAGTCGCCGCGCCATTGGTCGAGCGTGACGAAGAGCACACTGCGGGACGGCGGCATGCCCCACTCTTGCCGATGACGGGCTCGAGCCGCGGCGACCGACTGGACGGCGCGGCACCCGGCCGCCGCGGGCTCAAGACGTGCGGACCGACGCCCCTCCGAGCCTGGTCCCGAACCCGATCAGCCAGGAACCGACCCGCGGCGCCACGGCCCGACGCATCGCTCGGCCACCGGCAACCGGGCGTCCGGTGGCCGAGCGCTGCGTCTCGCCCGAGTCGCTCATGGCCGCCACCGGCCGCCGCGCGGCCCGCCTGGTCCCGGCCCCCGCCATCAGCTCCTGTCGGTGGGCGTCGGCCTGGGTGTGCACTGCCCTCGCTTGGATCATCGAATTCACCTCTCTGGATCGCTCCGCTCCCTGTTCTGCGCCCCCTCCAAGCGTCCTGTCATCGTAACTAATGTTTGACAACGAATCAAGGATATTCTAATATAGCTCCATGCCTATGCTCACTGAGGTCGCACCGCCGACCACCACCTCGGTCATGGCGGCTCCGTCGCTGGCCTGCGATCTCTCGTGGCTTCTCTCCGTGGCCGCTCGTCCTTCGATGCAGGCCCGGTACCCGCAACTCGCCGAGATGTTCGACGGACGTGAGGACCTGGCGGATCGGGTCCGCGGCTTCTGGGGCGAGGGCTCCGAGGAGACCTGCTTCACCGAGATGCAGATCCTGGCCAACCACTCCGGGGCGATGGCCGAGACCGACGCCGACGTCCTGTGGCAGGCGATCGAGGCCGGCGTGCGCACCATGCCTCTCGACCTGGAGATGCCGTCCGAGAGGCCCGAGGACCGCGCCGTGTTCCTGGACCGGTTCCGCCAGCTCCGGGAGTCCCCGGACCTCCTGGCGTCGTACCTCGACCTCCTCAGGGAGGTCTGGGCCCCGGTGGACGACACGTGGCAACAGGCGCTGCCCGTCATGGTCGAGGCCGGTCGCCACGTGGTGGCGCAGTACGAGCGTGGGCGGTCATTGGAGACACTTATACCGATGGGGTGTGACATCCTCCGGGAGCGGATGCCCGACATCCTCTCCGCGGTGGAATCGGGGCGGCGGACGCTCCTGTTCGTGCCGTGCCTGTTCTTCGGGTCGTGCATGTACCTCGAATTCCCCGGGCTCGTCCTGATCGGGACCGGCGTCGGCCAGGGCGACGTGGAGGCCCGCGCCCGCACCGAGTCGGTGGCGCGACGCCTCAAGGCGGTGGCCGACCCGACGCGCCTGGCGATCCTCCACTCGCTGGCGACCGCGCCCAGCACGGTGGGCGAGCTCGCCATGCTGTTCCGGCTCGCGCAGCCGACGGTCAGCATGCACGTCAAGGTGCTGCGCGAGGGCGGGCTGGTCCGGTCGGAGCGGAGGGCGGGGAGGCTGCGGCTGAGCGCCGACGCCGGCGCGGTCGAGGCGCTGCTCGGCGAGCTACGCCGGGCGATCCTTCAAGACGACGACGCCAGCACCACCGGCAGCGACCGTATGCCGGCCACCGTCGTCGAGAGCACCCGCTCGGCGGAACCCGTCACCGCGTAGTCGGGGAAGCGGGCCAGGAGCTCCTCCAGGAAGACCCGGCCCTCCAGGCGGGCGAGGCTCGCCCCGAGGCACACGTGCTCGCCGAACCCGAAGGCCAGATGCTTCGGGTTGGTCGGCCGCCGGACGTCGAACCGTGCGGCGTCGTCCCCGAAGACCAGCTCGTCGCGGTTGGCCGAGGCGTACAGCATGCACAGGTAGTCGCCCTGGGCGATCCGCGTCCCTCCGACCACGGTGTCCGCGGTGGCCGTCCGGCAGAAGGCGTGCACGGGCGTGACCCAGCGCAGGCACTCCTCCACGCCGCCGGGGACCAGCTCGCGATCGGCGGCCAACGCGGCCCGCTGATCGGGGTGCTCGTCGAGCACGAGCGCCGACCCGGACAGGAGCGTGCGCGTCGTCTCGTTGCCCGCCACCAGGAGGGTGAGGAGGAACATGAAGAGCTCCTCCTTGCTCAGCGGGCACCCGTCGACCTCGGCCTGCACCAGCAGCGACACGAGGTCCTCCCCCGGCCGATCGCGCTTGGCCCGGATGTGCTCCACGATGAACCCCGAGAGCTCGCCCAGCGCGGCCATGGTCTCGGCCGGAGGCAGGTCGGGCGACTCGATCGCCGCGTCGGACCAGCGGCGGAAGTCCTCCCGGTCGGCCTCGTCGACGCCCAGCAATTCCGCGATCACCGTGATGGGGAAGGGCGCGGCCAAGGCGGCCACGAAGTCGATCTCCTCGCCCGGCTCGACGGCGTCGAGCAGATCGGCCGCGCACGACCGGATCGACCCGGCCAGCCCCGCCAGGGCCCGGGGCGTGAAGCGGCGGTTGACCAGGCTGCGGAAGGCGGCGTGCTCGGGAGGGTCCATGTGGAGGATGGAGGGCGCCGCCATGGCGGTGGCGCTGGTGCGGATCGGGTCGTTGACGAGCGCTCCCCGGCCGGAGCAGAAGCCCCCCGGGTCGCGGCTGAGGTCCCGGATGTCCGCATAGCGGGTGACGGCCCACAAACCGGGAGCGCACTCGTGCACGGGGTCCTCGTGGCGCAGGCGAGCCAGCACCTCGAAATAGTCCTCCCTGGCGAAGAAGGCGGCGTCACGTGGATCGATGCGCTGGTCCCCGGGCACGGGGCGAGCGTACTGTGCAGCGCCATGCGGACCGAATGCCGATCCACCGCCCACGTACGGTCGTGAGCGACCCGGGCGCATCCCCGTTCCCCGCCGCCGGCGAGCACGCCCCGCTCAGCGGTCTCGACGAGTTCCTGATCCACAACGCACCCTTCCCCGTGCGCGTGATGTGGACGCCCGACGCGCAGGCCTACGAGCGCGTCTGGTTCACCTGCCAGGACAGGGTGGGCGAGCTCCTCGCCGTCATCGGCCTCGCCTTCTACCCGAACCTGGGCACGGCCGAGGCGTTCGCCATCGTCAACGTCCGCGGGCGCCACACGACGGTCAGGGCCCACCGGAAGCTCGCCACCGACCGCATGGACATGGTGCTCGGCCCCTTCAGCTTCGAGGTGGTCGAGCCCTTCCGGCAGTGGCGCCTCCGCCTCGACCCGGCCGCCAGCGAGCGCGGCATCGGGTACGACATCACCTGGCTGGACACCAAGCGGCCCGTCTTCCGCCAGCTCGGTGCCGGCATGATCGTCGGTGGCCGTGCCGTGAGCCCCGTCGCCGGGTACGACGGCTTCGGGCGCCAGGAGGGCTGGGTCGAGTCCGCCGGCGAGCGCTTCACCCTCTCCCCCGCCACGCACCTCGGCACGCGCGACCACCACTGGGGCACCCGTGACGGCGTCGGAGGCCCCGGTCGCTACATGGGGATGCAGCACCCCCACAGCGGTGAGTGGGTCGAGTTCGAGGAGCTCGGGATCTGGGGCGACCACGTGCTCTACAACATCGGCGACGCCCGCCGGCGCAGCGCCACCCTCGCCAGACGCGTCCACCGCATGCGCTTCGAGCCCGACACGCACCTGCTCCGGAGCGGTGAGGTCGACCTCGTCTTCGCCGACGGCTCGGTCAAGACCATGACGTTCGAGCGCCTCGGCAACCAGATCGCCTTCCTGCGCTGTGGCCTGTACGGCGGCCCCAACGGCGGGACGCCGGACGGCGACCTGTGGCACGGCATGGCGGTGGCGCAGGGGGACGAGGTCGTCGTGCACGGCGAGACCTTCGACGTGAACGACCCCGCGGTGCGCAGCCGGCTGGCCGGCCAGGACCAGCACCACTGCCGCGTCGAGTGCGACGGCGAGGTGACCTACGGGCTGGTCGAGCCCTACGACACGCTCTGCTACGAGGTCGCCAAGGCCGGGGTCATGGGCTTCTCGCTCCTCGATCCGGCGACCTGAGCCTGCTCCGGGCCTCGTCGGCCGACGCCAGCCGCTCGAGGAGCACACCACCCATCGGGTTGTCCGCGCGACGCGGATCGCCGGTGATGCGCTGGTGGCGATCGTTGATGGCCAGGGCCCGCACCAGGGCGAAGACCTCGTGCCAGGCCAGCTCGTCGTCCGCCACGGCGGGTCCGCCGGCCCGCTCGTAGCGCGCCAGCGCCTCGGCCCGGCCGGGGAAGCCCGGTACCCGGCGCCCGAAGAGCGACTCCATCATCCACTCGAGGCCGAAGTGCCAGCCGAGGTCCATCCCCGGCGGACCGAGAGAGGCCAGGTCCCAGTCCAGCACGGCCGTCACCCGGTGTGCGGGGTCGAAGACCAGGTTCCCGAGCCGGACGTCGCCCCACAGGAGGACCGCGGCCCGCTCGGGCGGCAGGCTGCCCTCGCACCACGCGAGCGCCGCGACCAGGGCAGGCAGCGGGTCGCCGTCCGACGACCAGTCCACGTAGGAGGTCCACCGGTCGAGCGCGTCGCGCAGCCCGAGCCCGGGCAGGGAGGCATCGAGGCCCGCGGCCTCCCAGGGCACCGCGTGCACGGCCGCCAGCGTGTCGAGCAGCGCCTCGTACAGGCGCCGCTGGGCGCCGGGGTCGGCCCCGGTGACGTAGGGGTCGAACACGGGAGCCGGGCCGGGGATGTCGCCATGGACCCTGGGCATG
>Ga0187890_10000767_pt1 | contig 23245 bp, 14 predicted proteins | sample June2016WEW_21_1_FD_133005 | JGI IMG/M metagenome (GOLD analysis project Ga0187890, IMG submission 133005) | Peatland microbial communities from SPRUCE experiment site at the Marcell Experimental Forest, Minnesota, USA - June2016WEW_21_10 | ecosystem: Environmental > Terrestrial > Soil >... | reverse complement strand
TCCACAGGACTGGCCGGACTGGCGAAGTGAAACACAAAATCAACGGATCCCCAGTCAGCCGGCTCGCAAACATCCTTTTGGATGAACTCGAAGCGGGGATCATTGCGCAAATGCGAAATGTTCGCCAGTCGCCCGGTCAGAAGGTTATCTACGGCCAGCACCCGGTATCCGTCGCCGAGCAAGCCGTCGCACAAATGAGAGCCGAGAAAACCCGCTCCTCCCGTGACCAGCGCTCTTCGAGTACTCATCGTGATCAGGCGCGCTCCTTTTTCCCGGAGCGTCCGGTTCCCGCTTCCTCGCATAATGCGGGCGGACGTCCGACGCTGTAATACGAAAATCCGTGTGCGGTCATGGCTGCCGGATCGTACAAATTTCTTCCGTCGAGGACGATCGGATATCGCACCAGGCCACGTAAGCGTTCCAGGTCGAGCGCGGCGAATTCTTCCCACTCCGTCAAAATCAGTATCGCATCCGCGCCCTTGGCCGCGTGGTAGGCATCGGGCGCAAACTCAACGCCCTCCGGCAGAACTTCTTTGGCACGCTCCATGGCGGCCGGATCGTACGCGCAAACCTTGCAACCTTCCTTCAGCAATTCCTCCACCAGGAGGAGCGCGGGAGATTCCCGAATATCATCCGTCCCTCCCTTGAACGCCAGTCCCAGAACGCCCAGCCTTTTGCCGCGTAGCGTCCACAGCACGCTCCGCACTTTCTTCAGAAACCGCCGCCGCTGCTCCTCATTAATGCGGATCACTTCCTCCAGCAAGCGGAAGTCGTAGCCACCTTCCTTTGCCACCGCCCGGAATGCGAGCAGATCCTTTGGAAAGCACGAGCCTCCATATCCGATCCCAGGATTCAGAAATCTTGGACCGATGCGGGAATCGGTTCCGATCCCATCACACACCTGCTGCACGTTCGCCCCGACCATCTCGCAGATCGAGGCGACCGCATTGATAAATGAGATTTTCATTGCCAGAAACGCGTTGGAAGCGTGCTTGATCAGTTCGGCACTCTGGGCGCTGGTGATGATCAGTCGCGGCGGACCTTGGGCACGGTCAGGCCGGGGAATGGCATCGCTTCGGCCGTAATACCATCCGCTGGTGAGCGGCCCGTATACCTTCTTCATCACCTCGGCGGCCCGCTCGTTTTCCACGCCGACTACGATCCGGTCGGGGTAGAGGAAATCGGTAACGCCCGTGCCTTCGCGTAGAAATTCCGGATTCGAGGCAATGTCGAACAGGTCCGCGTTCGCTCCATTGCGCAGGATGATCGTATGAATCCACTCGTTCGTGTATACCGGAACCGTACTTTTCTCGACCACGACCTTGTAGCTGTCAATCGCACCCGAGATCTCGCGCGCCACCGATTCCACATACGACATATCCGCGTCGCCGCTTTCGGTCGGAGGCGTTCCAACCGCGATGAAGATCGCTTCGCTGGCTCGCGTTGCCGCCTGCAAATCGCCGGAGAACTTGATTCGCCCGCCACGGTGCCGTGCCAACAACTCGGGCAGGAACTTCTCGTGAATTGGAACGTCGCCAGTTCTCAATGCCTCCAACTTCTTTTCATCGTTATCGACCAGCACCACTTCATGTCCCAGGTCCGCAAAACAGGCTCCCGTGACCAATCCAACGTATCCCGAACCCACTACCGCGATGCGCATATGCGAGCCTTCTCCTTATGAAACTTCATTGTGCACATCCGGCTCGTCGGTGTGCCGTTCCTAACTTTACCAGCCTTTTGCGGCGTTTCCTCCGGTCACCGTCAAAACTTCAGGGCGGCAGGAACAAGAATGGGAAATGGAATCTCACAAGAACCGGTGACCGGCGTCACCGCTGGGCCAAGCCCGCGGCCTCAAAATTCGAATCAGGAGCGATTTATGCCCATCCTTATGGTTGCGCTGATTGCGCTCGCAGCTTTCGGTCTGATCGGAATTTTCCTCGGCGCCGCGGTCATTCTCGAACAGCGCAAAGTTGTCGGCAAACACCACGGCAAAGCTGCATAAGAGAGCTCTCCCAAGCCCGCTTGCTGCCGTGCTGCTGACACGATTCTGGCCGCTGACCCGCGTGTGATTTACCCGCCGGACGCTTCGTTCCGGACAAAGTGTTCGCCCTTGCGTTCTGGACCGAGCGCCACGACCAGGGCCAGCAACACAATCACCCCAATCTCAAATCCTGCCAGCGCCCAGGAATATCCCCAGCGGTCCCGCAAAGCATATTCAATCGAGTTCACTTGCGATGCCACCAGAACTCCCAGTTGATATGCCAGGCCCGGAATCAGACCGCGTACCGCCGCTGGCGCCAGTTCGTTCAAGTGCGCCGGAATGATGCCCCAGGCTCCCTGCACTCCCACCTGAATCGTGAATGCCCCGAGCGCCAGCGCCATGAGCGTGTTCCCGAAAGCCCATAACGGAATCACGCATAGCGCAAGGCCAGCCGCGAGGATTAACGTTCGCCTTCGGCCGATACGTTCGGACAGACGCCCAAAAATCAGCGCTCCAACGAGCGCCCCCACGTTATAAAAGATCGCGATGTTCGCGACGGTAGAGGTCGAAAATTTGTGCACCGATTCCAGAAAGTGCGGGTAGAGGTCCTGCGTCCCATGGGACAGAAAATTCATGAGCGCCATCAGCCCGATCATGTAGAGAAACAATTTCCAATGGGCGGCGGCTGCTCTCAGGATCGATTTGAATTCCGGAACCCGATGCTGCTTCCATGCTTCCGATTCCTTCACCTTCCACCGAATGTAGAAAGCCAGGAGCGCAGGCAGTCCGCCAACCCAGAACATCGCCCGCCATCCCCAAAACGGCAGGACGAACTTGGCCGCGACCGCGGCCAGAATGTATCCGCAGGAATAACCTGACTGCACGATCCCTGAAATCACGCCTCGCCGCGTGGGTGGGATGCTCTCCATTGCGAGCGATGCGCCCACACCCCACTCGCCACCCATACCGATGCCGTAAATTGTTCGCAAAACCAGAAACACGGCATAGTTTGGCGCGAATCCGCACAATAGCTCGACCACGGAAAAGAAAACCACGTTCGCCATCAGCGGACCACGGCGCCCATAGCGGTCTGCCAGCATACCGAAAATCACGGCGCCGACCGGTCGCATCGCCAACGTCGCGCCGGTGGTCAATATGATCTTCGAAGCTGCCACGTGAAACTGCGCCGACAGCGTGTTGACGAGAAAAATCACAACGAAGAAATCGAACGCGTCGAGCGTCCAACCCAGGAAGGCAGCGCTGACAGCGTGCCACTGGTGCGAACTGAGGAAAGGTCCCAAAGAGTCGTCTGAGGTCACCGGCAATCCTCTGAACTTCGATTAGAGAGTCAAAGATCGCAGCATTCTACCAGCAGGAGTCCAGCCTCGGGGAGTCGGCAGACCGCGAATCTCTCCCCATACGAAGGTAGTAGCGCTCCCGTCTTCTTGCCCCAACCAGCCCTTTGGTAGACTACGACCACGCCGTCGCTCGCGTCTTGCAAGTGGCGAAAATGTGGTGGCCCAGACGGATGCTATGAAGACAAGCCTTACGCTGTTCTTGCTTCTTGCGTTGCCGTTACTCGGCCAGACTAATCAAGGTGAAATTCGTTTTCGAGTCACCGACCCCGCCGGGCTGGGCGTCAAATCCTCCGTTCGCATTGTCAGCGAAGCCAACCAGTATCGGCATGTGCTGTCCACCGACGAGCGCGGTGTCTTGACAGTGCAGCGATTGCCCTTTGGCGTTTACGAAGTTGAGATTAATCAGCCGGGATTCGCCAACTGGTCAAATACAGTTGAGGTACGGTCCTCGATCCCTGCTGAAACCCTCATTCAATTGAAGGTTGCGTCCATTCGCGAGTCTGTAACGGTGAGTGCACCAAGCACGCTGATCAATCCTGACCAGGCGGGTTCAATCAATCAGATCGGGACCGATGCAGTCGAGCACAGGCTCAGCTCTATCCCCGGACGTTCCTTGCAGGAGCTCGTGAATTCCCAGCCTGGCTGGCTCTACGAGGGCAATGCCGTTCTTCACCCTCGCGGGTCCGAGTACCAGACCCAGTTTGTGGTCGACGGCATCCCGCTGACCGACAATCGCTCGCCCAGCTTCGGGCCCGCGATTGATGCCGACGATGTGCAATCGTTGACAATTTACACAGCGGGCATCCCCGCGGAATACGGTCGAAAGATGGGAGGCGTTGTCGAGGTGAACACGCTGCAGGATTCACAGCCAGGATTCCACGGTCAGGTGGTCCTTTCCGGGGGCAGCTTTGATTCGGCCGGCGCCTCTGCGCAGGGCCAGTACGCTTGGGGCAAGAATACTTTCGGCGCGAGTGCGAGTGGCAGCATGACCGATCACTATTTGAATCCCGTAGTTCCCCAAAACTTTACGAACGCGGGCACGCTAGGAAATTTCTCCGCCGATTACGAGCGCGACCTGACCCCGAAAGATCGCCTGCGCTTCATCGTGCGTCACGAGTTCTCGCGCTACGACATTCCCAACGAACTCGTGCAGCAGACCAATGGACAGATTCAGACCGCCGACAACCTTGAGACGATGGGCATTGCCTCCTATCAGCACACGTTTTCATCCAACGGGCTGGCCGATTTTCGCACCATGGTACGCGACAACGAGATTGGGTTCAATTCCAATGCGGAATCGGACCCGATCGCAGTGTTTCAGCAAAATTCCTTCAGGGAAGCATACTTCCGGGGAACTACAACCATCACCCGCGGTCGAAACGAATGGAAATTTGGCTTTGAGTCCGACAACCTCTTTCTCAACGAGAACTTTCGCTACCACATTACCGATCCGACCCAATTTGACCCGGCCACTCCACCCGACTTCAGCTTCCTCGCGAATCGGCCCGACCTCGAGCAATCCGTTTTCGTGCAGGACCAGATTCGTCTAAAAAACTGGACCATCAACGCCGGATTGCGCTGGGACCACTATCAGCTCATCTTGAATCGTCATGCCGTAGACCCGCGCTTCGCGATTTCGCGCTACTTTCCCTCCGCCGACCTCATCGTGCATTTCTCCTATGATCGCGTGTTTCAGACGCCATCGTTCGAGAACATTCTGCTCTCGAGTTCTCCCGCGGCTGAAGCCATCGACCCAAGCCCCGGGAACGTCTTGCGGCTGGTCGAACCCTCGGAAGGGAACTACTACGAAGCAGGTTTGAGCAAGGCATTCTTCGGCAAGGTAAAGTTGGACGCCAATTATTTTCGGCGACTAGTGTCAAACTATGCCGACGACAATCAAATTCAGAACACAACCATCAGTTTTCCGGTCGCCTTCCAGAAGGCCGTCATTTACGGTGGCGAAGCAAAGATCGAACTTTCCGACTGGCGCCGCTTTTCAGGCTTTGTGAGTTATTCCTATACCGTGGGCAACGCCTGGTGGCCGGTAACCGGGGGTTTGTTTCTGGGAGACGATGCTGCCGGACTACTTACCAGCGGCCACTTTCCTGATTCGCAAGACCAGCGCCATACGGTTCGTGGGCGGCTGCGTTATCAGGTCACGCCACGCTCCTGGATCGCAGGTGGAATTCAATATGACACCGGCTTGCCCTTCGATTTCCAGGGTACGGAACAGCAAGCCCTCACCGAATACGGCCAGCAGGTGATCGATCGAATTAACTTTGCGCGCGGGCGGATCTATCCCGCTTTTCAGGTCAACGCGTCGGCGGGCGCCGACCTGTACAAGTCCGACCACATGAATATGCACATCCAGATTGACGGGCAGAACCTTACCAATGTTCTGGACGTCATCGACTTCGGCGGTCTTTTCTCCGGCAATGCCATCGGCCCCTCGCGCAGCGTCGCATTACGGCTAGCAACGAATTTTTAGCTGGCCTGCGCGGCCGCAGCTGTCGCAATGGCGAAATGCTGTGAAAGGCAGAAAATCAGGGACTAACTGTGACCGGAGCGGCGACGCTTCCCATGCGATTGCCCAGTGAGTCACGAACCACGAAGCGGACGGTATGCTTCCCTGGAGGAAGTTGAAGCGCGTTTCGATAAGTCAACCCGTTGTGTTCGATCCGTTCCATGCCGTCAGCCTTGAGGTGTACATCGATACGCTGCGAAAGACTGGCACTTACATTTCCTTCGGAGTCTTTTGCCACGGCGGCAATGTCAACGACCATGTGGTTCTGGTCGGATTCATCCACAGAGGCGAAGTTGGCGGGCATGACAAGCTCGAATGGTATCTTCGCCTTGCCAGAACCCTTGCCGGGCTCTTTGTCCGACCACGTCACAGAAATCGGGACGCCTGTGAAGTCAAGCGGTGAGTCGAGTGCCAGCTGAATGTCCTGTTTGGCTGCCGGAACAGATGCGTCCCTTGAGAGAAAAAAACCGTTTCGAAAACGTAGATGAGCGCCTTTCGGGTGGATCGCCACAGAAACGTCATGCCAACCCGCCTTGGTGCTCTTCGCGCTCACATAATATCCGAGCACGTAGTAGCTGCTGTCGTCTTGAACAGCTTGACGAAAGGACTGAACCAGGTTGCTGCCTCCGAGAAAAGCTTTTCCTCCTGTATTCTCCGCAAAGAGCTGCAGCGTGCTGTTGGTGTCAGCCATTTTCTCTTGCGCTTGCGCATCCGTGTCGAACTGGGGATCTCCGATATCAGAGGGACGAACGCCTCCGGTTGAAAATAGATCGCCGCCGGCAGCCGATCGAAGATCGACCGAGTAGATCGCAATCTGAGCATCGTTCATCATTTTCCAGAGCTTCTCGTAGGCAGGCTGGACTTCACCCCGCTCCTGAACCGGGCACGCTGGCTCGCACAGATGTGCGCTGGACGAACTCAGCGAGAACGGAAAGCCTGAACTGGTCCAGATCAACGCTTTCCGACCGGGGAAGCCACGGAATCCCTTAGCGATTTGCTGTAACGCTTCGATTGTGATGAGAGCTCGATTCTTCGTCTCGAGCGAGTTCAAACGCGACTCGGACTCCAACTGGTCCCTGATTTGCTGCGTGATCGTTTCACTCATCAGATCGGTAGGCGGAGGATGATCGGCTGATACGATCGGTTCGCTGACCATTTCCGGGGCGCCGGATTTCATCCTGCGCAACGCCTCGGCAAGGAGTTTGGGATCGTCGGTAAAATCGCGAACCAGAGTCAGCCCACCCGGGTTTAGCGTCAGCAGGCACATCGGTTCGCCCGACTCCGCCACCTCCGAAAGAAACTTCAACAAGGCTTGCCGCGCGCTCGCCTGATCTGCGAACGGGGTATTCACGAAATCCAAGACGATAATGCTCAGACGGCGATAGCCAATGATGCGACCGTTACCAGGCTCTGGATCGAAGTTGCTGAATGTTCCACGTGCGCCCTCCAAACGTTGCAGCCGGACAGGGTTAGTCTTTATCTCCTCAAAAATGGCTATCGGCTGAGACTTCCCGTCTTGTTTCAACACAAAGTCTTCTTTCTTGAGTCCTGAAAGGTAAGAGCCCGATTTGTCGTTGACCACGGTAGGAATTAACACCACTTCGGTGGAGGAAGTAATCGTAGCGGCGCTGGTCTGCGCGTCGACAGGTATCGAGACGAAGAAAACAAAGCTGACAGCAGCGAAAGAGAATTGTCTGCAACGCATTGCATTGCCAGCCCGAGTGAAGTAATCAGTATCTCGGACATTCTAGGACACAGGACGAGCTCACGTCGAAATATCGCTGTTAGCCCTCCTGAATTGGGAGACCCGTCGTTGACAATGTAATTCCGCCATCCAGCGTGGGGAACCAACCATGCTGTCCGCCTCCTTGTTGGACTCCCTAGAGCCCCTGGGCGCTTCTGGGAAGCCAAAGCCCAATCCCCGATTGACTTCGCCTCAATTTCGCGGGAAACTCCCCCTAAGCCGTACGTCCACAGGAATAGCGCATGCTCCCGCGCCCTATGTCGAGGTTCGAGCCCAGCGCCAACGATTCTTCTCCTCCGCCCGCGTCTGATCTGACGCGCTCTCTTGGCCGGCACGTGCAAGCTGGATTCCCACCTGACCTCGCCCTCGACCTTGTGCTCAACGAACTTGTCGCTCAAGCTGCGGACGCCACCCATGCCAGCGCCGCTGCGCTCGCTCTGGTGCGAGGCGAAGAGATGGTTTGCCGCGCCGCCACCGGGCTTCATGCCCCCGACTTGGGGATACCTCTTAACATTCGTGACGGGCTTTCAGGAGCATGCGTTCGAACCCGCTCCCCGCAGCTTTCTGCTGATACCGAATCGGACCCGCGCGTTGATGGGGCCATTTCGCGCCGGCTGGGCATCCGCTCCATGTTGATCGTTCCCGTTTTTGAGGAAGAATCGAAACCCGAATCGAGTGCCTCATCGGAGGATCAGCACGCGGGCCCGTATACCGCAGGGAACACTAGTCTTGAGGGACGCGGCGCGGTCAGCGAACTTCCCCTGCCTCAACTTGCAGGTGTGCTTGAAGTGTTTTCGCCTCTTCCCAATGCGTTTTCCCGCGCCGAACAGATGTTGCTTGAGGATTTCGCTCGCGAGTGCGCGCGCATTCGCCAAGTTGCGACTCGCCTGCACGACCATCCGATCGCCGAAGTAATCCCGATTGAAGAAGGCCCCATTCCGCTGGATGAAGATGAAGAGAAGCCCATTCCCGATGGCAGAGAGAGTTCGTTGCCGGCATCTGTTCTTCCTGTCGAAACTGTGCCTGCCGCTGCCAGCCTGACTATAGTCGCGCCGGTCGTGCACGATTCTCCACCGCCGGTTGTACACGTGCGCCAGCGCTACGAAGCTTGGACGCTGGTGATGGGAGCGATCGTCATTTTCGCCGCCGCTGCGGTGAGTTTCATGATTGGATCTCGCGTTGGATGGATACGTTCCCCACAACCTGTTCCCACCCAAGAGTCGATTCCGCCGGTCCATGGCGGCGATTCGACGGTGTCGACAGCAACGCCAAGGGCAGTGTCTGTACCCAAGGCGGCATCGTCTCAGACGAAACCGAAAGCTTCGGATAAGGCAACCAAGGGTGCGGTTAGTAATTCTGACGAACTCGTGGTCTACGAGAAGGGCAAAGTGATTTTTCGCATGAACCCGGCTCCAAACGCGGAGGAACCGGCGGCCGCACAGGCTCAATCGCCGCCTGGTCAATCATTGCCAGCTCAGTCGGCGTCTGCGCAATCAGCAAAGGCTGCGGGCGATTCGGGAAAATCGGCATCAGCGGCGGCTGCCTCCGCTCCGACTAAGACAACTCCTACCGTCTCCGGTTCACTTAAGTCTGCCGCGTCGGGCGCTCAAATGGCGCGCACCATCTGGCTCGGGCCAGAGCAAGCGGAAAGCCGCCTCGTGAACCGCGTCGAGCCGCAATACCCTGCCGATGCCCTGGCTGCGCACCGCTCCGGCAGCGTGACGCTTGAAGTCCGGGTGGCCGAAGACGGGACCGTGAGCTCGGTCGGCATACTCGATGGAGATCCGATGCTGGCTGCGGCGGCGACCCAGGCGGTTCGCAGCTGGCGTTATCAACCTTACCGGCTGCACGACAAACCCTCGCCCTTCCAGACCGACGTAACCCTGACATTCTCGCTGCCGAATTGAAAATACTCAGGAGAATGCCAATTCCTTGGCTCGCTGCACGGCCTTTACTACGGCTTTGATCAGGGTCACGCGAAGCTTGCCTTCTTCGAGTTCCATGATCCCGTCAATTGTGCATCCCGCGGGAGTTGTGACTGCATCTTTCAGAAGAGCTGGATGATCCCCTGTTTCGAGGACGACGCGAGCGGCTCCCATCGTTGTCTGTGCGGCGAGGAGCGTTGCGATGTCGCGCGGCAGGCCCACTTTCACGCCCGCTTCGGCCAGCGACTCCAGAATGATGTAGATGTAGGCAGGGCCGCTTGCCGACAGTCCAGTCACGGCGTCCATGTGCTTCTCGTCGACGATGACGGTTCGACCGACCGCGGCAAAGAACTTTGTCGCCATCTCCAGATGCTGTTTCTGCGCGAACTTGCCCTTGCAGAGCGCGGTCATTCCAGCGCCAAGCGCGCAGGGAGTGTTTGGCATGGCGCGCACAACCGCGACCTCCTTCTCAAGCGCGCGCTCGATCATGTCGGTGGGAACCGAAGCGGCGACTGAGATGATCAGCTGCTCGCGCGTAACTTCATCGCGAATCTCGCGCACGACGTCGGCGACGACTTGCGGCTTCACGCAGACGAACACGATGTCGGCGTCGCGGACGGCTTCGCGATTGGTGATTCCGGCGTGCACCTTGAACTTGTCTTTGAGGGCGCGAGCCTTTTCGGAATGCGCGACCGTGACCCAAGTTTCGCTGGCTTTCAATAGTCCATCGCGCAGGAGCGATTGCAGCAGGATTGTGCCGAGCTTTCCCGATCCCAGGATTGCAACTTTGTTTCTGCGAGCTGATTTGCTTGCCATAGAAACCTCTTCTGTTGTCTAAGTAGTTAAGAATACCCCCTCGAAGGGGTCTTTGAAAACAAAAGACTTAGAGGGAGATTTCGGCTATGGCGACATCAAATCCCTCATGGTCTTTGGGCCGCGAGAGTTGCTGCCGTATAAGGGCTCACGGTACGCCAGTCGCGGTCAGGTTCAAACAGCCAGACTTGCCGGTTCTTGTAGTAGGCGAACAGCTTCGCATTCTGCCCGGCATCGAGTTCACGCGCCCAGACAATATGAGATGCGTCGATATCGGCGTGGTTGTAGACCCACTCACCCTGAAAATTGTGGGTCGGCCGGTACCGGACCATGATGAGCTGCTGGCCAGGCATCCGTTCCAGTCGCTCGACAAAAGCGACTGGTGTGGAATCTCCGCGATTCCAAGACCCTAAATACGGATGCGCAGGATCTCGGGCCAGATGGAAGATATTGAGTCCAGTATTGGCAATCAGGAGAACAACAACGGCACGCGCTAACCCGAGTCCAATCGGCTTGCTCCCCGCTCTCAGAGTTCGCAAATGACGAACCGATTGCACAAGCAAGCCGTAGATCACGCAGGTCAGGGGAGCGGCATAATGCGGCATCGAATAGACGACGCAGAAAATCCCGGCAAGGCAGAACAGGAGCGCAAGCAGGAGCAGGCGCACACGGCGATCGCGAAAGACGAGCGGCATGGTAAACATCGCTGCCAGCGCCCCCGGCCAAAGAAAAACCGCGGTCAGGGCATGCATCTTTTCCAGACAGACTCGCACCAGGGCATGCCTGCTGCCGTCGTATAGACTTCGGACCCAGCCGTTGAAATAGTTTTCATACTGCTGGTTGTTGTAGTGGATGGGCGGCCGCGCGTGCTGCCAGATAAAAAGTGGTGTTCGAAAGTAAATGCGCAGATTCAAGCTGTGGGGCATCAGCAGCGGATCCCCTGTCGTGCGCCAGTTGTAGTACCCCATGAAAGCGGCATTCAGGCAGAGGATCACGGTAACCGGCAGAACGACCTTGATCAGGTTCGTGCGCCATGGCGGCGAGCTTTTTTTGAAAAGCCAAACCAGTAAGGCGCCGGCGACCGGAATGCAGAATAGCAGGCCTTCGTACGGACGGCTGTTCGCGAGAATTGCCACACCCAAACCCAACAGAATGCTGTAGCGAATTTTCTGCGTACGAAAAATGCGAGGAATGGAACCGAGAACGATTGCGCCCCCGATTGCCGCCACGGCTCCTCCCCAATAGCTGTTCATCCAGTAGCTGACAATGCCCAGATTGCAGAAGGCCATGACTGCGCCGAGAAAGGCCCATTGCGGCGGCATATAAGCCTGCAACATCCAGAAGGTCGCCGCCGACATCGTAGCCACGCTGAGGAGCACGCCAATCCATGGATGTCCCAAGAGGTCCCCGAATGCCAGGACCGCGCCCTGCGCGGGCGGGAATATTGAGGAGTACGTCGGATAGAAATTTTCGTTGAAGGTCTCGAAGCTCTTCCAGAGCGGGTGCGGCGGATACGAAAGATGACCGCTGGCGAACATCTCCCCCATCAGCACGTAACTGTGCTCATCGTGGCAGTCGGGGCGAGGAGGACTTATGGCCGGCAATAGCGCCAGTCGAGTGATCATAGTAGCCAGAAAGAGGATCCAAAACGCGGCGGTCTTTTTTGACGAGAGCGTGCGGAAAAACCGTTCGAGCGGGCGGAAGAGAACTTCGCCGAAGCTGGGCGCGAGGGCGAATGCGACAAAGGCCCCGAAGGCAATGAAGAGCTGAATCCAGAAAACAATGTAGTCGGGCCCATAATGGGCCCAGTGTGCTGGCATGATCTCCGAGAGTATCAATTTCCAAACAGGGTCAACAAGGGAGTTGTCCTAAAACACGCCTGTGTCGTAGGCTGTCGGTACACTTCCGCACTCGAACAAAAGCAATCCGTGGGTTCCAAGGCGAGCCCGGATTAGTTAGGCGCGACAAATTGCTAGGATGGTTTTGAAGCCAAAAAGGATAGATGCGATCGGGCCGGAGAAGTTGGGTGTGAGTCTGGCGGCAAGCATGCTGGAACAGACCTCCGTCTATCGGGCGTGGCAATTGCCGTTTGCCAACCAGAAGTTTGCTCCGGTGCTGGCGCATAATCGCTTGCCTTCGGTGCGCCGCGTGCTCGATGTAGCGTGCGGTCCGGGCACAAATACCGGGCACTTCGCGAACGCGGATTATCTCGGGATCGACTTCAACGAACATTACATTCGCGATGCGCGCCGCCGTTTTCGCCGCAACTTTGAAGTGGCCGACGCGAGAAGCTATGCTGCTCGATCCTCGGATCGATTCGACTTTATTCTGGTAAACAGTTTTCTCCATCACCTCGACACCAACGATGTGCGGGCAGTTCTGCTTAACTTGCGGTCGATGCTGACCCCGGATGGGCACATTCACATCCTTGAACCGGAGTTGCCCGAAAGACCGCTGATTGCCCACCTGCTCGCGCGCTGGGATCGCGGCAAGTTTGTGCGTCCGTTTGAGAAATGGGTGGAAATTTTCGATGATCTGTTCGAACGGGTGGTATTCGAACCGTACCGCCTGACTGGGATGGGCTTCACGTTGTGGCGCATGCTGTATTTCAAGGGACGGGCACGAGCATGAACCAAGCTGTTCGCGTTTCGCTGGCGATTCCCGTATATAACGAAGAAACGATTGTGCCCGAACTGATTCGCCGGACCACGGCGGTTCTGAACGATCTTCCCGGCGGCCCGCATGAAATCGTTCTGGTCGACGACGGCAGCTCCGACCGGACATTGGAGCTTCTGGAAAAAGCCGCCGAAGACGACTCGCGCATCGTGGTGGTCTCGCTATCGCGTAATTTTGGCCATCAGACAGCGCTAGGAGCGGCGATCGACCAGGTTTCGGGCGATGTCGTGGTCATGCTGGACGGTGACCTGCAGGACCCGCCGGAAGCCGTGCCCACGTTGTTGGATTGGTACCGGCAGGGCTATGACGTGGTTTATGCGCGGCGCGTAAACCGGAAGGAATCCTGGTGGCTGCGGGCATGCTATTACCTGTTCTATCGGCTGGTTACCGCACTCTCGGCAGTGGAGTTGCCACTCGATGCGGGAGACTTCGGGCTGATGTCGCGCCGTGTGGTTGAGGAAATTCGGCGCATGCCCGAACAGCACCGCTATCTGCGCGGCTTGCGCACATGGGTCGGATTCCGGCAGATCGGGATCCCCATCGAGCGCTCGGCGCGCCTTGCCGGCCATACGAAGTACAGTCCTCTGAAGCTTCTGAAACTGGCGTCGGACGGAATTTTCGCCTTCTCGATCGTGCCGCTTCGCGCCGCGGCTGTGCTTGGGACGTTTGCGATCGGTCTTTCGCTCCTGTTTGCACTTTATTCCCTGTACGCAAAATTCATGATGCATTCGCCGCAAGGATTTACCGCGCTCATTCTGGCGATGACTTTTTTCGCCGGGGTCAACCTTGTTTTTCTCGGCGTCATAGGCGAGTACGTAGGACGAACGTATGAGGAGGCCAAAGGCCGTCCACATTATGTGGTTCTGAAGATTGTCAGGGGCGTAGATCGCAGAACGGGACAGAACGACGTTCCAGGAACCGAGAGTGTGAGCAGTTCGTAACTACGATGGGTGAGGACGCCTACTCGTGATTCTTCAGAACAGCCATGAGAGATGTACCCAGGAGCTTTTGCGGCAAAGGCTCGCATCGCGCCAGCATGCGCAGCATCGTGTTGATCGCGCTTCCCCGGGGATGAAACCCAGCCCTGCCATTGGAGCTGTCCATACTCATCGCCTTGCGGGCGACCAAGAGAGGGACCAGAGGCAGTCCCCAGTAGGTCAGGCGCAACACGCCGAAGCCGTTTTCTTTTGCGATTTTCTCCAACTGGCGCTCTGAGTAACGTCGAACGTGCCCCGCCGCCCGGTCATAATCGGAATATAGAAATTGGTGGGCCGGCACATTGATCAGGAGCGTGCCGGATGTTTTCAGGTGAAACTTGACCGATTGCAGGAAATCGTTTTCGGCATCGATGTGTTCGAGGACGTCGAACAACAACAACAAATCGAATCGGCCGCGGAACTCCGGGTTGCGTTGATGAATGTCATAGCAATAGACCGGGGCGGAGCTCACGTTTTTTTGCAGCGCGATTTCATTCAGGTCGAACCCCGTGACGGAAATCCCGTAGTGGTCCTCAATACCTTTTTGCAGCAGGCCATTGCCGCACCCGATCTCAGCGACAGAAACGGCTTCTCGCAATACCGAGCCGGCAAGCGATCGCATCACGTCAAAACGCCGTCGAATCCAGAAGTGATTCTCGGTGGCGATATCGAACCACCAGTCTCCCATGCTAACCGGCGACGAAGGAGACAGGTACGTGATGGGATGCGAGTGGGAGGTCACCCCTGGGGCACTCTTGCCGGGGACATTTTCTGCGGACGCGAGTTTTTCCGAAGCATTTCCCATCAAAGCAAGCTCCCTAGAAGCCAGTGGCGCTCCTAGCTGGTTTTCGCGTCAGCATTGGAAGTCTCGCTGATTCACAGTCAGGAATGGGTATAGTATCCGGCGCTGCGGGCCGCATGCAAGTTTGCCGGTGAGAGTGGCGGGCTAGAACCCGGCGCCCGCTCCTGCTTTTCTTACCATCTCGACGATCTCTCTTCCGATTGGCAGGGACGCCGTTGCCGCCGGGGATGGGACGTTCAATACATGCAGGAATTGATCGCTTGCCACGAAACGGAAGTCATCCACCAAGGTGCCGTCGGCGGCGACTGCCTGGGCGCGAACGCCGGAGCCACCTGCGGTCATATCCTCCATTTTGATTTCCGGGACCAAGCGCTGGCAGGAGTGCACGAACATGCTCTTCGACCAGCTGCGCCGCATTTCGGAGATCCCGTTCTTCCAATGCTTGAGGGCCATCGCTTGGAAGCCCGAATAGCCGACTACTTCCATGGTCTCGCCCAGGTCAAAATCCGTTCGAAGGTAGCCTTCGCGCCGGAAGGCCAGCACCGCGTTCGGGCCGGCATCCACGTTCCCGTAAATCCGCTTGGTGAAATGCACTCCCAGGAATGGATACGCGGGGTCGGGCACGGGATAAATCAGCGCCCGCACCAGGGCCGTTCGGGCGGGAGCCAGGTCGTAATATTCGCCGCGGAAGGGAACCAGCATCATGGCCGGATCGTGCCCGGCCAGTTGCGCTACGCGGTCGCTGTAGAGGCCCGCGCAGTTCACGACATAGCGCGCGAGAAATTCTTCGGCGCGAGTTTTGACGACGACGTCGGGTCCGGACTTGCGGAAGCCAATCACTCCTGCGCCCGTCTTCACTTCGACGCCGCGCACGGTTGCGATTTCGGCATACTTTGCGGTCACGAGCGAGTAGTCGGTGATTCCTGTGGACGGCACTTGCAGGGCGCGCACTCCGCCGACATGGGGTTCGACCTGGCGCATAGCCGAACGGTCGAGGAGTCGCAATCCGGTCAGCCCATTTGCCTCACCCCTTGCCCGCAAATCGTCGAGCCGGGCTGCTTCTTCTCCGGTGGTTGCCACGATCAGCTTTCCACACACCTCGTACGGGATGCCATGGTGCGCGCAGAAGTCGACCATTTCACGAGCTCCGGCCACGCACAGGCGAGCTTTCAGCGATCCGGCCTTGTAGTAAACGCCGCTGTGGATGACGCCGCTGTTGTGTCCAGTCTGATGACGGGCGAGGCCGTCTTCTTTTTCCAGCACGAGCAGGCGCGCGCGCGGGAATGCTTCGGTGGCCTGCATGGCGAAGGACATGCCAACGATGCCGCCGCCGATGACCAGGATGTCGTAGGGAGAGTTCATGGTTTCGGTCGTTCGTCGTCGGTCGCTGGTCGTTAGGCCCAACGGCGGAACACTCCGATGCTACCTCACGGTAGGGCACCGGGCATGTGACGTACAAACAAGAGAGGCGGACAACGGTCCGCGCTCGCCTCCACCTGCGATCCACGAATGCCTGACGAACACGACTAACGATTGCCTACTAACGACCAATGCCTAGCGACGAACGACTGCCTACTGCACAGTCAACGACACTGCATCCGCGTGCGGCGTGCCTCCCGTGGCTGTGGCTGTCACTTCGATGTTTGAATACGTGCCCACGGTGGTTGCCGTCTGAATATTTACGGTCGCCGATCCTGCGCTGGCTGCGAGCGTCGAGGTCGCCGTCACGGTCACCGTTGTAGGATTCGGCGCGACGGCGGGAGTTGAATACAGGCCATTCGCGTCGATCGTTCCATTTGTATCCCCGCCGGTTACGGCCCAGGTCACGGTCTGGCTCCCAGCATTATTTACCGTGGCTGAGAATTGTTGCTGAGTCGCCGAGGCTGCCCAGGTATTTCCGGGCTGATTTGCATACAGATTCGCAGAGAACGGACTGACCGAAACGGTCACCTGAGGATTGGTGATTGTGACCGTCGCGGAACCGGGAGTGGTGCCCTGGACGGCTGAAGTTGCTGTGACGGTCACCGTGGCTGGGTTGGGCACGGTGGATGGTGCGGTATAGAGGCCATTGCCCGAAATCGAACCGTTGCCCGTTCCCGAGACATCCCAAGTCACATTTTGATTGGCCGTGAATTGCTGCGTCCCGTTGATCGGAACGGTTGCGCTCGACGGGGTTATTGTGACTGGCTGCGTTCCACCGCCGCCGCCGCCCAGCGCGCCTCCACAGGAAATAAGAAGTAGAGCCCAGGCGAGTGCGATGCAGGAACCGGCGACCAGGAATCGCTTGTCCGGTCTCCGGCGCGCAAATCCTGCGAACAGAATGCCCACGATGGGAAAGGTAAGCAGCCACCATCGTGCCGCGCCAAATCCGCCCGGGCGAGCCGAAGTGGGTGGCTGGTAACTTTCGCGGAGGGCGGCGTGTCGTCCCTGGCGGATTGCATCTCCGCTGTAGGGTCCGATTGTTGAAATCGTCAGCGTCACTGGAGTGGTTCCTGCTCCGGCCGCGATCGATACTGGGCTAAAGGTGCAGCCGGTGAGCGCCGGAAGGTTGGCGCATGCGAAGGTCACGGCGCTACTGAACGTCGTTCCTCCCAAGGGAGCAGCAGAGAAGTCGTAAGTCGCATTCCCGCCCGCTTCAACGGTTGCGGAACTGTTGCCGGTGTCAGTCCACGAGATATCGGTAGCTACCGTCAGGCTCACAGCCTCGGTGTGCGTGAGCGTTCCGTCTGTGGCTTGAATGCCAAAGTTGAACGTTCCTGCCGCCGCACTTTCGACATTTACCGTAAATGGGGTGCCAACGGCGGTCGGCACCAGGGATGACGAGGGAATGAATGTACACGGTCCGGGAACCGCACCTACGCAACTTAGATTTACAGTCCTTGCATATCCGTTGAAGGCGGTCAGTGTGCCGTTGAACGTCGCCGTCTGTCCCGGATACGCAGTCTGAGATGGATTCGAGATCACGATCGAGAAGTCTGGCGAGAGAACGAATTCCCAGAGGCCGCGGCCGTAGGTCGAAACGCGAAGCTTTTTGGTTCCTCCGTAGTTAAAAAGGCGAATAGCCGAGACGGGCACATTCGGCAGATAGCCCGATGCGCCGGGCTGGGAGGGAGCGCCGACTTCATTCCAGGCGGTTGCTGTCGTCGAGGTCACGAATACTCCGACGTCGGTGCCGGCGTAAAGATTGTGCGATTGTGCGTCCACCAGAAGAGCGTTGACGGGCGCGTCGGGCAAGCCGCTTGCCAACGAGCCAAATGGCGACCAGGTTGCGCCATCGTTCGTTGTTTTCCAGATGTGCGTTCCAGTCCCCAGGAATCCCATGATGCCGACGTAGGCCGTGGCGCCTGTCGTATCGCTGAGATCGACCGCGGCCGACGAGATCGTGTAGTTCAACGGATTGATGCTGCCCGTGATCTGTGACATGGGCGTGATGCCGGCGTTGGTCGTCACCCAGACTTCGCCGCCGGAGGGCGACGTGGCGTTCGGGCCGGTGCCTTCGGTGGTTGCGTAGACCGTGGTCGAAACGAAATTGTTTTGTGGGCCGCCGGCGTCGAGACCGCGGACGAGATTGATTTCTTCTCCGGTGCAGGTATTCGAGCCGAGCGTGTCGAAATCAAAGCTGAGGGCGGACAGGGAACTTGGGGGAACGGTGGGAGCACCGCTCCAGACGCGACAGGTTCCGACGATGATCTGGTTGGGGTCTTGCGGATCGAGAATATAAGAGGTGTAGAATGCGCCGCTGTCGCCGCCGACCTCTTCACTTCCGACGGTCAGCGAAAAATTGTCGGTCGTGCAATGGATGCCGTTGGGACAGGCATAAATGTTGACGTAGGGATTCGAGGTGTACCACTCCATTGGTGGCCAGTCCGGCGAGGCGTTGATGGCGTTGTAGCCGCCATCGCCGCCATTGACGGTGGACCACTCCGGACCTCCTGTCGCGGAGCTTGTGGCTGGCGAGCCGTTGCCTTGCGCGCCTCCAAGGACGGTGTTTTGATCAGTGGGGTCAAGGGAGAACGATATAAACTGCGTCAACGAGCCGATCGTGCCGTTTTGAACGGTGGAGGCATTCAGGTTGTCGAAGCCGTTGGGCACTCCGCAGGTTCCGCTGAGCAACTTCGTAAAGCCGTCGAGCGTGCGATAGATTCCTCCATCGTTGCCGAAGTACATGACCGCCTTGCCGCCCACAAGCATGAAGTCAAGGCCGTGCTCGTCGGGATGGACGCTCGCAATGCTGCTGCAACCGTAGACGTGAGTAAGGTTGATCCACTGGTTGGGATAGTTGTTGTCGAGGGTCGAGCAGGTGGTGCCGTTGGCTGTTAACTCGCATTTAAATAAGTTGACTGCGCCGGCATAAAGATCCGTGGCTGGGCCGTCAGGGAGAGCTGCGATTTCGAGGTTGTAATATCCCTGGTCGACGCCGCAGCCGTTGTTGCCGGGATCGCCACAGTTGGTGATTCCAGTCTCGTCGACCTGAGCCCAACTGTTGCCGCCATCGAGCGAGCGCCAGATGCCTTGGTCAACAACGTCCTCTTCGCCATTTTGAGTGCCGATACTAACGAACCAGAAATACATTTCCTCGCGTCCTGGTACGACGGACAACTGACCGCGATAGATGGGACAGTTCGATCCGGCTGGCGGAATTTGTGCAGGACAGTTCGCCGGGTTCAGGCTGGTGGGGTTCGGCTGGTTCGCCAGGCGAGTCCAGTTCTGGCCGTTGGCGGAGGAGTAGAGGCCGTGATAGCGGATGGCTGCGAAATACTTTCCGGCGGCGGCGTTGTAGACAACGTCAGTTGCGGAAATGGATGCGGGACTGATTGCGACGCCCGAGTCCTGGGGGATTTGGAATGCCCATGTTTGGCCGCTGTTGTTCGAGTAATAGAGGCCGCGGTTGGTCGTGCTGGTAATGTCGCCGTCGTCGAACCCCTGAGTAGTGGTCCCGGACGCCGCTACGACTGTGTTGGGAGCCGACGAATCCCATGCGAATTTTGAGAAGCCCAGGCCCGCGAAAGGATTGGTTCCGCTATCGGCGGCTGGGATCAATGTCCAAGTCGCGCCGTGGTCGGTCGAGCGCAGAACTCCCACTCCGTAATAGCTGTCGATAGCGCTGTCGGGCTCGCCGGTTCCGACCAGAACCACGCTGCCGTCGGAATTTACGGAGACTGCGCCGTTGACCAGCGACGCTTGCTGATCGGTCAGGGGAGTCCATGCCACGCCGGTTGCAGGAACGGTGGTGGCGTTCGTCGACTTCCAAACTCCGCCGGAAGCGGCTGCAACGTAGACCGTGTTGCCGGTTACGTCGGTCGGGTCGATCGCTACGCCGGTGACACGGCCAGAAACTGGACCAAACAGATTCTGATCAGACATTAGCGGTGCGGGTCCCAAGGCGACCCAGGGCGTGCTGGATTGAAGAATCTCGGGTGACGATCGGTAAGGTGCTGGCGCGCTTGATTCCGTGCTGGCATGATTCGCTGCTGCCCGCCTTGCCGCGGCGGCCATTCGCATTGCCATCTTCTGCTGGTGCGCCCGAAGGCGGAGGGCCGCCGCCGATTGGCCCGCGGGGGCAGTGCGGCCCTGCGTCATCCAGCGGTCGCGGAGATCTGGGCGATCTTTATCTTTCTCTTGGATGGAGTCGTAGACTGACTTTCGTTTTGCTCCTTGCGCGAACGCCTTGGGCGGGAGCGCGCAAGCGATGAGTCCGAACAGGAGAAGGAGAACCAGAGACGAGAAACCGGAAGGCAGAGAGCGTTTGTTCATCGCGAAACCACCCTGCGCGAACGTACTAAACAAGCTCTAATAAGGACTGTGATCCTCGACAGGATTTGCGTCTACGAAAGTGGGCCGGTCGTAAGTGGGTATTTGCCAACAGATCAACCCTTTCACCATGAGTGCAGGGAAGAAATACGGAGGGAAATCCAACGGCTAGAGTGCTGGAGCCTTATTCCGTTATACTGGATTAGTCATGTCCGTCATTAAGAATATCGGCGCGATCGCTCAGGGAATGACCATCACCCTGAAGGAGATGTTTCAGCCGAGCATCGTGGAGAACTATCCCGACGGCCCCGGTCCATTGAAGGGCGCGAAGTTCCAAGAGCGTTTCCGTGGCATGCACGTGTTGCAGCGCGACGAAAACGGGCTGGAGAAATGTGTCGCCTGTTTCCTGTGTGCTGCGGCGTGCCCCTCGAACTGCATTTATATTGAGGCTGCGGAAAACACACAAGAGAAGCGCATCTCGGGCGCCGAGCGTTACGCCCAGGTCTACAACATCGACTACAACCGATGTATTTTTTGCGGATACTGCGTGGAAGCCTGTCCGACCGATGCGATCACGCACGGGCACGGATTTGAACTGGCTACGTTCAATGCCAGCAACCTGATTTATCGCAAAGAGCAGTTGCTGGCGATCGCTCCGGCGCATATGGGCGCGAATGCGGTGTTCAATGGCGCGGAATCCGAGGTCGGCGCACCAGCCCAGATGGTGACGGGGAGCTAAGAGACTTCAACCTTTTATCAAGATTCTCCGCCGGTCCCCGATGGGGCCGGCGTTTGTGTATGGAATCATTCGCTGTTCGTCCTTCGCTATTCGCTGTTCGCAGAGTGCTTCTCGATGTTGCGGACGGGAAGCGCCCAAAACAATCTGCCACAACGAGCGAGGGTTAAGAGGAGCGGGAACAGCGAACGACGAATAGCGAGCAGCGAATCATGTCCACTTTTCTCCAAACCGTGCAAGAACGCGTCGTGGTTTATGACGGGGCGATGGGCACCAACATCCAGACGCGCCAGCCTACGCTGGATGATTATTGGGGAAAAGAGAACTGCTCGGAAGTTCTTGTTCTGAGCCGCCCGGATATCATCCGCGACATTCATGCGGATTTCTTTCGGGTGGGCTGCGACATTGTAGAGACCAATACCTTTGGCGGGACGCGCACGGTTCTCGCCGAATTCGATCTCGCCGACCGGGTGCGCGAGATCAATCTTGCCGCGGTCAAACTGGCCAAGGAAGTCGCGCAGCAATTTTCCACGCCTGCGCGTCCGCGTTTTGTAGCGGGCTCAATGGGTCCGACGACGAAACTCCCTTCGCTTGGCCACATCACCTTCGACGCGATGGTCGCTGTGTATGAGGAGCAAGCCGCCGCGCTGATCGAAGGCGGTGTCGATGTCATGCTCATTGAGACCTGTCAGGATCTGCTACAGGCGAAGATTGCTACGGTGGGCGTGATCGAAGCGATGCGCAAAGCAGGGAAGCGTCTGCCCGTTACCGTGCAGGTCACGCTTCAGGATACCGGCCTTATGCTTCTGGGCACGGAGATCGGCGCCGCGCTCACCGCTCTCGAGCCTTACGACATCGATATTATCGGCTTGAACTGCGCCACCGGCCCGGCTGAGATGAACGAGTCGGTTCGCTACCTGTCGCTGAATTCGACGAAGGAAATTTCGGTTCTGCCAAACGCTGGACTTCCGCAGAATGAAGGCGGGCAGGCAGTGTATAAGCTCACCCCCGCCGAGCTGGCGAAGTTCCACAAGCATTTCGTGGTTGACTACGGCGTGCGAATTGTAGGTGGATGCTGCGGGACCAAGCCGGAGCACTTGAAAGCGGTGGTTGATGCTGTGTCTGGCGTAGAACCCGCGAAGAGGGAAGTGAAACCTGTGGGCGCGGCATCGAGCGCCTATACGTCGGTTCCGCTCGACCTTGAGCCAAAACCTCTGATCGTTGCGGAGGAAATGAATACGACCACGCGGGTCGAGCATTTTCGCAACCTGGTGCGCGCGAAAAAGTACGACGACATTCTGACGCTGGCGAAAAAGCTGGCGAATGAAGGTTCGCACATGCTCGATCTGTGCTGCGCGATTGTGGGCGAGGACGAGAAGGCGTACATGTCGGCGATCCTGGAAAAGATTGCGACGCGGGTGCCGGCGCCGATCCTGGTGGATTCGACCGAGGCGGATGTGGTCGAAGAGGCGCTCAAGCGCATCCCCGGCAAAGCGATCATCAATTCGATCAACCTGGAAGACGGCGAGCAGAGGACATCCAAAGTTCTGCCCATGGCGAAGCGGTACGGCGCGGGTGTGATTGCGCTGACCATCGACGAAGAGGGCATGGCGCTGACCGCGGACAAGAAAGTTGCGATTGCCAAACGCATCTTCAAGCTGGCTACGGAAAAATATGGCATCCGGCCGGTGGACCTGATTTTTGACACGCTTACGCTGCCGATTTCAACGGGGCAGGAAGAATATAGGTCGGCGGGAATTGAGACGCTGAATGCGGTGAAGGGTATCCGGCGGGAGCTGCCGGAGGTGAAGACAGTTCTTGGCGTCAGCAATATCAGTTTCGGGCTGGACGCCTATCCCCGGCGCGTGCTGAACTCGGTTTTCCTGCACGAAGCGGTCGAGAACGGCCTCGATATCGCCATTGTCAACTACACGAAAATCTACCCGTTGTACAAGATT
>Ga0187890_10000764_pt1 | contig 23337 bp, 14 predicted proteins | sample June2016WEW_21_1_FD_133005 | JGI IMG/M metagenome (GOLD analysis project Ga0187890, IMG submission 133005) | Peatland microbial communities from SPRUCE experiment site at the Marcell Experimental Forest, Minnesota, USA - June2016WEW_21_10 | ecosystem: Environmental > Terrestrial > Soil >... | reverse complement strand
GCCAAGATCGAAGACAACCTGCTGCAGGCCAATCCCGGCAACACCGAGATTCTCGCCCGAATCGGCGACATTTATGCGGACCGCGATCAGTTCCGAGAAGCGGCCCCGTACTGGGAACGCATTCCACGCGTCGCTCCCGGTGAGTCCGGCGGATACCTCGAAGCGGCAACTATCTACTGGGACTACTACGATTTCGACAACGCGCTTCGGCTGCTGAACCAAGGTCGCGATCGCCTCTCAAATCCATCCCTCTATGCATACGAAGCCGGCGCGATTTACGAGAACAAGCGCGAGTATCCTCACGCCATCGAAGAATATGTAAAGGGCGCGCTCGCCGGTTCGGGCGATTCGCCTGCGGAACTGCGTCTGCTCGCACTTGCCCGCCGCCCGAAGTTGCGCGATCTGGTTGATGAGAGCACTGCCAAAATCGTCGCGCCGTCCAATTCCTCCATGCCTGAGATTTATCTGCGCGTCAAGGTTCTGGAAACGCAAAACCGCAAGCCGGAAATGGAGACCTTCCTCGACGCGATCGCGAACAGCGCCACCTCCATCGAGCAAGCGGAAGACATCGAAAACCTGGCCCAGCAGAAATCGCTGGAAGCCGTCCGCCAGCGCGCGCTGGAGAAGCAGGCCGCACTCACGGCGGATCCGGTAGCCCGCCTGCAGCTTCGCTACGCGTTGATTCGCTTGTATGAAGGACGCAAGGACTTCCAGTCTGCCCAGAAAAATGTCGAAGCGCTCTACCGCGAAAATCCCAAGATCCTGGGCGTGGTGCGTTCGACGGTTGATTTCTATTGGCGGACAAAGAATTATCCGCAGGCGATTTCTGTTCTGCTGCAGGCTGCCAAAGACGCCTATCCCGACCTGAGCGTGCAGTTCAGCTACGAGGCCGCACGCAAGTCGACGGATGCGAAGCAGTACCAACAGGCACGGGATCTGCTCGCGCAGTTGCTGAAAGATTCCCCTTACAACGGTGAATACCTTGCGGCCATGGCGGACACCTACGCACAGGCCGGAGACGACCAGGGCCTGAAGCAGTTCTACACCGAAAAGATCGCGCTGTTCCGCGCCTCGTCGTCGTCCCTGCCAGCGGATGCACGAAAGGCAGAGATCGCCACGTTGCGGAGCGGCCTCATTCCGGCGCTCACCCGGATGAAGGATTACCCGGGGGCGGTCGACCAGTATATTGAACTCATCAACAACTTCCCCGAAGACGACACGCTCGTCACCGAGGCCGCGCTCTACGCACTCCGCTACCAGCGCCAGCAACAGCTTGTCGACTTCTACGCGAAGACCGTCGCCCAGTCACCGCGCGACTACCACTGGTCCATGGTGCTGGCTCGCATTCAAACCAACCACGAGAACTATGCGGCTGCGATTGCGACTTACGCCAAGGCCATTGCCATTCGTCCGGATCGCGTCGATCTCTACACCGCGCGCGCCGGGCTCGAAGAACGTTTGATGCGCTTCGACGAAGCTGTCACCGACTACGAGCACATCTATCAGCTCGCGTACAAGGATCCGCAATGGATGGAGAAGGTCGCGGCGGTGCGCGCGCGCCAGGGCAAAACGAATGAAACCGTCGCCGCTCTCAAGACTGCGCTGATCGATGGCCGTCCGGAACACGCTGCGAATTACTTCGAGGTTGCGCGTCGTCTGGAATTGTGGGGCATGCTGGCGGAAGCCCGTGCCTTCGCGGAGCAGGGAATCAAGACGGCGGGGCCCGACCTGCTGGCTGTTTCGGAAAATCGCGCGGGCGCAAGTACCTACGTGCGCGTCATGACGCGCCTCCGCCAGCGCGAGCAGGCTTACGCTGCAATGCAAAGCGCTCTGGAGGACGCGTCTTCCAATCTGCCCGTCATCAAAGAACAGGTCGAAAAGCACGGAATTGCCGCGGTGACCGACGCCCAGTGGCGCGAGCGAGTGCGGCAGACCCGTATCGAGACTGCGCGCAATGACATGGCGGCAGTGCTCGAAGAAATGGGGAACGCGGTCAACGCCTACTTCACTCCCGAGGAGAGACAGACCTTCGCAAGCTTCGCCGAATCGAAGCGGAAGGGCATCAGCCTGGACGATCTCGAGAAATTTGCCATTCCACTTGCCGAACACGCCGCGCTCTCAGAGCAGGAAGCTCGTTGGCGCTTCGAAGCGCTGATGCAGCGGGCAGCGCTCCCGAATATTTATAGCAGTCTGCGGCCCTTCATCGATCTGCAGCGGCGGCGCGGCCGCTTCGCTGAACTGGGACCCCAGTTAGAGCAATACGCAGGCGCGGTCCCAGCCATCGTCCGCGCCGCACCCCTGCTTGAAGCGGCGGAGGCTTACTGCTCCGCCGGTGACCAACAGAATGAGTTGCGAGTACTCTCGAACATCTCCGCCTACAACCTCGACGATCCTCACCAGCAGCGTCTCTTCCAATTGCTGCTGGAGCAGCGACCGCAGGAACTGGTCGCGACCACTGCGACCTGGAACCATCCTGCCGGCGAGAAGGCTGCCAGCTACGTGGTGGCGAATGGCGGCGCCGACTTGTCGCACAGCGTGGTGGCGGCCCGCGGACACGGTCGCCCGCCGGTTTGGTCTAAGTCATACAACGCGCTCGTTGGCCTGTACTATGCCGAGCCCACCGCGGACGTGAACAATGCTTTCCTCGTCGCCCTCGGCGATAACACGATTGCCGAGCGCCTCGCGAAACCAGTCGACCGTACGCAACAACTCGCGGGCAATACCTGGTTCTACTACGGCTCGCGTTACGGGGAGTATCTCGGCACGACCAAACAAGGAAGCCCCGAGGACTTTCTGCCCGCCATCCTCGAATTGAGTCCAGCGTCGTCCTCCGGATATTTAACATTGGCCGACTACTACGCCGGAGCGGGCGACACAGAGCGCGCCATCGCCGACTACAATCACACGCTCGAACTTTCTCCCAATCGTCCCGACGTCTATGACAGTCTCGCGCTCGCCTATTACAAGCGCGGCGATCATAGCGCCGCTGTCGCCCAGTGGAAGCAGGCCTTCGCCGTACTCTCCAAGCAGCTCAACAGCGCGCATGTGCCGGAGAGCTTCTGGACCGACTTCGGCCGCACTTGCGATCAGCTCCGCTCGCGCAAGCTCTTTGCTGAACTCAAGCCCGATGCCGACGCCATTGTCCGCACTTATCTCCGCCACAATGGCAACTATCGTTCGAACGCTCTGCTGCAACCGGCTTATGCGGCCATCGGCGATCCCGCGTCCGCCACCACGTGGCTGTTGGATGTTTCTTCCGCGGCACAAGACCCGGCGCAGATTCTGGCCGATGTGGTCGACGCTCGCTGGATTCCGCTCGCTCAACGCGCGCCGATCTATCAGCGCATTCTCCAATCGAAGCAGGACGCGCTCGCCAGGCTTACCGGCCTTGAGCGTGACAACGCCGAACAGTACCTCGCTTCCTGGCAAGTGCGCTGGATCGCGTACCTCATCCGGACTAAGCAGTATGCGCAAGCGGCGGACGCCATCGCCGCCTTGTCCAAAGAAACTCGTGAGGCGCAGGCGGCCGCTCTGGTCCCGCTTGATCTACGGGTGGCAGCGCGACTCGGAGCTCTCGATTCCAAAATTGCCGGCTATCGCGCCGAGCCGCAGAGCACTCCCGCTTCGAACTTGCTCCGCACCGCGGCTCGCCAGCTGTTCGAGGCTGGGGACAAGCAGTCGGCGCGCAAAATCCTGGAATTCGTTTTCGCCCGCGAAATCGATGAGCACCAGCTAAACGCCGCTAACTTCCTGGGCCTCGCCGAGATTCGCCTCGCTTCGGACGACACTCCCGGGGCCCTTGATCTGCTCCGGCGTTTAGTGGTGGCCGTCGGGAATCCCTTCGAAAATCTCGACCCTGCTGCCGCCTTGCTGGAGAAAACCGGCCACAATGCGGAAGCCGTGGAGTTTCTCGATCAGCTCGTGAAGTCGGCGCCGTGGGATCCCTCCTATCGTCTGCGACTGGCCAACGCCCGGCTTGCCGCGGGAGAGGATGCTCCGGCTTCCCAGGATGCGCTGGTCTCGGTCGCTTCGGGGCCGAGCGTGCCATACGACCTCCGAATCAAAGCGGCTGCGGCGCTCGCCGGCCGTGCCCACGCCGATCTTGGAAGTGGCGAACTGAATCTGCTTGCGGGAAACGCTGCGGCCATCTCCCCCGCTGCGGCCGACAAGTTCTACTTCTACGAGGCCCGTATCAAAGCCGCGCAAAATGCGGCCGACTCGCAGACGAAGCTCCAACTGCTCAGCCATTGCATCATCGATTTCCCGCGGCTAGATGCAGCCCGCGTTCCGCTCTTCCAGGTCGCTGCCAGTATCCACTCCGACGAATTTGCGATTGGAGTTCTCGGTCCACTGCTGCACGCTCAATTCGTGGGCAGCACGGTTCGCTCCACTCCCGATTCCGAAGACGAACAGATCGTCCGTTCCGACAACGACGAAGACAATGAAAGTGACGATTCGAGCTCCCCGGTTACGCTGTCGCCCAGACTCTCTCGCGCTCAACAGGCGCAGGTGGCGCAGGCGATTGGCGAAACGATGGCGCGCCTCAATCGGTTGTCGGATGCTGTTTCATATTTCGAAATCGCGCGCCGTTCCCAGACTTTACCCGCAGCCCGTAAAGACCTGGCACACCAGATTGCCGATCTCAAGGCCGCGCTGCGAATACAACATCAGAATGCAGCTCGCCAGCCGCTGCTGCATGAGGCGCTGGAGCAGGATCGTATCGTACGACCGCAGCTGTTGGCCCGTGCCGGTCCGGTGCCGAAGCCCGTATCGAAGCCCGCATCGAAGGCCGTAACTGCCAAGGGAGGCGTGAAGCCATGAAACGCACCGCCATCTTCTTATTGTTATTGCTCGCGCTCGTCTGCGCTGGAATCGGCCGTGCAGCTTATCAGGCCGCGGCACCTTCCGTGACGCCGCTCTCGAAGTACGTTCCCGCCGGCCCACTCCTTTATCTGGAGGCCAAAGATTTCTCCGCACTGCTTGCCGACTGGAACTCTTCTCCGCAGAAGAAGCAATGGGTCGAGAGCAGTAACTACCAGGTTTTCTCCCGTTCGCGCCTTTTCCTGCGTCTCCACGGCGCCGGCGATCAATTCGCCGCTGCCGCCGGACTACCGCCCGATATGAACTTTCTTTCGCAGGTGGCTGGAACCCGCAGCGCGGTTGCTCTCTATGACATCGGCAACCTGCAATTCCTTTACATCACTTACCTGCCGTCGGCTAAATCCATGCAGACAACGCTCTGGCAAACTCGTGCCAAGTTTGAGCCGCGCAGCGCCGGCGGCGTGAATTTCTACGTGCGCCGCGATCCTGAGTCGCAAAAAGAAGTCGCCTTCGCCGTTTCCGGCGACTATCTGCTGCTGGCAACGCGTGAAGATCTGCTGGCGGGCGCGCTGCAATTAATGTCCGGCAGCCAGAACCGCACAGTCGAAAGCGAACAGTGGTGGGAGCAGTCAGTAGCCGCGGCCGGAGCGCTGGGCGATCTGCGCATGGTGTTGAACCTCGAGAAGATTGTTCCCAGCCCGTACTTCCGCACCTACTGGGTACAACAAAACATCACGGATCTGGCGCAGTACTCCGCGGCGGTTTCCGATTTATTCCGCGCCGACCAGCAATACCGCGAAGAGCGTGTCTTGCTACGAAAAGCTCCGGCGAACGTTGTGTCATCCGCCGACGGACTCGAAGCCGCCGCCGATCTGGTTCGCCTCGCGCCCGATAGCGCGGGCGTTTATGAAGCCAAGGCAAATCCTTCGGCCGATTTGTGCCTCGACCTGCTCGAGACCAAACTGCTTGCGCCCCATCTGGGCCCAGCGCCGCCCTCGCAGATCGCCCCGCAGGTTCAGCTCACCTCCGGAGAAACGGGCGGGGCCTCCGATCTCGAGACCCGCATCGATCAGTCCGCGATACAGCGTCCCATCACTCCGCAGAGCACAACCGCGCTGAAGGAACTTCTCGACAAAACCCAACTCCTCGCCTCTCTGCAAGTGCAGTCCACCGAGCGCGACAGGGCGGGCGTCTTCGTGAGATTTCATTCTGCGGTTGTCCTGGCCGCATCCTCCGACTGGAACGAGGCAAGAGTTGAATCCGCTCTCGCCGATTTCGTCCGTCCAAGCCTCACCGCCAGCCAGCTCGGTGTGACCTGGCAGCAGAAATCCGGCTACCACGATTCCAGTTACTATGAATTGGATGGCCTCTGGCCGCTCGTAACCTCCGTCCGCGGCAAATATCTTATGGTTTCCGATGATCCGAACTTAATCGCGGCTATGCTTTCCAACTTCAGCCGCAAATCGGATGTGAAGCCCGCGGTCTTCGTTGCCGGCCTCAATCACTCGCGTGAACGAGCGAACTTCGTGCGCTTTTCGGGCGTGGTCGACCGGCCCAACCTGGCGCAGTCCAATGTTTCGGGCATGGGTGTTCTTGGCGAGCGGCAACCACAATTCTTTTCGGAGAACATGGCGAGCCTGAGTTCCACGCTCGCTGGTGTCTCCACAGAGCGGATCACCGTGCGCCCCGAGGGCGACAGAATTCGGCAGACGGTTACTTACGAATGGTCGCAATAAGAAATCTCGTGCTTCTGTCGCTCGTGGGCCTGCTCGCACTGTCGCCGTCCAGCGGCAGAGCCGGCGCACCTGCTTCGGATCGCGCGAACCCTCCCCGAAGCTCGCTTTTTGCGCAGTCGGCGGGTCAGATATTGAATCACGATTTCCCCAGCGGAGATATTTCATTTCTGCTGCTCGACGCTCGCACCGGCAAAGTGCTGGCCTCCCGCTGGGATAACCCGCAGGCGCCGATTCCTCTCGGCTCGCTGGTGAAGCCTTTCACGGCGCTGGCCTATGGTGAGCATTACGAGTTCCGCTATCCGGCGCACGTTTGCCGCGGAACGGCTACCGGTTGCTGGCTTCCGCATGGTCATGGCGACGTCGATCTTCCATCCGCAATCGCTTACTCGTGCAACTCCTATTTCCGAGCGCTCACGGCAAACATGACCGCGGCTGACGTCTCGCCCACCGCAATGCGCTTCGGTATCGAGCCTCCGCCTCCGGAGACCGCTGGACCAGCTCTCGCCGGTCTCGGCAATCGCTGGCTGATCTCGCCGCTAAGCATGGCCCGTGCCTATCTCGAATTCGTTCGCCGCCGCGATCAGCCCGGCGTGCGCCAGATTCTCGCCGGGATGGCGCAGTCGGCAAGGCAGGGAACTGGCGCCGAGGTGGATCGTGCTCTCCCATTCCCCGACGCTCTGGTTAAGACTGGCACCGCGATGTGCACTCACGCCAAATGCGCTCCTGGCGATGGTTTCACCATCGTCATGTCGCCCTCCGACGATCCACAGATTCTGCTCATGGTCCGCGTGCACGGCGTTCCCGGAGCACAAGCCGCCAAAACCGCAGGACAGATGTTGAGCCGTATCGAACGATGACTTGCCGAGCGATGACTTGTCGAGCAATGACTTGCCGAGCGATGGCTTGTCGAACGGTGACTCCGCGCGTACGCATACGAACTACCGTCCTCGTCACGCTGATGCTCTCCGGTGTTTTCATACACGCGCAGGACGTTCGCGTCGGCGTGCTCGGCCTCTTTCGCCCGCATCAGTTCACACTAAGCCCTCCGGCGGGTTCTGCTCTGATCGTGCATGTCGGAGAGGAGTCCGTCGTGCTCGAAGCCAGCTCAGGGGTGAACATCGCCCACATCTCGGTTCGCGGAGACAAGGTAGTTCTGGCAGTCGGAACCCGCGTCCTCCGTGGCTCCGAAGTCACCGTGACAAGCCGTGAGAACGGTCCGGTTGACTTCAATCTTTCGGTCCCCGGAAAGATCACACGTCACTATCGCGGTGCACTCGAATTAAAACCAGTTTCCCAAGTTCTGACGGCGGTCGTGACCATGGATCTGGAGACTGCAGTTGCCTCCGTTGTGGCTTCGGAAAGCACGCCGGACACGCCTTCTGAAGCTTTGAAGGCCTTGGCCGTCGCGGCCCGTTCGTATTTCGTCGCCGGCAAAGGCCGCCATCGCGAGTTCGACTTCTGCGATACCACCCACTGTCAGTTTCTGCGCGAGCCGCCGGCGAGCACCAGCGCCGCCGCCCAAGCTATCTCCGCGACTCGGGGTTTGGTGATTGCCTACCAATCTCAGCCCATAGCCGCCATGTACACGCGCAGTTGCAGCGGGCGTACGCGCACTCCCGCTGAACTCGGCATGGCTGCCGCCGCCTATCCTTACTATTCGGTCGAGTGCAACTATTGCCGCCAGCACCCATCGCGCTGGGAGAGCCGACTCTCGGCTGAGGATGCTGCAACCCTCCGCAGCTCCGACGAGTCTTCGCGTCTACGACTCAGCCGCCGCTTAGGCTGGAGCGCCATCCCAAGCAATGACTTCGTCATGCGAAAAGAAGGCGAGCAAACCGTCCTGCAAGGAGTCGGCCGGGGACACGGCGTCGGCCTCTGCCAAGCCGGGGCCAAGGCGATGGCCGAAGCGGGCGCGAACTTCCGCGAAATCCTCGCCCACTATTACCCGAATACAGTTATCATCACGCTCGGCAGCGCCGCCGCTCTGCGTTGATCGCACCCTATGTCGCTCAATCTGTCGCTCCAGCGACCCCGCGGCGTCCCTACCACACGCGGCAAGCGCTCTCGGAAACCATGGGCTGTCCGGCCTTGCATCCAAAGGCTTCCTCGAAGGCGGCTGAGTTCTGCACCGCGCCATTCACACGCCAGCGGCCTGGGGAATGCGGATCGGTCAACACGCGTTTGCGGGCTTCCTGATCGGTCACGTTCTGGCACCAGATCTGCCCATACGCGAGGAAGAACCGCTGCGCCGGTGTGTATCCATCGATGGGTTTTACCGGCGTGTTGCCGATGATTTCGGTCAGCGCCATGTAGGCCAGCTTCAGGCCTCCGTTGTCGGCAGTATTTTCACCCAGCGTCAATTTGCCATTGAGCTTTACTTCGCCCTTGTCGTCCTTCACGGAGACAAAGTTCGAATACTCTTTGGCGGTGCAATCGACGCGCTGCTCAAATTCCTTGCCGTCCTCCGCCGTCCACCAATCGCGGAGGTTGCCTTGCGCATCGTACTTACGACCCTGGTCATCGAAGCCATGCGTGAGTTCATGTCCGATCACCACGCCGATAGCGCCATAGTTCACGGCGTCATCCATCAGCTTGCCGTAGAACGGCGGTTGCAAAATGCCAGCGGGAAAGTTGATGTCGTTCATCGGAGGCCGGTAGTAAGCATTGACCGTCGGCGGAGTCATGCTCCAATCCTTGCGATCCGTGGGGCGGTCGATCTTCTTGTACAAGCGCTGCACCTCGAACGCGCCAGCGCGCACCGAATTGCCGGCGTAATCGTCGGACTTGATCACGACACTGCTGTAGTCGCGCCAGGTGTCGGGATAGCCAATATTGTTGACGATGGCGTTAAGCTTCTCATAGGCCTTCTGCTTCGTCGCATCCGACATCCATTGCAACTGGCCGATGTCCTGACGCATTGCGTTCTCGATACCCTGCACCATCTTCAAGGTGCGCTCTTTGCCCTCGCGGCCGAAGGTGCGGTCCACATAGAGCTGGCCGAGGGCCATGCCCAGGCTGGCATCGGTGGACTTCACGCAGCGCTTCCAGCGCGGCTCCATCTCTTTCTGTCCCGACATGTATTTGCCGTTGAACAGGAAATCCTCTTCGACGAAAGCGTTGGTCAGGACTGGGGCGTACGCGTTGATCGTTTTCCAGCGCAGGTAAACCTTCCAGTCTTCGAGCGACACTGCGTTGAGCTGGTCGTTGACCTGCTTGAAGAAATCGGGGTTGCCCACGTTGAGAGAAGTGAACTTGGGCGAGCCATTATCGGCAAAGTAGAGAGTGAGGTCGAAATTCGGGGCCGCGCCAGCGATTTCCGCGACGGTCATCTTATGGTCGCGAGTTTTGGGATCACGGCGAACCGTGCGGTCCATCGAGGACTGGGCCAACCCGGTCTCGATAGCTAAAACGGTTTTGGCCTCAGCGGCTGCCACTTCCGGCTTGTCTCCGGCGAGTTCGAACATCTTTTGGACGTGCTCCAAATACCTCTGCCGCGTCTCCACCGACTTGGGATCGTCTTTCAAGTAGTAGTCGCGATCGGGCAGCGTGATCCCGCCCTGGTCGAGGACCGCAATGGTTTGGGTCGAATCGTGCATGTCGGGCTGGGGATAGAAGGCAAACAGCGCTGGCGTGGCATTGCGGTGCATGGTTGCCACCTGCCGAATGAGATCCGCTTTCGTCTTGATACCGTTGATGTGTTCCAGTTCCGGCGTCAGCGGAGAAATCCCCTTTTTCTCGATCGTGCTCTCGTCCATGCAGGAGCCGTAGTAAGCACCCACCATGGTCTCCGTTGCCGTGTGTTTGCCCGGAGCCTGCGCTTCGGTCAGCAGGTCACGCAAGATATAGAAATTGTGCTCTTGGAGTTCGTCGAATCGGCCCCACCTCGACTTGTCGGGAGGAATGGGATTGTTCTTCATCCAGGTTCCACAGGCGTATTGGTAGAAGTCCACACAGGGATCGGCGGTCTTATCGATGGCGGTGACGTCGAAGCTGGGGATTTCCTTGGGAAGGGAAGAAGAAGACGGGCTGGTTTGGGCAGAACAGATTACGGCGATCAGCAGCATGGAAAGAACAAAGAGAATGCGAGTCGGCTGCATAGTTGCCTCGAAGTTGTGAAATTGTCGCTCCGCAACTTGCTGACAGTTCGCGCATCGGCTTACGAAGAGTAAGACGGCGCCGATGTGGAGACGGCGGCAAGTCTCCAACCAGACACACTACTACAAGGGGCCCGGACAGGGAAACTCGCGCGAGTCCGCGTGAATCACGGAACCGTAATCACGACTTTGCCCACCTGCGCATTCGATTCGAGATATTTGTAGGCCTCCACGGTCTGCGCAAACGGAAATACCTTCGCGATTTTTGGATGGAAGCGTCCATCCGCCAGCCGGTCGTAGACATACTTCTTCGCCGCGGCGAGCTTTTGCGGATCGCGCGTGACCTCCATCAACGTATAGCCGCGAATGCTGAGTCCCTTACCCAGCGCGGTCATCAGCGGAAAGGGCGTGGGTTGCATCGAAAGCGCGCCATACTCAAAGACAATCCCGCCGGTTGCAGCCGTCGCAGCCAGCTTTTCCAGAAACGGCCCGGCAACCGGATCAAAGATCACGCGTGCGCCCTTGCCGCCGGTAATCTGCTGCACGCGCGCCACGATGTCTTCTTCCTCAGTAGCGATCACGTGGTCCGCACCCAGAGAAAGCAACTCAGCTTTCTTATTGCTCTTGCGCGTTGTTGCAATTGAAATCGCACCCTCAGCCTTTGCAATCTGAGTCGCGGCAATGCCCACGCTGCTCGATGCGGCCGGAATCACTACAAAATCTCCTTCTGCCAGATGCGCAATCGCAATCAACGCCCCATACGCGGTCAGATACTGCATCCAGATCGCCGCGCCGTCCGCCGGCGACAGCTTCGCCGGATACTCACCCAGAGCCGCAACCGGAGCAATCACCTCTTCGCCCAGCATGGCGTAGTCGTTCATGGAGAAGGCTGGAATTGTGGCGACCCGTTTGCCCACCCAGCTTTTGTCCACATCCGGGCCAACCGCTTCCACCACGCCCGCCGCCTCATAGCCAAGGCCGGCAGGGAACTTTGCCTGTTCGAGGTAATGGCCACGGATGAACATCAGTTCCGCCCGGTTCAAGCCTACCGCCTGCACCTGTAACCGCACCTCGCCTTTGCCTGGCTGCTTTGAGGTTTCGTTTTCACTTTTCAAAACCTCCGGTCCGCCCAACTTATTAAAACGAACAATCCTTGGCATGTATGTTTCTCCTCCGGTCATTAGATCGCCAGTTAGTCGTGGAAGATTCGGCACAAGTGCGGGAATGAACCCAGTCCGCCGCGACTGGTTCAAATTCTCACTGCTGTGGGTGTTCTAAGTGAACCGACCTCGCCGAGAAAACGTCGCCCACCAGAAACAAGTCGGTGAGCAGCGCGCGGAGATGGATGGAAGCGTTCAGATTGTCCATCAACTGGGAACTGATGGCGGGTTGGGCCAGGACCAGCTCAATGGCGGCGAGAGAGTCGCGAGCGTCGCGATCGAGCACCGCGAAGAACGCCAGATATTTATCGGCTGGCTCAAGGCCTTCCTCTTTGACTGCCATCGCACAAGTTTCCGCCAAACCCGTCAAGGCTTTCACGGCGCGCTGCAGGAACTCGCGCACTTGTCCACCCGATTTGCTGCCCTGGTCAGTGGGCAGCCCCTGGGCTGCGTACGCCAGCATAAACTCGTAGCACTCTTCGACCACGTCGCAACGATTCGAGATCTCAGCCAGCATCGGTTAGCCCTTGACCTGCAACTCTACTGGATGTCGATGGCGAAGAAGAAGACGACGGCGAAGATGACGAAGAGGATGTCTCAATCACCCAGCGCTCGGGATCATGCTCTTGCAGATAAAAATCGCGGTCCATCCAGCCGAAGATCATCGATTTCGTGATCGCGAGCTTCTCCGGCCGGAGTCCGAAGTAGACGTGCATCATGATTAGCGCAATCAGTCCCACGCCCGCCAGCCCGTGCAGCACGTACATCAGGCCCCAGGTCATATCGCTGAACAGATACGGATTCCGGGGAAAAAAGATGGTACGCACGCGAAACATCATGAAGACGCCGGTAAGGATCACCGACAGACCGCACAAGATGATCACGCCGTGAAACAGCTTGTTCTCCAGCGGATACTTGGCAAACTTTCGCGGCGGAGGCGCGGACATTCCGAAAAACCGGCGAACTCTTCTCCGTGCATCTTCCACATCCGTTCCGTCAGGCCAGATCGACCAAAAATCCAGCCAGAGCGAAGCGTGAATGACGTGAAAAAGAATTGCAACCGTCAACACGGCGCCAGCGATCCAGTGATAGGTCACCCAGCGAAACTGGACGCCCACCCTCGGAAGGAAAGCGGTGAACAGCAAGGTCAACATGGACGCCGCCATGATCCAGTGAAACAACCGCGCCACCAGCGAATGCCGGGGAACGTGCTTGGGTATCCTGGCGACGACCTCGCGAGGGGCATCGTCTGCAAACTCTTTTGGTTTGGCGAAATACCTCAACCAGGTGGCATGCACGATCAGGAACAGCAGTCCTGCGATCACCGCGACCCAGATCAAGAACCAGGCAATATGGATCGGGACACTCTGCCCCCACGGGCTCGTGGCCCACTCTAGGAAGCCCATGTTGCCTCCTCCACGCCGCTGATGGCGCGCTTCACCAGATTTCTCATCAGCGGGATCTTGTAGGCGTTGAACTGCAATGGGACCGCCCCTTGCACCGCCAGTTTCCCGGCCATCTCGCCAGTTGCCGCGTTTCGCGGCTTGCCGCGAACCGCGTCTTCAACTGCCCTTAACCGCAACGGACGCGCGGCAGCGCCATTCACAGCGATGCGGATGCGCTCAATTCTTTCTCCCGACGTTACCATGGCCGAGGCCACGTTCATGAGCGGGAAGTCCCATACGTTGCGGTCTCGCACTTTCTCAAAATAAAATTGCGTGCCCGCCCACGTGGACGGAATACGAATCGCTGTAAGCAAGTCCCCGGGCTGCAAAATATGCAGCCGGGTAATGTCGATGTCAGGACCGATGTAGTAATCCTCCGCATCCACCACGCGCTCGCCCTTGGGCGTGCGCATGACGAACTTGGCGTCCAGCGCAATCAGGGCCGGGGCTGAGTCGGAAGGATTCACCGCCACGCAGCGGTCGGCGTGCAGAATCGCATGTTCGCGGTTGCGGCCCTCCGGCGTATCGGCATAGCAAATGTTGCCGCCGGCCCGGTAGCACGGCCAACCGCCGCGGTAATACCAGCAGCGCGTGTCCTGCGAAACATTGCCGCCGATGGTTCCCTGATTGCGGATTTGCGGCGACGCCACCAGTTCCGCGCTCTCGGCCAGCAGGCCATACTTCTGCTTGATGATGGGATGATTCACTACTTCAGTAAGCGTGGTCATGGCGCCGATCTCGATACCATCGCCGGTCGTGCGAACTCCGCGCAGTTCCTCGATCCCGCTCAGATCGACCACAGCCTTGGGCTTCCTGATTCGATCCTTCAGCCAGTCGAGGCTGTCCAGCCCTCCGGCCAGCACCCAGGCATCCGGTCCATGCTGTTCGAGAAGCTTCTGCGCATCGGCCACGGAACTCGGCTGATACAACTCGAAAGCGGCCATTACGTCTCGTATGACAGCCATAACTCTCCTTCAAATCTCCGTCAAATGTGGGCCATCAGTGGATGCTGCATTGGCCGGCCCGCTTCGAGCGACGTCAGAATCGTGTCCGCGTTCACCGGTGCGCGCTGGAAAATCTCGTCTCCGAGCGCATCCGAAAGCGCGTTCAAGACGGAGCCACACCCGCCCGCAACCGGAGGCTCGCCCACACCGCGCGCGCCCACCGGCGTCTCCGGGTCCGGAATGTCCAACGCCGTCCATTGCATGTCGACGGGTACATCCAGAATCGTTGGCGGTTTGCTGTGGTAGAAGCGCTTGGAAACCATCTCGCCGTAGTGCGGATCGAACACCCACTTCTGGCCGAGCGCATGGCCCATGCCGAGCGTCGAGCGTCCGAGCATTTGGCCACCCAGTGCGCGGGGATGAATCACCGTCCCGACGTCGCCGGAGGCGAGGAAATCCACGATATAGTACTTGCCGGTTTCGACATCGACTTCAACCTCGGCGAAGCTGGCCACGTAGGAAAACGTCGCGCCATCGCGTGGGTAGTTGTCCTTGGCGGCCGCCACCAGGCCCTGGCCCGCCAACGCCGCGACCGACGCCTTCGTCAATTTGTGGAGGTCGGCGGGCGCCTCGTGGCCATCGTAGACGCCACCGAGTTCAATCGCGTGTTTCGCGGCCTGCGCCAAAGTCATGCCGGCCCCGCCGCCTTTGCGGAAAACACGCTCGTTGGCGACCTCGTACTGCTCCGGTTTGCCACCGAGCTTCTTCGCCGCAATTTCCTGAAGCTTCTTTTTGGCGTCCATCGCCGTTGCATACGCCGCCCGCGTCATCGCGTGGGTGGTCTGGCTGCCGCCGGACACGCAGGTGAAAGGAAGATTCTTTGTCGTGTTGCCCCACACCACGTCGCATTTCTCCCACGGCACACCGAGAACTTCAGCGCCAGCGCGGTGAACATCGATCACCGACTCCGTTCCCAGATTGCCGATGCCAGACTGGAAGGTGATCCGGCCATCGGGCTTGATGACGAGAAGCCCGTCGAATCCGATGGTGCCGCCAACATAACAGCTCAGCGATACGCCGACCCCGCGAACTTTCGTCCCAATCTTTTTCGGAGTGCGCGCGACCCGCTCGCTCCATTTGAATTGCTCCGCGCCACGGTCGAGTGCTTCTTTTATGAATGCGCTGGTGGCATACTGCCGTTTCCCCTGCACTGCTGGCCCGAACGGCGCCTTGCCCTCTGGGCAGTTGATGCGGCGGATCGCCACCTGGTCAACTCCGAGCTTGCGCGCAGCTTTCGCGATGATCGGCTCGATGATGACAATCCCCTGTAACCCGCCCGGTGAACTTTGCGCGCTGCGGGGCGGCGTATTCGTCAGGACCGTTACTCCGCGCCAGCGCATGGCTTGCGGCTGGTACAAAAGAGAAACGATGCGGCCCGATGACGGAGCATCACCCACGGCGTCGTAGGGCCCGTTGTCGCAAATCACGAACATGTCGAGAGCCGTGATCCGCCCCTCTTTGGAGAAGCCGACTTTCATCCGTCCCTGGAAACTGGGACGCGCGCGTCCGATGAAGGTCTCCTCCTCGCGGCTGATCCGCATCATCACCGGAGCATTTGTCTTCTTGGACAGAAGAGCAGGGATGATCATCGACACTCCGCCAGTGATCTTGCTGCCAAATCCGCCGCCGGTGTATTCGCTGATGAAAACAATTTTGTCTGGATCGATGTTCAACCAGCGCGCGATCGCGGGCAGCGTTTGCGCGGTGCTTTGCGTGCCCGTGTGAATGTAGACCTTGCCGTTTTGCCAGTAAGCCATCGCACTGCGAGTCTCAAGCGTCTGATGGCTGGTATCCGGCGTGACGAACGTCTCGTCAAGAACGAGCGCCGAATTCTTGAAGCCGGAATCGAGATCGCCATACAACCATTCGTCGGGAGTCTTGCCCATCGGAAGACGGCCATGCTTCATCTCCGCGAAGTCGGCCTCCGTCCACTTGAGCACTGTGACCACGGGTGCGCCCGGACCTTGCGGCGTCGCAGGTCTTGTCCACACATTGCCATCGGTTCGCGGGTTAGGCCCACCCGGTCGCAGAGTGTCGAGCGGATCGACCACAAACGGAAGCGGCTCAAAATCGATCTGAATTTTCTCGATGGCTTCCGCGGCGGTGAGTTCGTCGACGGCGGCCACCGCAAGAATTGGTTCGCCCTGATAAACCGGTTCATTGGTGAGGCCGCGTTCGCCCCACTTGCTCGCCTTGATCACCGTTCCATTGTCGGTAAGTGTATCGGCCGGAGCGGGAAGATCGTCCGCTGTGAGAATGGCCTTGACATCGGGCATCCTGAGCGCCGCGTCGGCATGGATGCGCCTTACCCGCGCATGTGGCATTGGGCTGAGCAGCAGCTTGCAGAACAACATGCCTTCCGCGCGAAAGTCCTCGGCATATTTCGCCTGTCCGGTAACCTTCGCATATAGATCTGGCGTGGGGTAGTTCTTGCCGATCAGCTTGTAGCCGGCCCCGTACTCGCGCTCCGTGGCCTTGGTGGTCTCAACAACCTTTTTGTTATCCAAGCCTAGACCTCCGCATATTCTCGGCGCCGCGCATCAACGCGGTCAGAATCTTGTCATAGTCCTGGCAGCGGCACAGGCATCCCGAGATGCCGTGCGCCAACTCTTGCCGCGTCGGATTGGGATTCGTCTTCAGGTATCCCACGGTGGTCATAATGAAGCCAGACATGCAGAACGCGCACTGAAATCCCTGCTCGTCGATGACGCCCTGCTGTACCGGATGCAAGGTTCCGTCGGCGCTCGCCAGGCCTTCGATGGTTACAACTTTCCGGCCACGCACGGTGTGTGTGAGCACCGAACACGAATAATAGGGAATGTCGTCGATAAGGACGGTGCAAGCTCCGCATTCGGCGCGGTCGCATCCCAGCTTGGCGCCGGTGAGGCCCAGCTTGTAACGCAGCGTAGAGCTCAACGTCTCTTGCTTCATGACGTCGACGCGCCGTTGCTGGCCGTTGACGTTGAGAGTGATCAGCCGCTCGCCCACGCCGGCAGCCAACTGCTGGCCCTGCAGGAGCGAGGAGGCGCGAAAGAGATAGCTCGCCGAGGAGACGGCCACGCCGCTGGTGATGACCCCTTTAATGAAGTTGCGCCTGGAGACAGCCTTCGGCACATCATCTTTCGGCAAGTCTTCTTTCGGCAAGCCTTGGATTGCCTTGGACCCCGCCTTCTCTGTCATACTCGGTCACCTCTTATCGCGTGCAGCCCGCGTGCCGCCGATGCTAGCGTTTTCCGGGAAGAAACTGCATGTGAGGTACCGCACTTAAGCACTTGGATTACCAGAAATAATATCCGGATTCGGAAATTTCCGACCATGGCAAAATAGGCTCCCGCTGAGTGACCGCTTCACCCGAACGGTCTGATCAATCGAGAACGCGTGGCCCGCGATCTGCAAATCGCCGAGGGCGGTTTTCAGCCACCGGGATGATTTACCAGCCATGTGTGACCGGGATCACAGAACTCCGCCAGCAAAGACTTCAATATAAACGTTTGCAGGTGTATTCTCCTTGCGTTGTTGAGTTAAAAAACTCGAATGGAGCTTGCCAGATGAATAAAGTGCTTATCATCGTAACCGTATTGGCTGTTGTTCTCGCCCTTCCCCTAGCGGCGTATGCGCAAAACGGGGAGGCACTCTACAAAGCAAAATGTGCCATGTGCCATGGCGCTGACGGAAAGAAAGCGGTCGGCCACGATCTCTCAGGCGCCGACGTGCAAAAAGGGTCGGACGCGGATCTCGCGACGGTCATCACGAACGGTAAGCCTCCCAAGATGCCCGCGTACAAGACTCTGAAGCCGGAAGACGTTACGGGACTGGTGGCTTACATCCGTACTCTGAAGAAATAGTCTGGGCCAGTTCTTGCCCGCAAGATCAGAAGGGTTGTCCAGTGCTGCGTACGATCCGCGGCCAGACTTGTAGTGTGTCCCGGCCGTTCCAGATAGAAGAAAGGGAGAATAGCGGTTTCAATGAATCTGCAAGAACGCTTCCGAGACTGGTTGCAGCCCATCTACTTCCTGGGGCAGAATCCCCTCACGCTCACGGGCGCCGTGATCACGACGAGCACGGCGCTTGCCACCATCGCCTTCTGGTTCTATGAAATCTTCCTGCCGGGGCCGCCGCATCCTTATATTGGCCTGCTCGTCTTTCTCATCCTTCCGGGCATTTTTGTTCTCGGATTGCTGCTGATTCCAGTTGGCATCTGGCTCCGGCGGCGAAGTCTGCGCGCGAGCGGAGAACTGCCCACGATTTTCCCCGCCATCGACCTGGGACTGCCCGTGGTGCGGCGCACCTTGGAATACGTGGGTGTGGCGACCCTGCTCAATCTTCTCATTGTGGGGACCGCATCGTACCGCGGCGTGCAGTACATGGATTCGACGAGTTTCTGCGGGACGACTTGTCACACCGTGATGGATCCGGAGTTCACCGCCTATCAGAATTCTCCGCACTCGCGTGTGGAATGTGTCGATTGTCACATCGGACCCGGAGCAGGGTGGTTTGTGCGATCGAAGCTTTCCGGTCTGCGACAGGTTTTCGCGGTAACCTTCCACACTTATTCGCGCCCTATTCCTTCGCCGGTAAAGTACCTTCGCCCGGCGCGCGAAACCTGTGAGCAGTGTCACTGGCCACAGCGCTTTACGGGCGACAAGTTCCTGGTGAATACCAGCTACAAGGACGACGAAAAAAATACGCCGCAGACGGACGTGTTGCTGTTGAAAGTGGGCGGACGCACCTGGCAGGGTTCGGTCGGCATCCACGGGCACCACCTCTCCGACTCGGCGCGCATCCGCTACATTTCAACCGACGCCGAGCGGATGACAATTCCTGCTGTTTATTACACCGACGATAGCGGGAAGACCGTTGAATTCATTTCCAGTGATGCGAAGCCCACCCAGCAACAATTAGACAAGGGAGAACATCGCGTGATGGATTGCGTGGATTGCCACAACCGGCCCACGCATACCTTCGACTTGCCCGAGAACGCAGTGGACAAGCAAATGTCGGGTGGCCAGATCAGCACGAGTCTGCCCTACATCAAAAAGAAGGCGGTCGAGGTTCTCAAGGTGAATTACTCGACCCGCGATGTGGCCCGGCAGAGCATCACTGCCGAAATCAACAAGTTTTATCAGACGAATTATCCGGCAATCTATCAGGCGCAGCGCACGGTGGTGGAGCAAGCGGCCGCGGAGGTGGCGAGGATCTACCTGCGCAACATCTTCCCGGACATGCGTGTGACCTGGGGTACGCACCCGAATAACATTGGGCACAATGATTCGCCGGGCTGCTTCCGCTGCCATGACGGCAGTCATACCAGTGCCGATGGCCAGACCATCCCCAATGACTGTTCCACGTGCCATCAGGTGCTGGCAGCGGGAGAAGAAAATCCCAAGGTTCTGACCGACCTGGGAATGAAGTAATGAAGTGAAGTAATGAAGTAAGGACCGCCGAAAATTGGACATGGCTGAAACAGAAGATGTGCGAAGGAAGTGGTGTGCAGGTCTGAGAATTATCGTGGCGACGCTTCTCGCCACGGTTTTCGCCCTTCTGTTTTCGGAAAGCCCCGGCCGCGCCGCGCCGCGCGCAGCCGACCAGCCCGGGGCGGAATGTCTTGCATGCCACGGCGAGAGAGGCATGACGACGACGCGAGCCGGCAAAACGGTTTCGCTCTACGTGGACGGGAAGAAATTTGCGACTTCCGTGCATGGCAGCTTCGGGTGCACGGGTTGCCATGCCGACCTGGAAGGAAAAGAGCTGCCGCACGGGACCCCGGCGCGAGTAAAGTGTGGCACGTGCCACGCGACCGAGGAGGGGCTATATGTCCGGTCACTCCACGGGAAGGCGGTGGCGCGCGGCGATCCGCTGGCGCCCCACTGTGTGAATTGTCACGGAAACCACGACATCGTTCCCGTGAAGGACCCGCGCTCGGCGGTGGCGCCGCTGAAAATACCTTTCGTTTGCGGCCAGTGCCATCAGGAAGGAACTCCTGTTTCGCGCGATCGCACCATTGCCCAGGACAATATTCTGGAGAACTACTCCGAGAGCATCCACGGAGAGGCATTGCTGAAGAAGGGACTGTCGGTGGCTCCGACCTGCGCCACTTGCCACACCGCGCACTCGATCTTGCCGCATACCGACCCCGCGTCCTCGATCAATCGCCGGAACATTGCCGCTACCTGCACGAAATGCCACTCGCAAATCGAAGTGGTGCACCGGAAGATTATTCGTGGAGAGCTGTGGGAAAAACAGGCCAATGTCCTGCCGTCGTGCCCGGACTGCCATCAGCCGCATAAGATCAGGAACGTCTTCTACGACGAGGGTATGGCCAACGCAGACTGCATGCGCTGCCACGCCGACCCGAAACTGCGTCGCGCGCGCGACGGGCAATCCATGTACGTGAATGCGGACGAGGTGAACCACTCGCGCCACAGCAATGTTCGGGAAGATCAGAAAAAGGTTGCCTGCAGCCAATGCCACTCAGAGGTAAACGCCTCCCGGGTGCGGCCTTGCGAGACGATCACCAAGGGAGTGGACTGCACCTCCTGCCACGATGAAATTGGCAAGCTATACATGGGCAGCATTCACGGGCAACTTGTCAGCAAGAGTAATCCGAATGCGCCGACCTGCAAGGAATGCCATGGTACGCATGGCATCCTTGGAAAACAGGATCCGCAGTCGGCGACTTTTGCGACCAATGTTCCCGGGCTTTGCGCGCGGTGTCACCGAGAGGGCCAGAGAGCTGCCGTGCGCTACACTGGAACGCAGCACGAAATCATCAGCAACTACACGGAGAGCATTCACGGAACTCTGCTGAAGAACGGCCTGACGGTGACGGCGACTTGCACCAGTTGCCACACCGCTCACCAGATCCTTCCCCGAACCGATCCGGCGTCGAGTGTCAACGCCAACAACGTGCCGACCACGTGCGGCCGGTGCCACCACGGCATCGAGGAGCAGTTCGAGAACAGCATCCATGCCAAGCGCGTGAGCGGGTACAGCAAGCCACTTCCAGTTTGCAACGATTGCCATACCGCTCACGCCATCCGCCGCACCGATGAAAACAGCTTCCGGCTGGACGTGATGACCACGTGCGGACGCTGCCACGCGGAAATCGCCAAGACTTATTTTGATACCTATCACGGGAAGGTCTCGAAACTGGGTTACACGAAAGCGGCCAAGTGCTATGACTGCCATGGCGCTCACGATGTGCTGGCGGTGACCGATCCACGCTCGCACCTCAGCCGGGCAAACGTGGCGGCCACCTGCGGGAAGTGCCATGCGGGCGCGACCCGGCGCTTCGCCGGATACCTGACGCACGCCACCCACCACGACCCGAAGAAATACCCTTTCCTGTTCTACACTTTCTGGGGCATGACCACGCTGCTTCTGGTGACATTCGTAGTCGGCGGCGTGCACACGCTGCTCTGGCTGCCCCGAGCTTTCCAGATGCGCCAGGAGTTGCGCGCCGCTGAAGCGGAATCCGCCGCCACGCCTGAAACTCCCCCCGCCGATAAAGGCGCCAAGGAGAGCACCGATGCCTAGGGGCGAAGTTGCAGAACTCCAGTTCGTCCGGTTCACCCGGCTGCAGCGGATCCTGCACATCTGCATGATCGTGAGCTTCATTACTCTGGCGCTGACGGGATTGACACTGAAGTTCTCCTACACGAAATGGGCGGCAGTGCTTTCTCATCTGCTCGGTGGATTCGAGAACGCGGGCTACATTCACCGCAGCGCTGCCGTGGTCATGTTCGGAGTTTTCATTACACATCTGGTGGACCTCTACAAGTTGAAGAAAAGGGAGCACGGTTCGTGGTGGTCGCTAGTGATGGGACCGGGCAGCATGGTGCCTAACCGCAGGGATTTGGCTGAGCTGGTGGCCACGCTGAAGTGGTTTGTCGGCCGCGGCGAGCGGCCTGCCTACGGCCGCTGGACGTACTGGGAAAAATTCGACTATTTCGCGGTGTTTTGGGGAATTGCGGTGATCGGTTCCACCGGACTCACGCTGTGGTTTCCGGTGTTCTTCACGCGGTTTATACCGGGGTCGTTCCTCAATGTCGCAACCATCATTCACAGCGACGAAGCGCTGCTCGCCACGGGCTTTATCTTCACCGTGCATTTCTTCAATACCCACTTGCGGCCGGAAAAGTTTCCCATGGACATCACCGTATTCACCGGACGCATGCCGCTGGAGGAATTGAAAAGGGACAAGCCCAGAGAGTATGAAGCACTGGTTGCCAGCGGGGAGCTCGAGGGAAAAATGGAGGAAGCTTATCCAACGATCGTCACACATACGATTCGAATCTTTGCCTGGGTAGCGCTGGGGTTGGGATTCAGCATTGTGTTGTGGATCATCTATGCGGTGTTGTTCGCGTACCGGTGAGACGCCAACTGCGGTTGAATTCTTGCAGTTGAATTGAAGAGAAGGGTGTTGAAATGCTCGCGACTCGGGTGGCATTAATTTACCTGGCATTGACTTTGACCTTGCCTTCGGCTTCGGCGGCGTCCGCTGGAGACCAGGAATGTCTGGCGTGCCATGGCCAGGCGGGAATGAAGTCCGACGCCGGGAAGAGCATTTCGATCGACCCGGCCAGGCATGCCGCCAGCGCCCACGGGGTTCTGGGCTGCAAGGACTGCCACACCTCCATCAAAGACTTCCCGCATCCCGCCAAAATCGCCAAGGTCCAATGCGCCACCTGCCATGCCGACGAGGCCAAGTCTTTCCCCACCAGCGTCCACTCCATCCTCGGCGAATCCGCGTGCGCGTCGTGTCATGGCAGTGTGCACGAGCTCACCACGACGGAAAAGCTGGCGCCCGGAAAGTGCACCGAGTGTCATGCGGAGGAAGTGACCGCCCTCGCATCCAGCATCCACGGGCAAGCCGCGAAAAAAGGCGATCCCGACGCGCCCAAATGCGTGTCCTGCCACGGCCCCATCCACGCGGTGAAAGCCTCGAGCGAAGCGGACTCGACCGTTGCGCGTAAGAACATGGCGGATACCTGCGCCAAGTGCCATAGCGATGCAGGGTTCCTGTCCCGGCACCAGATTCCGGTCTCGCATCCGGCGGATTCCTATAAGCAGAGCGT
>Ga0187890_10000762_pt1 | contig 23365 bp, 26 predicted proteins | sample June2016WEW_21_1_FD_133005 | JGI IMG/M metagenome (GOLD analysis project Ga0187890, IMG submission 133005) | Peatland microbial communities from SPRUCE experiment site at the Marcell Experimental Forest, Minnesota, USA - June2016WEW_21_10 | ecosystem: Environmental > Terrestrial > Soil >... | reverse complement strand
AGGAAAAGATTATTTAAAAAGGTTTAGGTCAGCTTCGCGCCATCTCGCAAAAAGCAGCCGATAACGGCTTCAAAGCTTAAAAAAAGGGGGAGCAACTGCTCCCCCTTTTTTGTTCCCGGCAAGTCGCTCTCTATACAGGGGCAAGGCGTCCCCGGCACGTGGAAGACTTCAATTTGTTTCATGAAGTGCTCCCTGCCTGCCTCGGCTTCATTAATTCTTCAACTTTGTAAAAACATTTTACAATTCCATATCCATGTCCACGCACCCGGCGTCACATCCTCCAATTCAGCCGGCCCGCCACGTAATCCCGCCTGACCCGTCCTTCCGGCGAGACCGGTTTGTTTTTTACAAGACCCCGATGATACTGTAATATATACTTTTACAATGGTCTTGACCCCGGTATTGTTTTTTTGTTGCAAGTCACACCCTGAACGCCAGGAGCGGGCAAATGGATAAACCCAAGCTCCTTATCGTCGATGACGACGAGAGCATTCAACTGGCATTGAAATGGGCTTTTGCCCAGGAATTCGAGATCCTGCTTGCCGGCAACAGACAGGAGGCAATCGACATATTCCGGCGCGAGCAGCCCCCGCTGGTGACGCTCGACCTGGGGCTTCCTCCCGCCGCGCGCGGGGTCGCAGAGGGGTTCCTCACCCTGGCTTGGCTTTTGGAGGAGGACCCTTTCACAAAAGTGATTATCATTTCAGGCCAGGACGAGAAGAAAAATGCCCTCGCTGCGATCGGACAGGGGGCCTATGATTTTTTCTGTAAGCCGGTCCAGGTCGAAGAGGTAAGCGTAATTCTCCGGCGTGCCCTGCGGGTCCATCAACTTGAAAGCGAGCATCGAAAGCTCCAGGCGGCCCGGCCTCAGGATTCATTCGAGGAGCTGATAGGCACAAGCCCTCAGATGCAGCAGGTTTTTGCGACTATCGAAAAGGTGGCCACAACCGATGCGCCTGTTTTGATCCTGGGCGAAAACGGCACCGGGAAGGAACTGGTTGCGAGGGCCCTTCACGGAAGAAGCCTGAGAAAAGCCGGACCTTTCGTTGCGATCAATTGCTCCGCCATCCCCGAGACGCTGCTCGAAAGCGAGCTGTTCGGCTACGAGAAGGGGGCATACACAGGTGCTCATACGCAGAGGAAAGGCCGAATGGAGATGGCCGACGGAGGCACTCTGTTTCTGGACGAGATAGGGGATTTACCGCCATCGCTCCAGGTGAAGCTGCTCCGCTTTCTCCAGGAGCACACGATCGAGCACATCGGGGGAAGAAAGGAAATTGCGGTTAACACCAGGGTGATCGCGGCGACCAACAGGGATATCGATCAGGCAATCCGCGACGGCAGTTTCAGAGAGGACCTCTATTACCGGTTGGGCGTGGTCAAGATGCAAATCCCGCCTTTGCGTGACAGGGAAGGCGATATTGTCCTGCTGGCGACGAGTTTTGTGCGCAAATACGCGGAAGAAAATAAGAAGAAAATCCTCGGATTCACCAAAAAAGCTCTCACGGCGCTCGTTAACCATAAATTTCCCGGGAACGTGAGAGAACTGGAAAACCGGATCAGGCGGGCCGTCATTATGGCGCAATCATCCACAATTGCCAATGAGGACCTGGAGCTCGAAGGACCTGACGAATCGGAAAGGACGACCCTGAAGGAGGCCCGTGAGAAAACGGATCGTGAAGTCATCCTCCGGGTCCTCAAGGAAAACAATTTCAATCTGAGCCAATCAGCCGCCGACCTGGGGATCAGCCGCCCAACATTATATGAGCTGATGGAGAAACTGGGGATAAAGAAATAAACCGGAGATTTGTGGTTGAATCAAATCGATTTTTGGGTTTTTATAAGTATCGTATCGGGCTTGACTCTCGTATGATAGACTATAAACAACCCTATGCGACGAGTGATGCATAGCCCGGAAGGCATCCCCGGAAGGGTCTATCGTGCGCGTTGGGCGGTCGCGGGATGCCTTGTTTGCATGTCTCTGCGGATTTTGCGGTGAGTTTCACATGAATAAGACAATACTCGTTACTGGTGGCGCAGGATTCATCGGAAGTAATTTCGTTTCTTGTGAAAGGCTGCGGAATAACCGGATTATCAATCTCGATATCCTCACTTATGCCGGGAACCTTTTGAATCTGGAACAGTTCAACGGTGACCCCGATCACATTTTCATACAAGGAGACATACGCGACCGGGAACTCGTAGGAAAACTCCTCGAAGGATACCAACCGGATGCCGTAGTAAATCTTGCCGCCGAATCCCACGTCGACAGGTCGATTGACAGCCCGGAGAACTTCATTCAAACCAATATCATCGGGACCTATCACCTCCTGGAGGAGGCGAGGGAGTACTGGAAAAGGCTTCCGGCAGAGCGCCGCGAACATTTTCGCTTTCTTCACGTTTCGACCGATGAAGTCTACGGTTCCCTGGGGCCGCAGGCGCCCGCGTTCATCGAAAGCAGCCCCTATGCTCCCAACAGTCCCTATTCAGCCAGCAAGGCTGCAAGCGATCACCTGGTGCGGGCATATTTCCATACCTTCGGGGTCCCCACACTCATTACGAATTGTTCGAACAATTACGGCCCGCGGCAGTTTCCGGAAAAGCTTGCGCCGCTCATGGTCCTGAATGCGATCGAAGGAAAGCCGCTGCCGATATACGGTGACGGGCTCAACGTGCGTGACTGGCTCTACGTAGATGACCACTGCGAGGCGCTGCATGTAGTAGTCGAAAAGGGTAAGCCCGGGGAGACATACAATATCGGCGGATGCTGCGAAAAAACGAACCTTGAAATCGTAAATGCGCTGTGCGCTCTTCTGGATGAGATGATTCCCACATCCAGGCATGTCCCGCATTGCAGCCTGATAACATTCGTAAAGGACCGCCCCGGACACGACCGGCGCTATGCCATCGACTGCTCCAGGATAAGAGCCGAGTTGGGCTGGCGTGCGAAAGAGACCTTTGAATCGGGCATGAGGAAAACGATTCAGTGGTACCTGGATAACCCCGAGTGGGTCCATTCAATAAAAACCGGGGCCTACCGGGAGTGGATGTTAAGGCAATACGGGGCCGGCAAAAACGAGGATTCACCACAAAGGAGGCCGAGGTAAGCATGACAGCCCGGGGGATCGAAATGGAATCGGCCGGCGGTTTGAAAGGAATCATTCTTGCCGGGGGATCGGGGACCCGCCTCTACCCGATAACCAAGGTGGTCAGCAAGCAGCTTCTTCCGGTTTACGACAAACCGATGATTTACTATCCGCTCTCGGTCCTGATGCTTGCCGGGATCCGGGACGTTCTGATCATCTCGACCCCCGAGGACCTGCCAAAGTTCAAGGCGCTGCTGGAAGACGGATCTCAATGGGGGCTGCGCTTTTCATACATCCGGCAGGATTACCCGGCAGGTCTTGCCCATGCTTTCATCCTCGGCAGGGAATTCATCGGCGCGGGCAAGGTTTGCCTGATACTGGGGGATAATATCTTTTATGGGCACGGGTTTCAGGAAATCCTCCGGCGCGCTGCCGGATTTGACTCCGGCGGGCTTGTGTTCGGGTATTATGTGCAGGACCCGGAACGCTACGGGGTAGTCGAGTTCGATAAATCGGGCAAAGTACTCGGCATTGAGGAAAAACCGGTAAAGCCAAAGTCCAGCTACGCTGTCCCCGGGCTTTATTTCTTTGATAACAGGGTGGTCGAAATAGCTTCTGGCCTTAAGCCTTCGGCGCGCGGAGAGCTGGAGATAGCCGATGTCATCAACGCTTACCTGAAAATGGGCGAGCTTCAAGTGGAGCTGCTGGGCAGGGGCTTTGCCTGGCTCGATACCGGTACGCACGAATCCCTGCTGGAGGCATGCACTTTCGTGGAGACGATCCAAAAACGACAGGGCCTCAAGATCGCCTGTGTCGAGGAAATAGCTTACAACATGGAGTATATTGATGAGGGCCTGTTGCGAAGGCTGGCCGAGCCTTTGATGAAGAACGCATACGGACAGTATCTGCTTCAGTTGTTGGACTGAATTTAACTATTTGAACGCAACTTACATTAATGAAAAGGACCCTGTCCTTTTTGTTGGGCAGATCTTACTTCGTCCTTGATCCGCTTGACATTTCCGCGCCCCAGACCCTTTACTTCGCATCCCAGCTCAAAATAGCGCCTTATTTCGCTATCTGTAAGAATCCCAAAGCAATCTATCACTGCAACCGGCTTTGCGGTCATCTCCAATAAACTGTCGGCCGAAAGGTGCAGGTAATGTTCGTGCCTCACGGCAAGCACCACGGCATCGGCCCCGCGGACGGCTTCCGTCATGTCTTTGCTGATGGTGAGCGCCTTAAGATTTTCCTGGTTTCGGAAAAACCTCGACCATGAATGGCCGGGGACGGGGTATGTATCCTGTTTCTCAAATTCCCACCAGTGCTTGACATAGGGATCGTGGACAGAAATATCCGCCCCCATTTCGGCAAGCTTTCGAACAAGCATTTCCGAACCGCTGTAACGGGTGTCCCCGACGTCTTCCCTGTAGGATGCGCCGAAGATGGCGATTTTGCAGGCAGCCACGATCTTGCCCATATTTCGAAGAGCATCACGGACCAGGCGTGCGACATGAAGAGCTCTTGTATCGTTTATGTCGATAGCCTGGGGGGTTATCCTGAATATATCGTCCTCGAACCCCAGAAGCGTCTGGTAGGCCCAGATTCCCAGTCCTCCGTCCTTTGGCAGGCAGTAGCCTCCTATTCCAGGTCCCGGAAATATGATGTTTGAATGCGTCGGCCGAACCTTTATCGCTTCTATGACCTTTAACAGGTCCACGCCGTTTCGCTCCGCAAAAACGCTCCATTCATGGAGGAAAGCCAGAATCGTGGCGCGATAGGAATTCTCGACCACCTTGCAGGTTTCGCTCTCAATAGGCGTTTCCAGCACAGTCAGTGGATATTGTTCCACGTTTAAAACGTCGGACAAAAAGGTCTGCACCCTATGTCTGGATGCCTCGTTGACGCCGCTGCATACTCTCCAGAAGTCCCGAATAGATGACACGTAATTCTTACCCGGCATGACCCGCTCGAAGGAATGAGCCAGCAAGGGCTCGGCCCCGATGCCGCGGCTTTGGAAGGCCTTTTTGATTATGGGATATGCAACATACTGGGTCGTGCCGGGCGGTACAGTGGTTTCAATCAGGACCATGCATTCGGGGTGGATCTTCTCACCGATTGTCTTTAAGCAATCCTCCAGAGCTGCAATATCGGCGCGGCCCTGGCGAACGTTCCCAAGTGTTTCTTTCTGATAATCGCATTGCACGTCAACCACCACCACGTCGGCCAGTGAAAGTGCCTCATAGGTATACGTCGCGATGAGTGTCTTTTTCTCTTTGACGCACCGACGGATCAGCAGCTCCACTTCGGGATCTTCGGCCTCAACAGGAGCAATTCCACGATTGAGATATTGGGTCTTCCAGAAAGACCTGGAGGAGGGCCGCTGCATTCCGATGACAAACTTGCAGGGCTCCCCCGTCACCTTGTGCACTGAATCTGCTACGACCCCGGCCATTACAGCGCCCACGAACCCGACACCCATCACCACTACGATCTCACGCCCTAAGCTCCGCTGCTCCAAGACAATTTTGCTGATCCGCGCAAACTCCGCCTGGTAGTCGGATTGCTTTGGAATTGGGAAAATCTCACCAGCCGGGCATGTGGAATAGAGGTCGTCGAGAGGTTCCAGCTTGTCGGACGTTTTGTTTTGCATTCCAGCCTGATCCTTTCCCAATAAGCGAAATCAGATCGAAAGATTGATCCGCTGAGTGCGAAATATAGGTATCGTGCGAAAACTTATCTCTCAGATCAGTGTATACGAAGCTGTCGGGTTGTTCAATGGGATTCAACCGCCCCTGGAAAGACTGAATCGAAGACAGTCGAGCAGGTAGTTTTTCGTGGCATTTGCTCTCGCACTTAATTAATATTGGCAATCAAGGTGAAAAGGTATGGAACCGATTGAAAAGGAAGAGTTTTTGCTTGCTGCAGAGCGGATGTTTCAAGAAAGCATCCAGGTGCAACAGGCACTCTGCAGCATGGCGAAAGAAACCATCTTCGAGATGGCCGGCCTGGTCAGCCGGGCCTTCCTTGCTAAGCATCGGCTTTTTCTTTTCGGTAATGGCGGCAGTGCCGCAGATGCCCAACACCTGGCAGCCGAGTTTGTAAACCGCTTTCAAATGGAACGGCCTCCTTTGCCTGCAATGGCGCTCACAGTTGACACATCAATTTTGACGAGCATAGCAAACGACTACGACTTCGACGAGATATTCGCAAAGCAACTGCGGGCTTTAGCGCAGCCTGGGGATGTCGCTTTAGCGATAAGCACAAGCGGCCGATCCCGCAATGTGATCAGGGCACTCAAATGGGCCCGGGATAACGGTGTTCTCACAATCGGCCTGGGCGGCCCCTCTGAGACTGAAATGGACCTGTATTGTGATATTATCCTTCATGTTCCGTCCCTGGTGACAGCCAGGGTGCAGGAGTGTCATATTACCGTCGGGCATATAATCTGCGCCCATGTGGATAAGATGATTTTCGGGGGCGGCCGTTAGCCATGAAAAGGCCAATCTCCACAGCCCGCTCACTCACCCGCGAGGTGGGCCGGGCAAAGCGTTGGTTCAGGTCTTATACCTATTTGCGTTCAAGTCAGGTCCTCATGGAGGGCATAAAGCCCTCCCCTACGAAGCGTTACGCACCAATGACGTAGGGGCGGGGTTTATCCCCATAAGCGCTCAAATAAGCAGCGCATGAACATTGCCGGTGATTTCAATGCCCTATGGGGCTGCATACTTTAGCCCAGGGTAAGCGGAAGCGCCACCCTGGGTTTTGGCGCCCCAGATATATTGCCCTGAAAGGGCTACATAGAAATTGCCCCCGTGTTGGCATTTGCATTTTGCCCTGCGGGTTTTATGTAACTCCTTCGGAGTACAGAGAAAAAATTTATGGAATCCCACACCCAGGGTGGCGCTTTCGCTTACCCGGGGCTGAATTATTCAGCCCTTTCAGGGCTTAACAAGCTAATTCTTAAACACTTTAGAAAATTGCAATCAGTATGCGTCTAGTTTCTTATTTAAGCGCTTAAGGGGTTTATCCCCGCCCAATCTTGAACGCAAATAGGTATTATGTCTCGGCAAAGGCTTTGAAGATGGCATATATAATTCCTTAGATTGAATTATTCATGATTGCAATTCGACCTGTTACGCGAGCCTATCGAGTACGATCTGATAGATCAGTACGGGGACTGTGGAGCTTGATCGGCAGGTATTGCTGGAATAGAGTGAAGTCCGCATCTGTGGTAAAAATGGGCATCTGGCGCCGTACCGCTACAGCACAGATGAGAAAGTCAATGTTTGAACCCTGAACTCCTTTACCGCGACAGAGATTATCGAACTCCGCAGCAGACTCGAAATCACCGATCGTCAGTTCGATATCGGGAAATGGACGGAGATGATCGCGAAGAGTCCTGAAATGGGCATGGCTTTTGATCCCGGAAAGAATTTCCTGCCGCACCGGTCCAATCAACTGCACGCGCAACTCCTTGACCAGTTCAATCAGTTCGGACACTTCCCGGCCACCTGAAGCCTCACTGCGCCGCAACGCCATGGACCAGACACAGGTATCGACGAGGACTTTCATGGTTTCTTGCGCTGTTCCTTGTAATCGTAATCGGGATCGTAGTCGACGGAATGAAACAAATCGAGGATCTCGATCTGTTTTCGGCGCTGTATGTATTCATGGAGCGCTTCAGTTACCACGCCCTTCTTTGTTGTATGTTTGCCTATGAGGCGGGCTTGTTCGATCAGTTTGTCGTCAATTGCCAAATTCGTCGCCATATGGCGCCTCCCTTACACAAGAATTTACACCATGCTGTGTGTGAATTCAAGCAGGTTTGCACAGCAAATGCGTGAGAAATTCGCTCAATTTCCTCAGTATATCTCCAGGTCCGCCTTCTCCCGGTCTCACCCCCGCCGGGTATGCCGCGAGCAAAGGACTGGTTGGGCGCCTTATCTTTGGGCAAAGGCTTTGAAGAAGGTCCACGCAGCAATCTATGCCCGGCTCGGTTATCTTGTTTCAGGCGACCTGTTGCATCGTGTTGGCGAAATCGCGACCGGATGTCGCCGGTGGAAGTGGTTTGCCCTCTTTGCGATAGAGCTCAATTGCCTCTTCAACGATTTGACATAGCTCCTCGAAAACAGCTTTTTCATCATTGCCGTGGGTCCCACCATATATCAGACCTGGTGCACTGCCCACATAGCAATGATCTTTCTCCGACCACTCAACGATTTTTGCATACCTGGCGCTGTCTCTCATTTCTTCGATTCCTCAATGGCCGACCTCACGGCCTTGATCTGGTACTCTTTGGCGTCATCAGATGGTTGTCCCTCGATGGTGATTGGCCTTAGAGCTTTGGGGTGGACAAAGTTCCTATGACTTCCCTTGCCCCCTCGGTTCACAAATCCGGCTTGTTCAAGTTCCGCTATCAATTCCCTCACCTTTGGCGGCATTAGGACTTCCTCTCGTCATTGCTCAAGCCGGCAGCTTCCCCATTGCCCAAATCAGGAGGCCGATCTGATTTAATTTAATATAGGCTCAGTCACGATGAATCAAGGGCAATCAGTTTGTCGTCAATTGCCAAATTCGTCGCCATATGGCGCCTCACTCACACAAGATTTTACACTATGCTGTGTGTGAATTCAAACAGGTTTGCGCGCCAAATGCGTAAGAAACTCGCTCAATTTCCTAAGCATGTCTCCAGGTCTCTCTTCCTTGAAAAAGGTGTAGCAAAAGACGCCGTCAGGTTCAGCTATCCCGGACTCTGGCGCCTTGGATTGCGCATTGTCAACAGAAAAGGTGTGATGGCCGTCGGCGTATCGGTTGGGCCCGCTCCCGGATAAAAACAATCCTCGTCGATTTCACGGCAAAATCGCAACATCGCACGATGTGATGTAGGCTACTGTTTCTCCATATACACCGACAAAAAGTCCTGCTTACCATGAATCAAAGTCAGTATTTCTATTGTATCGGAGGCAATATGGTCATGAATGTTTCTAAGATCCCGTTTTGCAGGATGGGACCAGATTACCATGATTGGTAGTGTCCTAATTTGATTTCCGAGGTTCAGTACGCAGCACCCCCAGTGCCAAAACGATCAGGTCATTTTCAATTGCGATAACTTGGAGATACAGGACATGATTTGCCCACACAGCCAGTTCAATTCTAAAACCCACTCTTTTGGGAATGAAATAGAAATTTTGGTCGCTTTTTATGTAAAACGTCCCGGCGTCAAGGATGATGGCTGGCTGAAGAATGCTCAACTTCCCAGGTTCCATCTCGCTTACGGAGAGTTGTCCCCAGTCTACCGACAATTTAAAGTCGCCTGTTTGTGTACCTTGGATTATGGAGTTGTGAGTTACCCCAATAATCTTATATCCAATAGGATATCTGGCCTTAAGTTCTTTTTCTTGTTTTTGTTCGATTGCGGCAATCCGTGCCTCCAATCTCTTCCGGTTTACCGTATCCTTTGCGGTTTGCTGAGTTTCAAAACTTCTCGTCAGAACGAGCAAGAGAACGCCTATGCTGGCTGCCATCAGCAAACAGATGGCACCGGCCCACTTCAGGCAATAAATGACTTTACTAAGAATTACGGGAGAAGATAACCATGCAGGCATGGGACTGGTTCCTTGAGATATTAATCTTTTTGGTTTCATTGTTCCTTGCGTATGCAATCGGGTACAGCAACGGAATAATAAGAAAAAGTAAAAACATTAAACGATAGCTGAATTTCACAGCTTTGTTTTGTATTCCTGCACTATCGCCGCTCTCACCGCATCCTTTGCCGATGTTACCGGCGGAACATGCAGGACCGCAAAAAACTTCCGCTTCCTGCTTCTCTCTATCGGTGATGACCAGGCGTAGCAGCGCGTGGCCGTGGGGTGGTTTTCTACGTCAAAAACCTCCACAATCCCTTCCCACACTATCTGGCCCTGGAATTCCTCCTTCACCGGCACTGATTCAATCCATGTCGCTTTTGCGCTATGAAGATCAGCTATGACCCTCTTAAGTTGTTCGAGATATTTCATCTGGATCGAGTCGCACATAGTATTCAAGCTCTTCTAACAGCTCGTAATTTGGTTTAAGTATAAGTCCTTGCTCTGTCTTTTCTGGCTTTAATAACTCCAAATCCAGCAGTTTTACTAAATCTCTAGTTTTTGTTTGTCTGGATACATCCTTATAAAGCAATATAGCTTCTGGGTCAAGCCACAATTTTTTGATCGAAATACGCGCTCTTGCCGTAATGATTCTCATCAGTTCAACCATTCTTTGATTTATTTTAATTTTCTGCTCATCCTTGGTCCTAAAAAGAAATTGGACATAATCACGTAGCATTAATTGCTTATGCTTTGTTAATACTCTGCCCTGGATTGTAGTGATTTCATCTTTATAACCATTCAATCCCCAAATAACGAACTCGAATGGATTTTGTGTTCTTCTAATATCTCCAAGATGATTAATGTATATATCTTTGTGCATGGCCCAAAAGTTCGCAAGTGACCAAAAACAGTATCTATTCACACCGTGTTTATATAATATCGCCGCTTCTAATGCCCTTGCCGTTCGTCCATTGCCATCCCCAAATGGGTGAATTTCAGACAGGTAATAATGTGCCATGATAGCTTTTACAAAGGGGCTACTACTTATAGGGCCAGTTCCTATTTTGTTTAGCCATTTTATGAAACCCGCCATAGCGCATTCTATCTCGGAAAGAGTAGGGCATAAGCACTGACGCCGAGGCTCTCCAAAAGTTACATTAAACGCCAGCCTGTACTGACCTGGGATGTTCGATGTATAATTCATCTCTTTGGTGAATAAGGTATGTATCTGCCTAATTAGACTCTCGGTATACTCGTCAATTCTCGTATTTCTCAAAAAATCATAAACATCTTTTGAATTTGCCGCCTCCTGTCCTCTTCGTTTTAGGGGTTCGCCCTTATCTGCCTTATCAATACTTTCAAGAATTTCTTCTTTGTCCAAAATAGTCCCCTCGATTGAAAGCGTGGCACCTATCACAGAAATTAGCTCATCCCTGACTATTTTGTCGGTAGATCCCGGGAAAGAAGGTGTTTTCCTTATAAAATAATCAATTTTCTCGATTTCACTAAGGACGGAATAGAAACGGCTAAACGTCTCAAAATTCATGTCTTTCTCGTGGAATTCGAACAAATCGAATTCTAATAATCTTTCGCAGGTCAGAGTCATTCGGCCCTCCAGGTACAATGTTGGGATCATTTTAAACCGGCGGTAACAAAAAAGCAACAGAAAATGGACACTGCTATGAACTAAAAAATGGACAAAAAATAACTGTAAAAGTAACTATATAGAGATAAAACTAGAAATAAATGGACAGATAAGTGAACTTTCCACTTGACAGCAAAATGGAATGTGGTATGCTTGGTAGCAAGGGAGAGAGGAAAAGTATGAACATTCTATCCAAAGATCGACAGGCTCAAATCGTAAACTGCTTAGTGGAGGGCAACTCCATCCGCTCCACTGAGCGTATGACCAACACGCACCGCGATACCATTATGCGCCTCATGGTTTCGGTGGCTGAGGGATGCCACAACCTTATAAACGAGAAAATGCGGAACCTCCCTTGTCGTCGGATTCAGGTTGATGAAATCTGGACCTTTGTCCAAAAGAAGCAACGGCACCTGAATGCGTTGGACGATCACAATCGCCTTGGAGACCAATATACCTTTGTGGCCCTCGATCCGGAAACGAAAATAGTGCCGTCCTATCGCGTAGGGAAACGAGACCTGAGAAATGCTACGGCTTTCTTGCATGATCTCTCTGGCCGCCTCGCTAATAAAATTCAACTTTCATCGGATGCTCTGGTCGCATACGTTGACGCTACCGAAGAGGCTTTCGGTCTGGACGTTGACTATGGCCAGATTGTCAAATCTTACGAGGCCGAACCCGTTGGACCAGGACGATACAGCCCTCCGCATGTAACCAGTGCTACGAGGGCGCCCATAAAAGGCGATCCAGATTTTGCACACATTTCCACAAGTCTTGTGGAGCGGCAGAACCTTACAATGAGGATGAGCATGCGAAGATTCACGCGGTTGACCAATGCTTTCAGTAAGAAGCTGGAGAACTTAAAGGCGGCAGTCGCGGTTCATTTCGCCCACTATAATTTTGTGAGGATTCATAGTACGATTCGGTGTACTCCGGCAATGGAGGCAGGTGTGACCGACAAGCTGTGGACGATTCGAGATTTGCTTCGAGAGTCAAATTAGGACACTACCCCATGATTCTATTTCTTTCCTGAGGTCTTCTATCGCTGTATACTCACCACTCTTAATAGCATCTTCTCCCTTTCTTACCTTGTCTATCAGGTAGAGACGATACATTATTTCGTCGATATCCGCAGAATCCGGTAGCTTGGCAATTGCACTGATTGCTTCTTGCTTTAAGCTTTCCATTATCCTTATTCCTTTCCGAAAGCAGAAGCATATCATAATCTCTTTTCGCCGCCACTGCTGTCATGCGCCCTGGATCGCAAAAAGCGGAAACGGAAAACCATGTTTGAGTTTTAACGAATTGCTGTAGCCTTGAAAAAGGTGTAGCAAAAGACGCCGTCAGGTTCTGTCGTCCTGTACAGGTCGCGTATTCCTTTGTCGAAGGATTTTCGATCCATGAGTCCCGCAGCCACCGCCTTTTCGCGGACGCCCTGGATCATTGCAGTGAAGGTGTTTTTGGTAAAGCCTTCAACGAAATGAGGCCTGCTGGAGTCGACATATACCATGCGGGGCGAGACACGGCAGTTCCTGAAACCGGCCTTTGTCAGCAGGGGATAAAGCTCGCGTCCGATCAGCGCATTGCCGCCTTCCTGGGCCTGAATGGCGATCTGGGAGTTTATGGCCCTGCGGGCGTCATGGCTTTCAGGATGGAAGTAAACTGAGCCGTGATCCCCTTCGATAACGGTGATCGTTCCGCCTGGTTTTATAATGTGTTTCAAACATTTCAACGCCTCGACAGGGTTTGCTAGATGTTCGAGCACGAAACAGACAAAAACGTGGTCGAAGGACGCCTCTTCAAAGGGCAGTCTAAAGATGTCGCCCTGCTGAAAGGTCACATTGGTGATCCCCTCTGAATCCAGCTTCTTTCGAGCTTCGGCCAGGGATTCTTCGGACACGTCGATTGCTGTTATTTCGGCCCCTTGACTGTTTCGGGCCAGCATTGACGTTTGCGACCCAACCCCGCATCCGGCTTCCAGAACTCGGCTCCCGGCCGGAAAGGATGAGTCCGAATGCAGCAGGCCGGCAAGGGTCGTTGCCTGGTCCTGAAGCCGAATGCTTTCCCGCGAATTGTATCCGTGTATGTATGCTTTTTTCATCAGGGACTGCTCTTCATATCCGGGATAATGTGGACGACTTATTATTCACTGTGAACCCCGGCGCCTTGCGTATAGCTTTTGCACTGCCTCCAGCGACTCGAGCGTGTCCACCCCTACCACCTCTTCTTCGGGCGCAGGCGTCATTCCCACCCGCAAACCATCCTCATTCATCATTTCAGCCAAGTCCGTGAGGAAGTACTCCTTGAAGGTAAACCACTCTCCGTTCTGCTGCTTTCTGACATCGTGCGGCCTCTTTTCCATCCGGTCCAGGTACCTGAGCAGAGTGGTCTTCCCGGCGGCATAGACTCCGGCGTTACAGTACCTGAGCCTGCTCTGCCTTTCTAAAGGGAAATCCTTCCAGTATTTCCATTCCACAATTCTGGTTACCTGTTCGCCTTCCATCTCGATCATGCCGTACTGTCCCCTGTCCTTGCATTCGAATGCAAGGAGCGTCAGCTCAAAGCGTCCCAGCAGGTCAAGAAGTCTGTGATAAGTAGCCGCCCGGATGAGGGGGACATCCCCCATTGTAATTATCACACGGTCTGCATCGGCGGAGTTGAGAAAGGAGCGCGCTGCAAGCAGGGCGCCGCCTGTGCCGTTCGTAACCGGCTGGTAGACAAAAGATATCCCCTGGCCCTGGGTGACACGGCGCACCTGTTCTGCGTGGTAATTGACTACGATTCCCCTGGGACCGGCAGGAAGGTTATCAAGGACCTCGCTGATAAGGGGACGGGCGCCCTGATAGCGGGATTTTTCCGGTATCAGAGGCAGCAGTGTCTTGTTGCCGGGATACCCCTTCATGCGGGTCCCTCTTCCTGCGGCAAATACGAGGCTGGCAACCGCGCTCATTTTATCCAATTGAACCTTTCGGATTTAAGGATTGTCGGTATTAACTCCCTCGGCTTGCCGGTGGGGTTCGGCCCCGGCCCGGCCATCCCGGGGCGAGGTTTCCAGCGAGTCGCCAATTGTAGGACTTTTGTCTCCCGGCGTCTTTTTTTTCAGCTCGTAATAGTGTGAAACAGCATTTCGGTGCTCCTCGGGGGTAACCGAAAAGTGGTGAGTACCATCATTGTTGCTTACAAAATAGAGGTACGGGGCCCCCTTTTCAGGATTGAGCGCCGCTTTGATGGATTCCGCCCCAGGGCTGCAAATGGGTCCGGGCGGCAGGCCTTTGATGCGGTAAGTGTTATAGGGACTCTGCCTGGTCAGATGCGCGGCGGTAACCGGTCCTGAAAAGCGCGGGATGTCGTAGACCGCTGTTGGGTCGCTCTGAAGCGGCATGTTTATTTTGAGCCGGTTGTAGAAGACCGCTGCAATGCGTGGCCGCTCGAAATCGACTGCAGCCTCCTTTTCTATGATGGAAGCCAAAATGATGATCTTATGCAGAGACAGCCCGAGTTCTTTCACCCGGTCCGGCCAATTGTTGGGCAACCTTTGCCAGAACCGCCGGACCATCTTCTCAGCGATGGAAGCGCTCGAGACAGGTTTTGTGAATTGATAGGTGTCAGGGAAAAGATAACCTTCCAGGCCGTTTGCCTCAACTCGGAGCGACCTGGCAAATTGGGCGCTGCCGGCAAGCTCGATGATTTCACTCTCCGGCGCAAGTTGTTTTTCATTAAGAATCCTCGCCACATCCCACAAGGTGGACCCTTCAGGCAGGGTAACAGTATGGATCACCACCCTTCCATTTATAATCTGGTCGAGGACCTGTTCGGGGGTGTAAAGCGTCGAAAAAGCGTATTCGCCTGCCTGCATGCGGTGAAGGGAATCGTGCAACCAGCCCAGTAGATAAAACGCGCGCGCATCCCTGATGACCCCTTGAGATTCAAGGAGCGAGGCGACTCCATAGGCGCTTGTTTTGGGAATTAAAAACTGCTTTTTCTCGGCAAAAGGTTTTGCGGGCAGGCGCAAAAAGAGCCAGAAATGAAAAGAACCCAGGACTGCGGCAACAGTCGTAACACAGGAAAGGATCAGAAAGAATCCCGAGACCGCCATGCAGACCTTCTTCAGTAGAGACATGCTCACCTCCGGCGTTGGGTCTCCTTTAACACAGCAGTTCGGGTCTTGGCAATGTTGACCGATTCCGATGATGGATAATCCATGAGCAAATCAATCCCAGAGGAAATCAATTGTAAAAAGCGAAGTGAATGGTAAACTACACATAGTTTACTGGAAAGTCCTTTTGACGTATAATGTTTCCGGCTTGATCTTTCCAAGCCCCCGAGCGGTAGATGGACAGAGCCGGAATTGTATTCCAACTGTTCGAAAAGGTTCGTATTCTCATGCCTGGCGATCTGTACAGGGAAGCTGGAGTTGACCTCGAAAAGGCAAACGAACTTGTCCGGCGAATCAGGCCGATAGTTCGCTCCACTTACAGCGGCGGGGTCATCACCGATATTGGCGGTTTTGGAGGGTTATTTTCCCTGAATCTCCAGGATGTGAAAAACCCCGTACTGGTTTCTTCCACCGATGGAGTAGGGACCAAGCTCAAAATCGCATTCATGACGCACAGGCACGATACGGTCGGAATAGACCTGGTGGCCATGAGTGTCAACGACATAGTGGTTCAGGGCGCGAGGCCTCTTTTTTTCCTGGACTACCTCGCGATGGGACGCATAGACCTCGGTCTGGTCGAACAGCTTGTTGCCGGGATAGCTGCCGGATGCAAAAAGGCGGGCTGTTCCCTGATCGGAGGGGAAACGGCGGAAATGCCCGATTTTTACGAAGAAAATGAATACGACATGGCTGGTTTCGCAGTTGGCCTTGTTGACAACTCTAAGATCATAGACGGCTCGACCATCCGGGTTGGACATCAGATTATCGGGCTGGCCTCGAGCGGTTTGCATTCAAACGGGTACAGTCTTGCGCGGCGCATCATCTTCGACAAACTGGGCCTCAAACCCGACAGCTTCGTATCGGAACTGAACCGAACCGTTGCCGACGAACTTCTCGAACCCACCAACATCTATGTCGAACCCGTTCTGCATCTTCTGCGCAAGTACCGTGTTCATGGGATGGCTCACATCACCGGGGGTGGTTTCTACGACAATGTCGAGAGGATTCTTCCCCGCGCCTGTAAGGCGCTCATACGGGGGGGGGCCTGGAGCGTGCCTCCCATCTTCAACTTTCTTCGTGAAAAGGGCAATGTTTCCCCGGAAGAAATGAACCATGTTTTCAATAACGGGATTGGATTTATAATAGTCGTAGAGCCTTCCGAAGCCGCAGATATAGTGGCTTTTCTTGGCGCCATGCTCGCCGGGGTTCATATCATAGGAGAGATCGTTCCTCGGGGGCCCGGCGCTGAGGCTGTAGAGATAGCGGGTCGATAAGGGAATATCCTTGTTATTCAAAGCGCAGTCTGCTATCATATAGTTTTTTGACCGATCGACACGAGCTGTGCCGGCTATGTGGAAAGGAATCTGCAATCATGAGCAGAGTATGTGAATTCTGCGGCAAAACGCCTCATGTAGGTAACAACGTCAGCCATGCAAATAACAAGACCAAACGTATCTGGTATCCCAACCTCCAGCAGGTGCGCCATGTCCGCCAGGACGGCAGCGTCAGGCGTGTGCGCGCCTGTACGCGATGCATCCGCTCCGGAGTTGTTGTGAAGCCTGTCTGATCATCACGGGTTTTGCCACCGGCTTTTGAGACGACTCGTCCCGAAATCCCTGCGGTTTCAAAATGCCTCGAACATACATCACCGATCCTGAAAAGATGACCCATTTCGGATATCTTGCAATTCCCGAGAAGGAAAAGGTGGAATGGGTCCGCCGGCATTTCAACAGCGTTGCCCGCAAATACGATTCCATGAACACTTTGCTGAGTCTGGGGATCCATTACCAGTGGAAGCGGATGGCCGTGAGAATGATGGGATTGCAAAGCGGGGACCATGTGCTCGACGTATGTGGCGGGACCGGAGACCTCTCGCGGATGGCCGCCGGGCGGGTGGCGCCTTCAGGCCGCGTGGTGCTCTATGATATCAACTGGGAGATGATGGCGGCCGGGTGGTCAAAAACCTCAGCTTCCCCTTACTCCAGCCTGGTTTGCTCGGTACAGGGCGATGCCGAAAAAATAGCCTTTCCGGACAAAAGCTTCGATGCGGCGATGGTTGGCTTCGGGATAAGAAATCTCACTCATTTTGAAAAGGGCTTTATGGAGATGCACCGGGTCCTAAAGGCAGGCGGGGTCTTTATGTGCCTCGAATTTTCCGAACCTGTGACACCCTGGTTTCGGCGCCTCTACGATTTTTATTCGTTTCATGTAATGCCCTTCATAGGAAAAGTTCTGGCCAACTGCCAGCCGGCCTACATCTACCTTCCGGAATCAATCCGGCTGTTCCCCAACCCCGACGAGCTCAAATCGATACTTGAGCGGATAGGGTTTAGGAATATAAGATATCGAAGATTGACCAACGGCATCGCGGTCGTACATCTGGGCAAAAAAGCGGACTGAGGCGATGAAGCTTAACTGGGCGGAGCTGCTGGTCGTGAATAACCCCTCCAGGGTTTTCCAGCAGAAATTTGAAATTGGCTGGATGAGAAGACATGCGCAGCTTCCCCCCGGTGGCGCTTTTCTGGAAATAGGATGCGGGCGGGGAGCCGGGGCGTCGATAATTCTAAGGCAGTTTTCTCCGGGCTTCCTTTGTGCCACGGATCTCGATCCTTTGATGATCCGGCGGGCTTTTCACTATCTCAGGCCGCAAGAACTGCAAAACATCTCATTTTGCGCGGCCGATGCGCTCAATTTGCCGCACCCCGACGGCGCCTTTGATGCGGTATTCGGTTTTGGAGTGCTCCACCATATTCCTGACTGGCAGGGTGCGCTTGCTGAAGTGGGACGCGTTCTGAAGCCGCACGGGATTTACTTGCTCGAAGAGCTTTATCCCACACTTTATCAGAACTTCATAACCAGACACATCCTGCTGCACCCGACCGAAAATCGCTTCCGGGCTCAGGAGCTGAAAAAAGCTATGGACGCGGCGAATTTTTTGGTGCAGGCTTCATTAGAACTAAATCTTTTTGGAATTCTGGCTGTTCTTGAAAAAGCATGTTGATTGGATAATCGGGATGTCAGATAGGGGATATCGGAGGTCTCCACGCCCCGCGAGGGGTGGAGATCGGCATGGGCCCTCAATCTTTAAAGAATACCGCAACTATGCCGCTGTCTTGGCTTTAGGGCTTGCGATTCTTAGCGTTCTGTCCTGCCTTCCATACGCTCCTCAAGGCCCGTTCGACGCCCGCGACTACACCCGCGCGGCGGGAATGAGGCTTGAACAGCATTCATGGGAAGCGCTCATCGAGCCGCTGGCCGCCCCCTTCCTGATCCTGGCAGGGGCGCCGGATTTCCGCATTGCGTGTTTTGCTGTGCTGATCTGGGTGTTTTTGTGCGCAGCAGCGTGGGGCATGTTCGCTGAGTTTCGTGCTCAGAGGGAAAAAAAGCCTTTTGCGATTGTGCTTAAGGGAATCCAGATGGCCCTTGTCGCCTCTTCAACATTGGCGCTGATCGTCTTCTTATTTGTGGTGGCGCGCATTCCAGGCTGGCGGCTGGTTGTAGACGACCCCAACCTGATTGTAGCCGATCTTCACAGCCACACCACAAAATCTCATGACGGCCTGGTTTCGTTGCAAACAAGCCTCGAGTGGCATGCATCCTGCGGTTATAACGTGGTGGCGCTTACCGATCATGATGAGCTCTTTGCGCATGAAATTCAAGTGCAGGCTGATTCATCTTTCGACCGGCTGCCGGGATTCATCTCTGGTGTCGAGGTCCATTCAGGCCAGAGAGCGATTGTTCTGGGCATTTGTGATTGTAAGGCCCCCCCCTTTAAATTGAAGATGGGACTCGATGAGTGGCCGGATCGCACGGCCTGGTTTTCCGGAAAGATTCATGAGGATTGCGGAGGGGCAGTCATTGTTGTCACCTTGAAGAGACTTAGGCCCGGCGACATTGCTCGGCTGGCCGATGACGGCGTAGACGGATTTGAAATCGTCAATTCCGGCCACCCGGACCTGCCGCACGATATCCGGCAAGAGGTGCTTGATACCTGCCGTTCCCGCGGACTCGTGCTTGTTGCTACCACGGACTGGCATGGCTGGAGTGGAATGGCGAAAACATGGACAGTCATAAAGGCGCCGGGGGCATCGGCTCTTTCGCCTTCTCAAAGGGCAAATCTCGCAATCCGCGAACTAAGGGAACACGACAGTGCGGATGTCATTCCCGTGGTCGCCGGATACATTGGTGAACCCTCGCTCGTTCGCGCGATTTTCTCCCCAATTGCCGAGACCTTGAGATATGCCCTGGAGCTCTCGCCCTCTCGAGTTATATCATGGTGGGTCTGGGTCTGGGCTGTCTTTGTCCTGTGGGCGTTCCTCCAGAGGATTGGTGTCCGCCCGGGTATCATCCTGCCTGCTTTGCTGGTCGGGGCTACGGGCCTGGGGCTGATTTTTGCCGCTCTTTCGCTCATTGGACAAGGAACGGAAAGCGTCACATCATTTCCGCTCCGTATCGGCCTTATCTCAGTTGCCATCGGTGCAGCCGCTGTTGGATGTTCAACGTTCCGTGGGGTGTGCCTTTTAATGCGGATGCGGCGCAAGGGCCGCCTCGAGGAACGTGGCGGCGGTTGATATGAACTGGAACAAGCGCTTTTTCCTCCTGCTCACTCTTACCACTCTATTTCGGCTGGCTTATCTCCTTGCCGTTCCGTTGGACCTGGCTGGTGATGAAGCCTACTACTGGGACTGGTCCCGCCAACTGGACTGGGGTTATTTCAGCAAACCCCCCATGGTGGCCTGGATCATCGCCCTTTTCTCCCGGACCATCGGTTCCGGTCCAGCAGTTGTACGGCTGCCCGCAGTGCTGCTGGGAGCAGTTTCGTCACTTGTACTTTTCCTGCTTGCAAGACGCATGTATGACTCACGTACGGCTTTCTGGGCGGTCGCGGCGGCGATGGCCTCACCCGGCGCGTCCGCTCTGGGCTGCATCATGACCATCGATGCGCCTCTCATTTGCTTCTGGTCTCTTGCCCTGTATATGTTCTGGGCAGGACTGGAAAAAAGGGAACGCAGTTCCTGGGAGTGGTATGCTCTTGCGGCGGCCATTGGTCTCGGACTGCTCAGCAAACAGGTGATGGCCGTGTTTATTGTCCTCATATTTGCGTTTGCGGCGGTGAGCAGAGGTGATAGATACCTCCTGAAATGCCGCCGTCCCTATTTGTTTTCGCTTCTGGGGCTCGCTGCGTTGATCCCACCCATCCTGTGGAACGCTTTTCACGGCTGGGTCACGTTTCATCATACCGCCGGTCACTTTGAAGCGGGCCTGTCCAATTTCATGGCTACTTCAACCGAATTAATAGGCGGACAGATTGGGATTGTTTCGCCTCTAACCTGGATACTGTTTGTCCTGCTCTCTGTCTTGTCGCTCTTCCGTTTCAAGTCCATGGACCGTTGCGTGCTATATCTGCTGTGCTTCAGTTTCGTGCCGTTGCTGGGTGTTGCCGTCCTGAGTTTGCGGCAGAGAATTCAACCCAACTGGCCCGCCATGATATATCCGGCCGGCATGATCCTACTGGCGGCCTGGGGCTGTGGCAACATATCGACTGGTTCCAGACTGGATTCCTGGAGACCTTACTTTAAAAAAGGGGTTATCGTTGGGGCTGTTATGGCGCTGCTCACCTATGCTCTTCCGTTTTGGGCCGGAGCTGCCCCCGGCCCCTGGGCAGACAGGCTGGTCGCCAGGCTGCAAGGCTGGCGGCAGCTCGGCATTGAAGCCGGCAGAGCACTTGGCGAAGTACCTCACCCTCAGAGCACCTTTATACTGACTTTCAATCGCCAGCTTGCTTCAGAACTTGCCTTCTATGTACCAGGGCAGCCAAGGGTCTACACATGGCGAGTTCCCGGAGGTGTAGCCCAGAGCCAGTACGACATATGGGACGGGCCGAAAATTGGCTGGGACGCTTTAATCGTTTTGCCCGAAACTGCTTCCCAGGTTGGTGCTGCTGCAATCTCCAGATATTTCCAGGCAGTCGAGCGCCTTGACAACACATCATTGGGAGCAGGAGGGCGTCGCCAATACAGCCTGTACCTTGGCACCTCCCTCAAAAACTGGCCCGCTGAAAAGCATTAAGTCATACAGGTTTATTGGACCTGTACCTGTAGATTCAACCTTCCTGATATCGAAGTATGCTTGCCAGGTTTGCGCCGCAGCGTTTTGGGAGAATACTATACCGCTTTCCTTTAATCTTTATGTTGTTCCTGGTCAGGACATTATATTCCGATGGATGCCATCCTCTCGCCAAAACTAAATGATAAAAATCACATTTCGCATTCCCGCCTTCACACCGTTTTATCAACTCTAACGCCTGCTCCGAAGAATTCTGGAGTTTAATCAGGACATCTTTGGCATGAATTGTTTTTTGCTTTAGTTCGGCAATACACACGATCAGGCAATCACCTATTATACAGAATATCAGGCAATCTGAAATCTTCATTGACGATGCGCACAGCATTTCTCCCTTTAAAATCAGGCACCTCATTTTGCGATCGATCTTCAGAGTACATCCGCGCTCCGAGCATTTCTTGATCGAAGCGTGTTTTGCCTCCCGGCGCAGTCGCTCAAAAAGGGACTTAATTTCAGAGTTAGCAGCTAGAATCATTTTCGGAGAAAATCTCCCTTTTGATTCTAAAGCTTTCCTCGTAGAGCGCTTCGTGCACGTTCATGAACTGTTCTTGCGATATGCCCTCCTCAGGACCCACTTCCAGAGATCTGACTTTATATGCGTCTTTTCGCGGATTATAGTCGAAAACGACGGCGGCGACCTCATCATGGCTGAGAAATTCATTCTCCCCTGATTTTTCAAGAGATGCCGGCCTTTTCTTTTTCTCACCCAGAAGAATAAACGTGTTTAATTGTTGGATCAGGAAATCACTATGAGTGGTAATTATGATATTCAAGCCGTTTCTGATCAGCTTCGTTAGAAACCGCGCTATAATGGCTTGATTTGCGGGGTGCAAATGGGCTTCCGGTTCTTCAATTATCAAGACGTCCCCGGGTTCCAGAATGTATTTGAGGTAAAGAAATAAAGGGGCCAACTCGGAAACACTGGACGAAGTCCTGTGTAGGGGAATTTCCAAATCGCGGAATTTATACACTATATCGGGATATCTGGCTTTATCGAGCGTCTTAATACTAATTTCGCCCCTAATCAGCTCATTTTCAAATTCCTGAGCCAACTTGAAAAAGGGTCCCGGCTCGTCGGGAAGGGAGATGATACGAGATACGAATTCCGAAACTACCCCTGAAAACGTTGGAATATCCATTTGCTTTATGCCAATGAGCGGCAACTGCCTCCACATACTTGCAGTGAGTACTTTGTGACCTTGCAGAATTCCGGATCTGGCAGCAGGCAGATAGTAACATGCCAGAGATAGATTGGAAAAGATTTCTGAACAACAAGTTTCCAAAAGGTCATGGAAGATAATTTGCGTAAGAACTGGTCTGGAGGTCTCCGATTCCAAAAAAGGTTTATTCACCTCAACTAATAGTTGTTGTCCAATCCCCCGCGACTGCGCAACATAACCTCCTCTATCGACACATTTTACTAAGAGTGTTGGTCCAACGATAACATCAGGCAGTTCGGCTTTGATATCAGTATGTATAGATTTAAGACTTAGCATGCGTGAATTGGTATGCAACTTAATTTCAAAATTTCGCCTGCCAAGGCTTACGAGCTTATCCACGGTACACGCATATGCTCTGGCGATTTCGTCGCTGAGCCTCTTTTCATATATTTTGCTGAAGAAATCTCTGATGAGGTGATCAAGGGTTTGGCTGTCGAGTTCGAGCGCTTCTCCTGCCTTAAGGCTTTTAATCCGCTGCAGGAGATCGCGATACTGCTGGGAGGAATCTTCGATGATTTGGAGCATGCCGAAAGTGCCACTGCCGGCGT
>Ga0187890_10000761_pt1 | contig 23376 bp, 23 predicted proteins | sample June2016WEW_21_1_FD_133005 | JGI IMG/M metagenome (GOLD analysis project Ga0187890, IMG submission 133005) | Peatland microbial communities from SPRUCE experiment site at the Marcell Experimental Forest, Minnesota, USA - June2016WEW_21_10 | ecosystem: Environmental > Terrestrial > Soil >... | reverse complement strand
GCAGCCGGGCCGTGCTCGGCGGCGTGGACAGCGTGATCGTGGACGAGATCCACGCGCTGGCACGGGACAAACGGGGCTCGCACCTGGCCATCACCCTCGAACGCCTCGAGCATCTCCAACTCGGTCGGCGACCTCAGCGCATCGGCCTGTCGGCGACGCAACGCCCCATCGAGCAGACCGCTCGCCTGCTGAGCGGCGTCGGTGACCCTCACAAGACCGCCATCGTGGACTGCGGCCATGCCCGGCGCCTGTCCGTCCGCATCGAGCTCCCCGAAACCGAGCTCTCCGCGGTGTCCTCGACCGAGCAGTTCGGCGAGGTGATCGACCGCATCGCCGCCCACGTGCGCGACCACCGCACCACGCTCGTGTTCGTGAACACGCGGCGGATGTCAGAGCGCCTCGCCCACCTCCTCGGCGAGCGGCTCGGGCCCGAGCAGGTGGCCGCGCACCACGGCAGCCTCTCCAAGGACCGCCGCCTGCGCGTCGAGGACCGGTTGCGGGCCGGCGACCTCCGGGCCCTGGTGGCCACGGCATCGCTCGAGCTCGGCATCGACATCGGACCGGTGGAACTCGTGTGCCAGGTGGGATCGCCACGCGCCATCGCCACCTTCCTCCAACGGGTGGGGCGCTCGAACCACTCCCGGGGCGGCACGCCCGAGGGGATCCTCTACCCCATGACGCGCGACGAGCTGGTGGAGTGTGCGGCGCTGCTCGCCGCGGTGCGCGCCGGACGCCTCGACGCCACCGTTTCCCCGGTCGCCCCCCTCGACATCCTGGCCCAGCAGATCGTGGCCGAGGTGGCCGCGGCCGAGGAGTGGACCGAGGACGGGCTCTTCGAGTTGATGCGCCGATCGGCGCCCTACGCCGAGCTCGAACGAGCCGACTTCGACGCCGTGGTCGAGCTCGTGTCGGAGGGCATCACCACGGGCCGGGGGAAGCGCATGGCCTACGTGCACCGCGACGGCGTGCACGGCGTGCTGCGCCCTCGGCGCGGGGCACGCCTGGCCGCGCTCACGAGCGGTGGTGCCATCGCCGAAGTGGGCGACTACCGCGTCATCGCCGATCCCGACGACACCCCCGTGGGCACCGTGAACGAGGACTTCGCCATCGAGTCGATGGTGGGGGACGTGTTCCTGCTCGGGACCCACTCGTGGCGGATCCGGCGCGTCACCCAGGGCGAGGTCCGGGTGACCGACGCCGAAGGTGCGCACCCCACCATCCCGTTCTGGGTCGGGGAAGCCCCGAGCCGGACCGAAGAGCTCTCCGAGGAGGTCTCGGCGCTGCGCCACGCCGTGGGTGAGCTCCTCGCCGATGCCGGCGCCGGCGACCGGTCCCCCCGAGGCATCGACCAGGCCCGGTCGCATGTCGAAGAGGCGTGCGGGCTCGAGGGCGATGCGGCCGAGCAACTGGTCCAGTACCTCGCCGCGGCCCTCGGCGAGCTGGGAACGCTCCCGACCGGTGACGACATCGTGTTCGAGCGGTTCTTCGACGAGGCGGGCGGCATGCAGATGGTGGTGCACGTACCGCTCGGGGGCCGCATCAACCGGGGACTGGGTCTGGCGCTTCGCAAGCGGTTCTGTGCCACCTTCGACTTCGAGCTCCAGGCCGCCGCCAACGACGACTCGGTCGTGCTGTCTCTCGGCCCCCAGCACAGCTTCCCGCTCGACAGCGCCCCTCGCCTGCTGCGGTCGGAGACGGCCGAGGGTGTCCTGCGCCAGGCGGTGCTGGCATCACCCATGTTCGCGGCCCGATGGCGGTGGAACCTCAACCGCTCCCTGGCCGTGCTGCGCTTCCGGGGCGGGAAGAAGAATCCCCTCCCCATTCAACGGATGGAAGCCGACGACCTCATGGCGGCGGTCTTCCCGGCCCTCGCCGCCTGCCAGGAGAACACGCCCGGAGGCCCGGTGGTCATCCCCGACCACGTGCTCGTGCGCCAGACGCTCCTCGACTGCCTCCACGAAGCGATGGACGTGGACGGGCTCGTGGCACTGCTGCGCCGGATGGAGGCGGGTGCGGTGCGCGTGCACTTCGTCGATTCGACCGAGCCCTCGGTCCTGGCGCACGAGATCCTCAACGGCAAGCCCTACACGTTCCTCGATGACGCCCCCCTCGAAGAACGCCGCACGCGCGCCGTCCAGCTGCGACGGGGGCTTCCCCTCCACGCCGAATCCCTCGGGCGCCTCGATGCGGGCGCCCTCGAGCGCGTCCGAGGCGAGGCCGCGCCCGACGTGCGCGGGCCCGAGGAACTCCACGACCTGCTGCTGAGCGCCGTCGTGTGGCGCCCACAGAAGGAGTACGCCACCTTCTTCACCACCCTGGCCGACTCGGGACGCGCCGCATGTGCGACGGTCCCTGCGACAGACGCCGACGACACCGGTATCGACCTGTGGTGTGCCACCGAGCGCCGTCGGTGGGTGGAGGTGGCCTTCCCCGCTGCCGCGTTTCACCCCGATCGCCTCCCCGAGATGAGAGCCGGCGCGGGGGTGCCCGGCACCGAGGAACCCGACGCTGATGTGGTGGCCGGCGAAACCGTCCGCGGCCATCTCGAGGTGACGGGGCCGGTCACGGTATCGGAGCTCACGGCCCGCACCGGGCTCGCCCGCACCCGGGTCCAGGTGGGGCTGGGACGACTCGAGGCCGAAGGGTTCGCCATGCGGGGCCACTTCGACACCGGCGTCGACGACGAGCAATGGTGTGCCCGGCGACTGCTGGCGCGCATCCACTCCTACACCCAGCACCGCCTGCGCCGTGAGATCGAGCCCGTCACCGCCCAGGACCTCGTGCGGTTCCTGCTGCAGTGGCAGCACGTCGCCCCCGGGACCCAGCGCCAGGGGCGTGCGGGCGTCCTGGCGGTGATCGACCAACTCCAGGGGTTCGAGATCCCCGCCGGCGCCTGGGAGGAGTCCATCCTCCCGGCCCGCGTGGAGGGATATCAGCACCGCTGGCTCGAGGACCTGTGCCACTCGGGCGAGCTGGTCTGGGGTCGCCTGTCGCCCCGACCTCCCGATGCCGAGGACACCCCCCGGCGGGGATCGGCCACGCCGTCACGGGCGACGCCGATCACCTTCGCACTGCGCGAGGACCTCTCGTGGCTCCTGCGCGCCGCGCGCGGTGACCTCGTGCCGTCCGAGCCCGTCCACGGGGCGGCCCGAGACGTGCTCGAGGCGCTGCGAGCCGGTGGGGCCATGTTCCATTCCGAGCTCCGCAACGCCACCGGACGCCTGCCGGTCGAGGTGGAGGAAGGGTTGTGGGACCTGGTGGCGCGCGGCATCGTCACCGCCGACGGCTTCCAGGCCGTGCGGTCGCTGCTCTCGGCGCGCCAGGCCTGGAAGCGACGCCAGCGCCACGAACAACGCCTCCGCGCCGGCGGGCGCCGGTCGGCGACCTGGCGCGAAGGTGGCGAGGGACGGTGGGCGCTGTTGCCCACGGGTGGGCCCGGGACAGAAACCGGGGGAGAAACCGACAACGAGACGATCGCCGAGCAGGTGGCCGGACAGCTGCTGGCGCGCTGGGGCGTCGTCTTCTGGGATCTGATGGCCCGCGAGAACCTGGCCTTGCCCTGGCGCGACGTGATGTGGGCCCTGCGCAGGCTCGAGGCGCGCGGCCTCGTGCGGGGCGGCCGCTTCGTGACGGGCCCTGCCGGCGAGCAGTACGCCCTGCCCGAAGCCGTCGAGGACCTGCGCCGCGTGCGACGGACCGAGCGAGCCGGCCAGACCGTCCGCCTCAACGCCGCGGACCCCCTCAACCTGGTGGGGATCGTCCTTCCCGGGCCGCGCGTGGCGGCGGTGCGCACGAACTCGATCACCTACCGCGACGGCGAGGCGGTTCCCGACCCGGGTCCCGACACTTCGGCGCGGGAAGCCAGGCCTGCCTGGACGGGCTCGACCCCGGCTTGAACGGCGGCGGGCGCCCGGCCCCCTCCCCCTCCCCTGACGGCGCCACCTTCGTGGCCGCCATGCGCCTCGAGGCCCTCGCCATCGGGGGCAAGGTGCTCCGCACCGGCATGGGCCACGCCCGCGCCCATGCGGCGGCCCAGACCTTGGCGCAACGCATCGAACCCGGTGCCCCCGTCGTCCTGGCCGGGATCTCCGGTGGGCTCGACCCCGCCCTGGCGCCCGGGGAGATCGTGGTGGCCACATCGGTGCGCGGTCCCGACGGGGACGAGCTGGACCTGTCGGCCGCCGATGCCGACGCGGTGGCCACCGCCCTGCGAGGCGCGGGGCGCCGCGTCCACCTCGGGCCCATCGCCTCGTCGAAGACCCTCGTCCACGGCGAACGCCGCGCCGAGCTGGCCCGCACCGGCGCGCTGGCGGTCGACATGGAATCGGCGTGGGTGGCCCGGGCGCTGTCGGGCCATCGTCTCGTGATCGTCAGGCTCGTCGCCGATACGGCCGGGAACTTCGTGGTCGGACTGGTGAAGGGGCTCGTGGCTCTGCGCCACCTGCGAGCCGCCGTCGATTGCTGGCCCGGAATGCCCACACCCGGCGCCGGGTAACGTGGCGACCGTGCCCGGAGTTGGGTTGACCGTGGTTTTCCCGCCGCGGACCTTTCCAGTCCGACTCCGGGCGCGCTGAATCCCGGCGCCGGGCCGGAGACCAGGCGAGCCTCGCTCAGCCCCTTCTCGGCCCCTTCTCGCTCAGCCTCTTCTCTCTCGGATCGGTTCCACCGGCGTGGGCGGCGGCGGCGCCCCGGGTGCCGACCGATGTCCCACGCCGACCAGTGACGTGACGCCGGGGAGCGAGACCACCACCGCGGTGGTGAGCACGAGCCACCCCGCCCCCAGATAGAGCGAGCCGTCGATCCCCAACAGACGCGCCAGGGTGCCGGCCAGGGCGTAGCCCAGGGGGAGGAACACCATGGACCCGAACCAGTCGTAGGCGCTCGCCCGCGACAGGACGGCGGGAGGCAACTGGCTCTGCATGGTCGTGTCCCACAGGGGCCCGAAGACACCGATCGACGCTCCCGAGACGAGGGCCGCGGACGCCACCACCGCCAGCGGGGCCCGTGCCGCCAGCGCCACCATCGGGAGGGCGAAGCCGAAAAGGCCGACCTCGGCCACGAGCAAGGGACGGCGCGGCCGCACCCGCAACATCACGACGCTGCCGAGCACGGACCCGAGACCCTGCAAGGCGAGAACGGTTCCCCACGCCGCGGCTCCCCCCAGGGACTGGTTCGCCACCACCGCACCGAGGACGAAGAACGGCGCGAACACGAAGAACCCGTAGGACGAGAACTGCACCACGATGGACCACAACCACGTGCGGGATCGAAAGGCCCGCCATCCGGTGCGCAACTGGGCGACGAACGACTCGGTGGCGGCGGTCCCCGACCAGCCGACCCGCAACCCCGCCAGGCACAGCGCGCTCAGGAGGTACGTCCCGGCGTCGGCCCCCACCGCCCACCCCGGCCCCGCCGTCGCCACGATCACGCCCGCCAAGGCGGGCCCGAACAACCGACCCGACCACTCGGCCATGCTGTTGAGCACGTTGGCCTGCTGGAGCGTTTCGGCCGGGGCCACCTCGGGAATCAACCCCGTCATGGCCGGCGTGAAAAAGGCGTTGCCCGTCCCCACCAGGGCCTGGGTGACGAGGAATCCCCACAGAGGAGGACGGCCCACCAAGATCCACGCCGCCAGCACGCCCTGGGCGACCGCCCGCAGCACATCGGCGCTGAGCATCACGACCCGCCGGTTCAGCCGGTCCGCGGCGGCCCCACCCACCAGGAGGAACACCACGAGCGGGAGCGTCTCGGCGCCGAGCACGTACCCGACCTCCGACGTCGACCCGTGTCGACCGAGCACGGCGAAGGCCAACGCCACCGGCAGCATGCCCGTCCCGATGAACGAGGTCAGCCGGCCCACCAGAAACAGACGGAAGTCGCGCGACGACAGCGGACCCAGCCGGCGATCGGTCCTCACGGCTCGAGGCTACGACCTGGGCGGCGTGCACCTTTCCGACGCACCCGAGAGGCTCCATGCGCGAGCCCGATCATGGGGTGTCGGCCCATCTCCGCAGGCGGTGTGATAACCAGGCCCGATGCTGGAGTTCGACGGGCTCACCCGCCGCTTCGGCGACGTCGTCGCACTCGACGCGCTTTCGTTCACGGTGCCCAACGGGCAGGTCTTCGGGTTCCTCGGTCCCAACGGGGCGGGCAAGACCACAGCCATGCGCGCCGTGTTCGAGCTGGTCGGGCTCGACGCCGGCGTCGTGCGGTGGAACGGCGCGGCGGTGACCGCCAAGGATCGTCAGCGCTTCGGCTACATGCCCGAGGAGCGGGGCCTCTATCCGAACATGGTGGTCGTCGACCAGATCGAGTACCTGGCGCGACTGCACGGCGTGGCCGCCGGCTCGGCCCGGAGCGCGGCGCTGCGTTGGCTCGACAAGCTCGGCGTCGCCGACCGTGCCACCGACAAGCTCGAGACCCTGTCGCTCGGCAACCAGCAGCGGGTCCAACTGGCCGCCGCTCTGGTCCACGAGCCCGAGCTCCTCGTCCTCGACGAGCCCCTCTCGGGGCTCGACCCCGTGGGGGTCGACGCCGTGAGCGCCGTTCTCGTCGCCGAGGCTGCCGCCGGGCGGGGCGTGTTGTTCTCGAGCCACCAAATCGACCTCGTCGAAGACCTCTGCCAGTCGGTCGCCATCATCGACCACGGCCGCCTGGTGGCAGCGGGGACGGTGGAGGACCTCACCACGGCCGGGCGCCGACGACTCGTCGTCAAGGTCGAGGGCGACTTCGCAGGGGCATGGGCGGGATCGGTCCCCGGTGTGCACATCTCACGCGTCGAGAGCGGCGCCGTGCGCATGGTGCTCGACGAGGGAACAGACCCCCAGGCCGTCCTGGCGGCCGCCATGCAGGCTGGCCCCGTCGAGCAGTTCGGGTTCGAGAGACAGCGGCTCTCCGAGGTCTTTCGCGAGGCCCTGGTGTGAAATTCATCATCCTGCCCCTGGTGGCGGTGTTCCTGGTGGTGCGCGTCACCATGCGACTGCGCAACCGCCGCCGGGCCGGCGCCGAGGCGTCGGTTCCCGACGGCGGGGCCGGCCCCCGGCCCGTCGCCGCGATGCTGGACAGACTGGGCGGCGACGTCGGGCTCGTGGCCCGCCGCGAGGTGCGCGAGCGCATCAAGGGCCGGACCTTCCGGGTGGCGACACTCATCATTCTGCTGGCGGTGGCGGCGGCGGTGACGATCCCGGTCCTGCGCAAGAGCACCACGCACCCCACCCGCGTCGGGGTCGTCGGCACCTTGTCGATCCCGCTGCGCACCACGGTGGTCGCCGCCGGTGACGCGGTGGGAGTCAAGGTGAGGCTCGTGCCCGAGACCTCGCTCGCCTCGGCCAAGGGGGCCCTGGCCGGAGGCCGCGTCGACGTGGTCCTGGACGGCACCCAGCGGATCCTGGTCGACCAGGCGCTCGATCCCTCCGACACGTCGAACACCGCCCTGGTGGTGGACGCCCTGGCGGAGTCGGTCAGCGTGCAGGCGGGGCTCGAGGGGGCCGGCATCGCGCCGGCGAACGCCCTGCGTCTCGCCCATCCCCCGCCGCTGCCGGTGCAGAGCCTGAAACCGCTCCCCCACAAGACCAAGGCGAGCGAGACCGGGAAGACCACCGCGGTGTACGGCCTCATCCTCACCTACGTGCTCCTCACCCAGTTCGGCACCTGGCTCCTCATCGGCGTGGTGGAAGAGAAGTCGTCGCGCGTCATCGAGGTCCTGCTCTCGACCTTGCGCCCCCGCCAGCTCCTCGCCGGCAAGGTCATCGGCATCGGGGCGGTGGCCCTGCTCCAGGCCGGGCTCATCGTCGCCGTCGCCCTCGGGCTGGGCGCGGCCGAGGGCTCGACCCTGATCCACGGCACCGCTCCCCTCGGGATCGTCAGCGCCCTGTTGTGGGTGATCCTCGGCTACGCCTTCTATTGCTGGGTCTACGCCGCGGGAGGCTCGCTGGCCGATCGCCAGGAGCAGGTCCAGAGCCTGGCCTTCCCCCTCCAGCTGCCGATCCTGTTCGGCTACATCGTCTCCTTCACCGCTCTGGGCGCAGGCCAACCTTCCGAACTGGTGAAGGTGCTCGCCTATCTGCCGCCCACCGCCCCCTTCGCCATGCCGGTGCTCGTCGGGCTGGGTGCGGTCACCTGGTGGCAGTTCACGGTGTCGGTCGTCTTCATGCTCGTCGCCACCGTGGGCGTGGCCCGCCTCGCCTCGGTGGTCTACCGGCGCGCCATCTTGCGCACCGGGGGCCGCGTCCACCTGCGCCAGCTCTTCGCGTCACGCACCGCCTAGCCACCGACGCTCGATCCACGTCCGGCCGGGCTCGGCCGCGGCGTGGACCACAATGGTGAGGTGACTGCGACCGGCGCTGATTCACCGCACCGAGACTTCGTGCCGGTGGCCGACGCCCGGCCCGAGGACACGGCCTGGCCGGCCATGTCATGGCCACCACCACCCGACACCGTGCTGGCCGGGCGGGTCGTCGCCGTCGCCCCCGTCGATCCCGACCGCGATGCCGAGGCGCTCTTCGGGGCCCTCGATGACGACCGGGTCTGGGAGCACCTCCCCTTTCGGGTCTCGGACCCCGGCTCCTACGCGCAGTTCCTGAGGGGCCGCATCCAGACAGGCTGGTTCCCCTGGGTCGTCCGGTTACAGGTGCCCTACGCCGGCCTGCCGGCCGGGGCGGTGGTCGGCACCTCCAGCTACCTCGACATCGCGGTGCACGACGCCCGCCTCGAGATCGGCGCCACCGCCTACCGCCACGACGTGTGGGCCACGGCGGTCAACCCCGAGACCAAGCTGTTGCTCCTCGGCTACGCCTTCGACGACCTCCGGGCCGGCCGCGTCCAGCTCAAGACCGACGTGCGCAACAGGCGCAGCCAGCGCGCCATCGCTCGGCTCGGCGCCCGCTACGAGGGCACCTTGGGCCGTTACCAGCGACGGGCCGACGGCACCGTCCGTGACACCGTGTTGTTCTCGGTGCTGGCCGAGGATTGGCCACGGGTGAAAGACGGCCTCCACACCCGCCTGGCGACCTCGGCTCAGATGGCCTCGACCGGACCGAAGGCCACGGCGCCCATCCCCGCCTCTCGGGTCGAGGAGTAGAGCTCGGACTCGATGTCCTCGGATCCGACGTCGAGCACCGAATCGCTCTCGTCGTGGTCCAATCCTTGTGTCTCGAGGTCCTGCTCGACCGGCTTGTCCATCGGGCCTGCCTTCTGTGGGAGCGCGACCCACCACGAGGTGGATGGATCTCTGGGACCCAGTCCTACTCCTCGGGGCGGCGCGTTGAAAGGCCGCCTTCCACAACGGTGGGGAAAGTGCTGGTCAGATCTTCTTTCCGAGACCGAGGTGGGCGTGGCTGAGGAGCCCTCCGAGGACGCTCGTGACGACCGACAGCGGGATGGCCCTCACTTCCGACGACGGCGGCACCGTGATGGTGACCGGACCGTCGTAGCCGGTGAAGTTCACGACCGCCGAGATCCCGAGCGAGCGGTGCCCGCCGTGCACCGTGGCCTGGACCAGTTGGTCCGACGAGTTCGCCCACAAGGTGGCGGCGAGGGTGAACCCCTGCAGGTGCGCCGAGACCCGACTCCCCGTCACCGACGTGCCGTCCACGTTCGAGGACCCCAAGGAGTGCACCGAGGCGTGATGCGACCGAGCGAAGGCAAGGATCTCGTTCACATCGCCCAGCGCGCCACCCACCTCGGTGAAGATCCCGGGAATGGCACTGTCCGCACTCGACGGCAGGGCCACGGAGATCCAGGGCTCACCCACCAGCGTGGCGAGCGCCGGCACGTCGACGTAGACGGTGCCACCCGACAGGACGGCGTTGACCGTCTCGGGTGCGGCCGAACCCCCGGGGATGAGCGCGGCCACCGAGGCGGGCAGGGTGGCGGACAACGAGACGGCGTCATTGACGAGATCGGCCTGACCGGTCCCGCTCAAGCTGATGGTGCCGAGACCCTTGGCGATACCGCTGACCGACACGGTGAAGCTGAACGACGCCGTGGTCACCGGGGCGGTGGCGGGCGTGGCGGTGGCGGTGGTATGGACGTGCCTCGGTCTCGCCGACGCGCTGGTCGCGAACCCCGCGGCGGCTCCCACTCCCAAAGCTGCGACCAATCCCAGCGATGCCACCCACTTCACCCGGCGTCTCACAACACCCACCCCACTTCCGACGTGTTGCGCCCAAGACCCCCGCGGGACTTGCAGCGACCCACGAAGCCTAGGCGAGGCCGGGCCCGGTGACCCGGAGGTCTCTGCACCGTCAGGGCGGGTTCTCCGGTCGGTAGGGCCCGGGGCCCAACCCCAGGTAGGGTCTCCGTTGACGTGAACGTCAAGCAGGGGCCCTCGGGCAACGGCAAGGTGGGCGACCGCTACAAGTGGGTAGCCCTCATCAACACCACCCTGGGCGTCGTGATGGCGACGATCGACGGCTCGATCATGCTCATCTCCCTGCCCGACATCTTCCGGGGCATCCACCTCGACCCGTTGCAGCCGGGCAACAGCTTCTACCTCCTCTGGATGATCCTCAGCTTCCTGGTGGTGACGAGCGTCCTCGTGGTCAACCTGGGTCGCCTGGGAGACATCTACGGCCGGGTGCGCATGTACAACCTGGGTTTCGCCATCTTCACGTTCTTCTCCCTCTTGCTCACGATCACGTGGTTGTCCGGTCCCGCCGCGGGTCTCTGGTTGATCGTGGTGCGCGTCTTCCAGGGGATCGGCGCCGCCTTCTTGGTGGCCAACTCGTCGGCCATCCTCACCGACGCCTTCCCCGAGGACCAGCGGGGCATGGCCCTCGGGATCAACCAGGCCGCCGCCATCAGCGGCACCTTCATCGGGCTCGTCCTCGGCGGCGTGCTGGCGCCGATCAACTGGCGGTTGATCTTCTTGGTCTCGGTACCCATCGGTCTGTTCGGGACGGTGTGGGGCTACCTCCAACTGCGCGAGGTGGGCCGGCGGACCCGGGCCCACATCGACTGGCCCGGCAACCTCACCTTCGCCTTCGGCCTCGTCTTGATCATGATCGGCATCACCTACGGGATCGAACCCCACGGCAACCACACCATGGGCTGGACCTCACCCGTCGTGCTCAGCGAGCTCGGCGCGGGGGTGGCCCTGCTCATCGCCTTCGCCATCATCGAGACGCGGGTGGACGACCCCATGTTCCGACTCCCGCTCTTCCGCATCCGCGCCTTCACCGCCGGCGTGCTGGCCAGCTTCCTGGCCGCGATCGGCCGCGGCGGGCTCATGTTCATGCTCATCATCTGGTTGCAGGGCATCTGGCTTCCCCTGCACGGTTACGACTTCGCCCGCACGCCGCTGTGGGCGGGGATCGCCATGCTGCCCCTCACGACCGGCTTCCTCATCGCGGGTCCCCTGTCGGGCCTGCTGTCGGACCGCTACGGGGCACGCCCCTTCGCCACGGGCGGCATGCTCGGCTGTTCCGCGTCCTTTGTGGCACTGGAGCTGCTCCCGGTGAATTTCTCCTACTGGATCTTCGGCGTGATCCTCTTGCTCCTGGGGCTCACCATGGGGGCCTTCGGCTCGCCCAACCGCGCCGGGGTCATGAACAGCCTGCCCCCCCAGCACCGCGGGGCGGGCTCGGGGATGAACTCCACCTTCCAGAACTCCGCTCAGGTCCTCTCCATCGGCATCTTCTTCACCCTCATGATCGTCGGGCTCTCTGCTTCGCTGCCCGCCTCGATGTACCACGGCCTCGTGGCCCAGGGAGTGCCCACCGGCGTGGCCGACCGGGTGGCGCACCTGCCGCCGGTGTCGACGTTGTTCGCGGCGTTCTTGGGGTATAACCCCATGCAGCACCTGCTCGGAAGCTCCGTGCTGGCGCACCTCTCGGCCGGCCACCGCGCCGTGATCACGGGCCGAAGCTTCTTCCCCACCCTCATCTCGGCGCCCTTCCGCCAGGGCCTGCACGCCGCCTTCGACTTCGCCATCGTGGCCTGCCTGGTGGCCGCGGGGGCCTCGTGGATGCGGGGTGGGAAGTACGTCTACGTGGAGCCGCCCGCACACCGCCCCGATCCCGACGGGCGCGACGGCCACGACCGCGAGGCGGCCTCGTCGATCCTGCAGACCGAGGGCACCCGATGACCGAAGGGCGCACGACGGTGCGGGGGACGACGAACCGCGGGTCGGCGCACGGAGAGCCGACCCCACTCGGCGACGACCACACCCTGCGCATCGGGGAGGTCGCCAAGCTCTGCGCGGTCACCACCCGCACCCTGCGCTATTGGGACGAGATCGGCCTGCTGGCGCCGAGCGAACAGCGCTACGGGAGCGAACGGGTCTACACCGGCCCCGAGATCGAACGGGCCAAGCGCATCCGGGAGCTCCAGGCGCACATGGGCTTCTCCCTGGCCGAGATCCGGGTGGTCCTCGAGACCGAAGACGTGCTCGACAAGCTGCGCAACGCCTACAAGGCCAACGCCCGACCCGAGCTCCAGCGAAAGCTCCTGGCCGACGCCCTCGAGGCCAACGACAAGCTCGTCGCCCGCCTCGACGACACCCTCGGTCGCGTCAAGGCCTTCCGAGACGAGCGCGTGGCCAAGGCCAAACGCATGCGCGCCCGGGCCGCGGAGCTCGACCGGGAGGCTGCGCAAGGGTCCAAGGCCAAGCGGCGATGACCCTCCGCATGGACCCGGCGGGCGGAGATATCCACCGGGAGGCCACGGCGTCGGACGCGATCCGGAGCGATGACGATCGGGTTGGGCCGCGATCAGTAGCCTTGCCCGTTGAACGACCATGACCATGACCAACCTCGACACCGAGCCCCACGTGGACGGGCTCGACGGGATCGTCCGCACCGTCGACCTGACCAAGATCTACACCGGCACCGACTTCCGCGCCGTCGACGAGCTCAACCTGTCGGTGGGTGTCGGTGAGATCTTCGGGTTGCTCGGCCCCAACGGCGCGGGCAAGACCACCACGGCGGGGATCCTCACCACCCGCGTCATCCCCACCTCGGGCAAGGCCTTCATCGCCGACATCGACGTCGTGGCCCACCCCGCTTTGGCCAAACAGCTCGTGGGGGTGGTCTCTCAGACCAACACCCTCGACAGACAACTCAACGTGTGGGAGAACCTCTACTTCCACGGCCGCCTGTTCGGAATCGGCGCGGCGGACTCCCGCAAGACCGCCGACGAGCTCCTCGAGAAGTTCCAGCTCTCGAAGTGGGCCAAGGCATCGGTCTACGCGCTGTCGGGCGGCATGGCCCAGCGCCTCATGGTGGCCCGGTCGATCTTCCACAAGCCGGCCGTCTTGTTCATGGACGAGCCGACCGCCGGTCTCGACCCCCAGAGCCGCCTGGTGCTCTGGGACATCCTGCGGGAGCTCAACGCCGAAGGCCAGACCATCGTCCTCACCACCCACTACATGGAAGAGGCCGACCAGCTCTGCGGGCGAGTGGCCATCATGGACCACGGCAAGATCCTGGCCCTCGACACCCCCGCCCGCCTCAAGGGGGGCGTGGGGGCCGACACGGTGGTGACCGTCAAGGCCCCCGGCGACCAGCAGCGGCTGGCCGAGGTGCTCCAGCGCGAGATCGAAGAGGTGAGCCGCGTCCGCTCCACCGAGGCCGGCCTCGAACTCCATGTCCGGGGCCGCAACCGCCTCCTCCCCCGCCTGGTGGCGGCGGCCGAGAGCGGCGGCTTCGAGGTCGCCGACCTGTCGGTGGCCGAGCCCAGTCTCGAGACCGTGTTCATCGACCTCACCGGCAGGGAGCTGCGCGACTGATGACGACGACCGTACCGAGCCCGGCCGGCCACTCCCCCATCGCCACCACGCCGATGCGCACCGCCACGTCGGCCAGCCGCATCGCCCTGCGCGCCCTGATCCTGCGCGACCTGGTGGTGCTGTGGAAGCACAAGATCGAGTTCGTGATCCGCACGGTGGTGCAGCCCTTCCTTCTCTGCTTCGTCTTCCTCTACGTCTTCCCCAAGATCGGGCAGGCCGTCGGGGGGAGCGGCAGCCGGAGCGCGGGAGCGGCTTCATCGGCATTCGCCACCGTCCTCGTTCCCGGCGTGGTGGGGATCTCCATCATGTTCCAGGGCGTCCAAGCCGTGGCACTGCAGATGTCGCAGGAGTTCGGGTTCACCCGCGAGATCGAGGACCGTGTCCAGGCACCCTGTCCCATCTGGTTGGTGGCGATGGCCAAGGTTCTGTCGGGAGCCATGCAGGGCGTGATCTCGGCGGTCATCGTCCTCCCCATCGCCTCGGTGGTCCACGCCGGCGGTGTGGAGGCCCACATCAACCTGCACTGGTGGTACATCCTCACCCTGGTCCCCATCTCCTGTGTGGCCATGGCGTCGCTGGGCCTCGTGCTCGGCACCAGCTTCGAACCCCGCAACATCGGGCTGATGTTCGGGTTCGTCGTCCTTCCCATCACCTTCCTGGGCGGCACCTACTACCAGTGGACCCGTCTCGTCCCCGTGAAGGTGGGGTCCTGGCACTGGCTCCAGACCATCGTGCTCGTCAATCCGCTCATCTATGTGAACGAGGGCATGCGCGCCGCCTTCACCAACGCCCAGCACATGCACCTCTATGTCATCTACCCGGTCCTCATCGGGTTCTGCACCCTCTTCCTCCGCATCGGCCTGCGCAACTTCCGCCGCCGCGTCCTGGCCTGAGCCGCCGCCGCCCCGGCGCACCGGCCCGGCTCCGCGGGATTCATCCCCGCTTGGCGAAGGGGGAGGCCCACTTCCGACCGGGATCGCTCCGGCGGGGCGCCCAGCTCCAACGCCGGACGGCGACGACCATGCCCCCCACGGCCCAATAGGCCATGACCCGGATGTCGTCCCACGACCACGCCGCACTGCTCTTGTCGGCCAGGAAGGGCGCCACGGTGGCGGTGATCATGTGCCGCACCGGGAAGTACCTCGAGAACTGCGCCAGGCCGGAGCTGTTCTGGATCGGGTAGTAGAGCCCGGCCAGGAACAGCAAGATGAAGAAGATGATGCTCACCACCGGCCCCGCCGCCTCCTGATTGGGGATGAACGTGCTGATGGCGATCCCGAGCGAGGTGAAACAGATCGCCCCGACCACCACCGCCACGACCAGCGCCGCCATGTTGGGGGGGAAGGCCACGTGGTAGGCGAACCTGCCGAGGAGCACCACGATGACCACCTGGACGATGGAGATGATCAAGGCGTTGATGAAGATCGCCGCCAGCATCACCCAGGTCGGAAGGGGAGAGAGTCTGACCCGCTTGAGCAGTCCCATCTCCCGCCGCACGACGATCGAGATCGTCAGCATGTTGAAGCAGGCCGACATGACGCCATAGGCGGCAAAGGACGGCACGTAGTAGCGGACGGCGCGAATGTTTCCCAGAAAGGCAATTCGCGAGTTGCCGGCGGTGGCGGCCAACAGCACGAGGAAGACGACCGAGAACACGATGGTGAACACCGCCGCCACCGGGTTGAGCCAGAACCCCAACTGCTCGTAGCGGACCTGGCGCGCCACCAGGCGCAGGTCGTAGAGGCCCCGACGACCGCCGGTGCCGGTGACCGCGCTCATGCCCCGATCCCCGACGGGGCCGCCTCGGCGTCGGACCCGTACCCGGTGAGACGCAGGTACACGTCTTCGAGGGTGAGACGCTCCACGGTGAGACCGATCAGACCGATCTCTTCCCGGAGTGCCCAGTTCGTCAGGGTGGCCAGGACCTCGATCTCTTTCGTCGTCCTGATCTCGATGGCCCCGCTGTCTGCAACCGTGGCGGGCACGGGAAGGTCGGTCGCCGTGGTCGTGGGAGGAAGCCTGAACCGGATGGTGACGTCTCCCACGTCCCGCCCACCCAGGGATTCGGGCGGGCCCTCGGCGATGATCCGGCCGGCGTTGATCACCGCCACGCGATCGGCCAGGGCTTCGGCCTCGTCCATGTAGTGGGTGGTGAGGATGATCGTGGTGCCGCCGCCCGTCATCGACCGCACCAGGTCCCAGGCACCGCGGCGAGCTGTCGGGTCGAACCCGGTGGTGGGCTCGTCGAGCACCAACAGCTCGGGGTTGCCGATGATTCCCAGGCCCAGATCGAGACGGCGTTGCTGGCCACCGGAAAGCGTCTTGACCCTGGCGTTGGCCTTGGAGCCGAGCCCGACCAACTCGAGCACCTCGTCCACCGGACGAGGCCTCGGGTAGTAGCCGGCATTGCGGGTGAGCGCCTGGCGGACCGACAGGAAGGGCTCGACAGCCAGCTCCTGCAGGACGACGCCGAGACGCTCGCGCAGTTGCCGACTGGTGGCGGAATTGGCGGGGTCGTAGCCGAGCACATTGACCCGGCCATGGTCGCGACGGCGGAAACCTTCGAGAATCTCGATGGTGGTGGTCTTGCCGGCGCCGTTGGGTCCGAGCAGGGCGAACACCTCCCCCTGCTGCACCTCGAAACTGACGTCGATCACCGCGTCGACCTCGCCGTAACGCTTGCTCAGGTCCTCAACCGAAACCGTCGCCACGCGACCCCCTTCCGGCGTCTTGGCGCCGCAGCGCGAGCGCGTCGCCGGCTGATGTCGGCACTCCCTGGCGCACCGTCCAGCGATGGTACCCCTCTGCGACTGACATGCCGATGCCCGCTTCTCAGTCCCTCTCTCTTCCAATAGCATCGTGCGGCACCGCCAGCAGACGTTGTTCGGCCGAATCCAGGGGCTGCGGATCGTGCTTGCCTTCCTCGCCGAGATCAAAGAGACGATCCTTCCTGATCGAGGGAGCGCCGACGGGCCCCTTCCGCCCATGCTGCTGGGCTTGACCGTGGTGACCGGCCTGGTCGACTCCTTCAGCTACTTGGTGCTCGGCCACGTCTTCGTCGCCAACATGACCGGGAACGTCGTGTTCCTCGCCTTCGCCCTGATCGGTGCCCGGGGCTTCTCCATCCCGGCCTCGCTGGCAGCTCTGGGTTCATTCGGCCTCGGTGCTTCGGTGGGCGGTCGGGTGTCCGCCCGGCTGGCCAAGAACCGAGCCCGCCTCTTGGGCTCCTGTGTCACCATCCAAGCCACATTCGTCACCATCGCCGTCCTTCTGGCCGCGGTGAGCGCCACGCCGGTGAGCGCGGCGTTCCGCTACGGCTTGATCGTCTCGCTCGGCATCTCCATGGGGATCCAGAACGCCGCGGCCCGGAAGCTGGCGGTGCCCGACCTGACCACAACGGTGCTCACCATGACCCTCACCGGTATCTCCGCCGACGGTCCCATCGCGGGTGGGACAGGGGCCCGGGTCGGGCGCCGGGGGCTCACGGTGGTGGCGATGTTCTGCGGTGCACTCGTGGGTGCGGCCTTCATCGTGCACGCCCAGACCGTCTATCCCCTCGTCGTCGCCCTGGTCATCACCATCGCCGTCGCCGGCACCACGGTGGTGCTCGGGTCGGCCGATCCCCCCTGGACGCTCGTCGAGCGTTGAGGGGAGGGCGGGGCTGCAGCGCGAGGGTCAGTCGGGGGCGGGCGTCACCGGTCGGTTGGCGCGTGGTCGGGTGATCTCGAAGAACCCGGGCTCTCGAGCCATCACGCCGATGGCGTCCCAAAGTGCGACGGCGGCCTCACCGGTCGGGGCCGGGGCCATGACCGGGCCCTTGAACCCGTAGGGAGGATCGGCCCTCACCACGATGGTCGGCGTCTGGGTCTTGGGCCCCCCGAAGGCGTAGGCGACCTCCATGGCCTCGACGATGGGGCCGTCCCATTTGTCGTCTTCGGCGGCAGCCACGAGGTCGAGGGCCAGGCCACACGCCGCCACGCACTCCGGCAACAGGACGTCGTCGGTCCGATGGTCGATGAAGAAGCGCCGGCCCCATTCGGTGTAGAGCGCGTCCACCGCCTCTTCACCGGCTCGGGCCCGGGCCGCCTCGAATATCCGGAGCATCCGGTGCGAGAGGGCGTGACCGGCGAGCGCCGCGGCGCGGAAGTTCTCCGGCACGGTAGGGGCCACGCCGTAGTCGTCCCTGATCTCGAGGCAGTACGAGCGCCACGTCACCGCCAGGTCGCGGTGCGGGGTGATCTCCTTGATCCACCGGGCCGTGATCCATGCCCAAGGGCAGCTGGGATCGACGAAAACCTCGACCGTGTCCACGCTGCCAGGCTATAGGGCGTGGCATGCGGCGTCGGCCCGCCGGTGGGTGAGCGAGGATATCGGTGGTCCCCGGCGCGTTGATATTCGACACCAACCTTCCGACGGCGCAGCTGCACACTGCTTGTGCGGTGCGGATGGAGGTGGAGGAGTCCTACGCGCGCTCGCGGCGCGACGATGCGCTCCCCGCGCTCGGCTGGTTGCGCCGGCACGGGTTGCGGGTGGGCGTGGTGAGCGACTGCACCCACGAGCTGCCCGATCTGTGGACCAGCCTTCTCGTCGCTCGGTTCGTGGATGCCACCGTGTTCTCTGTCGTGATCGGGCACCGCAAGCCCCATCTCTCGCTCTATCAGCGTGTATGTCGCCAGCTCGGCATCGCACCCTCGGAGGCGATCTATGTCGGGGACGGTGGCAGCAACGAGCTCACCGGAGCGACCGCGGCGGGGATCCCCGCCGTCCGCCTCGTGACCGAGGACGCCGCCGATGCCCTCGTATACGACGCCGAGCCGGCGTGGAGCGGTCCGGTCATCCACAGCCTCACGGCCTCACCCAAGGCGCCCTCGCCGACCTTCCCCGCCACGAGTCGAGCTGATCGTGGGCCCCGCCGATCGGGCGCCCTCGTGGCCCGGGTCGGGGCTGACCCATCTCGAGAGCAGAAGTCGGCTAATCATAAGGAGACGCTGCCAGCCCGGCGGTGAACTGATCGCCGCCGCGGGTGGGATCATCAGCCAGATCTCGCGAGGAGACGACATGATCGGTGAGAAGGTCAAGCAGTTCCAGAACAAGAACACGGATTTGGGGGGACTGCAGACCAAGATCGAGGAGTACCTGAAGTCCGACGGGTTCACCACCTCGACATCGGCGCCGAGCTCCCACGGGACGGTCATCCAGGCCAAGAAAGGCGGCTTCCTGCGCGGGGTCGTCGATGCGGATCGCGCCCTGACGATCGTCATCTCCGGCGACCCCAACGACTTCACGGTGCGGATCGGCGTCGGCAAATGGCTCCAGAATCTCGGCGTGGCCGCCCTCGAGACACTCTTGCTGTCGGATCTCTTCCTCGTCGTCGACGTGGCCGAGACGGCGTGGAACCTCGAGATCGAGGACAAGCTCGTCAAGCAGATCGAGTCGTTCATCGGCTGACGCCAGGCGGGACGTGGCCGTGATCAGCTCCAGGAGGAAGCATCTTGCGTCTGAAACCTCATGACCTGCCGGGTCGGGTCACCACCGGCGCCTTCATCCTGCACGCCGGGCTGCAGAAGTGGCACGCCGACGAAGCCCGGGCCACCGCCGTCCACGGCATGGCCGCCGGTGCCTTCCCGATGCTCAAGTCCGTACCGCCCACACGCTTCGTCCGGATGCTCGCCGCGGGAGAGATCGTCACCGGAGCAGCCCTGCTGTCGCCGTTCGTGTCCACCGCCCTCGCTGGCGCCGCCCTCACCGCCTTCTCAGGTTCCCTTCTGGCCATGTACGCCCGCACCCCGGCCTTGCGCCAGCCCGGCAGCATCTGGCCGAGCCCGGCCGGGACCGCCGTCAGCAAGGACGTCTGGATGTTGGGCATCGGCCTGGGCTTCTTGGCAGATGCATCCTTCCGAGCTCGGCGGGGGTCATCGGGGCGAGACGGGTAAGCCCAACCCAGCGCGCCGGGATCCCGATTCGGGTGGTGTGCCCGGCACGAGGAAAATCCCCCTCCCGGGGAACACACCCAAGGTGCCGGGCGTTGACACTGAGGTGGCCGACACCCCTGCCCGCACCGCTGCCGACTTCTGGTTCGACCCCTTGTGCCCGTGGGCATGGATCACCTCGCGGTGGATGCTCGAGGTGGAGCAGGTAAGACCGGTCACGACCCGCTGGCACGTGATGTCACTGGCGTATCTCAACCTGATCCAGCACGAGGGCGAGGGGCTGACCGAGGAGTACCGCCAGCGCATGGAGCGGGCCTGGGGCCCGATCCGAATCTGCGCCGCCGCCGCGGCCGAGCGCGGCGAGGACGTCCTCCTCCCGATCTACACCGCGCTGGGCACGCGCTTTCACAATCAGCAGCGGAGGGACGAGGTCGCTCTGGCCGAGGCGGTCGCGGAGGTGGGCCTCCCCCCTTCGGTGCTCGATGCCGCCACCAGCACAGAGTTCGACGAGGGGATCAAAGCCTCGCATCACAAGGGGATGGACCAGGTCGGCCTCGACGTCGGCACCCCGATCATCAGCGTGGAGGGCAACGCCTTCTTCGGTCCGGTGGTGACACCGATACCTCGTGGCGACGCGGCGGGACGCCTCTGGGACGGCGTGCTGGCGGTGACCGGCACCGACGGGTTCTTCGAGGTCAAACGCACCCGCGACCGGAAGCCGAGTTTCGACTGACCGGCGTCGCCCGGTCCCTCCCTCAGGGTGCGGGGCGGAGCCGGGGGCCCCGGACATCCCCGTCCTGCTGGTCCGCATGCACCGCTCCGTCTGGGGCGGTGGCCAGCTCCCGGCTCGGCACCAGGGCCACCTCGTCGGCTGACGCCAGGGGAACGGCACCGGGAACCGCCGACAACAAGGCGTCGTAGATCGATCGTCCCGACGCCACCAACCCCGTGACGACCTGTCCGACGCCTTCGGCTCCGTTCACCACACTCAGGTTGGCGCCGCTGAGACCTTGGGCCAGTGACGCCACGATGGCCGGCATCATCTCGACCATCTTCGAGGCGACGATCCGCTCGAGGTTTCCCTCGCCCAGCGCGTCGGCTTGCGCTCGCATGGCATCGCGTTGTGCCTCGGCCAACTTGACCGTCTTGTACGCCTCGGCGTCAGCGGGCTTCTGAACCTCGGCGACCAGCTCGGCCTGGCGCTTCTCGGCCTGCTTGGCCGCCAGGGCCGCCTGCTCCTCGGTCACCTTCTGGGCGGCCTTGGCCTGCGAGAGGGGCCCGGCCTGATCGGCTTCGGCCTGGGCGGCCTGGACCTCGGCCCGAGCACCGGCCTGCTTGATCTCGGAGTCCCTCGTGAACCCGGCCTTCTGGGCGTTGGCCTCCTGCTCTCGTTCGGTGGCGGCCTGGTCCGCCTGGGCCTGCGCGATGCGGGCGTTCTTCTCCACTTCGGCGATGTGCGGCGCGGCCAGGTTCTTGATGTATCCCGAGGGGTCGCCCACCTCTTGGATCTGGAAGGCGTCGACGACGAGCCCGAGCTTCTCCATCTCGTCCGATGACGCAGACTTCACCTCCTGTGCCAGGCTGTTTCGGTCCGTGATGATCTTCTCGACGGTGAGACTGCCCACGATCGACCGCAGGTGGCCGGCCAGGATCTGGCCCACGAGGGACTCCATCTGGTCCTGCTGGTCGAGGAAACGCCGGGCGGCGTTGGCGATGGACTGAAAATCGTCGGCGACCTTGAAGACGGCGACCGCCTGGACCGTCAGCGGGATGCCCTGGCCGGTCACGCAGCTCTCTTCGAGCTCGGCCTCGTAGAGATCGAGGGACAAGATCCGTGCTCGCGACCGCCAAGGGGCGACGAAGGTGCCGTGACCGGTGACGATCCGGAACTGGGCGCCGTCGGCGCCACCTTTGGATCCGGAGATGACAAGCGCTTGGTTGGGCTCGGGGATTCGGTAGAAGAACATGATGTCGGACCCTTCTCAAAAGGAAGACGATCAATACCCAGCGGCTGTAACCAAGATTGTGCGCGGACCCGTCTGCTCGACGACGACAGCGCGGGCATTCTTGGTCAGGGCCTCATTGCCTTGCGTGTAGGCCGTGAAGGCCTCGGATCCACCTCGGACGCTCAATATGACTTCCCCCGATCCATCAGTGGGAATCGGAACCGAGACACGCCCCACCATGCCCGTCAAGTCATCGTCGATCATCGAAGTGCCGAACTCCTCAAGGTCACTGCCAGCAGTGTATGCACAGGGCTTCACGTCCTGGCTTGCGCCCCGATCGTATCTGCCGGCGAAGCGCCCCGATCGGGACGGAGCTCGTGGTCGGACGACAACCACGAACCGGACCCGGCTCCCGTCCCAGAAGCGTCCGAGAGGCGGCCCCAGGAGCCGCCCTACGACGTCGTCGGGGGGGAGGTGGTGATGGTCGCGCCGGGGGGCAGCTCGAACAGGGAGTCCGGCGGCGACGGCGAATAGCTCTTGAGCTCGAAACTGGTCGAGTCCGACGCCACCTGGACAAAGCCCAAGATGCCTTGAGCAGTCGTGCAGATCGTGCTCGTGCCCGCCACCCCCGATGCCTGGAAGTCGACGCACTGCATGGCGAATCCGTTCACCGTCATGGTCGACGACGTGACCGTGTCGCCGGCCAAGCCGGCGGCGAGCGAGAAGTCCTTGAGGAATGCGGTCCAGTGTGCCGGGGTGTAGAGGTCGAAGATCCTGTTCTCGGCGGCGGCGTCGGCCGTTCCCAACTTCTGACAGGCCGGCCCTGAGCTCGAACCATTCGAGGCGGTGCAGGAGTACTCCCCGGACGTGTTCACGATGATGTGCACACTGCTCGTACTCGTTCCCGTGGGGGTGACCTCGAAGGCGAGGCCCTGTGGCGGTTCGACGGCGTAGACGACCGTCGCCGGCGAGCTACCGGTGGTGGCGTAGGTGGCTTCGAAGGTCGCCCCCTGGCTGGAGTTGATCTTGTTCGTGAAGGCATCGATCGTCGCCTTGTTGCCCCTCACGTCATGCTCGACCTTCTTGACTGCGTTCACGACGCTGCACCCGGTGAGCCCAAATCCCCCCAACACGACAAGGGCGGCGATTGCCCGCGCCCCGCGGCGGCCGATGAGGGTGCCAACTCGGTCGGTGTTCGGGTTCATTGCTCGGCCTCCCGGGCGACGAAGCCATGGAGCCGGGTCCAGAGAGCTCCAGGGCCGAGGTTACGACATGGGGGATTTCTCTGGTTGCATCCGGGATCACATGCTCCGGAGGAGCCGGGACCCGAGACCTTGTAACGCGTTTGCAAAGTCCTTCCCTCTAGCCCCCGGTTGGTCGGCGGGTCCATGATGAGGGTGGTGCTGCTTCCTCACCCCGACGGAGTCCGCCGCCAGTGGTTCAGCGACGCGCGTGACGACGGAAGGCGGATGGAGGTCTCCTGGCACTCCCATGAGGGACTGGTGATCGTCAGCCTGTGGCACGGCTCGATCTGTCGGGCGACGTTCCGGCTGCCGGCCGACCAAGCGCCCGCACTGATCCAGATCCTCGAAGACGGGGCCGATGATGCAGAGCCAGAGACGGGTTCGCCCGCGGCACCGGTCCAGCCGTCGCTGTTCGACATGGGGCGGGACCGGGTCAAGAGACACGTCGCCGAGATCGTGACCCTCGAAGGGCGCCAGAAGCGGTAGTCGCGCTGACCGCCGAGCCGACGTGCCCGGGCCCGCGTGCCCGG